>Ga0208375_1001677_pt1 | contig 23659 bp, 21 predicted proteins | sample RifOxyD1_FD_184038 | JGI IMG/M metagenome (GOLD analysis project Ga0208375, IMG submission 184038) | Soil microbial communities from Rifle, Colorado - Rifle Oxygen_injection D1 (SPAdes) | ecosystem: Environmental > Terrestrial > Deep subsurface > Rock core/Sediment | place: Rifle, Colorado...
CCAATTTCGTATTTTAACTTTTTTGCTCTTTTGGGAACTTTTAAATCGTTTATTCTTTTTTCACTTCTAGGTAAAAAGGTTGTATGTAAATATGGAGCATCAATGAATTTATACTTATTTCTTTCCTGAATTTGTTTTCCCTCACTATCTGCCCAGCCCCATACTCCATGTTGACCTTGGGAATGTAAACCTTTAATACTTCTTTTTATAAATCTAAGGTTATAGTGTCCTTTTAAATTACCAAATTGATATTTACCAGCTTCTTTTTCCTGAAAATGATATATATCTCCAACAAGATTAATTGTCGGAACAACAATACTTTCAATATTTTCATCCGTCTTTTTTATGAAGTCAACAAGGCGTCGTATGGTACCTTGCCAATATATCTCATCAGCATCCAGAACCATGAACCAGTCAGAATCAGTTTGATCAAGCATCTCTTGTCTTACCCTTGGAAAGGTCTCCGACGTAACTTCACCATACTCCCGTAATCTAATTTTGTTTTTGTATTTGTCTTTTAGAGATCTTGCAATTTTCAACGAACTATCAGACGAGCCAGTGTCCCAAAGAAGTAGTTTATCTACATAATTAATTACTGAATTTACAGAATACCAAAGCCAACGTTCGTCATTTTTAAAAAGTGTGTGTCCCCAGATTTCCATAATTTAATTTTTAAGTTTTATTTACTTCTCAAACCAATAATATCTAATTACAATTACCCAAGTGTAAATTGCTAAAATTGTATTGGTGATTCCATAAGTAATTGTTGGGCCAATTGCTCCGTACTTCGGAATGAAATAATAATTTAGTAAAAAAATGGCAGCCAGCTGAAAAAAAGAAAATGCTCCAATATATATGTTTTTCTTCATAGCATAAATGATTGCAGCTACTGAAGGTGCGGTTAATATAAATGGAATCATTGAAAGTGTTAGGGCCTGAAAAACAGGAACAGAGTCAATGTAATTGGGAAATATTATTGCGATAAAGGGCTTTGCTAAAATTACCCAAATAATAGTCAGGGCAATTATTGGGATTAAAGCAAAACAAGCTTTAATTAAATATTTTCTTTCACTTTCTTTACTTCCAATAGATGCAAAACGTGGGGCCAGAACTGATGAAAAACTTGATGTGAGTATTACAACAAACGAGGCAAGCCTTGATGGTATTGAATAAAGCGCTGTAGTACTTGCCCCAGCAATACTTGCAAGCATTTGTATATCAAGTCTTCCTGAAATTGACGATACAATTCTGTTAACTCCTATCCACCCGGAGAATTTTAATAGGCTTGTATAAATTTCCTTTTTAGGTTTAGAGTACAAAAATTTAAGTTTTAAAAATATTAAGCTGACAATCAAACTAACAACAAAACCTAAAATTGCAGTTGAGAAAGCAGAATAAAGACTAATTGCTCCAAAATAGATAAAACAAAGTAAACCTATAAGGCGGAATAGATAATAGACATTATCAATAATTACTGATTTTAGAAATTGTTTCTTAGCTTGGAGTACATATGGAAAATACATAGGAACAAAAAGAACAAATGAAATAATAGATACCCAGACTGCAACTAAAGGATCAGTTGTTGCTAACATTGATTTTGAAATAAATGGAGCAAAGATAAGAACAATTGTTGAAAGAGCTAAAACAATACCCATTCTGATTACTAAACCAGCTTTTTGATACTCTAATGATTTTTTCTCGTCGCCACTAGAATCTAATTTAGATACGAAATTAACCATACCAGAAGTAATTCCAATGTCAGAAAGAGAAGATAAAATAACAACCAAGTTAAGTGTTGCAGAAAAGATACCAAAATCTTCTCTATTTAAAGCTCTGGCTATAAAAAATGTAAAAAGAAATCCCAAGAAAGCTGAACCCAAATTACCCACAAAAAGGACATATGTATCCATTGCCGTAGCTGAAAAAACTAATGATTTTGCACGATTGAAATACCTTTTCATTTGTTATATTCCATTATACATGAAGCTACCCATCCTTTATTATCGGTCAATCCATCAAGCTTACCCACTGCTACATAGGTTGCAGATTCGGCAGAATTTTTAAGTTCTGCTTTTACCTTACTCCAATCAACATGTACCTGATATGACAAAAGTAGTAGCGAAATTACAAATAAGGGGGTGAATAAACGTTTTGGTATGTATTTATTAATTAATTGAAACAAAGCTATGGAAAAAATAATTACAGCAATGATTATGTAATTGTTTACAATAGACATAACTCTCTCTGCTGGTTCCCAATTGATGGCTTGGTATGTTAATCCAACAACTGTAAGAGTAACAGCAATTATAAATCCAAGTGTTCTTTGAATAACTAATTTCGGTAATTCAAAATATTTTTTCTTTGAGTCAAGAAAAACAAAAGCACCGATAATAATTGTTAAAACTGAGATTACAAAAGTTTTAATGTAAAAAAGATGAATTAAATACCATTTTGTATACATAAAGGTACTTTTAATAAGTTCATATAAATTTGCGGGGTGACTGACTGTAGCGCTTCTTGCAGCATTTCCAGGGGCTAAATACATAAGCCCTAAAGATAATATTGTTGCAGCTAAACCATAAATTATTATTTTGTTCTTTCCTCTTTTATAAAAAATAAGAAGCAATAACAGTAGAAAAATCAAATTTGCTACACCAAAGCTTTCCGAAAAACCTGTTGCTATAAATAACAATATAAATCCCAAAACAGGAAAATACTTTTTGTCTTTAAATAACAACAAGGCAAGAAACAAATTTAAAAAAATAAAAGGTGCTGTGTAATTTAAAGACCCAGTCATCCAATAAAACGATTGGATGATGTTGGGAGAATTTATTAAAAAGAAGATTGACAAAAGTGAATAAGGAAAACTTGCCATAAGTATTAATAAATATTGGATCAAAGGTAATACTTTTGCCCCTGTTAATCCAAATAATTCAAAAAAATCTAAAAAGGCTATGTATGAGTATCTTCCCGTCCACCCCTTCCACCATATAAGTTGTGATTGCCAATAACCATTGTTGCGCAGTAGTACTGATGAACAAAAATCATCTGCCCAAAATCTAACCAGGGAACTTGTTGTTAAAACATAATAGCTGGCAACCCCAAACAGAATCAATATTGGAGCTATGATATACCAATTTACCTTTTTCATTTTATCCTCTTAAGAAGAATGGCGCGTCCTGATTCTCTTTCATAATTATCTTTCCCACTAAATTCATACTCTCCTGCAAATTTATAATTTGGTAAAATACTTTGTTCTTTGGGGTTATTAAATATTTCTCTCCACTTTTCTCCCATGTAATAGTTGTCGTCATCCATTTTATATGAAGTTAAATAAATCGCATCAATTTCGTTTTCTTTAGAAATAATCATTTCAGGTTCTAGCGGAAACCAAACGGTTTTCCTTTCACCATACCAACTTCCCCACGTATCAAGATTGGTTAGAATTACATCGTCTTTTCCGGTAATTTCCTTTAATTTATATGACATCTCAACATAGATTGGAGCTTTATCAATATTGTGCAATTTTCTCTCAAATCTTGAATCTAAAAACAAAACCCCTAATGTTTGTCCAACAGCAAAAAACAAAACCAAAATAGTAGAAACAACCACCACGTATCTTGACTTATTTTTTAGTTTCATGTTTTCAGCAAATGAAGAAATTATTTGAACCAATGTGGCAATTCCTAAAATGTAGATAAGTGGAACAATTGGATGAAGGTAGCGATAAAAAGGAATTGTAAGTGCTGTTACTAAAAATGTTAAACATACCATAAACAAAACAGAAATTTTAAATGGTGATGGTTTTTTAAATAAACCAATTACAAAAAGCGCAAACAAATAAGGATTCATTATTTCAGGAATTGCTTTATAGAAATTATAAAGATTGTAAAAAACCTTTTTAAATAAAACTATAAAATTAAAATCAACCACTGATCCTCTTAAAGAATCAGATACTGCCATCCCAGGTAAATTTTGAGTTATGGCAATCAAGCCTTGTTTGGAAACAAAAAAGTAACAAATAGTTCCAAACACAAAAGTTAAAAATGTGTAGATTAAACCTTTCTTCCAATTAAAATTGTTTAAAAAGAAATAGAGAATCAAACCAAATATATAAATTATTGCTTGAGGTCTAGTAAAGTACATTAGGATAATAAAAACCACACCAAGGATATTTGCCCACCATTTCTTAAATGATAGGAAATATATTCCTGCTAATAGTTCGAATATAAATGGTGATTCAGAAGCTCCACTGGTGGCATAATTTAGTAGATTATAATTTAATGCTACCACTACAGTAGAAAAAAAAGATATCAATCTACTTCTATAGATTTTGTTTGTCAATAGATATACAAAAAATAGGGAAAACAAAAAATACAAAAATGAAGTCACAATAACCGAGAAATCACTTATACCCGATATTTTAAATATCATTGCTATTGAATAAGGCATCACGGGCTGAATCCAATCAGACATGCGATAACCCCAAAAATTAAAAAGCGAATAATATTTATCATTACCAATGATATTTCTTGCTATATCAGCATACTTTGCCGCATCTGAAAATAGGAGATAAAGATACATGATTTAAATAAGTATACCAAAATTAGATTAAATAGATTAAGTAATCAAAGTATAAAATCAAAACAAAACTTTAACAATACGTCTTGATTTCATTTTATTATCTTTAAGTATCTGGCTGGCTGTTAACAATTGATTATAATCATTGATATTTATGTTGTAGCCCTTAATTAAAAAGCCATACGCTTTATTCAGTTTAGATAAATCATTAATTGTATAAATAATTTCCCTTTCTTTTCTAGCTGCTTCAAAAGGTGTTTTTCGAATATATGAGAATATCTCTGGTCTAAACATAAATACACCACAACCACGCAATGAATAGGGCGGATTCTCCGGCTTTTCAATTATGTCAATAATTTTCCCGTTTTTAGCCAATTTGGCAGAACAAGTGTCTCGAAGTACATCCTTGTCCGTCTCCTGAATCATCCCCTGCATTACAATAGCATCGGTTTTCAAAAAACTGGTACTCATTTCAGATAAAGATTCAGATATCGTACAATCATCGCCGTACATCACTAAAAACGGTCTATTGTTTACATATTTCTCAGCACATAAAATTGATTCTCCCGTACCATTTAAAACGGTTTGTTCAATGAAGTAGACATTTGCTTTAAGATCCATTTGAAAACGTCTAAAGTAGTCTATTATTTTATCTTTCTGAACATTTACAACGATATATATATCTTCAATACCCATGTTTTGCATTTGATCTACAACATAATGAATAATCGGTCTGTCGTAGAGTGGAAGCATTGCTTTTGGTAACATCCCAGATAAATATCCGAATCTTTTACCAGATCCTGCCGCAGGTATAACACCAACCGTTACTTTGTTTTGTACCATGTCTGGTTAGGTTATATCATAATATTTATAAGAGTAAATACTTAAATCAAAACTGTTGCATTAGCATTCATTTGTGGTTAATATTCAATATATTACAAGATTATGCAAAAATATGTAGATAATCAAATACAAATTGCCAACAAAACTTTTGATAAATATGATTATAAAAAATCTAAAGTTCTTCTAAAAGAATGCATCAAAACACTAAATAAAGGCAATAAAATTATAGTAACAGCACTTGGTAAGAATATACCAATTTGTGACAAATTCGTAGGAACATTGAACTCCTTAGGTATTTGTTCTAGTTTTTTAAATACCAATTTAGCGATACATGGTGATCTTGGGATGGTTAATCATAAGGATATTGTAATAATGCTTTCAAAATCTGGTGAGACCCCCGAAACAATATATCTATCCAAAATATTCAAAGGAAGAAAGACGAACAGTTGGCTCTTAACTTGTAACAAAGGCGGTACGACGCATAGATATGTTAAGCATTATATTGTTCTACCGATAGAAAATGAGGCTGACTTATGGAATATAATACCAAACGGTTCTACATTAGTCTTTTTGATTTATCTACAGGCTTTGGCAATGAAATTGGCCGAGCAACTAGAGATACCACTTTCAAAATTTAAAGAAAATCACCCAGGAGGAAGTATAGGAAAAATGTTAAAACACTAAGGTGATCAATAAAATATACAAATCAACCCGCCTATTTTTAACACTTGGAATTTCTATTATTTGTTTAACTTTTTTAAACCAGATAATGGTAATCGATTCGAAAATTATTATATGGTTTTCGATTTTTATTATTATTTTAGACTTATTAATCAAAAACAATATCCAAGAAACAATAAAAATACTCAGGCCAACGAAAAATTCATTGTGGATTATCTCAACTTCGCTCTGTATCACCTTATTTAATTTGAAAAAAATATTTGACAATTACAACTTTGAATTAAATAGTTTTGCAGATAGGACTATTGGTATTTCAGTTTTTGAAAGAATTGATATTTCTCAAAGGTCTTTTTTATATGTGAAGTTGATAATTATATTTTTAATATTATATCCAGTGTCTAATTTAATTTTTCACAAAATTGATTCAATCGTTCAATCAAAAGTTATAAAAAATATATTGCTCAATTTAACCGCATCCTCAACCTTTCTGCTTGTTTATCAATATTTTCAAAAAAATAGTTTATATTTTGATCTTTCTGTTGTTTTGCTTTTTCTTTCAACTTTAATTTGTTGTCTATTGTTTTTTCGTATTGTGTTCAAAAAAACACATTCCATTTATTACAAAATCACTAACAACTATAATTTCATCGTCTTAAGTCTGATGCTACCAATAGTGCCGTTTTTTATTAGATGGATATTAACAAAAGGAACTTTTACATTCAAACATGAACATTTTTTAATTTATGCCATATTCTGGACTTTATTTTGGTGTTTCACTTATTTCTTCACCAAAGTATTTTCAAAGAAGAATATTTTACCATTTACAAATAGTGTTCTTGCTGGTGCCATACCCCTAATGTTTATTCCAGCCTCTGTTGTATTATCTAACGAGCTTCAGTTTACACTGTCAAACACCACCCTCTATCAATCAGTCTATAAATACTCGTTTGCGAGCATGGTTACATTGATTTTATTCAGTATTGTAATATTTGTGATTTCTTTTTTTAAGAAGACTTATGATTTTAAATCGATTGCGTCAAAATTATACTTACCAATTTTTATATCTACATTAGTCATATTTAAAATTCATTCAAACTTCATAGAATTGCCAATTCATGTAGATATGTTTCATCACGGAGAAAATTTAATTTCAGTTCAACAGCTCTTTACATATAATAAAATTCCGTTTATAGATATTTACCCAACACATGGTATTTCATATTTCGTTCCACAATTTTTATATTCGTTAGTTAATGGATATAAAGCCTTTGAACCCTGGTTATGGGAATGGGTAACCAAAATAATAGAAGTTCTTTTACTATATTTTGTTTTCAAAAAAATTACTAATTCTTTTTTTGCTGCAATACTAATTTCTTTTTTGCCTATTCTTAGCGTCTTTGGAGGTAGCCGGTTTGTTTATGGTTACGATACAACTCTTTTAAGCACATACTATTTTATGTCCTTTTTACCTTTTCTGGTTTTAACATGGATGCTTAAAAAACCTGACTTGAAAAGAATACTTATATACTGGTTTACCTGCCTGTTCTTGTTTTTATGGAGAGTTGATTTTGGAATATCAAACATTATTGCAGGACTGGCAATTCTAACAATTATTTTAATCGGACAAAAATATGGACAGCTTAGATCAATGATTAAACAAAAAAATATTTTTCTGTCAATTGGCATCGTATTTATACTAGGACTTTTGTCTTTTTTTACGATATCTATAATTACCGATATACCAATTTACGAAATCATAATTCAAAATTTAAAGTTCATATCAATTCAATCTATTTCACAGGGATTACCGGCAATGGCTGGTCCAAACCTTCAATTTTCTTTTTTCCAATATTTTTTATTACCTATGATTGGCATTTTTTATATATTAATATTCGTAACTAAAATTTTTACAAAAAAGAATTATGCGTTCAATAATAAAGATATTCTTTTGGTTTCGATTGCTCTTTTTTCCTTGATTATCTCCATAAGATCTACCCAAAGGCAAACTTTGGCGGTACTTGGTTTAAACCAATACTTTTTTGTGTTCCTGGGTCTATGTATTCCATTTTATGTTAAAAGGTACAAAATATTTTCTATATTTTTATTTATAATAATGTTATTTCTCTATCAAATATTATTTCCAAATAATTTAATTTTGGCCAAAGGTGGAAAACAAGTCGCTCAATACGAATGGGTCAACAAAGAAAGCAGAATAAAAATAAATGATAACCAATATAGAAATATCACAAATTTTATAAACAATAATTTAGGCGTGGATCAAACCTTCGTCGATTTAACAAGTTCTCCTTTATTATATGTAACCACGAATAGAGAATTTATAAATTATTTTATACCTAACACTTACTATACTTCTGAATCAATTCAAAAAATAATTCTTGAGAACTTAAATATAGCATTCTCTGACAATAAGATACCTATTGTAATATTTAAACAACCTATAGCTGCGGCAAATTTGATTGACACAGTACCAAACGAGGTAAGAAGTTATCGAATATATGAATATATTTATAAAAATTATTTGCCGATAGGGGAGGTTGATAATTACTCTATCTGGACCAAGCGTGGTTATGAAATTAAAGATTCGAGCAATTTGACTAAAACAAATAATATTGTTCAGAATTTTGATTTAAAATATTTACCGTATATGTGGGCTAACTTTGATGAATATGACGCACTTAATAATAAGGTTCAAGTCGCCATAATAAACTCACCAATTAAACTTGATCCAAAAGTCAGTAGAGTTTTTAAATTAGAAAAAGATATTTCTAAAGAAAAAGGTAATTATATTTATTTAAAGATTATATCTAGTTTAGGTGGTAAACTAAAAATTTCATATGGCAAGGACCCCGCACTTTCAAGTGTTGAATTTAATTTATTATCATCTGAATTACCTGTCGATTATATGGTTAGAATAAGTTCGTTATACAATTGGATGTATCAGGATAACAATGATATAACAATTATATCTAGTTCTAATTTAGATATAATAAAATTAGATGTTAAAACAGGAGACTAAATTATGAAAATATCGCTTTGTTTATTAACTTTAAACGAGATCAATGGATGCAAGCATGATATTCCACTTATTAAAAAGGTAAAAAAACATTTTTACGAGGTTTTTGCTGTCGATAATGGCAGTACTGACGGTACGATAGAATATCTGAGGAAACAAGGAATAACCGTTATCTACAAACCAGGTATTAGCTATAACAAAATGCACATTGTTGCAATTAAAAAGACTAAGGCAGATGCCATCATTTTTTTCCCTCCTAAGGGGACAAATTCCATCACAGATTCATTGAAATTTAAAAGATACTTTGATAAAGGTTATGATTTAATTGTTACTAGTCGTGTAATTAAAGGTAGTAAAAACGAAGAAGACGGTCAATCATTTAAACCTAGAAAGTGGCTAACTATGATTCTCGGGCTTGTTTCTGCCATCAGATGGAGAAGAGAAGGAAACATTATATGGGATGTACTTCACGTGTTCCGTGGAATAAGAATTTCCAAATTTAACACTTCAATGATAGACATAAAAGGAAAAACGTATGATTTAGAAGACATAATTCAATCATATAAACAAAAAACAAAGAGAATTGAGATACCAACTTGGGAAAAACCCAGAACTAGCGGGGAATCCCATTTCAAAACAATACCGTTTGGAATAAAGATTTTTAAATATTTCTTTCACGAAGCAATCAAATTCAATTAGAAAGATTTTTTTTGTAACCATGATCCAAAACAAATATTCTAAGTAAAATAAATATGGAAACTGGTATCATAAATGTTGAAGATCTATCAAGCGACATCGTTACTATTGACCACCAATCGTATTGAAAAGAAATCATATAGAATTCTCCCAAATATATTAACAGGCTTGAAACCTCAACCAAACCCAAAAAAACTAATGGCAAATCTTCTTTTGTTTGTTTCCATCTAACCAGCAATAATGCGATAGTTGATAAATGTAAAATTGATGGGATTCCCCAAGAAGTAAAAATCACCGGAATCACTTTGAATAAAGAACCGGTAAATATTCCAAGAATTGGATCAATTATATTTATCACATTAAGTTCAACAAAGCCTGGATTATTGGAAATTACCTTTGTGAAATAAATCCAACTTAGATACTCCACCATTAAGACAAATACAAAAACTAATATGTAGTAAATCTTTTTTTCTATTTTTTTAGACATTATAATTGTAATTATAAAGGATGTTAAAATTGCCAACCAAATTGGTTCTAATAGTCTTATCCACATGGAAGTCGAAATTAAAAATAGTCCAAATATGTAAGCCCATTTTTCTCCTGTTTTAAAAAATCTATAGAGTAAAAATATTCCTCCGCATAAATACAATACAAAGGGTAAATTTGTATACTCTTTTATGACAATGTTAAAAATACTGCTATTTGTCGCAACTAGCATAATAAATATTGAGGCGATAAAACTACCTAATTCTTTTCTGGATAAAAAGAATAATAGAGAAATAAGGGTCATAAAAACAATTGAATAATAAGTACTTACAGTTCCCCACTGAAACAAAAAGCTGTTACTCCAAAAGTAATGTGCAATAGATGTATATGGTGGATATAATAAGTAATAATATTTATTTAAATTATCGTATTCAGCGAACTTTGTCATCTCAGAAAATTTCATACCAGAATCTAAAAATAAAGCCCTAGCGTCATACAATGCTATAGCATCCCAATGTAAGGATATTTTATTTATATTTAAGTAAAATGATCCACAGACAGCAATAAGTGTCATAAATAAAGTCGAAAGGGTCAAAAGGTCAATTTTTTTATTTATTCTACCTTTATTCTTGATTTTCGCTTTGAATTCTTGTAAAAAAAAGACTGTGCCAACTACAATCATTGTAACCAATAACACTATGTTTAATTTTCCCAATATTGTTGAAGCATAAGAATTTTCCAAAATGTAAAAGAAAAATTTCTCAGCGATCATCGCATAGATTACTACTGATGTTATCAAAAATTCAAACATTTTTAAAAAATAATATTATAAACTACTGATCCAGATTCGTTATTAGAGTAAACTGCTTTTAGTTGTTTATACTTAATGGTATTAATTTCATCAAAAACAACAGTCATCTTTTTTGAATCAATAATCGGCCAATGATTTGATGATCCGATATTTATTTCAATAAAATAAGCCTCTCTAATATTGTTGGCGAATGATTGTTTATCGACTAACGCCCCGCTTATTAAAATTCGTGGAAAAAGAAAATATCTAATTAAAGGTTGGTTTCCTATCGCGGGCCATTTGTCACCCTGTGGTGGATGTATGACTTTAATATCTGGCCTTGTGACAGAGGATAATTGTTGGATATATATATAATCCAACCCAACCTTCTTCGAAAAATCATCTTTGGATTCGCTAACCATACCAGACCAATCTAAAAGTGTTGAAATAGACATTATTATCGAACATGAGATTCCTAAGATAAATAATATTAAAGTTGTTTTTCTAAACGAACTCATGCTGAAGCTGTTTTTTTCCTTCAAAAATTTTTTAGTCTTATCTAAAGCTACCAACCTTCCTTTATTTGTTCCTTGATAAATCATAAACGTTACGACTTGTAACAAGGCTGCAAAAGATATAAATCGAGCTTGTACAACAGTTAAACCATAGTGTGAATATAAAAAATTTGGATAATTATTCTGTTCAAGTAAAAGCAGATATTGGTAAAAGATAAATGATAAAAAAGATAAAATTGACACTAGGTAAACAATATTACGGCTTAAAATATTATTTGGTTTAGAGATGTAATTCTTGAACCAAATTAAAAATTCAAATACGGCAATAGCAGATGCAAAAATAGGTAAATAAAATAACATACTAGACAATCCAAGTATATGAAAATCATCTAACTTAAAACTGCGCATTAAAAATAACTTGATCAAGTTTATTGATGGAGATAATAAAAACAACATCCAGACGATAATTAACGTTTTTGGTGATTTTAATAAAACAGATATTTTTTTACTCATGTTTTGGTTCAATTATTTCATAATAATATGATATAGCTTTGTCTTGATAGGGAGGATCTATTAAAGAGTGTATAGGTTTCATAATAAATTTTGACCTAAATGCCAAAGGATCTATCTGTTTAACTTCATAACTATTTTCAGTAACAATATTTGATTTTATACTCTTAATTTCCTCAAGGCTAAATTTGGGAGTTAGCGATGATCTATAAAAAATATATCTATCTGTATTTAAATTTTCCGTCAATTTTATATCTGAGTTTGTTTGATTATAAATGTACTTCAAATGAATTGGAATTTCATATAAATATTCCCAATTATCAATGTTGTATATCGCGTTTATGTATACTTTTTCTGGATCAAATCTCAAAATATCAGATATTTGATCGTGTTCAAATCGTGTGAATGTCTCAAACCAATTTCTATAATTAATTGTCTTTGCCAAATTTACAGAAAATCCTCTTGAAAAGAGATTAGATAATATGATTATCGTAAGTAAATCAAACACAATCAACTTACTATTTATAAACTCATTAGTACGGGTAATATATTGAATTACTATATTCAATACCCTGTCTAAGATAAATGATATTGAAATTACTATGCTAAATATCCCCACCAACAGATATCTTTCAAGAACAAATTTCCAAGGAGATAAAATTATGATTGAAAATAATGATAGTATAAGCCAATAGAGAATTTTTTCTTGGAAAAAGGATTCTTTAAATTTTCCAAAAACTATGAAGCAGAGAGCAATAATTGCTGAAATTTTAAGAAACGGCGATAATGTGTTTATTAATAACAATGTATTTGATTGGGTGTTTTTCATTATCAATAATAAATTTGAAGTATAATTACTAGCATATACAGGAATATTTAACGAAATATCCGATGATATATTTTTTGTAATAATCATTCCCAAAAGAACTAAAACTCCAAGCATCAAAAAATAAATAATATTTCTATCTTTTATGACCTTCTTTATATTTTTATTTCTAATATATTCATATAATATGAGTGTAAATAAAACTGCTATATTATTTTCTTTTATTAACAGTGACCAAAACAATGTTATCAACATCAGGATGTGTAAATATACTTTTTTTGCTGTACGAGAATTTTTGTCAACAAAATATAAAACTGTAAAAATTGCGAGAAAGAGCACTTGATACGGTTCGTTTGTACCTAATCTCACAATATTTTCAGTAAAAGAAAAAGTTGTATAAAACAAAATTGTGGAAAAAAAAGTAATAATCTTACTGATATTCGACTGACGAAGGATATATGACATTAAAAAAACAATCATCCCTCCTATAAAGTAAGCTCTGTAAATATGATGGTAAGATGCATTATTACCAAACATTAAATAATTGATATTATTAATTAGCCAATATGCTGGTCTAAACCTATACGTACCAAACTCAAAGGTTTGATCTATAAACATTGTACAATCACCTCTGAACAAACATTTTTTGAAAAAGACGGAACTTTGAACAACAACTTGTCCGTCATCGACAAAGGAAAAATACTTAAAATCCCACGGTTTAACAAAAGTGGAAATGTAAATAAAATATAGAGATAAAATTAATCCATAAAAAAAGTAGTTTGATCTAATAAACGAAAATGATTTCATTTTTTACGTAATAATATTCTAACGGATCCCCCAAGATACCTTACCATTGGAACATAGCTTAAATAAGAAGATACTTTGTCCAGTTTTTTTAATAAATTAAATGGTAACATTTTTAAAGGAGTAATGTATTCACTAATTTTTATATCAATAACTTGAAAACCTCTAAAATTTTTCTCTACCGTAAGAGGATTTATAGCCCACTCATCTTCTGAATCGCCCACAAACTTCTTTATTGTTTTACTAGATTTAATCATATATACGGCAGGATTAATAATATTTGGCTCGTAAAAGTATAGATACCCATTTTTTTTCAAAATCCTATTTAATTCAGGTATCAACTTTTTGTATTCTAGGTGGTGCAAGATATAATAGCCAAAAATTACATCGAACTGTCCTTTTCTAAATTTGGTATCGTAAGCACTTGTGGTTTCAAAATCAACGTTTTTGAGACCTTTACATTTTTGTCTGGCAACTTGTAATATCTTCGACGATATATCAATACCGATAATTTTAAGGTTGGGGAATCTTTTTGCAACAAGTCTGGTATATTCTCCTGTTCCACAACCCAGTTCTAATATTTTAATATCTTTATTCGAATGCAATCTTGTTATTATCTCAATAAAATCATCTACCTTCTTATTAATTTTATATTTTGTGAATAAACTAGAATAATCATAATTCTGATCATACTTATTGGCATATAAATCAAAATGCTTTCTTTCTCTGATTTCTTTTCCTGTTAATGTTTTATTCATATCATTTTCTAAACATGGCAAATACTGAAATTCCTATTGGATAATTCATCTGTTTAATAATTCTTATTTCACTTACGAACAAATATTTCAAAAAATTATTAATTATCCCCTTTTTTACAATATCATAATTTATGCCGCTATCATAATTGGAAAGAAATCTAAAATCTTTCAAATTACTTAATAGTCTGATTATAATTATTGGAAAACTTAAAAAGAAATTAAAGTAACTCACAAAATCAATTTTTAGACCAGATTTATTGGCAAGCTTTCTAATGGCTCTTCTTGTATATCTTCTTTTGTGACCCTGGTCAGAATCGTGCGCTGACCAAATAAAACTTAGTGCAGGACTTGTTATAAGAATTAACCCCCCCTTTTTAAGTACACGTTTGGCCTCATCTACTGCTACTTGATCATCTTTTATATGTTCTAAGACATCTAAAAATAAAATTGTATCAAAGGTTCCATCTTTAAACGGAAGCGATTCTGCTCTAGATTTATAAACTAGCTTGTGACCCCTTTGTTTAGCGTATTTAATCGCAATACTTGACGTGTCCACTCCATAAACTTTGGCCTTTGGATATAATTTTTGTATAAACGATAAGGTTTCTCCGGTACCGCATCCGACATCTAACACTTTCGAAGGTTTCTTTTTACCAATCATTAACTTTATAAGCTCTCGCCTGCCTTCCCACCACCAATGTATTTTTTCAATTTCGTTGAATTTTTCCAACAAAAAAGTGCTCATTCTTTTCATATTCTTTCTTTCTACTTTTTCTCGCATAAAAGTGATTTTATCACAATAAAATTCAAGATGTGTAGCATGTAAGTCGTTTTTTTTACGCTCTTTTACCTTGGTATGAACACTGTTTTTTGTAATATAAACCCTCACGGATTTTACTTTAAGACGATGCGAGTATTTTTATTTAAACAATATTTGTTATAATGTGTTCAATGATTAAAATCGTGCTAGCAGTAATTTTTTATTTAGCAGTTATCCCTAAAAATGCATACGGATACCTTGATCCAGGGACAGGAAGTTACGCAATTCAAATAATCATTGGTTTTTTATTGGGTGGACTTTATGTAGGTAGAAAGGCCATAGGACAAGCCATGTCTTACTTCACAAAAATGTTTTCAAGACACAACGACGATGACGAAAAACAATCGTAAGATAGAACCCAGTTCTTTCCGTGATCCCAATGGTTATGTTTTTTATAAAGGAAACGATGTATTTAGACAGGTAAACTACTCATATAAAAATAATTTTGATTATTTGTATAAATCGGGATTATACAAAGCACTAGTACAAAAACATTATCTTATTCCCCATAGTCGTGTTTATCAAGACAGATCTTCACACAACAAATCTTATGTTATTTTGAAAACTAAAAAAATACCATTTATATCCTATCCTTACGAATGGACCTTTGACCAACTTAAAGATGCTGCGCTTCTAACTTTAGAGATTCAAGAAGTTGCCCTACAGTATGGAATGTCACTAAAGGACGCTACTAGTTACAACATTCAGTTTTTAAATGGAAAACCGGTTTTTATCGATATTTTATCTTTTGAAATATACAAAAAAGATAAACCATGGATTGCATACAGACAGTTTTGTCAGCATTTTTTTGGACCACTTTTGCTTATGAGTTGGGTAGATATCAATCTAAATAAGTTTTTAAGAATATACATAGATGGTATACCATTAAACCTTGTTAGCACAATGTTACCTAAAAAAACCTATTTACAGTTTTCAGTACTAACTCATATCCATCTTCATGCATTAAAACAAAAACAACTAGCTAATCGCCAAAATGAATATATTAACTCAAGCATACTTAGTAAGACTGCTCTAACAAGCATTATTGACAACCTTAAAACAGCGATAATCAATTTGCATCATAATAAAAACGATACAGAATGGGGAGATTATTACACCTTCACAAACTATTCAAATAAAGCTTTTAAAAACAAAGAGATGATTATTAATAAATATATTGAAATATCGAAACCTAATCTAGTTTGGGATATTGGAGCCAATTCTGGATTATTTAGTCGAATTGCGAGCCAAAAAAACATATTTACAGTTGCATCTGACATTGATCCAATAGCTGTCGAAAGAAATTATACACAAATTAAGAAAATGAACGAAACAAATATTCTTCCTCTTGTAATTGATCTGGTAAATCCAAGCCCCGCACTTGGATGGTCAAATACAGAGAGACGTTCACTTATACAACGTGGTCCAGCAGACTTGGTCATGGCGCTTGCCCTTATCCATCATTTATCGATATCTAACAATTTACCATTTGAAAAAGTAGCTGATTTTTGTCAAAAAATCGGCAAGTACCTAATTATTGAATTCATCCCTAAAAATGATTCTCAAGTACAAAAACTTCTAAAAACTCGAGAGGATATTTTTGATAATTATTCTCAACTGAATTTTGAAAAATCGTTTTCAAAAAAATTCAAAATAATCACGAAGGATTCAATACACGGCTCATCACGAATTTGTTATTTAATGAAGTCTCTAAAAAAATAAGTGTTTATTCTTTATAATTAATTTCGTTTGTTACATCATAAAACCTGTAGAGATCGTTTGCCCATGAAAAATAGCTCTTATCCTCGAGTAATTTGTAGGATGTACCAAAATAATAGTTAAACATTACTCTAAATGAATTAACTGGGGTAATTGAATTATACAGCAGGGCGTCCCCACCATCTGGAAAATAGTACGCATTTAGATTTGACATCCTTCTTTTAGCTAAATCTCGCGGTGGATTATTGTACCCATCGAGACCCGGAATCAATGGTCCATGGTCTGAGGCTAAAATAATTATCGGCTTTTTGTCGGATCTAGATAAAATTCTATCGATCGTAATTTTAGCAAGCTTATTTACATATTGTAATTGTTTGATATCAAGTTCCTTACTGAATCCACTAGGACTCTTGTCGGGAACATTATTTCCATTTTCATCAAAAAGATATGGAGGATGTGGTACAAGAAAGTGAGCAAAAACAAATTTATTTTGTCTCTTATAAGGCAATTCTGATAGTTTTGAAAAATTATACAAGATTCTACCTCTAGCACTATCAACCAATTTTTCCTTTATAAAAGGAGCTAACGCCGTGGTATTTAATAGACATACAGTGAAATCGTCAATACTATAATTCTTACCCAAAAAAGAAGATACTGCCCCCTTCCGAACGTTAACATCTGCTATTGGTACATTTTGTGTAAACCACCATCCAGAATCAAAATTGATAAATTGATATCCTTTAGATTTTAAAAACTGGGCAGCTTTATTTTCCTGAAAAAGTTTATTCAAAAAAGGGTCGATTTTTAATCTGTCTGTACCGTAAATTTTATTTATATAATCCAGATATTCAAAATTAAAAGTAGAAGGTAGTGATAAATGCGTAAACGCATAATTGCTATGACTTTCGGATGCAATATAAAATCCCTTGCTTTGCAGATAGTTAATAAATTCCGTATTATCAAAATCATAATCCTCTTTAAGGATATCTTGCCTACCATAAGAATCGAGTACAATATAATATATATCTCGGCCTCCAATTAAGACATTATCTTCATTATTTTGAATTGATTTGTTTTCTATATTGATTTTGTTTCTAATATTAATTTCATACGGAACAATAATAGACAGAATTGATATCAATAAAAATACCGAAGTTACATTTAAAAAACTTGTAAAAACCTTTGTATTTATTTTTGTTTTCCATAATATAAACATCAATACTGCAATTATCGCAATATACAATAGAAAAATATCTGCCCTTGAATTAAATAATTTAAAATGTTCCATAAGAAAAACAGAAATTGCTAAGAAATTAAAAAATAATATCAAAGTTGCCGACGTTAAAATTCCAGATTTGTAGATATCCTTCTGAAATAAATAAAAAATTACTAATAAAAATAAAGTAGAGAGAATTGAGGCAGAAATTGGCAACAGTAATACCTTTGGAAATAATTCTGTAATGTTATGTGCATAAATAAATAGAATTGGATAAATTGAAAAAATAATAGGATGGAGAATTGGATTTTCCAAAAATTTCATAATACCAAACACACATCGTCTCAATATGTTAACAAATATAGTAACCAATACTAAAAAGCCAGATGGTTTCAGCTGAGCTAAAAGTTTTCTATGGCTTATATTTCTTTTGTTACTTCCTTTCAACTTAAATTTTGAAAGCATTTTATTAATTGTGATAGACATATTGTTTCTTCCTGTTTTTGATTATATATTTTGTTCCACAATACAAAACTGTCACTATTAAACATTCTACGTTTTTGATTACTTTCTGAAAGACTTAAAATTAGATATCTCTAACAAAACCCAAAAACTCTGTAATTAAAACTGCTACCATAATAGTATAATATCACAGGTTAATTAGTATGTATTTATCAACTGACAACTTAAGAAGTAGGGATGATATCCAAGACTACTTTACAAATCTTAGCAAACGGTTATTTATTAACTATCATAGGAGTTTTTTTGATATCTTCAGTAACAAAAATTGGTTGATTAAATCTGACGTTGAAACCTTTTTGAATCTTTCAGGGTACGAAATAATTTCAAATCGGGGAAATAGAATAATTGCCAAAAAAAGACAAGACAAAATTAAAGAATATTCCGTTTCCATTATCATTCCCGCCAGAAACGAAGAAAAAAATATACCAAACATTATTCCGTCTATTCCAAAGTTCGGTAAATCCCAAGAGATTATATTTGTTGAAGGAGGATCAAGTGATAAGACCTGGCAGGAAATCGTGAAGATTAAAGGTGTAGTTAAGATAAAACAAAGGGGTAAAGGAAAAGCTAACGCTATACGATTGGGCCTTTCAAAAGCCAAGGGAGAAATTCTAATGATTTATGACTCGGATAGAACTATTGATGCGAAGGAATTAATTAAATTTTACAAAGTGTTATCAAATGGCACAGGAGAATTCATAAACGGAAGTAGACTTGTCTATCCAATGGAGAAAGATGCCATGAGAACATTAAATAAAATCGGTAATATCTGTTTCAGTTACCTGTTCACTTGGATTTTTGGGCAAAATTTTAAAGATACTTTGTGCGGTACTAAAGCTTTTTTTAAAAAAGACTATGTTAAATTTAAAAAATTAAAAGACGATCCATTTGGAGATTTTGAACTAATTTTTGGAGCAATTGAAAATAATCTAAAAGTTGTTGAAATACCGGCACATTATAAAGAAAGAGTTTACGGATCAACCAACATTAAAAGATTTTACCACGGTCTACTTCTTCTTAAGATGGTTTTAATTGCCTTTTGGCAATTTAGAATTAGAAGATCTTCTTTGCGATAAGGAATTCAATAAATGCATATCTTTTTAAATGTCTTTCTAAATATATATTTATAAAGTTGGTAAGTAGAGGAATATAAATAGGCATAAGTAATTTATAATCATGTTTAATAACTTTAAGGCCAGATTGTTTTAATATAATTTTCAGCTCACGATATTTGATTCTTGTGTGTGGCCCTTCAGGTATTTTGTAACCAATCTTTTCAGCAAACATTAATAATGGCTCCCAAATGGGATTTGCCATTGTAATAATAAACAAACTCTTCTTATCCATTAATTTACTAATCCTTTTAAGTACTTTTTCAGGACTTTCTAAATGCTCTATTACATCTGACATAAACACGTAACCAAAAGTTTCAGTTGGATATTCTGTTGAAAAAGTTATATTTTTAAAATGCTTGTACTTTATTCTAGCCTTTTTAATCATCTTTCCGCTTAAATCCATCTCCCACCCTTGTTTTGGTTTTAAATATGCAATTAAGTCCCCCGTACCACAACCTATTTCTAATACTTTTTTATTCTTAAGTATAATTTTCGAAAGAAGAACTTTTAAATTGTTGTAATAATACCAATTCTTGGATTTATAATAATCGTAATTTTCAGAAATTTCATCAAAGTGTTTCTCAACTTCTGATCTCATACAAAATTGGAAAATATCAATCTTACAAAATTATGAAGCCTGTGTAGTGTTAAAATTACAATATTGTGAGTAAATTTCATAACTATTTTTTCATCTTCAGCTAGTAATTTATCAGACATTTTCTTTGTCTTTGTGTTTGCTTCAATTCTAAACTTGGTTAGGTTTTTATTAATCAAACAGGGCATTTTTAATTTAGCCAGTTTCAACCACATCTCATACTCCATAACAAAATTAGTAGTTCCCGTAAACGGACCATATTTTTGGTGGGCCTCTCTTGTCAAAAAGACCGATGGTTGCATTAAATAGTTGGTAATAAAGAGGCATAATTTAGAATTTATAAAGAAAAGAAAATTTTTGTACCATGTTGCAAGTTTAGCAATTTCAGCACCTTTTTCATTTATGACTTTCCCTTTACCTGCAAACCATAAACTTTTGGGGTTTTCTAGAAAATAACCTGAAACAACCTCAAAAACATTACCATCATAAAGATCATCTGCATTAATATAAGTTAAAATTTCTCCAGTTGCCTTCTTAAACCCTGTATTAATTGCATCTAACTGACCATTGTCCTTTTTGGATTCAAGTTTGATGATTTTTTGATATTTGTTTTGATAACTTTTAATAATTTCCAAAGTTCCATCTGTTGAACCACCATCTTGAATAATAACTTCTATGTTAGAATATTTTTGGTCTATAATTGAATCCAGTGTCTTTTTAATAAATTTTACCTTATTAAAAGAAGGAATAACAACTGAAATCTTTGGATATTTCATTTTTTCTTCAGGGCTTCACTCCTAATCATATCTTCAATCTTTTTCTCCACATTTTTTGTTCTGATATATGATGCAGAGACCATAGAGATAACTAAGATAAAACCTCCTACAGTTAACAAATCCAAAAGTCTTGAAATGGCAAATGCTTGACTGTAGGTCCGTAATATTTCGGGAAAAACAACAGCGATAATTACAATTCCCCATATAATTAGCCAGACCGCTATCTCCATCCCATTTAAACTACCCTTTTTATAGTGCACGATAGAAAGATAAATCATTAAAAGAGCAAATATAAATCCTGTTATTTGAAGTCCGATTATCATATATTTATTATTTTACCTTATTGTTAGTTTCCAATAAATTAAACTTCCCAATACACTAAAGGCATCAAGAATTGATACACCTTTATAATTATCATAGTATACCGTTTCAACAGGAACCTCGCAATGTTTTAATTTTGCTTTTTGTGCACGAATTGCCATTTCTACCTCTACTCCATACCCAGCGGAATTCCATTTAGTCCTTTGATATGCTTTTTTAGTAATTGCCCTGTAACCACAAATCAAATCAGAAACATATATTCCAAACATAAACCCAACCAAAACAGAGGCGATTTTATTTCCAATAAATCTATCAAGAGGAGCCCCTAAATTTAAGTTTCTTGATCCAAAAACCACATCAAATTTACCTGTTTCTATTTTTTCAATAAATCTAGGAAGATCTGACACTTTATGTTGACCGTCAGAATCCATAAAAACAACAGCCTCGGCTCCATTTTTAAAAGCGTATTCTGCTCCGGTTTTTAAAGCAGCTCCTTTACCTAGGTTTATTTTGTGTTGAAGTAGAGTTAGTTTATTAAATTTAAGACTTTGACTACGTAATAATTTATTAATCTCCTCTTCTGAATTATCAGTTGATCCGTCATCTACAACCACAACTGGATATTTCGTTTTTAAAATATCTTTTAAAACAGGCCCAACCCTTTTCTCTTCATTGTGGACTGGTATTACTATGAATATCTTCATTTGTGGTTTTTGATATACCAGTTAATTGACTCTTTCAAGCCTTGAGGAAAGTCTGTTGTGGCAACAAAACCAAATTCTTTTTTTGCCATATCTGTATTTAGTTTTCTTCTGGGTTGTCCATCAGGCTTTGATTTATCCCAAACAATTTTACCCTTGAAACCTGTTAATTTTTTAATCAGGTCTGCCAAATCTTTAATTGATATCTCGAAACCAGCACCCAGATTAACAGGATCTACTTTATCATACTTCTCACAAGCTTTTAAAATACCCTCTGCAGCGTCCTTAACATACAGAAACTCACGTGTTGGCTTACCCGTACCCCAAACAACTACTTCTTTTTTGTTTTTTTCTTTTGCTTCTACAAATTTTTTAATTAAGGCAGGAATAACATGGCTTGATTCTTCTTTGAAATTATCTCCTGGGCCATAAAGATTAACAGGGAGAATAAATATTGCATTAAACATATACTGATCCCTATATGCATTAGCCTGAACAAGCTGCATCTTTTTTGCCAGTCCATATGGTGCATTAGTTTCCTCGGGGTAACCCATCCACAAATTTTCTTCTTTAAAAGGAACAGGGGTAAATTTAGGATATGCACAAATTGTACCTAAGGCTAGATATTTTTTAACTTTATTAATTCTGGCTGCTTTCATCATAAAAGTTCCCATTAAAATATTGTCATCAAACAAATCTGCTGGAAATTCTCTATTAAATCCAATTCCACCTACCTTAGCAGCCAAGTGAATGACAACATCAATATCTTTAGTGGCTTTCAAGCAATCTTTGTATTCACGAAGATCATATTTATCTTTGTCTGCAATACGAATAAGTTTGGGGTTAAAGGTTTTTAATCTTTCAATTAAATGTGTACCAAGAAAACCTTTTCCTCCTGTTATTAATACTTTTTTATCTGTCCAATAATTTTTCATATGGTAATCTAGTCGTTTACGAAACAAAATATCCTCTTGCAAATAACATCTGAGCTGTAATAGCTATTATAGCTAATAACAAACAAATTCCAACTAGCACCTCTTTTTTTGTTTTTTCTAATTTTAAGGCTAAATATATAAACGCTGGAAATAATACAACAACATATCTAGGTAGTGAAGAAAAACTTCCCGAAAGAGTTGGAATTAAATAACCCAACGTCAAAAACAGCCAATATTCCCATCTTAATTTTCTAAAAGAATAAATTATTAGAATTAAGAAAGATAAGCCCACTAAAACTTCAAAAAGGGTAGTAAAAACTACAGGAAAATAATCCCAAGTAAGATTAGGGATAATTTTTACAAAATATCTATAAAATACTTGGGGTAGTAATATTAAGTGATCACTTCTCTGCTC
>Ga0208375_1001682_pt1 | contig 23609 bp, 28 predicted proteins | sample RifOxyD1_FD_184038 | JGI IMG/M metagenome (GOLD analysis project Ga0208375, IMG submission 184038) | Soil microbial communities from Rifle, Colorado - Rifle Oxygen_injection D1 (SPAdes) | ecosystem: Environmental > Terrestrial > Deep subsurface > Rock core/Sediment | place: Rifle, Colorado...
AAGATTACATAGTCCGTCAAGGCAAAAGAGACCTACCACAGAAAGTTAGCTAGTTTTCTCAAAAATACCACCAGGAAACCCCGTACAAGCGAGCTTAGCGAAGTCTGTGCGGGGAGGATGTCATTTTTGTGACAAAATAAAGTGTGGACTGGAAAAGATGGGGTCTTGTTTGCTTGCTATTTCTTTTGCTGTGGATTTGGCAAGAGATGCCAGATGGGAAGCTGAGATTAATTTTTTGTGATGTTGGTCAGGGAGATGGGGCGGTGGTCGTTTTTGGCTACTTTCAGGCAGTTGTAGACACCGGTGCTTATGAGGACAAGATCTTAAATTGCTTAGGTCAGCACATTCCGTTTTGGGACAAAAGAATTGAGATTGTTTTTTTGAGTCACCCTGACAAAGACCATGTAGGGGCTATAGGGGGGATAAAAAAACATTACAAAATAGGGAAGTTGGTAGACAAAGCTATTGTTGGTGATAGATTTTTATATCAAAATTTGTATTTTGATGTAGTTAAGGGAAGTGAAAACAATGTGACTTTTCCAATGGAAGGTTCGAGTATTAGCAATGAGTCCTCGATTGTATTGGAAATGATATATAAAGATTTTTCGGTTTTGTTTACTGGTGACATTGATATGGAAAACGAAAAAGCGTTGATGACTAGTGGACTACTTGGTGAAGTTGATATTCTCAAAGTTGCTCATCATGGTTCTAAATATAGTAGTGCAGATGAGTTTTTGAGAAAAATTAATCCTAAGTTTGCGATAATATCGGTGGGGAAGAAGAACACGTATGGTCACCCGGCACCAGAAGTTTTAGAGAGATTGTTAGGTGTAGGGGCAAAAGCGTTGAGGACGGATGAGCTGGGGACAATTGAGGCTGTTTTTGACAGTAAGAATCTTCGGTGGCAGGTGAAAAGATGACACAGAGCTCGTTTTCTTGTATAATATGGGTTAGATTGAAAATCTAATTTGTTGGAGGAAAAATGAAAGATAGTCCGTTAGTTCGTTTGGCAATGCTTGGGCTTGGAGCTCTCGTAATTTTGTTGTTGTTTGTTGGTGGTTCCGCCTGGTTTTACCTTCACGGTTTTATCGGCCGCCAGACAGCAACATTGATTGGCTCGATTGGCTCGATATCAACTTTCCTTGGTTTGTACTCCCTTTATCGTCGAGGCGGAAATAGCTAAGCCCGTCCGCGATAAACCCGCTTGCATTTGCAGGCGGGTTTTTTTTATCAAAAACGTGTTTTTTGTTTTGAGTACACAAAAATGTTATTTTTTGATATTGGTTGGGTTACAATTGAGGAATGAAATTTGCGCCAAAAATACACCAAATAGGAAACTTAAAAGTAGTTCTGGTTCCAGAAGACAGACAGTCGGTAACAGTCAGAGTTATGCTTGGAAGTGGGAGTAGAGAAGAAACAGACAAGGAAGCTGGTTCGGCTCATTTTTTGGAGCATTTTGTTTTTAAGGGGACCAAAAAGTTTCCTGGAATGCACGACATAAACGAGGCAGTTGAAAATGTGGGTGGAGCATTTAACGCCTATACTGGTCAGAACGAAATGGGTTTTTGGGTAAAGATGGCAAAAGAGCACCTCGAGAAAGCCGTGAGTATTGTGGCCCAAGTTGTAACAGAACCATTGCTCCCACCGGAACATTTTGATAAAGAGAGAGGAACTATATTGGAAGAGCTCCATATGTATGAAGATAGACCAAACAGTAAGGCGGCAGAAGAGTGCAATAAATTGCTTTTTGGAAAAACTAATATGGGTCGACCAATTATTGGGACAGTGGAAAGTTTAAAAGCGATGACCGTTGATGATTTGCGAAATTATTTTGAGAAATGGTTTGTGGCAGAGAATATTGTCGTTGGAGTAGTAGGGGCGATAGAAAGCGAAGAAAGAGTACTAGAGTTGATCAAAGCTGAGTTTGCCAAATTAGTTGATGATACTCGTAAAACACCTGCAAAAAATAAATTTGCTTGGGAAAAGAGTGAAAAAATAAAAAAAACCTTGGTTAGTAGAAAATTGGACCAAGCTGCAATGGTGATGGCTTTCCCAGGCCTTGATATGTTTGATGAGAGGCGACACGCATTGGAGCTGCTTAATATTATCTTAGGGGATGGTATGACCTCTCGACTTTTTAAAGAAATCAGAGAAGAGAAGGGTTGGGCTTATGCCATTGGCTCGGATGTAGGGATGTCGACTGACAATGGAGAAGTGCTGATTGGAGCTGGACTACCGAAGGCTAAAATAAATGAGGCTTTTGGGCTGATTAAAGAAATTTGTCTGGGGCTTGAGGATGAGAAGAGTAAATGGGTGATAAAAGAGGAAGAACTAATGACGGCAAAAGATTGTTTTAAGGGCAGACTGGCACTTAGTTTGGACAAACCAGAGAATGTTTTGGGTAGAGCACTGGAGGATATGACTTTTAGAGGTAGTTTGGAGACCACAGAAGAGTTGCTGGCGGCTGTTGATGGGGTGGATGTGGAAGATGTTCGCGGGTTGGCTAGAGACCTTTTTAAAGAGGAATTGATTAGTGTGGCGGTGGTGGGAGATTACGAGAAGCTGGAGTTTTAAGGCAAAAAAAGCCGACCAGCGCTTGAAGCGTAAAGGTCGGCGTGTTTTGGAGCTTTCAATCCGATTGTGCGGACCGGGTTGATTAACTCCTAAGGCCTCAGGAGAGGTTTTTGGGTAGCATCATGAGTTGTAAACGGAGAGCCGCACCACTCCAAAATGAAACCCCATTAGGACGGTTGTGTGTCCATGTTTTGTATTATAACCTATAGGAGTGAGTTTGTCAAGACTTATGGGGTTTGGGGGGGTGTTTGAGTTCAGATTGCTTGATGGATGAGCAGATGGGGCAGTAAACTGGATCAGAAAGACTCTGTTTTTTTCTGTTTTGTTGTTCGTAAACAGAGTAAACAAATGGGTTGTGGCAGTTTTGGCAGGTGAGGAGTTTATCTTGCATAAGTGTATTTTAGCCTAAAAAAATCCCCCACAGAGAGTAGGGGATCTTTTTGAACAGGTGTAAGTTATTCAGCCTTTACTACTTGGACATTTTTGGCTGCAGGGCCTTTGTCGCCCATCTCAATGTCGAAGCTGACGGTTACTCCTTCTTGTAGTTCTTCGAAGGTTATTCCTTGGAGGTCGTTTCTGTGAAAGAAGAGGTCTTTTTCTTCACCTTCTCTTGCTATAAAACCAAACCCTTTGTCGTCTACTTTCTTTTTTACTGTACCTGTCATAATATTTTTTGGTCTTTTTGGCTCTAATAATTTGCCAATTGACCAGTGGGTTTAAGTTTAACAGGTTTGGGATGTAATAGGTGGGAGCTGTGGACTCTGGGGGAATTGCCTCTCGGTCAAGTTCTGCTGAACTTGCCTCAAGGCCTGCCTCGCACCGTCGTGCTCCGGCTTTCAATTCCCATAAACAATTACAAAATTCCTCCACAAGGGAGAAATTTAATAATTGTGGACTCTGGGGGAATTGAACCCCCAACTTAGCAATGCGAATGCCATGTTATACCGTTTAACTAAGAGCCCTCAGGTAGTTATTTTATAGTAAAATATTTGGTACTGGGCCTGTAGTTCACCGGTAGAATATATCCATGGCATGGATGAGAAGAGGGTTCGATTCCCTCCAGGTCCACAATTAGTTTGTTTTTTGGTTGAGATTTATCAGTTCCTCTTGGAGTTTTTGAAAGTCTTCGGAGTTGTTTTCTAAGTATTTTATAGCCTCCTGCAGATAGATCTTTGCTCGCTCGTTATCTTTTTCTTCTAAATAAATGCGATAGAGATTTTGGTAAGGTAGACTCCAGTTTGGTTTTAGTTCGGCTGCTTGGTTGATAAGCTTAACAGCCTGTTCTTTGTCTTGGAGGTTGTAGTAAAGGATACCAAGCTGAAGTCTTAGCTTGGGGTTGGTGGGGTCTAGCGAGATGGCTTGGGCAAGATGAGAGATAGCAAGATTTGTGGCACCATCTGCCGAACCGATGAAAGACTGGTAAATGTTTGAGAGGTTTTCCCAGACCATTACGTTGAAGGGATCTATTTTGGCGGCGAGTCTACCAGCATCGATACTACGTTGCATCATCTCGGCGCTATTTTTTTTGTCTGTTTCGGTTGGGCTTTGTTTTTGGAGATAGAAGAGAGCAACTTGTTGGTAGGTATTAGAAAGTAGTAGTGAGTAAGTTGAGTCATATTGATTTAGTTTCTGAGCCTCTATTTGTTTTTGAAATGAAACACCCAGGTCACTTTTGGCTGCTAAATTTGCTTCATGAAGCTTGATAGAGCCTAAATAAAACTTGGAGCCAAAGTTCCAGTAAATAGCAAGAGTGGTGATAGTGATTATGAGAACGCTTATAGGTAAGAATCTTGAGAGAGCTGTGGAAGTGTTACCGTCACTACTGATATTTAGGTGAAGTGTTTTAATATTTGAGGAGTTTTCATTTTTTAGAATTTGAGTAATGATAGAGATAATAACTAGAGAAGTGATAATGCTAACTATTCCCATTGGGGTGAAGATAGTCAATATAAAGTAGGTTAACAAAGAGGCGGTAAAGAAAGAAAGTAAACCTTTGTTTTCCTTATCTTTGTCTTTTAGTAATCTGAGTGGTTGAATAATGCTTTTGAGATATATGTAAACCAAACTGAGTCCACCAAGAAGTCCGGTAGTAGTAAAAAGGGTAAGTAGTAGCGATCCGGACTCGCTAAATCTCATGTTCCATAGTTTTTCATTTAAGTTTAGGTAGACTGGTCGAAGACGGGTAAAACTACTAAGAAAGTTTTCTGGTCCGGTGCCAACGAGAGCAGTTCCGGGATACTTGAAGATATCTAGGGCTATAGACCAACTGGTATTGAGAGGCAGAATATTTAGCGACTTGAAACCGCTTGGGAGGATAAGAAGGATATTTATAGTGGTAGCAGTTGCCAATATGGAAGTGGTTATAAGGTAAATAGTTTTTTTGAGAGTATTTGTTTCGTTTAGGATCAAGGTAATAAGTCCCACGATAAGAGGAATGGTGAAGGTAAGTGCCGAGAGAACACTGCCAGTGAGGTTGAAAAATTTGCTTTCGACTAGGTACTCTGGGAAAAAGAATTTTGTTAGACCAAAATAGTGAAAAATGGTGACTAAGCTTAGGAGTGTGGCTGAGGTTAGTAGCGAGTAAAGGCTAATTTGTATTTTGTTTTCTGAAAGCTTTGTGGAGGTGTGAGAAAGATGAACAAGAAAAATGGCGGCAAAGAGAGTGGTGATTCCGGTGGAGCTTAAAACTTTGGTAGGGCTAATGAAATAAGTGGAGAGAAAGTGGAAGAGAGTTAGCAAAAAGAGACCTGTTGTAGCTGGTGAGAAGTTCAAACTAATTTTGTTTTCTAAAATGTTTTTGATTGACCAGAAAGTTATGGCGATAGTGGTTAAAACATTTAGTAAATAGAATTTATTAAAAGCGAAGAAGTCGATAGTGTTGGTAAGAAAAAATAGGGGAACGATTAAAAAAATTAAGCTTGGTAGATACTGAAGAATTAGTTGGGGAAATTGCTTAATTTTGGTCATTACAGACCATTTTAGGGATTGACGATGTGGTAGTCAACCAGACGATCCTGATTGCTTACAGAGTTACTGACAACTACAAATTGACCGACTGATTTGCTCTTTATCGAATAGAGAGATTTGTCACCTTCTTTGTTGGTTAAGTAAATCTGACTAGATTCGAGGACGGCAGGATCGGTAACAGTTAATTCGGCCGTATTGGCAACAATTGTTACTGTTTTTTCTTGAGAGTTGGTTTGGGTAGTGGCACTAGCTGAGGAAATTTCCGTAGCCTGGTTGGCAATAACAACATCTTGTTTGGGTGATGGAGTTGGAACAGTACTTAGAACTCCTTGGGGAATGGGTGAGACTAGGGTGCCGGTAGGTAGACTAGTGTAGTAGCCAAGGACTATGAGAGTGATGGGAGCAAAAAGGAAGACAAATGATAGTCCCAAAAGCAGGTTTGAGATAAGAGAAGATTGTTTGGCTGGGGTGGCGTTGGTAAATTCGATAGTCACGACTTCATTTTAGCAGATTTGCTGATGATATTAAACAATTTTGGTTCGAAGTACCGCAAAATGCGTACTCACCTCGTTACTGTCTCACTTCGTTCGCATGTACATAGTTGTGTGCGCTTTTGCTAGTACTTCTGCACCTGCAATGTTTAATAGATTCTTGGGAATGACTGCGCGCGGTTTTGTATACACGCTCGCAATTTTAATTTGGTTTAATATTTATATGTATAAGGCATTTGAGAAAGAGAGTTGGGGAGAGAATATAAAAAGTGTCAAGCCGGCCATAAAAAATATTTACTATAAGGGGAACATTGAGTTGCTTACCGGGAATTATCCTAGGCTTGCCATTGTCGGGTCGAGACGGATGACTGAATATGGGGCTAAAGTAATAGAGAAGTGGATGGGTGAGCTGGTGAGTGCTGGGGTAGTGATTGTATCTGGGTTTATGTATGGAGTAGACCAGAAAGCACATAAAACTTGTATGGAATTTGGAGGAAAAACGATTGCCATTTTGGGCTGGGGAATTGACCTGAAAGTAGCTGAAAATGATATAGAAATGTATGAGAAAATATTAGAAAAAGATGGATTGATACTGTCAGAATATGAAGGAAATAAACAGCCAGAATTGTGGACATTTCCGGCCAGAGACAGGGTGATGGCAGGAGTTTCGGATGCAATTTTGGTAGTGGAGGCAGCGGAAAAATCTGGAAGTTTGATAACAGCCAAATATGCAAAGCAATATAAGAAGAAAGTATTGGCAGTTCCGGGGCAAGTAACCAGTAAGGTGGCGGAGGGGACAAACTGGTTAATAAAAAGTGGAGAGGCAAAATTGGTGTCAAGCTCTGGTGACATTTTGAATGAAATGGATTTGAGTGTAGGACAGATGTCCTTGTTAATAGATCGACATAGTTATGATCCAATATTGTCACTACTTTCTGACGAACCAAAAACAGTTGATGATATTGGAAGAATATTAAAAATAAAAATGAGTGACTTATTATCTAAGTTAACGGAGATGAGTTTGTTGGGGCAAGTAGAGGAGAGGAATGGAAAATATTGGAGGGTTTAGTTTCTACCCTTTGTCATAAAAGTATACAAAAACCGTGCTCGCATGCCTCCACTTCGCAGTGCTCAGAGGGGGTATCTGCGCGCGATTTTGCATACTTTTATAACACGATACAAAAAAATCCCGAAATGAGTTATGTCATTTCGGGATGTGTTTAATGTAATTGTGATCAATGAGTGTAAGCTTTTTTGTGTAATCGTCACAATGGATCTCAGCAACTGCGCCACAAATTTTTGGGAAAAAGTTTCCAAACGATTCTACAAGTCTTTCTGCAGAAATTTTTGGTCCGTTTTCAACGTAGCTTATAGTTGTGGCAATTAGCTGGCTGTGTGTGAAAATAAGTTTGTTTTCTTGTCCTCCTCTAAGTAAGTCCAAAACTTTTGGGACTCTGATTTGATAAAGATTCCAGAGAGACTCACTATCTGAGTCGAAGATTGATCTTACTTGAAGTTCTTCAAAAACCGTTTTTCGCCAAGCAAAGTAACTATGGAGATCTTTGTGCTTTTCTCCCCAAATATTTGGAATCCACCACTCATTCAAAAGAGAGCTGGTTTCCACTTCTAGCAAGTTACCTTTTTTGGCAAGATGCTTTTGGGCTAGGTGACCAGATTCATTTGCTCTTGTGAACTCGCTTGTAATTATTCGTTTGATACCTTTGTCCGCAAAATATCTGACGGCAATTTGACCGTCGGCACGACCATTTTTGGACAAATTTTTGCTTTGATATTGCTTTTTTGGGTTATTGTTGTCAAATCCCGTAGAGAAGTGACGGACTAAATAGATTGTAGACACGCACACCTCCTTTTCGAGAATTAGATTTTTTGTTTAAAGGTTCAGAGGGTTATATTAACACATCTGAGGCTGGTTTGCAAGTATATGGGATAAAGTGTGTATAAAATGTGTATAGGGTGGTAGAATAGGCCAAACTTTGAAATTATGGAGGTATGCGTGCCAGTTGTTGTAATTGTCCCGTTGTTTTTGGCAAGTTTGTTTTTGGCTTATACTGATGTTTTGTCGAGGCCGTCAAATAACACGGACGCTATAATGCTTGTGGTTATTAGGCTTGTTTATGTGTTGATCTGGGTATTTCTTGGCATTGATCTCTATCGGTACCTGCTTCCTGTTTAGTAATAAACCCCGTGAACTCGGGGTTTTGTTATATATTGAAGTATGCTGGCACGAATAATGAGCGTGGCTTGTGTGGGTTTGGAGAGTTTTTTGGTAGAAGTAGAAGTGGATGTAGCTGACAAAGGCTTTCCTGGGTTTAGTATCGTGGGGCTTGCCGACAAAGCCGTAGCTGAGGCCAAAGAGAGAGTAAAAACGGCGCTAGTAAATAGTGGCTTTGACTTTCCTCAGAAAAAAATAATTGTCAATTTGGCCCCTGCGGATGTTCCAAAGGAGGGATCGGCATATGACCTGGCGATTGCGCTGGGGATTTTGGTGGCGAATGGGGATATTGAGATAAAAAATCAAAAAATCGAAAACTCAAAAAATCAAAATGTGGAAGATCAAAAAACTCAAAATAGTGAAATTACTGAGAGTATTTTTTATGGGGAGCTTTCGTTGGACGGGAGCCTGAGGCATAGTAAAGGGGCCCTTTTGGTGTCTTTGTTTGCCAAGAAAAATAAATTTAGCAAAGTTTATTTGTCAATTATGTCAGCCAACGAAGCGGCGGTTGTAGCTGGGGTAGAAGTAATGCCGGTCCGGAACCTAAAGGAGCTAATAATTAACTTTTTGAGTGAGAAGAAAATTGAGCCTCTAAAAACAATTGAGATAAAAAGCTTGGTGGAGATGGCGGTGCCAGAGTTTGATATGGGTGAAATTGTGGGTCAGGAGCTAGCCAAGCGTGCCTTGACCATTGCGGCCGCCGGTGGACATAACATGCTCATGTCTGGGCCACCCGGATCGGGTAAGACCATGCTCTCTAGGGCCTTGCCTGGGATATTGCCACCAATGAGTGAGGAGGAGTCTATGGAGGTAACAAGAGTCTACTCGGCGGCTGGTCTGATGGAGGCTGGGGAAGCAGTAGTGCGCCGTCGTCCCTTCCGCTCGCCTCATCACTCTACTAGCTTGGCTGGGCTGATAGGAGGCGGAACTAAGCCTGTGCCAGGGGAGGTGAGTCTGGCACACCTTGGAGTGTTGTTTTTGGATGAGATGGCGGAGTTTCCAAGGAGTGTGCTGGAGGCTATGCGCCAGCCAATGGAGGATGGGAAAGTGGAAATTTCGCGAGTTGGTGGGCGAATGAGCTACCCGGCTTATTTTCAGCTTATTGCCGCAGTTAATCCTTGCCCTTGTGGCTTTTTGGGTGACCCAAAGAAAGAGTGTAAGTGCACAACTCGTGAAATTGAGAGGTATAAAAGACGGATAAGTGGACCTATTTTGGATAGGATAGATTTGCATGTGTTGGTGCCGGCAGTGGAAACAGAAAAAATTGTCGGAGTGGTACCAAAAGGGGAAAGTTCACTGAGTTTAAGAGAAGCTGTAGTGAAAGCTAGGCAAATTCAGGGAGCGCGATTCGCTGGGTCCAAGGCTTATTGCAATTCTCAGATGAAAAATAAACAAACAAAAGAGTTTTGTGGCTTGGATGAGGCAGGGACAAGAGTTTTGAGGCTGGCGATGGAAAAGTACGATTTGTCTGCCAGAGGCTACTTTCGGATTCTAAAAGTGGCGAGGACAATAGCGGACCTGGACCCCGCCTCTCGCGAGAAGCGGGGTGGAGGGCCTATTTTAGCCAGTCATCTATCTGAAGCATTACAGTATAGAGAACGTGTATTTTAAAACTCAAAAAATCGAAAAATCAAAAACTCGAAATGTGGTAGAATATGTCCTATATTGTGCTGTTTGACAATTAAATTTGAAATTTGGAGGAAAGATGGGACAACTTGGCTTTTTTAAGTCTTTTTTGAATGAGTGGTTGGTGATAGAGGCGGGTGTTTTTGTTCGACCTGCAATTTATTACGGATCACAGTTAAGTAATCTCTACCAAATGTATGTTTCTGGTGTTGGAGACGGGTTTACAGTTAAAAATCCCCACACCACTTTTAAGTGGCAAGAAGCAAAAATCAATATTTTGGGAGAAAATCGGGTTTTGGTTTGTGATGATAGACCAGATAGACCCGTGTTTACTCCAGCCATCCCCAGCGGGTCAGTCAACTCAACTTTCCACCCATTACCTTACACTCGTGGATTTTTTGGTTTTTGGCAGTTGCGTGACTTGATTATTTGCCACACCGGCTTGTTGTATTATCCGAACGATGCCAGTACTATTCGTGTTTACGTGGGCACGGAAGGTGATATAAAGATGTTAAAAATTATGGAATATAACAGCCCAAAAATTATTACAGAAGATGGTGTTTTGGATTTGCACAACAAAACGATTGGTGGGTACTTAATGTTTCCACTCGACATAAATAAATATTTGCTGACTGAGTCTGATAACACTTTGTCTGTTAAGAGAATAGGTAATATTTAGAGAGGTGATATGACATCTATAATTTCTGATTTGCTCGATATGTTGGAGGGAAAAAATAGTTGCTGTTCCGCCTCCACCTACCACTAAGAATTATGTTAGCGAGAAACTGTTTGCCTTAGGAGTGAAGAGTTTTGATAGTCGCTTTAAGGTGCAGCTGTGTGTCGACTGTGGCGGATGGCGTTCGATTCAGGTCTATGTGTTCATTGAAGGTCGCAAAGTTGTAGTTCTTGAGTCGGCTGAAGTTCATGGTTCAGTGCACCCACATGGCCCACTTGGTTTTGAGGTGCCGTACGTTAAGACTTTTACCGATGCGCTGACAAAGATCATCGGTTCTGACCCACAAAGTTGGAAAATTGCAAAAGAATTTGACTCTGACCCAAGGTCTGTGGGGTAGATGTGACTGAGTTGTAGTTTGTTTTATGAGCCTTTTGGGGAACCCGGAGGCTCTTTTTTTTCGCCCTTCGCCCTGTTGGGCTACGGACGGCTGACTATTGGTGGGGTATACTGGAGAGAGTGAAGAAACTAAAGAAACTGGATTCCGGATCCAGGTCCGGAATGACAAGGCGAGGGAATTATGCTTTTATCGATAGTCAGAACTTGAATCTGGGGGTAAAAAGTCAAAAGTGGACTTTGGATTATGGTCGTTTTAGAAAATATTTGGCTGATAAATATGGAGTGACCAAGGCGTATATGTTTATTGGTTATGTGGCAGGGAATCAGCAATTGTACAAATATTTACAAGAAGCGGGATTTTTGCTTATATTTAAGCCTGTTTTAGAATACAAAGACAAAAAATCAAAAGAAATGGTGATTAAGGGAAATGTAGATGCTGAGCTGGTTTTACACTCGATGATAGAGTTTTTGAATTATGATAAGGCGGTAATTGTGACTGGGGACGGGGATTTCTTTTGTTTGGTGGAGTACTTAGAGAAGCAGAATAAGCTCAAGAAAATTGTAGTACCTAGCCCAAAATACTCCTCACTTTTGCGTAAATATGGTAGCTACATAGTGTCTTTGAGCCTGCTGAAGGAAAAACTAAAATACTCATCCGCTAGAAGCGGATTGAGTACAAAAAAGAGAGGTATTCCCTAAGGACGAGCCTTTTGGTATCCCTCTCATCGTGATGAATGTATTCTAGCACAAAAACTCAAAAAACCAAAAACTCAAAAACACAAAATAATGAAGAAGGATAATTTTTTGACAGGGAGGAAAGGGGAGGAGATTGCTGCTAATTTTTTGGGAAACAAAGGATATTTGATAGTTGAGCGTAATTTTCGTACTCGATTTGGGGAGATAGATATAGTTTGCTTAGACGGCGCAATTTTGGTTTTTGTAGAAGTAAAAACAAAAATAGGCCATGTCTTTGGAGAACCGGAAGAAATGGTGAGTAAAAGTAAGTTGGTGCAGGTGCAGAGGATGGGGGAAATATATATAGAATTAAAAACTCAAAACTTCAAAAATCCTGCCCGCAATGCTTTCAACATAGCTGATGCAGGCGGGTCAAAAAATCAAAGTAATGTCATGCCGGCCCGCCTTGCCGCGAGGCAGGACTTGATCCGGCATCCAGAAAACCGCCTGGATTCCGGGTCTGTGCCCGGAATGACAAGTTGGAAGGGAGGGTGTCGGGTGGATGTGGTGGGGATTGTGTTGCAAGAAAATGGCGACGTTGAAACAATTCGGCATCACGAGGCGGTGTATTGAGTTAGAATAGAGATTATGGAAAAAAGTTTAGTTTTGATCAAACCGGACGCGGTACAACGTAACCTAATAGGGGAAATTATTTCTCGATTTGAGAAAAAAGGTTTTAAGCTGGTGGCTATGAAAATGGTTCAGCTAGACGAACCAACCCTTAAAAAATGGTATCACCAGTATGCGGACGCACCATTTTTCTCCAAAATTGCAAATTATATGAGTTGGACGCCGGTGATTGCTTTGGTTTGGGAAGGGTATAACGCTGTTGATTTGATCAGGCGAATAATTGGAACCAGAAAGGGATGGGAGGCAGAAGCTGGATCGATTAGAGGGGACCTCGGGATGAGTGGGGGGAATAACTTGGTTCATGCATCGGATAGTAAGGAGAATGTAGAGCGCGAAATTGCTATTGTTTTTGAAAAAGGTGAGATTCATGAGTACAAAACACTTACAGAAGAGTTGGTTTATAGCGAAGAGGAAAGGTCTGGGGACTTCCGCTAAGGTTTGACCTATCCTATATTTGTTGTCTGTGGGGAGGTTGTTTGGTAGAATATGGTCTGCAATGTCCATTTATATTCTATTGGAGGCAAATTTTGTTACATGTGCATCGCCCATATTTAATTTTTCATCTAAATTCCGTCCGTTGTTCTTCTTTTGAGTGTAGCGAAGCAAAGCTTGCTGGGACAGAACTGCAAAATGCGCTACCTAAAGGCGCGAAGGTAACCTTTGCTAATCACCGATTGCCAGATGTGAAGCAACCTATGGTTTACGCTGTGAGAGTTGGTGATCAGTATTGGTGCACCATGACGGACCTTTATAATGGGGTCTTGGAACTAAATGAATTTAAGGGGTCGAAGGAAGAATTTAAATTGTTCCAAGTAGCCGTATTAAAAGCTTTTGGTATTTACAATATCCACAATGGCGCAGCGATGATTACTTTGTCGGCTGTAGCACCGTAAGGAGAAAAGATGAATAACAAACTTGCTTTGATTTGGAAACAGAAGAACCCTTTTGCATCACTTGATAAAAAATTTGTTTCTGATCTTGTTGCTAAGGTGGTTAAGGTTAAGATCATGGGTGATGATGTAGTCTTTTATTACAAAGAGGCGCGTACTGATAAGAAATATCCGGTAACAGTTCGTCGCACTGAAACAGGTGAAAACGTCGAGTTGGTTCTAAAAGATGATCATTATTTCGGCAAAGTCACTGTTGATAGTCAGACTATTGTGAAAACAGTCTTTGACAGTGGAAAGTCTTTGACTACAAGTGGTGGACGAGTCGAGGAAGTTGAGATATTTATGTCTGTTTCAGATCTTAAGGATTTGGTTGCTGGAAAAGATGTGACTGTTGTAGATATCGAGTTTTAATTTATGAGACTTGAGGCTGTTAGCCTTGAGTCTTTTTTTTGTGGTCGGAGTAGTGAGATTCGAACTCACGACCTCGTCGTCCCGAACGACGCGCGCTACCATCTGCGCTATACTCCGAAAAGATTGATATTTTCGTTTATTAGACTTTTTGTGCTGATGCCCAGAATCGAACTGGGGACCTTTTCGTTAAGAGCTTGCTCGGCGCCTTTTCAATAATATATATTATTGAAATATTGCTTCTGCGCTTCCTCTTATTTCAGGCTTGTAACTTCGTTACAATGCTCAGAAATAGGAGTGTAATAAACTGTGTGCTGATGCCCAGAATCGAACTGGGGACCTTCTCGTTAGGAGTGAGATGCTCTATCCAACTGAGCTACATCAGCACACAGTTTATTATTTAAAGATGCTTTATCCACTAAGCTACAGCCTCATATTTTATCTTGCAAATTTGATTTTACATTAAAAAACAGCCCTGCATCGCGGGGCTGTTTGGTGGTGTGGATAATGTCAATTCGAAAACGGGAACGGCTCTCCACCAATTTTGAATGAACAATTGATCTGGTACATAATCAGATAAACAAAAACGGGGTTGTATTTGACTTGGTTATTGTCTATATACAGAATTTGCGCTTTTACTAGATCTTTGATAAAACCCATCGGGTTGACATAAACCATAGCGAAGTCTTTTACGGCTTCAATTAGAGTATTTAATTCTACAGATGTTGCGTCTTTACCACTTTTTGCCAGTTCGTAAATGTATTTTTTAAGAATTATCGTGTACCCTCCATATTCACCCCAGCTCGTAAAGTTCGTGAACTGAGCAATATGGTTTGGATATTCGGCGTGCAGGGTTTGGGGGGTAGTCGACTGTGTAATGTTGTCGTTATGGTAGACGGCGTCGATTTGTACCGGTAGAGAGCGGGTGTTGTGTGTAATGTCTTTGATGATGATGGTATTGCCAACTTTTGGATTTGTGATCTCAATTGGCAATTCTGAACCAAAAATCTTTCCTTGGAAACTGTGTGATGGTTTCCAGGAGAGACCAAGGGGTGTTTCCAGATCTAGTAGACGAGGGACGTGAATGTCGATGGTCCCATCTTTCCAGAGGGTGACGGGAATTCCTCCTCTTAGAATTAAGAGCGTATATTCATACTTTGGTGCCATTTGTGCTCCTTGTAAAAGAAAGTAGGTTTTGGGCTATTGTACCCTATAGCTTACTTGAGGTCAAAGGAGATGAGATTGAAGGTGTCTGGCTTTTGGTTGAGGTTGGTGAGGGAAATAAGTTTGGTACCGTCTGTGTTGGGAACAGCGAAGTTGTATAGAGGTCCAACAGGATTGATATTAACTAGGTTCTGGCCATCGTAGTCGACGATGTTGATACCTGAGTCGTTGATGATAATGACTTGGCGAGAATTTGAGTACCAGACAATGTTGCTGGTATAAAAGCTTTCAGTTTGAGCCTTGAGTTGTTTTAGGCTATCGATACTTGCTGATGGGGTAGCGTCTACACTGAGAATGATGTTTTTTTGGACTTGGGCCGACTTGCTGGCCACAGAGAGTTCATAATTGGTACCCTCCTTGAGATCGAAAACATAGGTTTTGTCTTTTATTAGCTTTCTTGTTTCTTGAGTAGAGTTGATGTTTGGGAGGAGGGCGCCAATTTTATTTTCTGGTAAGTTTAGGTTTGTGGTTGGAGAGTAGCTAATTTTTTCTTTGTCGGGGGAGAAGTAAACATTAGTGGCAGAGTTAGTGAGTATTTCTTTGAGATAGTCTGGGACAAGAGTGAGGTTTGGTTGGTTGATTTTTATATATTGATCTTGCCACTCCGATATTATTAAAGGTAGACGAATGGTGGCGTCGGTAAGAGTTCCGGTGGTTTTTTCTCTGGTGGATAAAACATGAGATGAGGTAATCTTGCCTTTGTCAGAAAAAACGGTCAAAATTTGGGAACCATCTGGGGACCAGATTAGTAAACTGTCGGAAAAGTTTCGATTTTGAGTGTTTTCGGCGATTTGGAGGTTATTACTACTTAAAAGATTGTTTGATAAGGAATATACATAGAGTCCGTTATTTGGGATTTGTGGAGCATTGTTTAATGTATACGCGATTTTGGTACCGTCTGGGCTTAAACTAACGTTTTTGACTTGGTAAAAGGTAATGGGGCTGGTGGCGGCGATAATGGGAAAAAGTCTGGCGTCGGTGTTGGTGACTAGTTCGGATTTGATGGGTAGGTTTTTGGTCCAAGAATAAAAACCATCTTTTTCGATAGTGACTTTGTAGTTGCTGGGGGATAAGTAGAGCTTGTCGTCGGTAACAGTTGTTAGTTTGTCGTTGATGATGACTCGGGCTGACTTAGGGTAGGAAGTAAGGTTTAGGAGGCCTGTGCCCTGGATGGTCTTGTTTTCCAGGCTGGGTCTATAGCCTTTGGCAAACTTAATGGCGACAAGTGTGCCTAAAATAAGAAGGGTGATGGTGACAATGTTTATATAGAGTCGTTTTTTTTTTGGATTTTTGGTCACGGTTTTATTATAACAAAACCAGATCTCAGATGTCAGTTCTCAGATCTCGGATGGGACTGGTTAATCTGGGTGGACAAATATCCTATATTGTGGTACAATGTGGCAAATTTGATCCAAAATCTTTGAAAATTGAAAGGAAGGTGAATGATGAATAGCATGTCAGTGCCCAATCTTGCTGTGTTGGGAATGCTTGGTGGAGCGATTGATGCAGCCAAGGTGAATACTTTTGCTGATCAGAAGTGGATTGATCTGATTAACAAAGCCAACTCGACCGGTGTTCGCATATGTGTTAGGTTAACTTTAGATCCGATCCTCAAATTGATCTACGAACGGAATGTGGAGAATGAGCGGGTTTTGAGAGTTTATGCTGACAGCTTAGGTCCCAAATTGAATGTTTATGCTCATGATGGTGTCAATTTCGAACAATTGGTCCTGGTCAATATGACTGTTGACCTTAAACCCACAGAGGGTTGTGGAATTGTCACTTTGCACGTGTTTCCGGCAAATGATCCAGCTTACGTTTACCACGGACATATGTGGTTTGGAGATGCACAAATGGCCTTTAATACCGTCAGTAACGGTATGGTAGAAATACATTCGACAAGTATATATACGGTTCCTCACATGCAGGCAAGGTTTGGACTTGATTTGATTTCCGCTTACGCTCACTTTCTGGATGGGTTTACGTTTGTTTTTGCCAGTAGTGAGGCCTGCATACCAGGCAACTCTGCGTTTTTTCGTTTCCAAAAAGGGCTTTGGGATTCACAAACTGTCTCTGTAACTGCTTTGGGGATGGAAGTTGAAAGTGGTGACTTTTATAGCATAGGTGGGGAGTATAAGCCTTCATGTTTGGTTGCTGATGAAACCGATCGTATCGCTTTGATGTATGCTTTTCGGGAAGGTGTGGGTGCATTTAATTTGAGTCACCTCACCAAAACATCTAGCACGGAAAATGATCCTGAAAAGTTTGCGAAGGCATGCTGGAGAAGAATCTTGAAAATGGCAGATGAAGGATTGTTCACTTTTGTCGAGACACAGCGTGGAGAGTTTGCAGTGCCTACCTTGAAACTTCGTTCATCACTAAAATAGATTTTTGTTATTCTCCCTGGCTCTTTTGATCCAGGGAGTTTTTTGTGCCAAGGAAACCCCGTACAAAGCTTCAACTGCGAGCGAAGCGAGGCTGCTGTACGGGGATGAAATACAACCAGGAAACCCCGTACAACGTCAATCGCTACTGCGAGTGCTGTACGGGGAGGATGTCATTGTGGGTTTTATGATGCCAAGGCGTACAGATAGGCAGGGTGGGAATTCAGATTTGATGTCTAATGTTGTATTTTGATGTCTTATGTGTAGGCATAGATATTGATACAATGAGACAATGTCATTTAGTTTTAATAAAAAAATTGGAATAGATCTGGGCACTGCCAACAGCCTGGTCTATGTTGTGGGTGAGGGGGTAGTACTGGAAGAGCCTACGGTGGTAGCTGTTTCCCTAGTTGATGGTAAGGTATTGGCTGTGGGTAGAGAGGCACAAAAAATGCTTGGGAGAACCCCTGGAAATATAAAAGCTAGTAAGCCGATGAGAGATGGGGTGATTGCAGATTATGCTGTAACCGAGGCGATGATGAGGTACTTCTTGCGTAAAGTTGGAGCCTTTTCTCTTTTTAAACCAGAGGTGATGGTTTGTGTGCCGGCTGGAGTAACTCAAGTAGAGCGCAGAGCGGTGCTCGGAGCAACCCTGGAGAGTGGAGCGCGAAACGCATATCTGATCGAGGAACCGTTGGCAGCAGCAATTGGAGCTGGTGTGCCGATAACGGAAGCTTCAGGGAATATGATTTTGGATATGGGTGGTGGGTCCTCTGAGGCGGCTGTGATCTCTTTGGGTGGTGTGGTGACTTTTAAGAGTGTCAGAGTCGCGGGTAATAAAATAGATGAATCTATAGCAAAATATATCAGAAGGAAACATAATTTGGTCATAGGTGAAACTACCGCCGAAACAATAAAGATAAAAATTGGTTCTGCTGTACCGGTTGGGAAAGAAGAATATTTGGAAGTAACAGGAAGAGACAGTATTACTGGTTTGCCTCGTCAGGTTACATTTTCTTCTAGCGAGGCGTACGAGGCCACTAGAGAGCCTCTGGGGAAAATAATAGGTATGTTAAAGCAAGTTATGGAGGAAGTGCCACCAGAGCTATCCTCTGACATTATCGACAAGGGAATAGTGATGAGTGGTGGCACTGCTACCTTGCGTGGATTTGATCGGTTAATTACCCAAGAAACTGGAGTTCCTGCCTTTGTAGCGGAAGATGCACATAGGTGTGTAATAAAAGGTATAGGTATTGCATTGGAAAATATAGATCTTTATAGAACCAGTATAAAGAAATAGAGGTTTGTTGGCTATTCTTCAAGTATTTTTGTCTGTTTTATCATTTCAGTTATCTTATTGCTAATTTGCATTTTGATCTTATTCTTTTGTTTTTCTGATTATTTTTATGGGGTTTAGAATTTTTTTAAGAAATATAAAATATTTAAAGTTTTAAAATATTTTAGACATTTTTTAGCATTTATTGGTTTTTTTAAATTTAGACTTTTTTGCAATTGTTACTTGTAAATTTATAATTGAAAATTTTTTTAAGCCAACATAGTAAGTAATATTTTTTATAAAAAAGACGCTAGTTATGTTCTGTAGTTGAGATATATGCAATATGGCTGTGTAGTGAATATTTTTTTGCTTATATTTTTTTCACGGAATGGTCGCTTTACGACGGGGTATGTAACTTAATTATTTCGTTATTATTTACTTACCCTGGTTGGGTATAGTTTGAACTTACAGTTAATTTTTTATAAACTATTTTGCATGTACGGGGATGGGGGTATGATTTGCTGGTTATCTTATAACTTACTTGTGGGTTGATTTTAGTTAGTTTTAAGTTATTTTGTTATTTTTTTTGCAGATTTTTGCAGTTTTTTAATTTATCGGTGGCAAATTTTATTGTTTTGGGTGGCTTATATTTTTTTATCGTTTTCTTGATTGCTTTGGTTTTCTTTATTTTTATATCGCTGTTAACATTTTTCTTTTTATCTTTTAAGGTGCCTTTTTGTCAGGGAAAGCTTTAGGAGTTTAACAAGAACCTTGTTTTTAGTATTTGGTAAGGTAGATTTTTTGTGATTTGTGATTTAGTTTGCTTATGATGACTTTGCTTACTAACTTACTAGATACTTGATATTTGTAATATAAGTTTATATTTGTGTTTGTTTTGATAGTTTTATCAATCATATTTATGAGAGTAGAGTTGTGCTATAGTTTTTAAATATATTTATATTATTTTGTTTAGATTTACAGCCACTATTTGTTTATTTTTAGTTTAAATTTTGGAGATTAAAATTGTTCTATTTTGCTCAATTATTTTTTATATTTTATCTTTATTTATCCATATAGTATTCGTGATTTTATTTTTTAGCGAATTTTATTACAAGATATTTTGTTTTGTCCTATATTTCTTAGTTTTTTGGCCAGTTTATCGACTAAAGGGACAACTTAACGGATTTTTTAACTTCTTATTGTGCTATTTACACAACTAACTGATTTCGTGAAAGTATTTTTATTTGTCTATTTATCGCTTTATTTTGCTTTGTGTCATCTTTATCAGTTTTGGTTTTTTATTGCTAATTTAGGCACGAATTATTTTTTGTTTTTTTATGGTTTACAATTAACTCTATGAGAGAGAAAGTTTTGGGTTTGCCGGTGGATGTTTTGACAAAAAAGCAGACGCTGGAAAAAATTGAAGACTGGATAAAATTGGATATTAAAGGCCCAAAGCAGGTGTTGACTGCCTATAGCGAATTTTATGTAAACGCAAGAAGAGACAAGGACTTTGCCAGAATTATCTCTAAGGCGGATTTGGTGACTGCTGATGGTAGGTCGGTTTTGGCAGCAGTGGAGTACATGAAAAGAACTCAAGAACTCAAGAACTCAAGAACTCAAGGTGTTGTGAGATTTTTATGGGAAGGGATGAAAGTAGGGTGGAAAATTTTAGGGAATGATTTGGGGGAGACAGTTACCGGGGTTTGGCTATTTGAAGAAATTTGTAAAGTGGCAGAGATTCGGGGTTGGAAAGTATTTGTGTTGGGTGGATGGGGTGATGTGAATGAGAGGGCTACTAAAATACTTCTAAAACGGTTTCCAAGGTTAAGATTGGCTAGTGATCCGGGTGAGAAGACCGTTGGTAAAATAGATGGGGAGAATAAGAGGGTTTTGGAGAAAATAAACAAGTTTAAACCAGACGTGTTGTTTGTGCAGTATAGACCTGTTCAGCAGGAGAAGTGGATTGATACGAATCGAAAATTTTTGAAAGTAAAAGTGGCGGTGGGAATTGGGGGAACTTTGGACGAGTTTGTGGGGGACTTGAAGAGACCACCTTTGTGGATGGAGGGTGTGGGTTTGAAGTGGTTGTGGAGGCTAATGATTCAACCAAAACGGTGGAGAAGAATGATTGACGCAGTGATTATTTTCCCTTGGTTGGTTTTTAAAGAGAGTCTGAGAAAATAGAACCGTTTGTCTGACATATTGTTCTTTTTTGAGTTTTGCAATATAATCTTTCTGTTCGATCTTTGATAAGGAGATGTGAGAGATGAGTAAAACTATCCGTGTGTTATTGACCTTTTTGTTTTTGGTGGCGGCTTTGAGTTCCGCTACTATCGGAAAGGTTCTGGCTGATCAGCCAGACTGTAATGTTGATCCGACACACCCGTCCTGTCAGCATGACTGTGATGTCGACCCGACTGCGCCGAATTGTCCTGACCCGGAAGAAACTGGTTGTAATGAGAATAATCCTGAAAACTGTCCTGATCCCGAAGAAATTTGCGAGAATGGTCAGCATACTGGTAATCCTCATTGTGAAACTGAAGAGCCCACAGAAGAACCCACCGAGGAACCTCAGTGTGGTGATCCTGGGCAAGACCCGTGCCCGACAGAAGATCCCGAAGAAACTCCCGATCCTCAGTGTGGTCAGCTCGGGAATCCTGCTTGTCCGGTAGTTGAGACCCCGACTCTTCCCTCCGATGGTGGCGGTGAAGAGGGAGATGGTCCCAAGAAGCTGCCGAAGACGGCTGGTGGTGAAGCCCCGGTCGGTGTGTACTATGGTTTCTCTTTCTTGATGCTGGTTGCAGCCGGTTTTACTGCTTTTGGTGGTAAAAAGGATGCTGAATCTGTTGATCAGATTTATAGCTAACTAGTGTTTTTGGGTTGGGGATTTTTCCTCAACCCTATTTTTTAGGAAATGTGAGGACCTATAGAGTGAAGCGGAACTTTATTTTTGGTTTTTTGTTTTTGGCTGGTGTGCTTTTTACAGTCAACGAAGCAGTGAAGTATTATTTTGTACCCCAAGGTTCACCTGTATTGGTGGAAAAAATTTATACCGTGACACCAACAGTGGTTCGGCTTGATCAAGCTACTGAAGTAACTTCAACGCCGGTGGATGAGATCTTGACGTCAGAAGTGAAAGTGTTGGTTGACAATTATGTCCTTGACAGTAAGGTAGATTTGTCCTCTGGAGTTCCTATTCAGATGGTAGTTAATCTACCTAATGGTAAGCAATTGCCGTCATCGTGGGCTTCTCCGTATTCGAATACTACTGCTCCAAGCCAAGACTTTTTTGATCCGCATAAGGGCACTACTTATATCTATAATACAAGTGACTTTGAGGAAGGTTATGGTAGCGTTCTTGTTTTGCTGGGTCATAGTGCTTCTATTGGTGGTAAAGATTTGTTTGCAGCCAACTTAGAGTACTTTCTAAGGATCAAGGAGATTGGAGTTTCGCAATATACCGAGCAAGAAACTGTGGATCTGTTTTATTCTCAGATCATAGGATCGATAATAACTATGTGTCAAGACGGTGATAAAACTCCTCTTTACCCGGCGACAATGGATACAACCTGTATAGGTAAGGAAGTTGTTTTGCAAGTTGTTGGTGGTGAAGTCATTCTTGATGAGGAAGTTTGGGGGTTTGAGCAGCATGTGAATGATCTGCACCACTGGCTGGTTTACAAACATCCTACTTCTGGTTTTGATCAGATCACAGAAGACAATGGGTTTTTATACGTTTTTTGTTTGGGGAGACTTGCTGACCAGAAAAATAATGGTTTAGACAGATTTTCTCAAAACAGAGTTGTTTTGGTTTTAAAAGTAATTCCTTAAAGGGAGCAGAGATGCTCTCTTTTTTTGTGCTTAGTTGTTGGGAGTGGTGGGGTTTATACCAAGCATCCAAAGGACTGATTCTTTTTTGTAGCGTCTGTCACCTCTGGAATTGATGCGAATGGCAGGGAGTTTGCCACGCTTGCCCCAGCGTTTGATGGTAAGAGTGGAGACACGAAGAAGAGTAGCAACTTCGGAAACAGTCAAAAGATCGGGGAGGTTAGCCAAGTCAATATTTTTGGCAGTGGTGTTGGTTTTTGTAAGTTGGTCTTGGTTTTGATTGTCCATGTCTGTTATACAAATTATCAGAAAGAAAGTATTTAGTCAATAAAAAATACCACTTTGTTTCCTTTTGTTGTTAATATAAAATGTAAGTTGAACTTGAAAAAAATAAAACATCTGTTGGGTGTAGACAATGTACAAAGAAAGTTGGTCAAAAATGGCAAAAAATATTTTTGAAAAATACTTTCATATTGAAGAGGCTAGGGTGGATAAAGGTTTGTTGTTTATTGAAGAAGGCGAATTGTTTGCAAATGCAAAAGCATTTTTTGATTACCAGTATGCAATAGATGCCTCCCATAGAAGAATGTTGAGTGTTGTTGAGGTTAATCGACAGAAAAGTGTTATTTTGCCCAGATCTGTTCGCAACAGGTCGAAGGTAGCTTTTGCTGGGGTAAAACCAATATTTGCCGCATTTGATAAACACTTTAACCTTATTACTTATATGTTTGTTGGTAGTATAATTAGAGTAGAGTACTTGGGCATAAAAGATAAGGCCAAAAAGGTGAAATACTTTAAGTACCTTTGAGATAATATATAATATGGGTTGTAAACATTAAAAAGGAGGTGTTATGGGAGCAATTTGGACGGTTGTTTATTTCTTGAGCGGAGGACTTTGCTCGTTTTTTAGATTGTTTTATTTGATGGGTGCTTTGTTCTTTTTATTTTTAACCGTATCATATGTTTTTGGGGGTGGGACGTGGGTTATATCTCTTGTCATTTGCGCTGTTTTTTCTTTGATTGGGTATATAAGCTACAGGTTAGATAATTTGCGCTGTTTTTTCTTTGATTGGGTATATAAGCTACAGGTTAGATAATTTGCGCTGATTTTAAATTAAAAAAATCCCCCTGATGGGGGATCATTTTGTGCCAAGGAAACCCCGCACAAAGCTTCCTAAGTAGCGAAGCGGGCGTGTGCGGGGATGAATTGGAGAAGCATAACACTGCGACTAGCAGTGTTATGCTTGGTTGCATGAGAAAACTGAAAC
>Ga0208375_1001683_pt1 | contig 23607 bp, 23 predicted proteins | sample RifOxyD1_FD_184038 | JGI IMG/M metagenome (GOLD analysis project Ga0208375, IMG submission 184038) | Soil microbial communities from Rifle, Colorado - Rifle Oxygen_injection D1 (SPAdes) | ecosystem: Environmental > Terrestrial > Deep subsurface > Rock core/Sediment | place: Rifle, Colorado...
GACTTTAGAACTCTATAATACGGGGGAACTAATCGATTCTTTAATCGGAAGCGGCGCCTGGCCGGCCGGCGACAACTCAACTAAACAAACCATGGAAAGAAAAGACGATAAGTCATGGCAAACAAGCCGGGACGCCGGCGGAACCCCTAAGGCAAAAAATAGCGCTCCGGTTGAAGAGAAGACTCCTCGCCTAACTTCTTTACCTCCCTCTGTTACGCAACTGGAAACAACTGATATAGAGAAAGAACCTGAAAAAGATAATCTTCCCGAAAACCTAGCGGCGGCAGGAGAGCAAATTCCTCAAACAAATGGCGTTTCTGTAATAATTTTATTCGTGGCCCTGGGCTTGGCCGTTATTTCTGGAGTAACGGTTCTAATGTTGAAAAAAGGGGTGGAATAGGTTACGATAAAAAAGACATGTCAGGCCACAGCCATTGGAAGACTATAAAATATAAAAAAGGAGCGGCTGACGCTAAAAAGGGCCAGGCCTTTTCTAAATTAGCCAGAGAGATATCCATGATAGCAAAAGAAGGCGGCAAGGATATCACCTTTAACGCTAAATTAAGAATGGTTATCGAAAAGGCCCGTTCTTTTAACATGCCCGCCGATAATATCGAACGAGCGGTTAAAAGGGGAACAGGGGAGCTGGAAGGAGGCACTTTGGAATCAGTGCTTTTTGAAGGCTACGGCCCGGGCGGAGTGGCTCTTATCGTTGAAGGCATCACCGACAACAAAAACAGGACATTTAACGAAATTCGACAGATTTTAACCCAAAACGGGGGTAAATTTGTCGGCGAAGGAGGAGTGAAGTGGATGTTTGACAGGAAGGGAGTAATTATTGTCAGCCACGAGAACAAAGAAGAGGCGGAATTAGCCGCTATTGAAGCCGGGGCCGATGACGTTTCACGTGACCAGGGCTTTCTGGACGTCTACACCAAGCCAGAAGAAATTGAAAAAGTAAAAAGGGCCTTGGAAGAAAAAGGCCTGAAGATTGAAAGCGCCTCCATCGGCTGGGTGGCGAAAGAAAATATCGCGATCAGCGAGACGGACAAAAAGGCCTGCGAAAAGCTTTTTGAAGCTCTCGATGGGAGCGATGACGTTCAGGAAATATATTCTAATTTTAAAGAGTAACTTTTATGCCCCGTAGTGAAAATTCGACAACTCTTGAGTTGTGAATAAGACTACAGGGTATAAAATCTAATAAACGTAATAATAATTAAAAACGATGGTTAGTTTGACCGAGTTAAACAACTGTCGAATTTCTACTACGGGGTATGATAATCTTAGGCATAGATCCAGGCACGGCAACCACGGGCTATGGCGTTATTCTGGCAAAAAGCATGAACAGCAGGAGTAAAGACAACTTTAAGTGCTTAGGTTACGGTTCCATCAAAACCAGCCCGGAAATGGCCATGCCTCAACGCCTCAAGAAACTCCACAATGAACTGTCCAGGCTGTTAAAAGAACATCAGCCGGAAATAATGGTGGTCGAAAGTCTTTTTTTCTTTAAAAACATGAAAACGGCCATGCCGGTGAGCCAGGCCAAAGGAGTAATCTTACTGACCGCAGCTAAAAAGAACATCCTGGTTCATGAATTTACTCCTCCTCAGGTTAAAATGCTGGTAGCAGGTTCTGGTAAGGCTGAAAAAATCAACGTGCAGAAAAAGGTTCAAGCAATTTTTGGTATGAAAGATATTCCCAAGCCCGACGATGCGGCTGACGCTTTGGCCATCGCGCTTACCTACGTCTTTGCCAGAAACGCTTGACCTAGTAGTAGAAATTCGACAGTTGCTTAATCTCGCTAAGGTTGACTGTCATTTTCTAAATTAATTATGTTTTAAAATTATACTACCCCGTGGTTTTGCCGCAACTCAAGAGATGTCGAATTTTCACTACCGGGCTTGACAAGAACCTTTGAAACCATATAATACCCTGTATAGAGCCGAAACTCGGTTCTTTTTACGAGAAAAATAGGCAAAGGTCGATAATTATTGAAAAAATAAAAAACTCAAACATGGTTTACGAACAAGATTCAACTCCTTTCCTTTTTGAAGACGAATCCGGCGAAGAAGAGAAGGTTGACGAGGTTGAAAAGGTTGCCGACGACGAAGAAGAAGATGAGGCCGTAGAGTAATAATCAAAAAGCCCCTAGTCAGGGGCTTTTTGCTTGCTCTAGATAATCTTGGCGAATTTCCTCTTGCCTACCCGGATGACTTCGCCTTTTTTTATTTTAATGACTTTTTTCCAGTCTTTTTGAATCTCGCCGTCTATCGCCACGCCGCCTTGATCAATCAACCTTCTGGCTCCAGCCTTCGATAAAGCCATTTTTGATCTGATCAATAAATCGAGGAGATTAATCTCTTGCTCTTTTATCGGAACTTCCGGGATGTCGGACGGCAGCCCCTTATCCTTAAAGACCTTCTGAAATTCCTGTCCGGCTTTTTCGGCCGGTTGATTACCGTGATACGCCGCAACGATCTCAAAGGCTAATTTCATCTTATAGTCTTTCGGATTTCCGCCAGCTGCCAGCTCTTTCTCATATTTATTGACTTCAATTAAATTTACCCTGGTTGCTAAAACAAAATATTTAATGATCAATTCGTCCTTTAAAGACATGATTTTACCGTACATCTCACCGGCTGAATCAAATAAATTAATGGTGTTGCCCCAGCTAGAGCTCATTTTTCTTCCGTCTAATCCCTCGATGAGGGGATTGGTAATAATGTCTTGGGGTTCTTGGCCGTAAAGTCTCTGCAACTTGCGGCCCGCCAAGAGATTAAATCTTTGATCCGTGCCGCCGATTTCTATATCGGCTTTGGTAATGACGGAATCGTAGCCCTGCATCAAAGGATAAAGCAATTCTCGCAACGAGATGCGTTTCCCGTTGTCTAACCGCCGTTTGATGTTTTCTCTTGAGATAAACTCATTTAACGAAAAAGCGTCTGCCTGCTTGCCGATTTCATAATAATTTAATTTTTTAAGCCATTCGCTGTTATAACGAACCTCGCACTCTTTGATATTAACTATCTTTTCTGCCTGTTTGAGATAGCTTCCCATGTTCTTTTTCACCTGTTCCTCGCTCAACATCGGCCTTTCGCTGTCTTTATCAGACGTATCGCCGATGACCCCGGTAAAGTCTCCGATAATTAGAACTATCTTATGGCCCAATTCTTGAAAATCCCTCAACTTAAGCAAAGGAATGGCCCTGCCAAGATGAATATTTGGGCTCGTAGGGTCAATTCCTAATTTAACCCTTAAGCGTTTCCCGCTCTTCATTTTCTTTTCTATGTTTTCTCTTTCGATTATTTCTTCCACTCCGCGGGTTAAAAGCTCCTTGGTTTTTTGCGGATCAGTGAGGATTTTCATATTTCCATCATAACAAATTGGGTTCTTTTTGCCAATTTAACTATTTTTTAGTAAAATAGGGACATGGTTCGCCTAAAAAACACGAGGTGGAAATTAATTCTGGAGGTCTTGGCCGGGGCTTTTTTGTTTTTTCTTTTGTGCTTTTTTCTTGTTTTTATTTACTACGCCAAGGACCTTCCCCGGCCGGAAGTATTTACTGAAAAATCTCTGATTCTACCGACTAAGATTTACGACCGGACCGGCAGCGTCCTTTTGTACCAAATTTACGATGAGGAAAAAAGGACCGTTATCCCCTTGAGCCAGATCCCCGACCATTTGAAGCAGGCAGTCGTCGCTGCCGAAGACGCTAATTTTTATCACCATTTTGGCTTAGACCTCAAGGGTATTTTTAGGTCTGTCTTAAATAATTTAAAGATCGGAAAACCCATCTACGGCGGTTCAACCATTTCCCAACAGCTCATTCGTTCTACTTTTTTGACCTTAGATAAAACGGTTAAAAGAAAGGTGAAAGAAATTATTTTAACCCTGGAGTTAGAGCGACGCTATTCCAAAGACCAGATTTTAGAATTCTATTTAAACCAGGTGCCGTTCGGCTCCAATGCTTACGGAGTCGAGGCCGCCAGCCAAACCTTCTTCGGAAAAACGGTTTCTCAGACCTCGCTGGCCGAAACGGCTATCTTGGCCTCCTTAATCCAGGCGCCAAGCAGGCTTTCCCCTTACGGTTCGAACGTCGAGGACCTGTATGCCAGAAAAGATTACGTCTTAGATCGCATGTCGCAGGAAGGCTACCTTTCTCCAGAGCAAGCCGAGGAGGCGAAAAAAGAAGTTTTGAGCTTTACTAATATTGGCCAGTCAATTAAAGCTCCCCATTTCGTCCTTTATATTAAAAAGTATTTGGAAGAAAAGTACTCGGACCGTTTCCTGAAAGAAAAGGGGTTGAAAGTTTACACGACCCTAGACTGGGGACTGCAAGAAGAAGCCGAAAAAATAGTCCAGGAGGGAGTAAAAACAAACCAATCCTATAACTCTTATAATGCTTCCTTAGTGGCGCTCAGCCCGCAAACCGGGGAGATTTTAGCCTTAGTCGGGTCGGCTAACTGGTATGCGACCTCATCGGTCCCAGATGGCTGCGTAGGGACCGAAAAGGGGTGCCTTTTCGACCCGAAGTTCGATATTGCTACTTTGGGCGAACGGCAGCCAGGGAGCGCTTTTAAGCCCTTTGCCTACGCTGAGGCCTTTAAAAAAGGGCTGACTCCCGAATCGATCTTTTGGGACGTCAAAACGGAATTCAATCCGAACTGCACCTCAACGGCGACTGAAGAAAAGGACCAATACGGCATGGATTGTTACCATCCGGCAGACTACGATAGTAATTTCCGAGGACCCATGCTTCTCCGTAATGCTTTAGCCCAATCAATCAATATCCCTGCGGTAAAGGTTCTTTATTTAGCCGGAGTACAAGACACTATCGAAACCGCCAAGTCTTTCGGGATAACCACTTTGGACCAACCTCTTTCCTGGTACGGCTTAAGTTTGGTTTTGGGAGGCGGCGAAGTTAAGCTTCTTGATATAGTTTCGGCTTACGGAGTTTTTGCCACGGGGGGCTTTAAATCGCCGCCGGTTTCTATTCTAAAAATAACAGACTCTGAAGGTAATATTATTGAAGAAAATAAAAAGACCCCGCAAAGGGTCCTGGAAGAAAACGTCGCTAATATGATCAATAGCATCCTTTCCGATAACGAGGCGAGGTCTCCGATTTTCGGCCTAAACTCGCTTTTGAACATTCCCGGCCATCAAGTGGCGGTAAAAACCGGCACGACCCAGGAATTCAAAGACGGCTGGGCCATCGGCTATACCCCCGCTATCGCCGTGGGAGTCTGGGTGGGCAACAACAACGGCGATCTTATGGCTAAGGAGCCTGGCGTGGTTTTGGCCGGACCTATCTGGAATAAGTTTATTCAAAAAGCCATGGCGGCTTATCCGAGCGCTCAATTATTCCAAATTCCTGAACAAACAGAAAACGAAAATCCGATTTTAAAAGAAGAGGTGATGCTTGATAAAAACAACTCCCAATATCAGAACTGGCTGGCCGGCAGGGAGGCCTGGCAAGCCTCTAGGTAGTCTTAATCGGCATGACAACGTAGACATACGTCGTATCTTCGGCGGGCTTTAAAGCCGCCGGGCCGTCCTCTCCGTTAAGCTCAAAAATCACTTTCGGGCTTTTTATATTTAAGAGTCCGTCGATGAGAAACCGATAATTGAAGTTTACCGACATTTCCTGGTTCTGTTCTTTCCCGTAAGTAATTTTAGCCGGCAGAAAACTTTTATTTTCCCCTAATTCCGGATTTTGCGACAAGATTTCAATCCCTTCTTTTTTGGGATTGATTTTTACCGTCACCTCGTTGTTTTTGCCGCTAAAAAGACTGGCCGTTTTAACCTGGCTCAGAAAATCGTTCTTGGCCAAGACAACCTGCGCCTCATGTTTTTGAGGAATAATTCCCTGATAATCAGGATATTCGCCTTCAATAAGCCTGGAGACAACCTGTATTTGCGGGTGGTCGGTTTCAGCCATTAAATATTCAAACATAACCTGGTTCGGCGACGAATATAATTTTAACCGGCCGTTTTGTTCGGCAAAAATATTAATAATCTCGCGGGCTGTTTTTTGAGGCAGGATAAAAGAAAACTTTTTCTCTGTTTTTTCTTTCAAAAAGATCGTTTTTTCCGCCAATCTGACGCTGTCGGTAGCGGTCAACTGGACCCGGTCTTTTTGAAAGCTTAAATACACCCCCGACAACTCCGGCCTGGCCTGGTTTACCGCAGCAAAATCCACCACTTGTGATAATCCCTCACAAAAAGAGGCGATGTCCAAACCGACAGAATCTCCGTCGCTGATCGTCGGGATAATGGGATAGTCCTGGGCGTCCAGTCCTTTAATTTGAGTGTTTTGGTCGTCGCAGTCAATAAAAAGCGTTTGATTTTTTAATTCCAGGGTTAATTTTTTATTAGGTAAAAGATTAATAAAACTCGTTAAAATTTTAGAAGGGACGGTAATCTTACCCTCTCTTTCTATTTTCGCCAGCAACCAATACTTTATACCCAATTCCAGGTCGGTAGAGGAAAGGACGATAAAACTCTTCTCTGTTTCAATTAAAATATTATTTAAAATAGGTAAGGTTAAATTTTTCCCCGCAATCCTTCCGATAATATTCAATCCGTTATTTAAGTTTTCTTTTAATATTATTATCTTCATAGTTGTTATAGTGTGAATTACTTTTAATTTTTACCTTGTTTTATAGTGGGGAATAGTTGTTGATAATTAGTTAAGTTTGTTTTAATAAACAGTTGTCGTTTTTGTTTTAAAACTTCCCCACTGGTTATGGGCGATAAATCTGCTCCCTTATTAAGTTGATTTCCTCAGCCAAATTCTCGCTGGATTCTATTTCTTTTGATATTTTATTGTAAGCATGGATGGCCGTGGTGTGGTCCTTGCCGCCGAATTTCCCGCCGATAAACGGGAAGGAGCTTTTCAACTCCTGTCTTAAGAGGAACATGGCGACCTGGCGGGGCTTCACTATCTCTTTTTTCCTGCAGGCGGTTAAAATATCCCGCTCTTTCATGCTGTAAAAAACAGAGACCGCCTGGATGATTTTCTCGGCGTTAGTCACCTTTTTAGGCGAGAAGATCACGCTCTTTAAAAGAGTTTCGGCCACGGCCAGAGACGGGCTTTGGTTATTTAGTTTTTGGTAAGCAATTAACCTGTTGAGCGCGCCTTCCAGTTCCCGGATATTGGACTGGATGTTGGCGGCGATATATTCGATGATTTCATCGGAAAAACTTTCCTTTTTTTCTTGTAGCTTCGTTTTTAAAATAGCTACCCTGGTTTCAAAGTCGGGCAGGCTGATGTCGGCGATCATTCCCCCTTCGAAGCGGGACCTCAGTCTTTCTTCCAGAGCTGAGATGGCTTTGGGCGGCCTGTCGGAAGAAATAATAATTTGCTTGTTTTTTTCGTAAAGGGCGTTAAAAATATGGAAAAATTCTTCCTGGGTTTTCTCTTTGCCCGATAAAAACTGGATATCGTCGATAATTAAAACGTCGATGTCTTTATACGCTGATTTAAATTTCTCAACGTCGCGGTTCCTGATTGAATTGACAATGCCGGTGGCGAACTTTTCAGAAGAAACGTACCTGATCTTTTTTAAGGGGTTTCTTTTTAAAATTTCATTCCCGACGGACTGTAAAAGGTGTGTTTTTCCAAGCCCCACCCCTCCGTAGATAAAAAGAGGATTATAAATGAGTCCGGGATTTTGGACCACAGCCCAGGCGGCGGCTTGAGGCAGTTCGTTAAAGGGCCCGACGATAAAGTTTTCAAACGTGTAACGCGGGTTTAAATTGGTGTCTTTGTTTATTTTAAACTCCTGGAAGTCCAGCTGAGGGGTTTCATCATAAGCATTTCCGGCAGCAACCGCGTTCCCGCCAGTTTTTAGCTCTGTTTTTGGGGCGACAGCATACTTTACCTCTTTAATCTCATCGTCAAGGTTGTGGAGTATTTTAAAAATGAGCTTATTGTATTTGTTCTCTAACCACTCTTTCGAAAAATTATTTGGCACCGACACAACTACTTCTCCGTCTTTTTTTAAGGAGACGCCGGTATTTTTGAACCAGGTAGCAAAATTAGCCTTAGAGATATTAAACTGGACCTGGGCAAGCAGCGCTTGCCAGAGCTCATCTTTGTTCATAAACCGAAAAATTTAATCCTCAATCATCATAACACGGGTCAAATAAAAATAAAATGAGAGGGAAAGCGGTCGCGGTGTTGAAAAAGTGGGGACAAAGTGTTAATATATCGTTATGAGTATTACTTACCAACCGAAGAAAAAAAAGAGGAAACGGACCCACGGATTTATGGTTAGAATGAGAACTAAAGGTGGCAGGGCGACGCTGGCCAGGCGGAGGGCGAAGAAACGATGGAAGCTTACCGTTTAAGTTTTAAGTATGTTGCCAGCCAAAAATCGCCTTAAAAAGAAAAGGGACTTTGAATACGTTTTCAAACAAGGCAGGGGCCTGAAAGAGGGGTTTTTATCCCTTAAATTCGCCAAAAACGGCTTAAGCGAGACCAGGTTCGGTTTTGTGGTTGGGCAGAAGGTTTCCCATAAAGCCGTTGTGAGAAACAAAGTAAAAAGAAGGTTAAGAGATCTTGCCAAAGCTAAATTAGCAGACGTTAAAAAGGGGTTTGATGTGGCCGTTGTCACCGGGAAAGGGGCGGAATTGGGGAGTCTTGAAGACACGGCAGCAATTTTTAATCATCTTTTAAAAACGGGGAGACTGCTTAATGATTAAATATTTTATTTTGATTTTAATAAAAGCCTACCGAGTTCTCGTTTCCCCTTTATTGGGGAAACGTTGCCGTTTCTATCCTACCTGTTCAGAATACGCTCTCGCAGTCGTCCAAAAATACGGCTGGTGGTCAGGGAGCGTAAAAAGCGTGAGAAGATTATTAAAGTGCCATCCGTGGAACCCCGGTGGCGTCGATCTGCCTTAAAATGAATCCATTTATTAGCGCTTTCAACGTAGTTTTGTATCAACCGCTTTTTAACTCCCTGGTTTTAATTTACCTGTATCTGCCGGGACACGATTTTGGCATAGCGGTTATTATTTTAACACTTTTGATTAAATTCGCGCTTTATCCTTTAGGGGTCCGGGCTATCCGTTCCCAAAAAAGCATGGCCCAGCTCCAGCCGAAAATGAAGGAGATTCAGGAGAGGTTTAAAGACAATAAAGAACAGCAGTCTAAGGCGATGATGGAGCTTTATAAAACAGAAAAAATTAATCCTCTTTCCGGGTGTCTGCCCCTGATTGTCCAACTGCCCATTTTAATCGGTCTTTACCAGGTTTTCTGGAAAGGTTTTGGCGAGACCCAATTAAAATTCCTGTACAGCTTTGTTTCCAGCCCTGTCCAAATAGATACTACTTTTCTAGGGATAATGGACTTAGCTCAATCTTCAATTATTCTAGCTATTGTGACCGGTATCGCCCAATTTTTCCAAAGCAAAATGATGGCTACAAAGCAAAAGGCCTCCAACGGGCGAGCGGATTTCTCTCAGATGATGCAAAAACAGATGCTTTACTTTTTTCCGGTTTTTACGGTCTTTATCCTTTGGAGGTTGCCCGCAGCCGTGGCTTTGTACTGGCTGACCACTACCCTATTTACAATAGTGCAGCAATATATTATTCTAAAGAAGCATGCCAGGTAGTGAAAATTCGACAACTCTCGAGTTGCGAATAAAACTACAGGGATATAAAATATTAACAAATATAATTATTAATTTGAAACAACGTCATTGTTTACCGAGTTAAGCAACTGTCGAATTTCTACTACCTGGTATGACTCCTCAAGAATTTGAAAAACTTAAAACTGCCGCCAAGGAATTTTTTGAGCAAACAGGGCTTGCTTTAGAGGTTGAAATAAAAAACCAGGCCGACTCCACGATTTTTGTCGATGTGAAAGCGGAGGAGCCCCAGTTTTTGATCGGCGAGCGAGGTCAAACTCTGGGCGAGATTCAAAGGCTTTTAAGGGCCGTTTTGAGAAGGAAAGCCGAAAATCCCACTCCGTTTTTTATTGACGTAGACGTCAACGACTATAAAAAGAAAAAAACCGAGTATTTAAAGGAAGTAGCCCAAACCGCGGCCGATGAAGTAGCCATCACAAAAAAAGAAAAGGAGCTCCCCTCCATGTCTTCTTATGAAAGAAGGGTTGTCCATACGGAACTGGCCTCAAGGCCCGATATCGCCACTGAAAGCATCGGCGAAGGGCCCGAAAGAAGGGTAAAAATCAAGCCGCGTCCCTGAAAACCGAAAAGAGTCTAAATAAAAACCGCCCTGAAATGGGCAGTTTTTAATTTCGCGCACAATAGATATGCGACGTCCAAAAACTATAAGAATCAGATGAACAGCCTAAGAAGCCAAGTTGGCACAACGTCGTTTACTCCGGGAATCCGTTCAATAATGAACGGAATAATCATAGCCTGGAAAGGAAGTTTGGCAATTACTGCCAGGAAAACAATAAAAATTAACTCTAATGGTAGTTCCCATACGTTATCTATCCCTGGTACGGGGATCCAGTCAATAACTTCTATAATAAGGGCTAAAAAAATCAAAACCGCTCCCCCGGGAGAAAAAATAATTTCTCTAGGGATTTTTTGGAACCATTTTCCCGGAGTTTTACCTTTTTTAGCGGTGGGTTCAGGAACGGTCCCAACTGGAGTTTGTTTGGACGGGGCTGAAGCTTTTTCTGACATATTATTCTCTGGCTAACTTCTTTTTGGCTTCTTTTATCTTTAAAACCTCTTCAGGGCTTGTGGTGATGAACTTATCTTCGACAGGCGAGGCGACCACCCTCAAGGCGACGTGTTTCTGCCCCGCAAAGAAAAGGCCCTCCCCTACACCTGAGCTTAAGAGCATTTCTTTTTCCCAGTCGGTAAGGTTGAAGGTCTTTTGTAGAACATCAGTTGTAGCCGGACTTTGTTTCATTAAGAATTGTAACGCCGAGTTCGTAATAATCGGTTTGCCGTAATCAGATTTCATAAAGTCGCCCACATCTTGAGTGATGGTGGTAACGCCCAGCCAGTATTTCCGGGCGCGTTTAGTAATACCGAATAAGAACGAAGCGCCGTCGTCAGACTTCATCAGCCACCAGGCTTCATCAACCACAAAAATCCTCTTTTTCAATTCAGACCTGATTTGGTTCCAGATATACCTCATAATAATATACATAGCCATGGGCCTTAGGCCTTCTTCCATGTCTCTAATGCCGAACACCACAAGCTTGTTTTTCATATCGACGTTGGAGGGCTGATTGAAGAAGTTAGCGTAAGTCCCTTTAGTGAATTTTCTCACCCTTTTTAAAAGAGAGTCGGCCCCTTCCATGGTTTCCAAAACCGCTTCCAGGTCTGACATCAAAGGCGGTTCAATCTTGGAAAAATCTGATTTCGGTGTAATGTCTTTAGCGGCGTAGGTTTCGGTTAAAGCTCGATCCATAATCGCGTCTTCTTCGGGGGTTAATCCGCCCAGCATTAATCTCATCAGTCCCACCAGGTTGATGACATTGGCCCGCAAAACATCTTCGGGATTCTCGTCTTCTCTGGGTACGGGCAAATCAAAAGGATTGATATGGGATTCGCTGCTCAGCGATATTTTGAAATAAGAGCCGCCGACCGCTTCAGAAAGCATTTCATATTCGTTTTCCGGGTCAACGATGATGACGTTTATCCCCACCATCAAAGACCTCAAAACCTCCAACTTGACCATATACGAATTATGAACAAACATGCCTCCTTGACCGGCCAAAAATACTTCATTATCCACGGTTAAGTCATAAACATATTTTTCTTTTTTATTCTTAATTTTTTCGATTTTGGCAATCGGGTCCCAAAAAAGATTAGAATTGGCCAAGGTCTTTAATTGAGCTAGTTTTTCCTCAACTTGAGGAATTTTTTGAGTTAATACCTCTTGATAGTTCTGCCAAATATATTGAGCAGTTTTTTGGATCGTTTCATAATTTGTATCGCTTTCCGGCCTATCAACTAAAGCTGTTTGGAGGTGGCGATTATAATATTTAACTGGCAAATCCATTTCTTGGAAGCCCGAATAGATCGCTTGCTTGGAATCCTCCGCAGAGTAAGAGATTCCATTGACGGCCTCGATTATTTTAAAAGCATTTTGGCAGCCGGGCCTCACGCCCTCGTTTTTTACAACTCGCCAGCTTTGACCGAGGGCTTGCCACAATTCTTTATTTAGATTCTTACTATTCTTCCCCAGATCGATTATTGGCGACAGTTCAGGGAGTTCGCTTAAAATTCTGAAAGTAGCGGAGAGGTCTTTAAAGTGCCGGATTCTCTCTTCAATCTGGCTAATTGTTTTCTGCAAGCTTTGCGGCGAAGGAAGTCTTATGTTTCTTGCCCAATCGGAGATTTGGGGGAGATGGTGAAGCTGGAAACCGAAAAGTTGCCGAATCTCTTTGAAAATCGGCCCTACTTTAGGGATTAAATCAACGTTAGTGTTGCCTTCTTTTTCGATAATCTTAGAGAGTTGTTCTCTTTTTCTCTCTGAAACGAAATTGATACTTTTGGCGAATTTTCTCAAACTATCTTGGCCAGAGATGGTTAATCGCCAATAAGTTCGCCTCTTTTTCCAGTTAGAATTCGTCGGTTTCTTTTTAGTTTTGCCAATCCGGCTGATAATTCCAAAATAGAACAAGAGATAAGAGATTTCCGAAATAAGCCGGTCTGATTTAGAGGTCGCCGTAACCGTAAATCGCCGGGGTTCGACTCCGCCGTCTCCTTCAAAATAGGCTGCTAAGTACTGGCTGACCTTTTCTTTCTCAAGGTTGAAAATGAGGGGCAGAACCTTTTTCTGCTTTGACTTCCCCTTTCCGCCTAGGGTTTTTATGATTTCAATAAACACCCGGCAAGCGCAGATTATTCCTCGGTTTCCGTAATAAAAAGGAATGCCAAGATTTTTGAAGGAAGAATCAATATCTTTAAGAACCTCCGGATCGTCATTGCTTATCATGACGCAATTTTCTCTGATTGTTCCTTCAGCGGCGATATAACCGGCTAATTTCAAGAAAGAAGGAGTAATTTCAAAATCTCTGTTGAAGACCTTGCGGCCTTTAGTTAATTTTGAAGTGAAGCCGATGTTTTTTAGGTTTGGATCTGTGGCTTTTATATTTAAGTGGTTTAAAATCTCCCAGAAATACTGGATAGGGACAATGCGGCCGTCGCGATATTTGTAAAGATACCGGTCCAATCTCTTGTCTATGATAGTTTTGTGCAGAGTTTGATAGTTTTCTTTGATTAAGTTTCCAGCATTATTCACGTAGACTCCTTCAGAATCTTTAAGCAGCTGTAGAAGGTTGATGGAGTTTGGCGAGTCTGTATTATTAGAAACGCTTCTCGGTAAAGGAATAAATTCTCCCTTTCGTATTTCCGAACTTTTCGCAGGTATTACCCTTCCGTTTTTTAAGACCAGCATATTATGGTCTCCGGTTGTGGTGATTTCCCGTCCGCTGCGGGTAGTGAATTTGTAGAAAAAGTCGGTCGCTTTTTTTCTGGCCGCGATGGTTACTTGAGACCATTCCCCTTTTAGATTTTTATCAAAACTGTAAACCTCAATTCCCGGATTGATAACCCCCTCTAATTCTTCGTCAATTTGGGCGATGCCGCGCTTTTCAATTATTTTTTCAACCAAAGGCCCGATTTTGGTCAATTGGATTTCGCCCTTGTTTTTAATTAAAACCTGTTCAGAGCCGAGCACGCTTTTGCCCGCGCCCGATTGGGCGAAAACGCAGAAGTTCGCGTTCTCTAAGCTGAATCTATCAAACAAAACCAAAGAGTTGTTGTGTTGGTTGACGCCGTAAAGGATTCCCTCGTTGGAGCTCAAATCAAAAGAAACGAACGGAAAAACGCTGGACAAAGGTTCGGTGTTCATGGGGGCGTGCACATCCAGCTTATCAAGACAGTAGGGGGAAGTCGTGACAAAGCCCTCTTTTTGCTGGTAAAGGGCGGGTTTGATGTAAATGAGCCTGGATTCAAGTATTGAGCGCAACGAGGTTTCGATGCTGTCCATTTCTTCTTTGGTGTCGGCATAGGCGGTCAGGTATAACCCCAACTGGAACATTCTTTCTTGGGCTGTTTGCAATCTGTCTCTCAGTTCTTCAATATCCCGGTAGGCCGTTTCTAAGGCCGGATCCCTGATCAGCCCCTTTTCTTCTCTTTCCATCAGTTCTGCTTGGACTTCGGTGACTCTTCTTCTTAATTGTTTTAAAATTAATCCGGCATCAATCGGATGGATAAAGAAAGAAATATCCATCGGAATATCCAGATTAATCACCGGAGAAAACCAGGAAGTTGTGAGGTACCTTGGATAAGAAAAAATAAAGAAAGACTTAGTCATTCTTTCTCCCAACATGGAATAAGAGGGTTTTACCTCAATTGAAGCTGGGGCGATGAGGTCCACAGCGCTCATCGCTTCTGTTTCGAAGATTTTTTCGGGTAACGGCTCTTTTTTGGTTTTTTTACCGAACATAGTGAGGTACCCCGCCCTCTAAGCAGTAATTATTTGCTTGGAAGATCCAGGGTGTCTTTTTTATTTTATTTTTTAAACATAATACATACAGCATAGAGGGCGGGGTTTCGCTTCGCTCACTTCGCCAGCTCTGGCGGCACCTCTGGGTAGTAACCGACTTCCGCCTCCTTTGGGTGGTGCAAGCTCCAGAAAAGTTCGATTAGCTCGGGCGTGGTTAGGGGTATGGCTTGAAGGCCGCAGCGCCTTAATCCCAAGGCCACAAATTCCATTCTCTGCCACAATTGACTTTTACACCTTTGGAACTCATCTTCCGTAAGCGGCGAGGGGTTAGTTGACGATTTAAATAGTTTGATCGGCGAGACCACCACCTTCGCCTCCAAAATATTAAAAGGGATAACAACAAAGAAGGACTTGGACATAATCGTCCCGCCGCTGACCAGGCTTTGAATAAAATCGTGGTATTCGCTGGTTTGGATGCGGAGAAGTTCGTTCTCTTGCTTCGCCTCTAACTCTTTTATTTTGTCTAAGTAGCCGGTGATGTTCAGTTTTCTTGACTGGATGACAATTTGGCACGAAAAGTCCAGGGAATTTAAAAAGCTTTGGAAAGCAGAAATAATCGCCGATTGCTCTTCTTCGGATTTTAAGGCAAAATTCAAAGAGGAAACCATCATCACGGCTCTTAACGACTGGTTCTTTAAAACAAGCAGGCCTTCTCTAATTTGGTCTATTTCTAAAAAGCTTTGGGTTGAAGACGCGGGCATAATTATTGAGGTTGTTCTTCCGATTTGGTTTCAATTTTAGTGGAAAGTTCATTGAGCCTACTCTTTCCAGCTACCGTCGGCACGGAAGCTTTTTCAATCTCTTTCGCCGCTGGAGCGATTTTCATAATCTTCGGAGGCAGTCCCGCTTTGTGTTTCCATAGATACATTTTAGGGGCGAGGGAAAATCTGAAGAAGTTTTTTAAGACAAGAGGCAACGATCTACCGCCACTCTTCAGAAAAGCCAAAGCGGCGCCACCAAACATAATAACAATCGTGGCCAAGATAAAAATAAAAAAAGGCGTGGTGAAATAAAAAATAAAGCAGATCGCGGCCGCGATCCCGATAAAGATAAACTGCTTGAAAGTGAGCGGGCCGACTATTTTTGCCTCATGCTCAATAAATTGCGGAACGGTAAATTGGTCCATATTTATTCGACTGATTCGCGATAAACGTCTTTAGAAGACGGTCTTTTAGGTTTTTCTTCAACTATTGTTTCTCCGGGCAATTCTTTTTCAGGTTGGACGATTTCTCCTGACTTTAACTGGACCATGGCTGAAGAGATAAAGTCATTAGTTTCGTCAGCGACTTTTTTAGCAATTTCCGGCACTAATTTCAATCCTAATTCAAGAGTCATAGCCAGGTTTCCACTAGGCAATTTACCCAATAAAACCCAAACAACTCGAAAAGCTATTCCCTCAATTTGTTCTTCGTTGTTAACACCATTTTTTACAGCGATATCCGCGATTTTTTCAGAAGTTTTTTCAGAAAAAACAAAATCAATAATCTCGGGAGGCGTTCTTTTGAAAAACTCCGGGTATTCCTCTTTTAACTTTTTTAATTCAGTTTCTGTGGCCATAATTTTATTACTAAAAGACATGTTTACACTTCGGACACTCCGTGGCATTAGCAGCGATCTTTTCACCCGGACCACTACCATAACCACAAGCATCGCAAGGTTTTTTTCTAAGGCCCTTCTTTGGCTGTTTAATTCCCAGCGCGCTTGTTGCGCCTGCTATGGCTGAGCCCTTTACTGTGTTCCAAATTCCTTTAGAAACGACTTTTGCCATAGCTTTCGGCCTCAATTCGCCGGTTGTTTCTAATCGTACCGCCGCCCCGGCTCTTTCTAGTGTCGCGCCAGCCGATTGTCTCAATCCGTGGCCAAGTCCTCTGTGTATATCCCACGCTTGCCGACCAGATTTGAAGGCCGCTACCGGAGACTTTACTGCCTTCCAAGCCGCTCCTGCGGCTGCAAGTCCAACGACTTTTCCCGAGGCTTTCATTCCTTTTTGGCCGGCTTTAATTATGGCGTCAGCGCCTTTGGGAGCAAAGGTTAAAGACATTATGAGTCCAATGAATAAAAAGGTGATAGCAACAAAATAAGGCATAATGCTATTTATTATTGGAGCTAATCCAGAAGCATTAGTGATTTCTCCCATTGAAGTAGCCAGAAATTTTTCTTGGGTCGCCGTCCTGATAAAGTGATCACCTAAATACAAGAAAAAAGCAGCGATTACCCCAATAAGCGACCACTGGAGAAACGCCTGCCACCATTGAGTAAAAACTTTTTTAGTAGCTGGGAAAATATAACAAGCAAAAGCAAAAGGAGAAAGAATGACCAAGGTCCAAATAGCGATATAGCGGATAATGAATATAAAAGCGAAAAGCAAGTAAATTAATCCGGCTATTAAGTTGAAAAATATCAAAACAAAACTTCCAACAGCCGCCGCTATTGCTTCCTGGTTGGCCGTTGGGTCCCAGAATCTTACGCCGCCGACTAAAGATCCTATGTTCCCCCACTGGCTGGTGGCATAATTAGCAAAAGAATTGCCGCCGCCAAATCCGCCCTGGACAAAAAAGTTCATAGCGATATTTGCGGCATCAACCACCAAGCCCAAGATTACCGGGGTAAAGTTAATCAAAAGAGCAATAATTATTAGGGTTGGCAGGGCTTTCTGAGCTTGATAGCCAGTTAGCCTTAAAGCTGTTCCCAGGCCGATAACCACCAAACCCAAGACGAAAAAGATGTTGGTCAGGTCTCTGGTTAATTCCCAACCGATCTTTATAAAAGGATTATCGAGCTGCGTGTAAGAAAGAGAAATAAAACTTGAAGAAGTAACCCAGTTGAAAATCATCACGGCCAGTCCCAAAAAAGCTCCGGTAATAGTCCCAAGAATATTGGAAATCAAACCGAAGAGTGTGGCGAAGACACCTGCCAAAGCGCCAGCGAACGGGTTGGCTAAAGCAAGATTTGGCAAAGCCAAACCAAAAACCAATAAAAGGCCAAGTACGAGTGTATTTTTAACTCTCATTATAATTAAACTATTTTTAAATCAACCTTACTATAGTATACCAAAAATGAAATAAAAGAAAAAGCAAGCAGCAATAAAGATTGGTAGCGGCTCCATAATTTGCTATTATTTAGTAATGAGCGTATTTAGAAAAACTATTTTAATTTCAGTTATAGTCAGTTTCCTGTTATTAATTGTCAGCGGCTTTACTCTTGCCCAAAGACCATTAGAGATTGACTATCCAACAATTGAAGGGGCTAGGCCTCAAAACACCAGCTTTTCTTTGCCAGAATACGTAAAGTATCTCTTCAATTTTTCTTTGGCGTCAGCCGGTCTGGTTATTTTTATTATTTTAATTTACGCTGGTGTTCGCCGCCTGACTTCGGCCGGCAATCCTGCTGCGCAAAAAGAGGCCAAAGACCGCATTTTAGCTGCAATTTTAGGGCTATTTGTTCTGCTATTTTCTTACCTGATTTTGACTACAATTAACCCAGAGCTGGTTTTTTTAAGTATTCCCGAGAGGGTTGTTTTTGACCCGGAGTCCATTATTGGGCAAGAAACAGAAGAAAAAAGCCTGGCTTATACCGAGATTCCAGTCGGAGGCTTAATAGGAGAATTATTTGAAAGCGGGAGATTGGCAGTCATTAAAGATCTTGCCGAGAAAACAAAGAAACAAAGCGAGGAGGTAAAAAAGTTATCCGATGAGATAGATTCTCTTACTAGTCAATGCTTATGTTCTATAACCTCTCCAGAGTGTAGCGGGGCGTGTGGCGGTGGTTATTGTACTGGTGATCCTTGTCCGACAAAAGCTGAAATAAACCAAAAAAGAGAAGAGCTTAAAATCGCCATAAGTAAAGAGAAGGAAGGTGAGGGGCTTGAGTATTGGCGACAAAAATTAACCTTGGAAGTCGATGGCTATCTGAAAGAAGACGGCAAAAAGTTTATTGGTTTTAGGGAGATATACGAAAATTTGAAAAAAGCCGAGAATATGATAAAAGAATGCCCTTTTTCTGCAAGTAAAAACGGGAAAACCCAGGATTTGTTGGGATATAGCGGTTTTTTGGAATACCGAAATTATTTAAAAGACTTCCACGACGTTGAAAAAGACGAACCAGAATATCCTTTTGATTATATTGTTTCGGGGCACTTATATTATCTAGCTTCTTTTTATTGCACAGAAGTGTTTTATCAGATATCACCAATATCAATCGATGAAGAGTATCTTAAACAAGCGGGAGGAGAAATTTCACCTCTTATGGGGTCAAAGGAAACTGTCTGCGACCAAGAGATTTCTATCGGCGAGACGATTGACAATGCCGAAGAGTTAGCCCGAACAATGTTGGTTGAGCTTGATAATATTAATAGTAACGCCTTAAACGGGGAGCAAGACGCCCAAACTTTAATCAGCATTACCGATCCGGAGAATTGCGTTGTGGGCAATTGTCAGACTGATTGTATTTGGGTAGAACAGTGGTGCTCCGAGCCATGCCTGGAGGAAGGCGAAGAAGGAGATGGAGGGGGTGGTGGTGGTGAAGCAACTCCTCCAGAAGCACCCCCTTCACTACCGCCTCCTTATTGGCCCGATTGGTTACCATGGCCATCGTCCTTGATAAAACTGCCTGTTGTTTATGCCGAAGATTGCGGTTATGATTGCAGTTATTGTGAAATTCTTCCCTGCTCTGGTAATGTTTGCCCAGGAGATCCAGCAAACAAACCTCAAATTACCGGTCAGGTTGGTAAAATTCGAGAGAGTAGTTTACAGATAGCTTCTTCTTACGAAAAAGTGAAAAACTTCATTGAAGGAAAAAACATAGAAGATAAGTTTAAAATATCAAAGATTTTTGCAAATTTAAGCACCGCGCAAAATAAATTAAGCGCTTGCTATAATTCAAAAGAAACACAGAGTAAGCTGGAAACAGGCCAAGGAAAGGTTATCTGGCAGAGCCTTTATAGCTGTACCGAGTTTAAACAATCGCTTCAGTGGCAAATTTTCTATAGCGAAAATTACCAACCAATAAACGAGTGCTACGGATCGGGTCGGGAGGGACCCGATGCTTCAGATAATTTCTTTTGCTGTAAGGAAGAAATTTCTCCACAATAGAATCTGTGGTATAATCAAACAAAGCATGATATTAAGAAAAGCTTCAATCTTTATAATTCTAATTTTAGCTGTTTTTCTTTCGGCTGATTTTGTTTTAGCAGTAGATTTAGAAGTGCCCCTGCCCGAAACGGGTGGCGGGCAGATAACAACAGCGCCCATTTTGCCTGATTATGTAAAGTATATCTTTAATTTTAGTATTGGCATTGCCGGCTTAATCGCTTTTTTAATGTTGGTTTACGGCGGTTTCCGTTATTTGACTTCAGCTGGCAATCCTTCGGCTATGTCCGACGCCAACAGCCAGATTTTCGCCAGCTTGATAGGTTTGATTGTTATTTTGGGGGCATGGCTGCTTTTAACTACGATTAATCCCCAATTAATAGTTCTTAATCCCGAATTGAAAGAATCAGGGCTGGTTATTGGGGAAACTCCAGGCGTTTATTTGTGCGCAGGAGAAAATTGTCAGTTTTTTAATAGTTCGCAGTCCTTTGTCGGCGGGGAATGGAATGACAAAATAACCTCTATAAAATTTAGTAATACCGATGATGTTAAATATGGAGCGGTGCTTCATGAAGAGAAATATTACCGAGGCATGTGCACTGTTTGTTTAGGTGATAGTTGCGATCTTTCAAACATTGGCAACAAAACTTCTTCAGTCCACGTTTTTATTCAAGCAGATTCTTCTCTAGGAAATGGCGTTACACTTTATGAAACAGAAAACTATAATAGGCGGTGCGGAGAAGAGTGTTATCAAGTTTGTTCTCCACCCTCAAGCTCGTGTGGTGATAACTGTTCGGGTTGGATCCCTGTAAATCCCGGATTGTGTTGGGGTCCTTTCCCAACATCACAGCCAAATCTCAATACAAGCAAACCAGTATGGTCTGTTGAAATTAACGAACCAGGAAAATGGTTGGCAGTTCTTTTTAAAGGTTCTGAATATAGCGGTGATTGCGAAGTTTTTACAATAAGCGACGAAAATACAGAGATCGATAACTATCTTAAGCGTGATAACATTGGTTCGTTAAGGGTGTTGCCAATAAAAGTGATGAAATAAGTAAAAAAGAAAAGGCGCTATCTGCAAAGATAGCGCCTTTTTATTTTGGTCTTCGATTGATCTAGCTATTTTTTTTCCAGCCGCCGTTTTCTTTTATAAGAGAGTTGCTGCCCTTATATGTTTCCTTATCTCCATTGGTAAAGTACGCAGTTGCATCGTCAACGCTAGCTCTATTTCCGTCAGCGTTAACGTCTACTCTCCAAAATTCAATCCGTTTAAGCTGGCGCCCTTTTAATAATAGTTCTCCATACCACTCTAATCCGCCCTTTGAGTTGATAAACTGAAGTTGTTCTTGTGTTAAAAGTTTTGCAGCTTCATTATATTTCTTTTCACTACATAGGAACCAAAAAGCTGCTTCTATTTCTCCGGGGCTTTGTGGATTTTTCAGTACTTCTTCGGTAAAAGACAGATTAAAGGTTTCAGTTTCGGTTGGTTTTGTTGTCGCCGGCTCTGTTACTGCTGGCTTCGGCGTTGTTGTCGAACCGTCGACTATTTCAAACCCCTTAACCTTTATTTCCAGAACCTTAGTGTTTTCGGTATAGCCGGGGAAACCCTTGAGGATTTTCATTATTTCTCCCAGACCTAGCGTCCGGCCAGGAATATAGTCCACCTGATGGCCATCAAAAAGAAAACCAATCTCAGAGAACTTAATAACCTGGTTGGAGACGTTTTTTAGAGTTCCAATCAACTGAACCTGGAAGCCATCTCCCGCCATTCCAACTTTCTCCCACTCAACCTTTAGTTCCGGCGGCCCGTTGAAAACAACCTTGATTTTTGGCCCATCAGGGACCTGGATTGTGCCAGCAGTTGTCGGCGTTGGCGCTACAGGAGTAGCCGGCGCATTGGGTTGGTTGAGATTGGTTTCTCCCCAGAAGTTCATCGCGGCTAAGACCCCAAAAGCGGTTCCCAGTATCAGCACAGCAAGCACAACAATAGACAGAATGGCTGATGGTTTTCCTTGGCCAAACCATCCTTCAGCAGTTCCTTCGGAAATATGTATTCCTAACATTTCAATCCCTCCTTTCAATATTTTATTTTTAATAGCGATTACTCGCCAGACAATCTTTATATGTTTTATTCTACCATAATTTATCCTAATTTGTCAAGCTTGACAGAGAATTTTAAAAGAGATAAAATAAAAATATAATAATATGAGAAAATCAATCACCGCTCGGTTTAGAAGTCTCCAACTCCCTCTTTTTGTAGAAAAAGACGAGGATGGTTTTTATGTTGTTGAATGCCCCATTCTCCAGGGGTGCTACGCCCAAGGCAGGACCCTGGACGAGGCGCTCAAAAACATCAGAGAGGTTATTAAACTGGTTTTAGAAGAAAAACCAAACCAGGAAGTTCTAAAGTCTTATAGTCCCAAAGAAATTAGCCTCCATACAATTACCATTTAATTTTAGGAAACTCCGTGCCTAAACTCCCAATAATTTCTGGTCAAAAAACAATTAAAACATTTGCCAAGGCAGGATATTATATTGTGAGACAGAGGAGCAGCCATATTCGTCTTCATCATCCTTACAAAAAACCACTTACGATTCCCGACCACAAAACCATAGGGCGGGGTCTTCTGAAGAAACTATTAAGAGACAGCGAAATATCAATCGCCGATTTTTTAAAATTACTGAAATAGTGTTGCGTCTCGGGAAAGGAAACGACATTTGAGGGTCGTTTTTTATTTACGGCAGTTTTCGTTATTTCAAAAGAGATATTATCAACCGCCAAAAACCCGTTGAAATCTTTGGTTAAATTATTCGCTTTGAGCACCGATTTTTCCATTACAGGGATTATATCATGAAAACCAAACAAAAAAAGCGGGCTATCAATGTGCGTACACATTACCGGCGACTCTTGACATCATATTTCGCCCATGATACACTAATGTCATAGTTATGAAAAGCAGGAAAAACCTTTTAGAACAGCTGAAGCCCTTGTCCTATTTCAGCAAGGATACCGTAAACCAGCTGAGTAAGGAATTTGGGCTTGCAGATGCGACGGTTGACACTTATATCAGCCGCTTTTTGAAGTACAAAGAAATTTTCAAGCTCAAAAAGGGATTATACGTCTCTGCGGATTTCTTCGATAAAAACAAAGACGATATTTCATATTCATTCTATCTCGCCAATATAATCCGTACGCCGTCTTACGTAAGTTCGTGGACGGCTCTGCAGTATTACAATCTCGCTACGGAAGCGATACATTCGGTCACTTCAATAACGCCCAAAGTTACAAGGGAATATAGGACAAAAGCAGGCAACTTTGCATACCAGTCAATCAAAAAAGAGCTTTTTTCCGATTTCTCTTTGGCAAAAGGAAAGTTTGATTTTTTTATAGCATCGCCCCCAAAAGCATTATTTGATTTGCTGTATTTCAGAACTCGCCAGTTCCGCGGCATTCCGTCGAAAAACATCAAGGCGCTGATTGGAGAATTGCGGATAGACATTGATGAGATGGATAAAAACGAACAGAGAAAATTTTATTCAATGATTAAAAAATACTCCCATGAGTGAACAGATAACAGCGATCTTGAAAAAGAAGCTGGAAAACCTCTCAGCCTATGGCGGGCTGGATGCGGAAACGCGCCGCAATGTGCTTAAAGAAGAGCTACAGTATTACGTTCTTAACTTTATCTGCCATCATCCCGAATATAACGGCTGGGTGATGTACGGCGGTTCGGCTCTCCGCATTATCCACGGGCTTGATCGCATGTCGGTTGACCTGGATTTCGAGATTTCCTATGCGGTAACCGAGAAGTTCCTGAGGGAGCTGAAAAAGGACATCGAGAGTTATTTTTCAAACACCTACGGAGCAGGCGTTGATTTTCTAACCACTAAAATCACTGCCGGCCGCGGATTATTGCTCAAATTTCATGTCGGTGAGGAATTGAGCTTCGGTCATCCTTCAAAACAGGTTCACGTGAAGATAGACCTTAATCACTTTGTCGCGCCGAAG
>Ga0208375_1001684_pt1 | contig 23559 bp, 19 predicted proteins | sample RifOxyD1_FD_184038 | JGI IMG/M metagenome (GOLD analysis project Ga0208375, IMG submission 184038) | Soil microbial communities from Rifle, Colorado - Rifle Oxygen_injection D1 (SPAdes) | ecosystem: Environmental > Terrestrial > Deep subsurface > Rock core/Sediment | place: Rifle, Colorado...
GCCCGGGATCGAGTTGCGCCTCCATCGCTGCCATGGTCTCCCGCAGCACCAGGTGCTCGGCACCGACATGGAGCTCGACGTAGTTCAACTGCGCCACTACGCAATCGATCGACTGCACCGGCACCATCCTGAGCCGATGGCCGACCGGCACCGGCAGGCGTTCGAGGTAGCGCCGGACCGCGTCGCCCGCATCACGCTGCAGGCTGCTTCGCACCCTTTCCAGCGCGCGCCGCAATCGTTCACGCGAATAGGGCTTGAGCAGGTAGTCCACCGCCCCGGTCTCGAAGGCATCCACCGCGTGCTCGGCGAACGCGGTCACGAACACCACGCGCGGGCGCCAGACCGTCGACGCAAGGTGCAGCGCCCCGAAGCCGTCCACCCGCGGCATCTGGATATCGAGGAACACCACGTCCGGCTTCAGCGTCGAAATCGCCTCGGCCGCCGACTCGCCGGTGGCGCACTCGCCCAGCACGTGCACGCCGTGTTCCGCGCCGAGCATTCGCCGCAGGCGCGCACGTGCCATGGGTTCGTCGTCCACCACCAGCACGCGGAGTGGCGCTTCAGCCATCGCGCGCGCCCGATACGTACGGCAGGGACACGCGCACCCGGGTGCCCCCACCCGGCAACACCTCGACGTTAAGCGAGTGCGCATCGCCGTACAGGCACTCCAGCCGCGCGCGGGTGTTGGACAGGCCCATGCCGAAACCGGGCTTCGACGGTGTGCCCGCACCATCGTCAAGCACCTCCAGCACCAGCCGTCCGTCCTCGCGCCGTGCGCGCACCTCGACCACGCTGGGGGCCGCGCGATGCGACACCGCATGCGCGATCGCATTCTCGACCAGCGGCTGCAGCATCAAGCGCGGCACCCAGGCATCGCGCAGCTCCGGGTCGATGTCGTGGCGGAAGCGCAGCCGCTCGCCCAGGCGAACCTGCTCGATGCCGACATAGCAGTCGACGACGTCCAGTTCCTCGTCGAGCGTCGTGTGCTGCCGGCGACCCGATTCCAGGCTCTGGCGCAGCAGCCCTCCGAGCTGCACCAGCATGCGGTCGGCGGCGTCGGCGTCGTGGTGAACCATCTCGGCGATCGAGTTGAGCGCGTTGAACAGGAAGTGCGGGTTGAGCTGCGCGGACAGCGCGTCGAGCCGCGCCTGCGTCAGCCGTTCCTGAAGCTCGACGGCCTGCTGCTCGCGCAGCCGGTTGCGCTGCGCATAGACCAGGGCATGGCCGACGCCGACGATCAGGCCGGCGCGCAGCGCGTCCTTGAACAGGTTGCCTACCTGGATCCGGTTCCACTCGGGCTGGATCCCGTACCAGCCGATCGTCGGGTACAGCGCGATCTCGGCCGCGATCCGGAACAGGCTCGCTGCCAGGGTGCCGGCCGCCAGCACGAGCAGCGGCACCAACCAGCGCTCGCGCTCCAGCGGCGCGCGCGCCACCAGCCAGAGCAGCAACAGCGTGCCCGGGATCCAGAGCCACGAACTGAGCATCTCCGACAGCAGCACGTCGGGCACCGGCGCAGGCCGCCCACGAAGCTCGAGGATGTCGAGCACCTGCACGCTCGATAGCAGCCCGTTGACCGTCCACCAGACGACCACGGCGAGCACGAGGATCCAGGGCAGCTTTCGCATCGCCGTCGAGGCTAGAGGCCGGCACGGCCCCTTCGCAACCGGCGGCGGGCGGTTCGTCCCCGGTTCCGGCGTATTCGTCCCAGCCTGCGGCCGAAGCGGTGGGCCCGGGGGCAGGATCGCGCCATGCATCCTGCCCGACTCGCCCGCCTGTTCGCGCGGCTCGCCCTGCTGGCCGTGCCATTGGCCACGATTGCGACGGCGCATGCCGCCTCGCCGGCCATGCGCACCGACCACCTGCAATCTCGCCTGGTGGCCGAGTCGACCGCCGCGGTCCCGGGCACGCCGGTGTCGCTGGGCCTGCTGCTCGAGCACGACCCGCACTGGCATACCTACTGGCGTAACCCGGGCGATTCCGGGCTGCAGACGGTCATCGAATTCGAACTGCCGGAAGGCGTCACCGCCGGGCCGATCGCCTGGCCGCAACCGCAGCGCTTCGAGCTCGCCGGCATCGTCAACTACGGCTACGACGGACGGCAGATCCTGCCGGTCACCATCGACCTCCCGGCCGGGTACGACGCCGCGTCGCTGCCCATCCGCGCAAAGGCCAACTGGCTGATCTGCGAGGTCGAGTGCATTCCGGGCAAGGCCGAATACGCCTTCGAGCTGCCGGTCGCACCTGCAGCCGGATCCGACCCGCGCTGGGCCGACGACTTCGCCGCAGCGCGCGCCGGACAGCCGCGGACCTCCGACGCAACACTCGAAGTCGCCGACGCCACCGACGCCATCACGCTGGCCCTGTCGGGCCTCGCCGACGACGCGGCGCCGGCGGCATGGACGTGGTTCCCGGAAACGCCTGAGCTCGTCGCCAACACCGCACAACCCGACTGGCAGCGCACGGCCGACGGCTGGGAGGCGCGCTGGCAGAAGAACGACTACTTCACCGGGATGCCAGCGGACATCGCCGTGGTGGCGGTCGACACCGGGGGCACGGCGTGGCGCTTCACGTCCGCCGGCGGCGTGTCGTGCGTTCCGGCCCAGGCCGGAGCCATCGCCACGGAGTCCTCCACCACCCCGCTCGGCCTCGTTGCCGCCCTGCTCCTCGCCTTCGCCGGCGGCGTGATCCTCAACCTCATGCCGTGCGTATTCCCGGTGCTGTCGATCAAGGCACTGGCGGCGCTGGGCTCGGCCGACGACCGCGCCGCGCTGCGCCGCCACGGCGGCTGGTACTCGATTGGCGTGGTCGCGACGTTCATGCTGCTGGCCGGCCTGCTTCTCGCGCTGCGCGCCGGCGGCCAGCAGCTCGGCTGGGGGTTCCAGCTGCAGGAGCCGCGCTTCGTCGCCGGCGTGGCGCTGCTGCTGTTCGCGATGGCGCTGTCGCTTTCGGGTGTGTGGGAATTCGGCGGCCGCCTCATGGGGGCCGGCCAGCGCCTCGCCGACGGGCACGGCGCGCGCGCGTCGATCTTCACCGGCGCTCTGGCCGTGGTCGTCGCCAGCCCGTGCACCGCGCCCTTCATGGGCACCGCGCTCGGCTGGGCACTGGCGCAGCCCTCCCCCGCGGCGCTGGCGGTGTTCGCCGCGCTGGGCCTCGGCCTCGCGGCGCCGATGCTGGCGCTGGGCCTGGTGCCGGCGCTGGCGCGCGCTCTGCCGCGGCCCGGCCCCTGGCTGGAATCGTTCCGCCAGCTGCTCGCGTTCCCGCTCTACCTCACCGTCGTTTGGCTGCTGTGGGTCTACGGCGTGCAGACCTCGCCAACCGGGATGGCCGGGCTGCTCGCCGCGCTGACCGCGCTGGCCTTCGCGTTGTGGCTGCACGGACGCCGCCCGACGATCCGCGGTTCCCGCACTCGCGTCGCCGCAACCGTGGCGTCCTTAGCGGCGCTGGTGCTCGCGGCCGCACTGCCGCTCGCGCCGCTGCCGCCCGCCGCCGCGTCGGCACTCGTGGCGACGGACGCCGGCACCGAACCCTGGAGCGAACAGCGCCTCGCTGAACTGCGCGCCGCCGGCCGCCCCGTGCTGGTCAACATGACCGCCGCCTGGTGCATCACCTGCCTGGCCAACGAACGCGTCGCGCTGTCGACCGGCACCGTGCGCGAAGCCCTCGCCGCCCACGACGTCGCCTACCTCAAGGGCGACTGGACCCGCCAGGACCCCGCGATCACCCGCTACCTGCAGCAGCACGGCCGCAATGGCGTGCCGTTGTACGTGCTCTATCCCCCGGGCGGCGGCACGCCCCACGTGCTGCCCCAACTGCTGACCGCCGACGGCGTCGCCGAGGCGATCCGTTCCATGTGACCCACCCGCCAGGAGACCCACGCATGAAGACCCTGATCGCCCTTCCGATGCTGCTCGCCACCGCTGCCGTGGGCACCGCCTGCGCGGCGCCCGAGGCGGGCAACGCCGTCGCCGCCACCGTGGCCAACGCGGCCAACGCCGCGGCCGTCACCGCCGCCAAGGTCGGCCAGCCCGCGCCGGCCTTTGAACTGGTCGATTCGACCGGCAAGACCCGGAGCCTGGCCGAGTTCGCCGGCAAGACGGTCGTCCTCGAATGGACCAACCACGGCTGCCCGTTCGTCCAGAAGCATTACGGCTCGGGCAACATCCCGTCGCAGCAGCGCGACGCGGTCGCCGGCGGCGTGGTGTGGCTGTCCATCAACTCCTCCGCGCCTGGCCAGGAGGGCCATGTCGACGGCGCCGGGGCCGAACAGGTCCGCGCCCGCACCGGCGCCGCGCAGACCGCCTACCTGCTGGACCCGAGCGGCGACACCGGCCGGACCTACGGCGCGAAGACCACCCCGCACATGTACGTCATCGATCCGCAGGGCGTGCTGCGCTACGCCGGTGGCATCGACACCATCCCGAGCCCGGACCCCGCTGACATCGCGCAGGCCACGCAACTGGTGCCGCAGGCCCTGGCCGAGCTGGCGGCCGGCCAGCCGGTCAGCGTGCCGGTGTCGCGGCCCTACGGGTGCGCGGTGAAGTACGCGGTCTGATCTGTAGAAGGGGCGCTGTAATAGAAGAGGGCGGGTTTGGTTTCGTGGAAACGAACCCGACCCTCTTCTCAGGCTCGGCCGCCCTCAGTCCCCGTCGCGCTCCAGAGCTGCGCGCTGCTCCCGGGTGATCACCTCGGGCTCGCGCAGCAGCCGTCCGTGGCCGTCGAGGAACGGCGAGGCGCGCTCACGGCGCAAACGTGCGTTCAACATGCCGGCCATGATCCGCAAGCCGCCCAACGCGAACGCCAGCGGCGTGGTGCGCACCTGCGACGTGGCGGAGTCGGCGTTGAGTACGCAGCGACCGGCCGCGCCGAACGCCGCATCCAGTTGACGCGGGGTCGCGTCGAGGCAGGCCGTCACCAACCCCAGGTACGGCAGCCGGGTATTTCGAGAGGTGTTGCCCAGCGGCGTGCAGCAGCAGGCCGCGTACCACCGCAGCGTGCCCTTGGGGCTGAGCGACATGCAGGCCACATGCTCGACACCCGCGGTCAGCCGCACCGTGGCCGGCGCCGTGGGCACAACGTCGGTGCCGCCTGCATCGTCCAGGACATCGGACTGCCCAAGGAACCGCGCATATGTCCGGCAGTCCTTGCAGTAGCAGGTCGCCCGAGCGAAGGCGCGCGTCGGCTGCATCTCCCCGCGGACGGCGCCGCAGCGGCACTTCAGTGGCAGGGTCATGGAGCTGTCCAGAGGCGTGCAACAAACGTCAGAGTGCACTGAAACAGGGTCAGAGCGGCTTTGCCCGGCTCGCGAATTGAACCTCAGGCCCCGTATTTTTTTCTACACCGATCTGTCGCCGTTGCTCACCCGCTCAGAACGGCGGCGCCTTCCGCCCCTTCTGCAGCCGTGCGGCCTCCATCCACCAGGCCAGGTCGTCGGCGAAGCGGGCGAAGCTCTTCTCGAGGAACGTTCCGGCCTCGTCGATGGGCTGCGCCTGCGCGTCCAGCGTCTTGCCGATGGGCCCGACGTTGACTGTGCTGGAGATCACCACCATGCCCATCTCCGACAGCGTGCTATGCCAGGGGACGCTGCCGCGCGCACCGGCCAAGCGCCCGGCCGAATAGCTGACGATGCCGGCGGGGCGCCAGAACCACTCTTCCAGGAAGTGGTCGGTGAGGTTCTTCAGGCCCGGCTGCATGCCCCAGTTGTACTCGCCGGTGACGAACACGAATCCATCGGCGCCGCGGATCTTGCCGGCCAGCGCCTCCATGGCCTCCGGCGCCTGGCCAGGCGGGTACTCCTTGTACATGCGGTCCAGCATCGGCAGGTCCACCGCCTTGGCGTCGATCAGCTCGGCGTCGACGCCGCGGGCCTGCAGCGTGCGCACGCAGTAGTCGGCCAGGCGGATGCCCATGCGGCCTGCGCGGTATGAACCGTAGAAGACAAGGACGCGTTCGGACATGTGGACCTCGCTAGTCGTGAGCGGGAGGGCTGCTGGCGCATCAACCCAGGACGACAACTCGCCGCCTCGGAATCTTCACTCTGACCCCCGTTCTTGAAGTGAACCCGTTATTGCTGACCTCGTTGTTTCCCTAGTCCCCGGTCGCACCGCCTGGTGTCCACCCATGCCCCGCCATGCACGCTTTGAAGCGTTCGTCGCGACTGTCTTGAGGCAGCGCGGCGGCCTCGTCACGGCACTCGGCCTGGGCCGCATCGAAGGGCGTCGCGCCCGTGCCCTGCCAACCGGGGTCACTGATCGTGGCGCAGCCGGCAGCCAGCACTGCCAAAACGGCTACGGCAACAGCGATGGGTCGAAAGCGCATGTTGGGGCTCCAAGTGGGTTCCGGCGAAATTACCCCGTAGTCGCGCTGTGCGCGAGGTGCTGGTCGGTCAGCGGGACTGGCCGAGCGGAACAGAGAAGGTCGACTCCGGCGATCGCGCTGGAAGTAAACCTGACCCCTTGGTTCTCAACCTGACCCCGTTTTCTGGTTGGCCCGACCGCCACGCCGGCCCCTGCACCGGGCGAATGTAAACTGCTACCCCGGCTACACCACACGGCCCAAACCGTCGCGCCACGGAAGATCCAAGGAGTCCGGCCGACCATGTCCAGCGGTTCCCCATCGCAGCTGCAGCCCTTCGACACCGCGCCGGCGACGCTGGAAACGGCCGCCCGCCCTCTGCTGCGCTTGGCCCAGTACATCACGGGGATGGAAACCAGCTTCATCACCGCGATCGACTGGGAGGCACAGCAACAGGACGTGCTTTTCAGCCTCAACTCCGGCGCAATGCAGATCCCGGAGAACATCACGACCGACTGGTCCGACTCCATGTGCCGCTCGATGTTCCTGGCCGGCCAGGCCGCCAGCGATGACGTCGGCAGCGACGTCCCGGCCACCTGCAACGCCATACAGGCGGGAATGAAGAGCTTCGTCGTCGTGCCGATCCTGGACAACGGACGGCCGATAGGCACCGTGTGCGGCGCCAGCCACCATCAAATCCAGTTGCGGGACCAGCAGGTCGAGGCCCTGCAGTGCATCGGTGATGCCCTGCAGCAGTTGCTACTCACCGAGCGCGGGAAGATCCTGGCGCTGAGGCGGGCGGAACGGGCCGAGGCCGCGGCCGTCAAGGCGCGCGACGACGCCAACCAGCAGGCAATCGACTACCAGAAGATGGCGCAGCTGGCGCACACGGACGAACTCACCCGCCTGCCGAACCGTCGCGCGTTCCGGGTGCGCATGGAAGAGGCGCTGACGCGATCGGGCCGACGCCACCGGCCCATCGGCATGGTCCTGGTCGACGTGGACCGCTTCAAGGCGATCAACGACACCTTGGGCCATCTGGGCGGCGATGAAGTGCTGGGTGCGGTGGCCGCGGCCCTGCGCCAGACGGCACGCACCCAGGACCTCGTGGCTCGGCTGGGCGGGGACGAATTCGCCATGCTCATCGACGATGCAACCCGGGACGAGGTGGCCGAGACCGCCCGGTCCATCCACGCGCGATTTGCGCAGTTCGTCGCCCCGCTCCGCGTCGAGGCCACGGTGAGCATCGGCATCGCCCACAGCGATGACAGCGCCCGCCACCAGTTGCTTTCCAATGCCGACGTTGCGCTTTACGAAAGCAAGGCCGCTGGCGGCGCCCGGGCAACCCTCTACGCGCACGGTCAAACGGGGTCTGCGCCGCTTCCTGCGTAATTCCCGGGGTCGACTCTGGCAAATGCTCTGGAAGTAAAGCTGATCCCTTGGTTCCTGCACAGGTGAGGACCGCTCGGGCTCGGGCTTGGGCGTGGCTACAGCACTTCCGAAAAACAGGGGTCAGAGTCGACTTTCCGACAGCGTGATGGGGCGAGCACCGATACAGTCGGCCCCGCGCCGCGCCCACCATGGCCGGCCCTCCGCATCGCACGGACGCCATGCCCCGCCTCCCCCGCATCGACCTGCCAGGCATTCCCCAGCACGTGGTCCAACGCGGCAATGACCGCCGCCCGTGTTTCTTCCAGCCTATCGACCACGTGCGCTACCTGGACGAGCTGCGCACCGCCGCCACCCGCTCCGGCTGCGCCATCCACGCGTACGTGCTGATGACCAACCACGTGCACCTGCTGGTGACGCCGGGCGCCGGCGGCCAGGTCGGCGCGATGATGCAGGCACTGGGCCGCCGATACGTGCGCTATGTCAACGACCGTTACGGCCGCACCGGCACCCTGTGGGAAGGTCGCTACAAGGCGTGCCCCGTGCAGAGCGACGCGCACCTGCTGCGCTGCTATCGCTACATCGAGCTCAACCCGGTCCGCGCCGCGATGGCGGCCGCCCCCAGCGACCACCCGTGGTCCAGCTATGCGGCCAACGCGCTGGGAACGCGCGACGCCCTGATAACGCCCCACCCGCAGTACCTGGCGCTTGACGGCGAAAAAGCCGCGCGCCTGTCGGCCTATCGCGCCTGGGTTGCCGAGGCGGTCACCCCCGAGGAGCTGGAAACCATCCGCAACCGGCTGCAGCGCCAGCAGGCGCTGGGTACTGACCGCTTCACCGCCATGATCGAGGAGCAGTTGGGGCGATCCGTCCGGCCCGGGCGCATCGGGCGGCCCCGGCGGTCGGCAGAACCCGCAAAGACAGACTGGGAAAGTCGACTCTGACCCCTGTTTTCTCCCAGGGTTGCCGAGGCGGTCACCCCCGAGGAGCTGGAAACCATCCGCAACCGGCTGCAGCGCCAGCAGGCGCTGGGCACTGACCGCTTCACCGCCATGATCGAGGAGCAGTTGGGGCGATCCGTCCGGCCCGGGCGCATCGGGCGTCCCCGGCGGTCGGCGGAACCCGCAAAGACAGACTGAGAAAGTCGACTCTGACCCCTGTTTTTGCTGATGCCATGGTCGACCGTGATGTCGACGCACTCGTGGGTGAAGTCGTCGGCGACCGTCAGGCACTTCAGGCGGCGTCCATTGGCCAGCGCGTCGCTGACGAAGTCCATGCTCCACACCGCGTTGGGTGCTGTTGCCGACGACAGCGGCTGGCGTTCGCTCGGTGGCCTGCGGATCTTCTTGCGACGGCGCACGGCCAAGTTCGCCTCGCGATACAGGCGGTAGACCTTCTTATGGTTGACAGCCGGGTACTCCGGACGCAGCAGGTCGTGCAGGCGGCGATAGCCGAACCTGCGGCGGACCTGCGCCAGTTCGATGATGCGCGCCGACAGCGCCTGGGTCGCAGGCGCCTGTTCGGGCGGATGGCGGAAGGCATCGCGGGAGAGCCCCGCAAGGCGGCAGGCCCGTCGTTCGCTCACTGCCGTGGCATCGAGCATGCGGCGGACCGCCTCGCGCTTGCGTTGCGGGGCTAGCGTTTTACCCCGAAGCCGACCTTCAGCGCCTCGATGTCCAAGTGCGCTTCGGCCAGCAGCCGCTTCAGGCGGTTGTTCTCCGACTCAAGCTCCTTCAGGCGCTTGGCGTCCTCCGCTTCCATCCCGCCGTACTTGGCCCGCCAGGCGTAGAAGCTGGCCGGGCTGAAGCCGTGCTGCCGGCCCAAGTCCGCTACCGCCATGCCGGCCTCGGCCTGCTTGATGAAGCCAATGATCTGTTCCGTGGTGAAGCGACTCTTGCGCATGTCCGTCCTCTCTGGGTGACGGACTCTACCTAGCTTCGGCTGGTACGGCTCAGTGGGGGCAGGTCAACCTCGGCAACCTCTTCAGCACATGGTTTAGCGCGGCGGAGAAAGTCCACTCTGACCCCTGTTTCTGCTTCGCATCGAGCACTGCGGAAGCCGGTGGACAGGCCAAGGTGATCACGTGAGCCCGGAAACGGGAGGCACCTTTACGTGCCTATTGCATCGGGCGGCGAAATGGTGACCCTTGTTTTTTTTCTTGGGATCCGGGGCAGCAACACGATCTCAGCTCGTTAGGGGACAATTAACTTGCCACCAACTGCCTCACACATCAGATCGAAATCTATTGAGTTAGTCGAGATCACAGAGGCCCCCGGTGGACACATTACGACAAAATATGCATCACCTAGGGCGCGACACCCCCTCTTATTGAAACTTTTCGGGCCAGAGTTCCGAAGATCCTTCAATGCCTTTCTCCGACTCGCAACTTCCGCTTTACCTTGCAGTTTCTCTGGCAGCTTATCCGGATGCAACACATCGGAGAGCTTTGAAACCGATCCGACGCGATCATACATATAGCCTGCCGCCGAGCACCGCGAGCTCTTGTCGCAGTTGAAGGTATCGCTGGGCGCGCGCAAATCGCCCTCAGCGCCGTAATCAAACTCGCCGCCTCTAAAGCAACTAAGCGGCTGGACAAGCGTCCAATTTGATGACTCACAGGCGGCCACCCAGATGCGTACAATTTTGAGCGCTAAAGACTGCGCCATTTCATCCTTGACGTTGACCAAGGGAGTTTCTGGGGCCGTCGAAAACCTCTCTTCAAGTTGTCGAGCGAACTCTTCAATTCCTGACGATTTTTTGCGCCCTACAAATGGGGGAAGCGAGGCCAGTCCAGCTAAAGCTTCACCGATGTTGTCAGCGCTCTTTAGTCGATTATGTAAGTCACAAAGATTCTGCAAGTACCCCGCCAGTAACTCTCTCAGCGCGTACTGCGGAGCCTCAGCAGGAGCGTTATCAGCGATACATGCAACCGAACCTTTATGCTCACTCCTGGACGCGTCTGAAGCGACCAATACAATTGTCGTATCAAGAAAGCTTCGTGCGCTCACTCTACAATCGCCGTCTGACCTGTGGAAGCATCTTCCGATGCTGCCTGATTGAGCACCGCCGCAGCAAGGGCTGCGATCGCCGGCTCGTCTCCCCTCCAGCCATTTCGCTCTAGCAAGCCCGACTGTCGGGCAGCTTCGGTCAAACGCATAATGGGTGAGTTCGCACATCGAAGAAGAACCGAATTCATCGCCTCGATAGATGCTCTCGTTAACGCGTCCACATCGGCGACTAGCAGAGACCGTTTCATATATCCAACTAATGCCGCGAGTGGATTGTCCCGACCTAGCTTCTGATGGGCCACGCTTAAGGACACTGCAGCCTCTCCCAATCGCGAGGAAACCTGAAAGATATCTCCATCTTCAAAAGCATCAAGCGCCAGCGACATTCGATTAGCCGCATTGGCAATCGAAGCCCTAGCCATTCCTTCAGGCGAACTCTGATCGAAAGCGTGGGGGTAGGCACGTTCTTGAGAAATATTTCCTTCAGGAACGTCTTGGATCTCAGAAGATGAAGACTCCAAAACCGGAGTGGCTTTGATGCCTCCGACTTCAGTAGGCAGCGACGCTTGATCTAGCCATTCCGTTAGTAGTTGCTGGACGAACCTAGATGGAATCTCCTTTTTTTTTGATCCGAGAGGCTGAGCACCTCTAACGGGGCGTAATAAAAACTCAGTAGAATATTCCATTTTTCAGTCACCTAGAATCTTAGGCAGGTCGCGCCGCAGAACGTGTTGATATCCCTTAAACCATTCCCCAATACGAACTTCAGCAGAAGGCATTGACTTCGTCAACCCGCGATCAAAATCAATAACTACCCGAGTCTTTTCTACCCTAATATCATCTTGCACAAAAGCCCTGTCGAGCTCAGCTCGAAACATTACCCTTTCTGCCTTAATTCTAACCACAGTAAATCCGGCCCCATCTTCAAGCCGCATCGCAACATCCAACCCATTGAGCTCAGAGTCTTCGTCCTGATTAAATACTCGGCAGTCGGGCCATCGAATGAGCCCCCTATCTAATACGAATTTATTCGCCTCCGCTAGCGACTTAAATTCTCTGGCGTACAATGAACGCGCACTCAATCGGGTTATTCGTTCGAATGAAAGACTGTCGCGCCAAATATCATACGTTTGCTGCAGCAACGGAATTGAACTTGACGATTCCGCCTTTGCTCTAAAAAGATTGAGTATCCCGTGCTCAAAAGACGTGCTTACTGCGACATCCTCGCCGACCAGAGTCTGATGCTGGGGGTTGGCGTCACTTATTCTCAGCGGCCCCCAAAGTGCATTGAGACTGCTTGCGATTCCACCTGCATAATCCCAAATCTCAAATGCCGGCGGATAACTCACCTGCATAACTAAAGAGTCAAGCTTAAACTTGTCTAAGATCATGGCTCGCTCGTTCAGATGATGAATAAATACTCGCAGGAAGATCTACATATTCCGCCGATACTCCCCACCCACTTCATACAACGCATGGCTGATCTGCCCCAGCGAATGCGTCTTCACCGCTTCCATCAGCGATTCGAACACGTTTTTGCGCTCGCGGGCGGTTTTCTGGAGGTAGGTGAGGCCTTGGCCGTTGGTGCTGCTCGCGCCTTCGGCGCTCGACCCCTCCCCGGCCCTCCCCTGCACGCAGGGGAGGGAGACTTCGTTGCGCAGCTGCTGGAAGTTGCGAACGTTCTCGATCTGCTGTCCCTTCTCGCCTTCGGTGGAGCGGATCAGTTCGATCTCGGTGACGATGTCGCCGCCGTGGTCCTTGGGCAGGAAGGTGTTGACGCCCACCAGGGGCAGGCTGCCGTCGTGCTTCTTGTGCTCGTAGTAGAGCGACTCTTCCTGGATCTTGCCGCGCTGGTACATGGTGTCCATGGCGCCCAGCACGCCGCCGCGCTCGCTGATGGCCTCGAACTCCTTGTAGACGGCCTCCTCGACGATGTCGGTCAGCTTGTCGACGATGAAGCTGCCCTGCCAGGGGTTCTCGCAGAAGTTCAGCCCCAGCTCCTTGTTGATGATCATCTGGATGGCCACGGCGCGGCGCACGGACTCTTCGGTCGGCGTGGTGATGGCCTCGTCGTAGGCGTTGGTGTGCAGGCTGTTGCAGTTGTCGAACAGCGCGTACAGGGCCTGCAGCGTGGTGCGGATGTCGTTGAACTGGATCTCCTGCGCGTGCAGGGACCGGCCGCTGGTCTGGATGTGGTACTTCATCATCTGGCTGCGCGCGGACGCGCCATAGCGCTCGCGCATGGCGCGGGCCCAGATGCGGCGGGCGACGCGGCCGATGACGGTGTACTCCGGGTCCATGCCGTTGGAGAAGAAGAACGACAGGTTGGGCGCGAAGTCGTCGATCTTCATGCCGCGCGCCAGGTAGTACTCGACGATGGTGAAGCCGTTGCTCAGGGTGAAGGCGAGCTGGCTGATCGGGTTCGCCCCGGCCTCGGCGATGTGGTAGCCGGAGATCGACACGGAATAGAAGTTCCGCACGCCCTTGTCGACGAAGTACTGCTGGATGTCGCCCATCATCCGCAGCGCGAACTCGGTGCTGAAGATGCAGGTGTTCTGGGCCTGGTCCTCCTTGAGGATGTCGGCCTGCACGGTGCCGCGCACGGTCTTGAGCGTCTCGGCCTTGATGCGCGCGTAGGTGTCGGCGTCGACGACCTGGTCGCCGGTGACGCCCAGCAGGCCCAGGCCGAGGCCGTCGTTGGTCTCGGGCAGCATGCCGCTGTACTCGGGGCGCTGGCGGCCTTCGAACAGCTTTTCGATCTTGTCGTGGGCGGCGTCCCAGCGGGCCTGGTCGGCGCGCAGGTACTTCTCCACCTGCTGGTCGATGGCGGTGTTCATGAACATCGCCAGGATCATCGGCGCGGGGCCGTTGATGGTCATCGACACGCTGGTGGTGGGCGCGCACAGGTCGAAGCCGGAGTACAGCTTCTTCATGTCGTCGAGCGTGGCGATGTTGACGCCGGAGTTGCCGATCTTGCCGTAGATGTCCGGGCGCGGCGCCGGGTCCTCGCCGTACAGGGTGACGCTGTCGAAGGCGGTGGACAGGCGCGCGGCCGGCTGGCCGACGGACAGGTAGTGGAAGCGGCGGTTGGTGCGCTCGGGCGTGCCCTCGCCCGCGAACATGCGGATGGGGTCCTCGCCGGTGCGGCGGTACGGGTACACGCCACCGGTGTAGGGGTAGGAGCCCGGCAGGTTTTCCTTCTGCAGGAAGGTCAGCAGCTCGCCCCACGACGTGTAGGTGGGCGCGGCGATCTTCGGGATCTGCTGGTGCGACAGGGACTCGCGGTAGTTCTCGACGCGGATGGTCTTGTCGCGGACCTGGTACTCGTTGACGTCGTCGGTGATGGACTTCAGGCGCGCCGGCCACTCGCGCAGCAGCTTGAGGGCCTCGGAGTCGAGGGACTGGACGGCGTCGTTGTAGCGCTGGCGGAGGGTGAGGAGGGTGCGGTCGGCCTGGAAGCCGGAATCCCCCGCCTTTGTAGGAGCGGCTTCAGCCGCGATCCCGTCCCCATCACCCGACGACTGCGCGGTCGCGGCTGAAGCCGCTCCTACGGGGGTCGGGGTCGACGCGGCCTGCAAGTCAGCGGCCTGGTACAGGTCCAATTGCTTGGGCAGCTGCGGGTCTTCGAGTTCGCTCAGGGCCTGCCACAGGGACTGGGCGCGGTCGGCGATCTCGGCCTGGGTCTCGATCTGGCGATTGATGCCGCGGCCCTGCTCGGCGATCTCGGCCAGGTAGCGGACGCGGCTGCCGGGGATGAGGACGGTGGCGCGGGGCTCCTTGAGCGAGGTGTCGATGTCGGGGGTGAGGGAAAAACCGGGGTCAGAGTGCACTTTCCCCGATGCGTCCGCCCCGCCCGATCCGTCGTCAGAGGAAAGTGCACTCTGACCCCGGTTTTTCTCCCGCAGCAACCGGCACAGGTTGGCGAACATCCAGCTGATGCCGGGGTCGTTGAACTGGGAGGCAATCGTCGGGTAGACCGGCACGTCCTCGTCCTTGAGGTCGAACTTCACGCGGTTGCGCTTCCACTGCTTGCGGATGTCGCGCAGGGCGTCTTCGGCGCCGCGCTTGTCGAACTTGTTGAGCACCACGAGCTCAGCAAAATCCAACATGTCGATCTTCTCCAGCTGGCTGGGCGCGCCGAAGTCGCTGGTCATGACGTACATCGGGAAGTCGACCAGGTCGACGATCTCAGAATCCGACTGGCCGATGCCTGCGGTCTCGACGATCACCAGGTCATAGCCCAGGCCCTTGAGGAAGCCGATGGAGTCCTTGAGCACGGCGTTGGTGGCCGCGTGCTGGCGGCGGGTGGCCATGGAGCGCATGTACACGCGCTTCGACCTCAGCGAGTTCATGCGGATGCGGTCGCCCAGCAGCGCGCCACCGGTACGGCGGCGGGTGGGGTCGACGGAGATCACGGCGATGCGCATCTCCGGGAAGTGCGCCAGGAACCGGTTGAGCAGCTCGTCGGTGACGGACGACTTGCCCGCGCCGCCGGTGCCGGTGATGCCGATGACGGGGGTCTTGCCGCCGGCCAGCTGCCACTGCTTGCGCAGGTGCGACAGGCGGGTCTCATCGAAGGTGCCTTCCTCGATGGCCGACATCATCCGGCCGATGGTGATCTCGTCGTCGATGTCGGGCTGCGAGGCCGGGGTGGCGTCGTCACCGTCGCCGGCTTCCATGCGCTTGGCGCGGCCGTCCTCGGCGCGGCGCACCACGTCCTCGATCATCGCCACCAGCCCCATGTGCATGCCGTCGTTGGGGTGGTAGATGCGCTCCACGCCGTAGGCCTGCAGCTCCTTGATCTCTTCGGGCGTGATGGTGCCGCCGCCGCCGGCGAACACCTTGATGTGGCCGGCGCCGCGCTCGCGCAGCATGTCGACCATGTACTTGAGGTATTCCACGTGGCCGCCCTGGTAGGACGACAGCGCGATGCCGTCGGCGTCCTCCTGTAGCGCGGCACGGACGACGTCCTCGACCGAGCGGTTGTGGCCGAGGTGGATGACCTCCGCGCCCTGCGCCTGGATCAGGCGGCGCATGATGTTGATGGCGGCGTCGTGGCCGTCGAACAGGCTGGCGGCGGTGACGAAGCGCAGCGGCGTGGCGCGCTCGGAATCGACGGTGGACTGGCTGCCGGGCAGCGATGCGGCGGTGGTGCTCATGGCGCGCGCTCAATACGGAAACGGGAATTTCCGGATTGTAGCGCGGCGGCTGAAGCGTCCTTCAGCTAGCTGGCATCGCGCTTAACGGGTCTTCGCGCCGTGTAAACACTTCGGCGGCGCCATGCGTTTTCCACCACTGCCGGCGATGAGGCCGGTGCTGGATGGAGATGTTCGATGGCCCTGCGCCCCCTGTTGTTGTCGGCCGTGATCGGCCTGGCCGCCGTGTTCGCATTGCACAGCCCCGCCGCCGAGGCGCGCGGATACGTGAGCATCAGCATCGGCCACCCGCCCCCGCCCCGTTACGAGCGCTACGCCCATCGCCCCGGCTATGCCTGGGTGCCCGGGCGCTGGATCGCCACCGGCTACCGGCACGTATGGCAACCCGGCCACTACGTGCGCGTGCGCCCGGCCTATCGCCCGGCCTACTACGGCGGTGGCTACCGCCAGCTGCCGCCGCGGCGGGCGATCCGGCACGTCGGCCGCCCCTATCGACCGGTGTACGGACCCACCCGACCCGGTTACCGCGTGGTGTATCGCCAGCCCGGCTGGGGCTGGTAAGGCGCCGAACGACAGACCGGGGTCAGAGTGCACTTTCCCCGGGCGACCATGCGGTGCAAGTGGGACCAAGGGGAAAGTGCACTCTGACCCCGGTTTGAGCGTGAGGCCCGGCCGTGCCGGGGTGCCGTGGGGGGACCCCGGCCGGCCGGGCCATTTGTGGTGTGAGGAGGACGACCGCGGCGGCGGCTGTTGGGAGGCCGCCGCGGTCGGGTACGCTGCGCCGGATGACCCGCGGCGCGGCCAACGACGACGACACCGAACTGGGCGAGCTGCGCAGCGACGCCGCCAGCGGCGTGCCCGATGCGCTGTTCCGCTATGCCACCGCGCTGGTGGCCCGCGGCCGCGTCGAGGAAGCCGCGCACCACTACCACCTGGCCGGCGCCGCGGGGCATGCAAACGCGCAGGTCGAATACGCCCGGATGCTGCTGCACGGCGTCGGCACCGATGCCGACCCGTCGATGGCGGTGGAATGGTTGCTGCGGGCCGAAGGCCTGGGCAGCCCGATCGCGGGCTACCACCTGGCACTGATCGGCCTGGGCAACCTGCTGCTGCCGCGCGACGGCCGCATCAACGAGCGCATGCTGAGCGCCGTACAGCACGACTACCCGCCTGCGCTGCGTGCCGCGGCGATCCACTTCGGCCGCAAGCACCACAAGGACGACCAGGCCACCTGCATCCGCCTGCTGGAACGCGGCGCGGGGCGCGGCGACCCGATCGCGGCGCTGCTGCTGGCCGAACGCCTGCACCGCGGCGAAGGCTGCCCGGCCGAGCCGGGTGCCGCCAACGATCTGTGGCTGCAGCTCGCCAGGCACGGCGTGCCGCGGCTGCCGGAGATCACTGCACCGTTGCCGCCGCCGGCGCCCCCGCGTGCCTCCGGCGAGGTGCCACCGGGCACGCTGGCGTTCGAAGAAGCGTTGCAGCCCGCGCCGTGGACGATGCACAGCCAGCAGCCGCGCGTGATGCAGGTCGACCACCTGCTGTCGGCGGACGAGTGCCGGTTGATGGTGGCCACGGCGATGCCGCACCTGCGCGCTTCCCGGGTGATCGATCCGCTGACGGGGCGCGCCGACACGCGCCAGCTGCGCACGAGCAGCGATGCGGCGATCGACCCGGTGCTGGAGGACTTCGCGCTCCGGGTGGTGCAGCTGCGTATCGCCCGCTCCGCACGCGCCGAACTGGCGCAGGCCGAACACCTGATCGTGCTGCGCTACCAGCCGGGCCAGGAGTACCGTCCGCACCGCGACTACCTGCCCGACCGCGTGGTGCAGGCCGACCGCCCCACTGCCGGCAACCGGCGTCGGACGATCTGCGTCTACCTCAACGCCGTGGCCCAGGGCGGCGAAACCGAGTTCCCCGTGCCGGGCGTGCGCATCGCGCCGGCACCGGGGCGCGCGGTGGTGTTCGACAACTACACGCCCGACGGCCTGCCGGACCCGGATTCGCTGCACGCCGGCTGCCCGGTGCAGGCCGGCGAGAAGTGGCTGGCGACGCTGTGGCTGCGCGAGCACGCCTACCGGACCTTCTGAGACGGCCGTCACGCGTGGCGGCGTGAAGGGCATACGCAGCCGTATCCGCCGATTGCTTTAAACTACGGCGCCTGCGACGGGCGGCCTCGGCCGAACTCGCAGGCAATTTCATTCTGAATCAACGACTTATCAACCACAGTTGGCGTAGAGCGCGACGCGCACTCCGTACGCCGACGCGGAGCACCCGATGATTTTCGAAACCCTCGACACCACCGGCCACGAGCAGGTCGTGTTCTGCCACAACAAGGACGCGGGCCTGAAGGCCATCATCGCGATCCACAACACCGTGCTGGGCCCGGCCCTGGGCGGTACGCGCATGTGGCCGTACAAGACCGAGGCCGACGCGCTCAATGACGTGCTGCGCCTGAGCCGCGGCATGACCTACAAGAACGCGGTCGCCGGCCTGAACATCGGTGGCGGCAAGGCGGTGATCATCGGCGACCCGGCGACCGACAAGTCCGAGGCGCTGTTCCGCGCGTTCGGCCAATTCGTGGAGTCGCTGGGCGGGCGCTACATCACCGCCGAGGACGTGGGCATCGACGTCAACGACATGGAGTTCGTCTACCGCGAGACCGAGTACGTCACCGGCGTGCACCAGGTCCACGGCGGTTCGGGCGACCCGTCGCCGTTCACCGCCTATGGCACGCTGCAGGGCCTGATGGCCTCGCTCAACAAGAAGTTCGGCGACGAGGAAGTCGGCAAGTACAGCTACGCCGTGCAGGGCCTGGGCCACGTCGGCATGGAATTCGTGAAGCTGCTCAAGGAGCGCGGCGCGAAGATCTTCGTCACCGACATCAACCAGGGCCTGGTCGAGAAGGCCGTGTCCGAGTACGGCGCCGAAGCCGTGGGCCTGGAGGACATCTACGACGTCCCGGCCGACGTGTACTCGCCGTGCGCACTGGGTGGCACCGTCAACGAGCAGACCCTGCCCCGCCTGAAGGCGAAGGTGATCTGCGGCGCGGCCAACAACCAGCTGGCCAACAACGCCATTGGCGACGAAGTGCAGAAGCGCGGCATCCTGTACGCCCCGGACTACGCGGTGAACGCCGGCGGCGTCATGAACGTCTCGCTGGAGATCGACGGCTACAACCGCGAGCGCGCCATGCGCATGATGCGGACGATCTACCACAACCTCGGCCGCATCTTCGAGATCGCCGAGCGCGACGGCATCCCGACCTACCGCGCCGCCGACCGCATGGCCGAAGAGCGCATCGAGAAGATCGGCAAGCTGAAGCTGCCGCTGGGCCGCGCACAGCCGCGCTTCCAGGGCCGCATCCGCGGGCACTGATCGGTTGGTTTGATGCTGTAAGACGACGGGGCCTTGTGCCCCGTCGTTGTTTCAGTGCTTTGAAGCCCTCCCTTTCAAGGGGAGGGTTGGGTGGGGATGGGTGCGTGCAGCGATAATGCGCGTCCAACCCATCCCCATCCCGGCCTTCCCCTTGAAGGGGAAGGAGAAAAATGCAGGCGCCCGCTGGATCGGCGTCCAATCCGATATTCAGGACAGGAGTTCCCATGCGCCCCTTCCCCCTTGGTGACGAAATCGACGCGCTGCGCGAGGCCGTGCGCCGCTTTGCCGAGGCCGAGATCGCGCCGCGTGCCGAGCAGATCGACCACGACAACGCGTTCCCGCAGGACCTGTGGCCCAAGCTGGGCGAGATGGGCCTGCTGGGCCTGACGGTGCCGGGCGAGTACGGCGGCAGCGACATGGGCTTTTTGGCGCACCTGGTGGCGATGGAGGAGATCTCGCGCGCGTCCGGGTCGGTCGGCTTGAGCTACGGCGCGCACTCCAACCTGTGCGTGTCCAACCTGTACGCCAACGGCAACGAGGCCCAGCGCCAGAAGTACCTGCCGAAACTCTGCACCGGCGAGTGGAAGGGCGCGCTGGCGATGAGCGAGCCGGGCGCGGGCTCGGACGTGGTCGGTTCGATGAGCTGCCGCGCCGAGAAGAAAGGCGATGTCTGGGTCGCCAACGGCAACAAGATGTGGATCACCAACGGCCCCGAGGCCGACGTGCTGATCGTCTACATGCGCACCGCCGGCAAGGACGCGGGCAGCAAGTGCATGACCGCCTTCATCGTCGAGCGCGGCATGAAAGGCTTTTCCACCGCGCAGAAGCTGGACAAGCTGGGCATGCGCGGCTCCAACACCTGCGAGCTGGTGTTCGAGGACTGCGAGATCCCGGCCGAGAACGTGCTGGGCGAGGTCAACGGCGGCGTAAAGGTGCTGATGAGCGGCCTCAACACCGAGCGCCTGGTGCTGACCGGGGGCCCGCTGGGCCTGATGCAGGCGGCGATGGACATCGCCCTGCCCTACGTGCGCGAGCGCAAGCAGTTCGACGCGGCGATCGGCACCTTCGGGATCATGCAGGCGAAGATCGCCGACATGTACACGGCGTTGCAGTCCAGCCGCGCGTTCGCCTACCAGGTCGGTCGCGACTATGACGCCGGCCACAAGAGCCGCGTCGATGCCGCGTCCTGCCTGCTGCACGCCTCCGATGCCGCGGTGCAGGTCGGGCTCGAAGCCATCCAGACCCTGGGCGGCAACGGCTACATCAACGAGTACCCGGCCGGCCGCATCCTGCGCGACGCCAAGCTCTACGCGATCGGCGCCGGCACCAACGAGATCCGCCGCATGCTGATCGGCCGCGAGCTGTTCGAAGACCGCGCCTGAACCCGCTTTTCGTAGGAGCGGCTTCAGCCGCGAAGAAGCCTCCCGGTGTCGACGATTCCTTTGTAGGAGCGACGTAAGTCGCGACCCTGCAACGCCGGGCGAGCGACGGTCGCGACTTACGTCGCTCCTACGGAAGAGCCGGCTTTCTTCGCGGCATCGATCGCGGCTGAAGCCGCTCCTGCAGATGCGCGCGGGCGTACGCTTTGGCGATGTCCGGCGAATCCCTCACCACGCGCCCGCTGACCCGCGACGACTGGCCGGTCATCGAGGCGCTGTTCGGCGCCAACGGGGCGTGCGGCGGGTGCTGGTGCATGTGGTGGCGCGTGCCGATGGGCGGCAAGGCCTGGGACGCGGCGAAGGGCGCGCCCAACCGCGAGGCGTTCCGTTCGCTCGTCCAGTCGGGGGGCGCGTCCGGGGTGCTGGCGTTCGACGGCGACCGGCCCGTGGGCTGGTGCGCGGCGGGGCCACGCGCGGACTTTCCCCGGCTGGATCGCAGCAAGGCCCTGGCCCGCGCGTGGTCGGCCACGACCTGGTCCATCAACTGCCTGTACGTCCCGGCGCGCGAGCGCGGCCGCGGCGTCGCCACGGCGCTGGTGGACGCCGCGATCGCGCTGGCGTTCGAACGCGGCGCCAGTGAGATCGAGGCCTATCCGCAGGTCGTGCGACCGGGCCAGCGCCAGGCGGGCACGTTCATCTGGACCGGCGTGCCCGTGCTCTACGAACGCGCCGGGTTCACCGCCCCCCGGCCCCGCGACAGTGGCCGTGTGCTCTACCTGCTACCCGCCCCCGCGTCGGACTGACGCCACCAGCGGCGGTTTGCGGCAGTGCAGCACGCGGTCGCATAATCGACGGGTTCCGGTCCCCGCGACCGACCCGCAACCAGGAGTCCCCCATGAGCGATGTCGTCATCGTCGGTGCCAAGCGCACCGCCATCGGTTCTTTCCTCGGCCAGTTCACCGGCGTCGCCACCCCGGTCCTGGGCACTGCCGCGATCACCGGTGCGCTCGAGCACGCCGGCGTCGCGCCCGACCAGGTCGACGAAGTGATCATGGGCTGCGTGCTGCCGGCCGGCCTGGGCCAGGCGCCTGCCCGCCAGGCCGCCCTCGGCGCCGGCCTGTCCGATTCGACCGCCTGCACCACCATCAACAAGGTGTGCGGGTCGGGCATGAAGGCCATCATGCTGGCGCACGATGCGATCAAGGCCGGCTCGTCCACGGTGGTGGTGGCCGGCGGCATGGAATCGATGACCAACGCCCCGCACCTGCTCAACGGCTCGCGCACCGGCGTGCGCTACGGCAGCGCCGAGTTCCTGGACCACATGGCTTTCGACGGCCTGACCAACCCGTACGACGGCAAGGCCATGGGCGTGTTCGGCGACATGGCGTGCGACAGCTACAAGTTCGACCGCGCCGCTCTGGACGGCTTCTCCGAGGAGAGCGTCAACCGCGCCAAGAAGGCGGTGTCCGACGGCACGTTCGCCGACGAGATCGTTCCGGTGACGGTCAAGACCCGCAAGGGCGAGGTCGTGGTCGACACCGACGAGGAGCCGGGCAAGATCGACACGTCCAAGATCCCGGGGCTGCGTGCGGCCTTCGGCAAGGAGGGCGTGCTGACGGCCGCCTCGTCCTCGAAGATTTCCGACGGCGCCGCCGCCACCGTGCTGATGAGCGCCGATGAAGCGGCCAAGCGCGGCCTCAAGCCGCTGGCGCGCATCGTCGCCCACGCCGGGCACGCCCAGGCGCCCGAGTGGTTCACCACCGCTCCGGTCAAGGCGCTGTCCAACGTGCTTGAGAAAGCCGGCTGGAAGGTGGAGGACGTGGACCTGTTCGAAATCAACGAGGCGTTCGCCTGCGTGGCGATGGCGCCGATCAAGGACCTGGGCATCCCCCACGAGAAGGTCAACGTCCACGGCGGCGCGGTCGCCCTGGGGCACCCCATCGGCGCCAGCGGCGCGCGCCTGGTCGTGACCCTGCTCAATGCCCTGGCCAAGCGCGGCGGCAAGCGCGGCGTGGCCACCCTGTGCATCGGCGGTGGCGAGGCCACGGCCGTGGCTGTGGAGCTGCTGTAACACCCCCCGCTAAATGCCTGAGCGGGTTAACGATCAGCTAACAAAAAAACCACGCATCCCCGCTTGACAGCCGTTTGGGGCTTGTCATCATGTTACCGGCGCGCAACTGCGCGTTGCCAAACTTTTACGACGAGGAAACTGCATCATGTCCATCAACAAGACCCTGCTCGCCCTGGCCATGGGCTTCGCCCTGGCTGCCTGCTCGAACGCCGACCGCGCCCAGGACTCGGCCGCTGACGCCGCCGAGAACGCTGCTGACGCCCAGGCCGACGCCACCGCCGCTGCCGCCACCGGCGACGCCGCTGCTGCTGACGCTGCCCAGGCTGCTGCCGACGCCGCTGCCATGGCTGCCGACTCGGCCGCCACCGCTGCTGCCGACGCTTCGACCGGCGACATGGAGAACAACGCCGACGCCGCTGACGCCGCTGCCGACGCTGCTGACGCCGCCGACCAGGCTGGCCAGGCTGCCGAGAACGCTGCCGACTCCGCCGACGCGAACAACGATCCGGTCAACTAATGACGGATCGGTCTCCTTCGGGAGGCTGAGCTACGCACTGAAAGCCGCTGGCATGTCCAGCGGCTTTCTTTTTGCCTGGGTGTTCGTGCAGCGCGGTCCCCACCGGTCGGATCCCGGCCCGTGCCCGTCTTCACACGGCCTAACACGCCGGCTGGAATATTGCGCTCGCCGGCAGCCACCGGGTGCCGCTGAATCCACTGCCGACTACCACCAGGAGTATTGAATGAACATCAAGCTGACCACCCTGATTGCCGCCAGCGCCTTCGCCCTTGCCGCCTGCAACTCGCCGACCGCCGAGCAGGAAGCCAACGAGGCAGCCGCGGAGGCCGAGATCGCAGCAGAAGCCGCTGGCGACGCTGCCGCTTCGGCC
>Ga0208375_1001688_pt1 | contig 23537 bp, 21 predicted proteins | sample RifOxyD1_FD_184038 | JGI IMG/M metagenome (GOLD analysis project Ga0208375, IMG submission 184038) | Soil microbial communities from Rifle, Colorado - Rifle Oxygen_injection D1 (SPAdes) | ecosystem: Environmental > Terrestrial > Deep subsurface > Rock core/Sediment | place: Rifle, Colorado...
CACCATTCAAATCCATATGGATTGTTTTAATACCAAAATTCATTTCCGCTTCATGTAAAGCTTTTATATCTATATCCACCCCAAGAATATCATTGTCATCTATAAAATGCTTCGTTAATGTGCCATCCCTACATCCTATATCAATAATTTTTTTACCTTTACCTATATATTTTTTTAACAAATCACCTCTCTCTTTCTCTAAAATACTAAAATTCTGCGGTCTATTATTTAGATGATGATCTTGATAAATTTTTTGAATTGAGTTTTTCATGTTCATAATATGAATATACCATCAAAAGATAATTTAGAAATACATTTTATTTCTCATTAAAAATAAAGAATTTATAAAGGATAAAATTTTGAATCATTACAAAAAATCCTGCAATGATCTGTGAAAGTATATACCAGATACCCAAAACATCGGTGCATAAGTAGACCAAAATAGTATTGGTTAAAACCCCAAAGACTGCAGCTATAAAAAATCTAGAAAACTGGTGATGTATTTTTTCGATATTTTGATCTTTAAAAACTACGAATTTTTGCAAAACAAAACTTACAATCAGAGCAAGAAGAAAAGCAATAATTGAAGAATACAGATACCAGACCCCAACCAAATCAGTAAAAATATAAAGAAGTCCAATGTTGGTGGCGGCAGCCGTTATGCCACATATAAAATAACGCACAAAAATTATTGATTTCCAAATAGTTAATTTAAAATCAATCATCCTTCTGATAAAATTCTTTTTATTAAAGTTGTCAGTTATTTTTAAAATAGAGTCGGCATATTTTTTAAAATAATCATCCAGTGTTGCCAAGTGCTTTTGGGCTATTCCCTTGGCAACTTCCCCCATCTTTTGGGCCAATTCTTCATCTTCATAAATTTTTAAAATACTTTGAGTAAAACACTTGTCATCTTTTGCATCACAAATAAAAGCGCTCCTTTGATCTTTCCCGCCAGAGGCGGATCCGCCTACGGCGGAAAAAACCTCTCCAGCTACACCAGTATCAGACAATATCAAAGGCAAGCCATAAGAAGCCGCCTCTATAGTTGAAACCCCATAACCTTCATAAAAAGAAGTAGAAATAAATGCGTCTGCCATTTTATAATAAGGTGTCAAATTATTTTGCCAACCAGCAAAATATATTTGTTCAAAAATACCCATATTTTGAGCCATTTTTTCAAGATGGTCTCTTTCCGAACCGTCACCTACCAAACAAAGTCCTATATCTTTATTATTCAAATTTTTAAGCACTTTTAAAACCATCTCTATATTTTTTTCTTTTTCCAACCGACAAACCATAATCAAAGTAAAAGCAAAAGGTTTCCCTGACTCCCAAGGAAAGTCCTTGGGAGCAATTTTTAAGGACTGTCCTTGGGAGACTTCAGCCCTTATAGGTAAAACATCTATATTTTTAGAGTAAGATTCTATAGATTTTTTTATTCTCTCTGAAACCACTCTTACCCTATCAGAATATTTTAAAACAAATTCAGCCATAAAAAACCGAATTTTATTTAACAAAGATGATTCTCTAAAATATTTATGAGCTAAGTCAGTGTGAATTTGAATATGAAGTGGCAAATTAAAAAGTAATTTAATAAAAACTCCTGCAAGCCCTGTTTCAAAAGGATCCTGACACGAAACAACCATCTTGTTTCGTGAATTTTCAATTTTTAATTTAGAATTTTTAAACAATTTTCTAATTATCAAAAAAGCATCAATTATGTAAAAAAGTTTATTTTTAGAATTAGTTGGATATACAAAAACATTATCTGATATTTGGAAATTGGAAATTGGAAATTGGAAATTTCTTTTTGAAAAAACAATAATATCAACTCTTTCAAAAAGACGCCCATACTCAACCTGCCTTTGTCTAACAGCCGAATCTTCTTCAAATATTTTCCTATCCGTACCTATAGATATTACTTTCATTTTCTTATATTGTTAACTACACCCAAAAATTCATCTGCAATTTGCTCCCAAGTATGCACAAAATTAAAATTTCTTACTTTTTCTTTTGCATTTTTATATCCATCTTCTGTTAATAAATTTAAGACAGCTTTTTCAATTTCTTCTTCATTTAACGGGTCAATAAAAATACCAGCATCTTTTATTCTCTCATATATACCTACTTCTTTTGTGCAAATAAACGGTCTATTTAAGCGAATAGCATCTAATATCATATTTGGACTTATGTCCCCTAAAGAAACTAAAATTACCGCAAAACAACTTTTCATTTTTTCCATAAATTGTGCATATGGTAAATTATCTTTAAATAGCGCCACTTCTGGGTTTTTCAATTTAATCTTATTAAAAACTGCCTCCAAAATATCAAAATTTTTCCATACCAAATTTCTAGCTGAAGCTACAAATTCTTTTGAATCAAAATCTTCATTTACCTCCTTTGGTCCATAATAATTCTCAACAATTTTAGTTTTTTTTACATTCAACCCATACGCCTTAATAAAAATATCCCTCTGCCATATAGTAGAAAATATAACTACTGAAGAATTAAAGAGAGTCCATTTAGTAAGTTTATAAATAATCTTTTCTTTAAAAGAAAAATTGCTCATTTCTGTTTGATAAAAATTTCTCAAAAAAACTTTCTTTTTTGTTCTTTCTGTATACTGCTCCCATAAAAAATCTCCCCCTGTCCTTATAATAGACTTTTTACCAAAAATTTTAGAAGCCAAAACTGAAGGCAGACCAACACTAAAAGTATCTAGAATTAAAATAATTTCATTACTAATTACAGTTGGTATTATTTTTATAAAAAAATAAAAATGTCTTACACCACTAGGTAGATAATCCTCCATAGAAAAAGTTTTAACCGAAACCCTATACCCTATCTTCTCAAATGCTTCCTTCAAATTTTTAGCGTATTGAGCTGGACCCCCTATTTTAGGTGGATATATACCTGTGGTGATTAAAATTTTCATCTTATTTTTCATAGTTATTTATATATCAAAAACTTTTTTCATTTCTCCTGCAATCAAATCCCAATCATATTTTTCCTTAACCATATTATAAGCATTTTCTACAACAGAATTTTTTTGTGAATCACTCATCACTCTTTTTACGGTTTCAGCAATACTTTCTGGATTTTCGGGCTGACAAAAATATCCAGTTTGATTATCTGTGTCGGCCTCAAAAAACGGGTCATGTAAAAAATCAACAATACCCCCAACCGGTGTAGCAATAACGGGCAATTTACAAGCCATAGCTTCAAGAAAAGATATACCTTGTCCTTCTGACCGCGAGGTTCTAATAAAAATATCTGATGCTTTTAAATATTTGTTCAACACCGAGTGTTCAACAAAACCTTTAAAAATAATTCTGTTTGAAACATTTAATTTTATCGCCAATTCTTTTAATTCTTTTTCCAAATAACCTTCCCCAAAAATAACAAACTTAATATTTTTTGGTAATTTTGGTAAAGCTTTAATAACATCCCCCACTCCGTTTTTTAAAACTAAACGAGAAGTTGTAATGAGCGCAATATCTCCACTACCCAATCCAAGGGCTACCCTTGTATTATTTTTTTCATTTAAACTCAATTCTGTATCAAATTTTTTAATATCCACTCCATTTGGTATTAATTCAATCGGAACCTTCATACCATTATTTCGCATTCTTTCAATTAAATAGTTGCTTATCGCTGTGCCAAAATCTGCCTTTTTAAAAATAAGTAAGTGTAAAGGCTTTATTAGTAAGTTATATAAAAAATCTATATTCAAAACATATCTTTTTAAATAATTCTCCTCATCACCTTCTTGCATTGTCAAAATCAATTTAGGTTTTGACTCCTTAATTTTAAATTTAGCCGCCGCAATACTGGCTTGACTAGCCATCATAGACCAAACGACATCATATTTTTTTTCTTTGTATAATTTAGTGGCTTTTCTGTGGCCAAAAAGTGCTAACCAAAATTTATCCAAAGTTTTAAAACCAAAACCAATCCTAAAAACATTTACATTTCCAATTTTTTCATTTTTAGGCAATTTAAAGTCAAATCTACCAGTTATGATGTCAAAATCTACTCCAGGGATTCTATCCGTAATTTCTTTGATAGCCACCTCTGCTCCACCTACAAAAGGCAGATAAGAGGTAGAAAATATAAGCACTTTTTTTGGATTATTCACTTTTTTATAGTATCAAAAATCCTTATTTTTAACCACTATTTTGAAGAGTGCAACTCTTATTCCCCTTTCAAGATTTTTCTAAGTGTTTCTTCTGGCACCTCCCTTACCTCGCTGGAGCTTTTAGCGAAAGCGGGGTTTATTTTTTCTTTTGTTTCTTTTACTTCAGGTTCAACATCTCGTTTTTGAATATCTTCTTCTTTATTCTTCCCTACTACTGACTGCTGACTACTTACTACTTGCTGACTTTTAGCTTTTTCTATTGCCTCTTTTAAGGCATTTATATTTTGAGGAGAAGGAATTTTATTTTTATCTTTCTCTTTGCGTCTTAATTCATCAAGCGAAATTGGTTTTGCTTCTGGCTTAATATTATTAAAATTAACAGTTTTTATTTTTTCTGTTTTTGGTTCCTGTTTTTTCCATAATTCATTATTCTTAATTCCTGATTCATTTTTTTCTTTTACCGCCTCTTCTATAGCTTTGGTTAAATTATCTTCAGATTTTTTTTCTTCAATTTTTGGTTTTTGCTCTTCTCTTCGTTCTTTCGGTTTATACGGTTCAGTTGGTTTTTTTATGTTGATTTTTTTATTTGTGTCATTCGTGTTCATTCGTGTATTAGTGTCAGGTTGGTGCCATTCTTTCACTTCTTTTTCTACTTCTTCTTTTAAGCGAGTATAATTTTCCCTAGACATTTTTAAAGATTCATCTCTAAAAGAAATTTCAGGTTTTGGAAACGGTGGCAAAGTGGTAGCCGAAAATGGCTGACTAGCCACTCCATCTATCATCAATTTCAAATAAATTTGAACAAAGCCCAAATTTACAATATCTTCCATAGTAAACACTGGAGCAAATTCCTTTTCTAAAATTTCAGCATCAAAAGATCCGACTCTAAAGGCAATCATAGTGCCGACATTGCCAAAAACTGCCGCCCGCACCTCTTCAGCCATTTGTTCAATGTATTGATGAGTTATATTTAAACTCAATTTATATTTTCTAGATTCAGATAAAATATCGGCAAAACTTTTATTGGCAAAAGATTGAAATTCATCCACATAAAGATAAAAATTTGGTAATTTTTTTAGCTCTTTTGGGTCGGCATCCGCTCGTGACATAGCTGCAAGATATATTTTAGTTACTATCATTGAGCCCAAAAGATTGGCATTATTCTCTCCCACCAAACCTTTTGATAAATTCACAATAAAAATTTTTTTATTATCCATTATTTCTCTAATATCAAAGGTAGATTTAGATTGACCAACAATATTTCTAATCAAAGGGTTAGAAGTAAACTGACCAACTTTGTTTTGGATAGCCGGAGTGGCTTCTTGAGCATATCTATCGGTATATTTAGCAAACTCATCAACCCAAAAAGATTTGACCGTTGGGTCAGAAACATTATCCACCACTTTTTGACGATAAACTTTATCAGAAAGCATACGATTTATACCAAGTATAGTTGCTCCCGGATATTCCAAAAGAGCCGCTAAAGTATTTTGTAAAATATAAGCCATTCTAGCGCTCCAAGCATCTACCCATATTTTCTCAAAAGCAGACATCAAACCAGAAACTACGAGGTGTCTTCTTTCTGGACCGACATCTTCCATAACATTAAAAGAAATTGGGTATTCCGTATCAAAAGGCGCAAAATAGATAACATCTTTGAGACGATGCTCCGGTATGTAGTCGAGCAATAGATCGGCCGTCTTGCCATGCGGGTCAAGAAAAGCCATCCCTTCGCCATTTTGAATATCTTGAATTGCCATATTTTCAAGCATCGTTGATTTACCCATACCAGTTTTACCGATAGAATAAATATGACGAAGACGATCTTCTTCTTTAATACCAAACTTAACTCTCTTACCGCGAGCGTCAGTTTCAGCAAAGTATGTAATGTGATTAGGATTATTCATCATCAAATATTATAACATTATTTTAATTAATAATAATAAATAAAACACCCCTTAGCACAAGCTTGGGATGTTCTCAAATAAGGATTTGCGATTTAAGGACAAATAAAAGTATATTTTTTGCCTTTTGGAACAAATTGAATGTAAACCTCAAAATGGTCTCTACCTCTTCTTACTCGTACATATGGTTTAGGAGAAAAGGATTTCTTAATATTTTCCTCTGCATCTCTTGTTTTCAGCGCGTATCGAACCGCCGACTTAACACGAGATTTTAATTCTTCTTCTGTTAAATCAAATGAATCAACCATTTGACACCTCTTTTTTAAGAATACATCTATATTGCCAATTGTCAAACTATGATTTAATACAACCCTAAGGTTAATTTTTCAAAAGTGCAGCTTCTGTATATGTATTCGCTGGGTCCCAGAGCATCCAGCTAGTCAGCCCGGCATCATAAGTAGCTTGTATTTGAGCGCGAACCATTTCTTTAGTGTAATGGACAGGATAATCAAAATCTTGAAGCCATGGTCGTAACTGCTTCGGACCCAACCTCTTTAATAAAGATGAATTTGGTGTTGAACTTGCTATTTCTTCTTTCAAAAAATTAACTCTGGCTACCGCACTATCCATACTAAATTTTATAATTTCATAGGGCACTTTGTTTGGGTCAGGCCAACCGTTAAACTTTGGCGGATAATGCGACGGATAAACCATCGGAGCAACATAATCAAAATTTAGAAGTGCATATTCTAAAACTTGACCGATATTTAAATCGTCTGTATTGGTCGTAGTCATTCCAAACAAGTCAGCGGAAGTTACAATCCCCGTGCCAGCAAGTTTTTGGTCAAGATATTCAAAAAACTTTTTAAGCATTTCTTTTTTTGCAGTTGCACCAGTGTGAGCAAAGGATATATCTTTCATATTGCCGTCTGAAGGAAAACGAATGTAATCAAAATTTATTTCATCAAATCCTATTGCATAAGAAGATGTAGCAATAGATACAATATAATCCCAAAAAGGTTTGGCTCCGACATCAATAAATGAAATACCTTTTCTGTCTTTCCATACACCTCCATCACTTGCCCGCTTAACAGCAAATTCTGGATGCATTTTTACAAAAGCGGGGTCTTGAAAAACAGTGACCCGCCCAATCACATAAATATCTTTGTTATGCAGACTTTCTACAAAATCTTGCATATCAGATACTTTGCACCCACCTCCATAAACCTCATCAATAGAGGGGTTGCCTGTCTCAAAAGCGACCGTGCCGGTATAATCTTTGATATCAATAATAACCGCGTTAAGTTCTCTCTCTCCCACTAGCTTTACTAATTTTTCTCTAAAAGAAGGGGTGCTGGCCACGCATTGTGTCATATAAATGGCTTTCAAAGGTTCGGGGGTGATTAAATGTTTTATTGTCTTCTTTTTAGTTATATTTTCAATTTCAATCACGCTTGACTTATCATAAGAAATCTCTGAAGAAAAAGTAAAAGAATATATAAAAAAAATTAATATCGCTACGCCAATCAAAATAACAACAATCCTACTTATCTTATTTGCCATATTTTTTCATTTTTATTCATTATTTGAAACAATCGCATCTGGAGGATTATTTTTAACTGATTTTTTGTTTATTTTTAGTTTAGTATCTATTTCCAATTTTTTAAAAAGAATTGACCCAAGAGAAACTAATACAAGAAAGATGCCTGAAATAAAGACGAGGATGTTTCTCCAAACGCCCGGAATACCAAGGAAAGGTACGATAGTAATCCAAACACCAAAAGAAATATAAAAATTATTTTTCATATAAATATATTAGCATAAGAATCTTATATTACGAAAAGTGAAATGGTAAAGCCCCGTTTCGCGCAAACGCGAAACGGGGCTTGTGGGCGTTTACAGCCCAAAGAACTAGGCGGACTTTCGACCCTGCATACAACTCAGGTTATTGAGAGACTCTGCTCCACGAGCAACCTCTCTCAAAGTCGCATGACCATCTTCGGCTCCGATCAGACTGATCTTCTCGATCAGATTTTCGGGACCGTCAATTGATTCAACAGCATCCTGAAATCTGTCGACAAATTCCCCCTGCTCATCGGTGAGCTCGCTTCCTCGGCACAGTGCATTGAGGGCACTGACTAGGTTGTAGCTCCGAGCAACTAGCCAATTCGGCATCTGACCATCCTCACCGATCTCATTGAAACCGGCGAGAACGGAGACCATATCTCCATCCTGACTGAAAATGTACTCGGTCAAGAGATCAGCTGGCGCCAAAATGAAAACCTTCTCGAGGTCCAAAGTCCGGTTGTCCACGATAGGAAAACCAATCCTTGCGGCCTTTTGCACGGCCGCGAAGAAAATCTCCCAATGGTTTCTGTTCAACACAACCGAGGATTTGAAGACCTCGGTCGTGAACCGACAAGTCCGATCTTTGTCAATCCTCTTCCCAGAAGCTACGAAAGCCCCTAGAATACCAGACCATTGATCACGCCTAGCTTCAGGCGAGACCAATTTTCGTGCCGGTGCAGTGGCTGGCACAGGTTTGGCTGGGATCGCAGGAACTGGCTGAGCATACTTGCTCGCCGGAATTCCTTTTGCCGGAGTCGGCACGGTCGGAACAGAAACGACTTCAGCCGAAGAAGGTTTCTCAACCTCCGCCGTGGACTTCGCGGCCAGCTTTTTCATCGCTCGGGAGACATTTCTGCCAACCCAAACTCGGAACTCGGGATTATTCCCGATGAGAGAAATTACTGCCGCTCCTATTGCTTCCGGAGAAGCAGAGAGGGAATCCAGAACCTCAAGGCTCTTGCGAGCACCTTCAATCAAACTTTTCAAACTCATGATTGATATAGGGCCTCCCAGCCCATTTTTTTGTTTCCAAAGACCAACAAAAGCATCTGCCAAAATGACAGACGCAAAATTTATATCTATATATAGTATAGCAAGTATTATATAAAAAGTCAAGACCCGACAGCGCATTGAACGCAAATCGGGCCTTTAATGGCTCTGCTTGGCCATATTTTGGCTAGACGCTTTGAGAAAGTATCTAGCCACCATTGCGGCGAATTCTTTCCTCCTCTGCCGAGACTCTGTATGATACGGAGTCAAAACAAAATGATTTTCTGGTCTTTTCACCAGAGAAACGAAATTGAACGGATTGAAAATATGATTCCAATAACCCGTTTTATCTCCTTTTTTCATAATATCAGCCATCCCTTTTTTGTAACGAAAGAGATTGGTCTGAAAATCTTCTTCGTTATCGTCATCGTCATCCCACCTATCTCTAAGAATGTGGCAAATCTCCGAATCTAAATTAAAGAGATCAATGGTGACAGGAGTATCCGGCACAGATGGTAAATAAAAATAACCATCTGTGGAATGATGTATATCTGCCCGACTCCTAAGAGCAGATTTGAATTTCAAACCGTTAGGGTCTATGCCTTGTCGTCTAAGCCCATTATAAACTCCGAAGTAAAAGAGTTTGCCCAAACGAGTGTCGGGATAAGCTGGCCCAGTGTCACATTTAATCAAATCCATCATACTTTGACTGAAGGATTGATATTTTACATAATCACGGTCGCCAACAAAATAGCGACCAAAAACCAACGCCTCAAAACTGTCGCCATTTTTGAAGAACATTTTTTTCTCCTATTCACACTATACCAAATATGTGTTTTTAAGTCAATATTTCTCTCTCTTGTTGTAAGAGAGAGGTTAGAGATGAGTTATCTATTTTTCCAATTATTAAAAGCGACCAGTAGAGTGGAGCCAATAAAAATTGAAGAATAAGTTCCAGCGGTGATACCAATAAGGAGGGCTAATGAAAAGTTTTTAATAGAATCAGGACCTAAAATATAAAGCATAAAGATGGCAAATAAAGTGGTGAGCGATGTATTGATAGAACGGACAAAAGTTTGGTTTATGCTCTCTCCCACTATCGTTTCAAAATCTTTTTTATCTCTATCTTCTTCATTTTTATGCAAATTTTCTCTAATCCTATCAAAAACAACAATAGTATCGTGAACAGAAAACCCAAGTATCACAAGAAGGGCTGTCACAAAAAGAGTATCTACTTCAAAACCATAAAAATGCCCAAGAAAAGCAAAAACTCCGGTTGGTATTAAAACATCGTGAGTTAGAGCCAAGATAGTAACCAAACCATAAACCCAAGATGAGATCGGTTTAGAAACTTTTCTGAAAGCAAACGCCACAAACAAAACTATAGCCAAAAGAACCAACATTATTGATATCCAAGCTTTTTGGATGGCCTCTTTACCTAAAACCGGTCCAATGCTACTAAAAGTTTTTTCTACTGGAAAATATTTTCCTTCCAAGGACAGTCCTTGGAAAATAGAATCTTTTTCGGTTGGCGATATTTCTTTTAATCTCAAAATAAATCCTTCACTAGATGACCTGACCGAAACATCTTTAAAATTAAGATTATTCAAAACCTGTTTTACTTCTTCAGTGCTTGGCCTATCTTCAGAAAAAGAAACATTGAGCAAACTACCTCCAGAAAAATCTATCCCCGGACGCAATCCCCAAAATAAAATTGAGAAAACCGAACCAAGCACCAAAACAGCCGATATGGAATAAAATATTTTTTTGTATTTAACAATAAACATAAATTGATATTATAATTTTATGAATCTTCACTCTTAGTGACGGCAAATAAAATAGTTCTTGAAGCGGTAACTGCAGAAAACATTGATACCAAAACTCCAATCAAAAATACCAGAGCAAAACCTTTTATAACCGGAGTAGAAGCAAAATAATACAATATAACAGCAGTAATAATACTAGAAAGATTTGAATCTCTGATGGAACTCCACGCTCTGTGAAAACCTTCGTTTAAAGCATCATATTTACTTTTACCTTTTTTGAGCTCCTCTTTGGTTCTTTCAAAAATTAAAATATTAGCATCAACCGCCATTCCAATAGAAAGGATAAAACCAGCGATACCAGCGGCAGTTAAAGTCACGGGTATGAGCTTAAACAAAATAAGATTTATAATAGTGTATATAACCAAGGCAAGCATAGCTACAAAACCTTGAAAACGATACCAAGCCATCAAAAACAATGCCACAATAATAAAAGCATAAAGACCCGCTTTTAGACTAGAATTCACCGCCAAGTCTCCTAAAGTGGCGCCAATAGTTTCGGTACTTAAAAGAGAAATAGGCATAGGCAAAGCACCATAATTTAAATCACGCACCACTTGTTTAGCTTCATCGGCAGTAAAATCCCCCGTTATAACCGCTTCACCACCTGAAATCTCTTCTCTTATGTAAGGAGCTTCTATGAGCTGACCATCTAAAAAGATACCCAAAACTTTATTTGTATTTTCTCTTGTTATCTTGGCGAAAAGATCCGCTCCTTCATTATTAAACTTCAAACCAATAATTGGTTTATTATTAAAATTTTGGTCAAATTGAATACTCGCTTTCTGAAGCATTCTTCCAGTTAAACCAGTCTCCAAAAAAGCTTCAGGTGTATTTAAAATATTTTCATCTGTTGTCCCCCCATTTATTTTATCTTGGATTTCTTTAGATAAAAGTTTAAATTCTAGAATAGGAGTTTCTCCTATTTTCTTTACCGCTTCATTTATATCCGTCACTCCCGGCAATTCAACAATAAGTCTTTGCTCTTTATTATCTCCAAAGACACCACCTTCTTCTACTTGAATAATTGGTTCAGAGACTCCAAAGAGATTAATACGTCTCTCAATAGTATCTCTAAGGGCTTCCATCGCCGAAGAAACTTCACTGCTGTCAATTTTTGATATATCTGCTCTATAAACTAAATGAGTGCCACCAGAGAGGTCAAGTCCTAATTTGAATTTATTGTTTGAATCTTCTGCCTTTTCGCTATTCCAAACAAAAAAACCGGCTATTGTTGCCGCCACTATAATAATAACTGCCCAAAACCTGTATTTTGCCATATAAGTAGATATTACCTAATTTAAAGGATTTCTGCAATTCTAACCTCTCCCTTTCCCTCCCCTTGTATCTAACCCCCAACCCCCTTACTTTAAGGGGGCTAGCGATTTATTTATTACTCATCTGTTCAATTTTGTTCAGTAATTTATCTAATACATCTTCCATATTATTCAAAACATCACTATTCCAAAACCTTATTATTTCAATATCCAAATTTCTTAGAAATTTTTCTCTATCTTTATCATATATTTTATTTTCCTTTTCTTTGTGAACATTTCCATCAAGTTCTACGCCTAATCTTATTTTTGGGCAATAAAAATCAATTACATATGGCCCAACACCATATTGTCTTAAGAATCTTAATCTTTTTATTTTGTTTTTTGAAATATAACCCCACAAAATTTTCTCAGCAGGAGTTTGATGGTTCCTTAATTCTTTTCTTCTTTCTTTTAGAGATTTATTGTTGTAGAGGAATTTTGAGTCCATACAGATATTATAACCTATATCTTTTATTTCTAATCTCCTCCCTTCCTCCTCTTTACACTAAAGAGGAGGTGACTGCAATTTATTACACAGCGTTAAAAATGAGTTGCGCGGCCCTCCTCTAAAGTAAAGGGGGTTAGGGGGATTATTTCTATTCTGCAGATTCAATCCTTTTAATCTCGGACCGAATAAGGTCTGCCATATTGTGAGGATCTTTATATGGGTTTTCAATAGACTTCAATAATGCTTCTTTTATTTCAGCTGGATTATTTAAATCAACAGGTCTCCATGGAGCTTCTTTGTCCTCTTGCGGAAGCTTTAGTGGACCCATGTCTTGGAAACAAATTTCAGCTAATTGACGTAAGGAATTTGGTTTTTCTCTCAGAATATCTTCTTTGTATTTTTCTGACCTTTTTATCATTTCTTCTGTGGGCAAACCACCCATATCAATTGTTTCTCCTTCCATATTTTTATAATTATTTCTTAATACTCCAATTTTACCCCCCCCACGAATAACGCAAGTGTGTAAATAGCAGTCACCTCCCCCTTAAAGTAAGGGGGAGGCCGGGAGGAGGTTAGAGAAAGTTCGTGAGCAAACTAAACCCCACTTCTTGATAAAAGTGCTTTTAAAGTTTTAAGAGCAATTTTGAGGTCAAGCATAAAGGAGCGGTTTTTGATGTAATAAAGGTCATAAGAGAGTTTACGGCGAGTTTTTTCGTTATCTGCGCTCACTTTTGGAGGGTCAGTATGATAAAGTTGCGCCCATCCAGAAAGTCCCGGTTTTAATAAATGCCTAATATTATAATAAGGAATTTCTTCTTCATAATATTTAACCAAAGAAGGTATTTCTGGACGAGGACCTATCATAGATAAATCCCCCATAAGAACACTCCAAAGTTGTGGCAATTCATCAATACGAGTTTTTCTAAGCCACTTACCCACTTTGGTGACTTTATTATTACCATTTTCCATCATTGTTCTAAATTTTCTTATTTTTATTATTTTGTTATTTTTACTCACTCTTTCTTGAATAAAAAAGATGCTACCACCATCATCAATTTTTATAGCCAAAAAAACAAAAGGATAAAAAAACAAAGAAATAACTCCTCCGACAAAAGACAACACTATATCCATCATTCGTTTCAAAGTATCGTAAGTCACTCTAGATTCAGTAGAAATATTTTCCAAAAACCAATTATAACGCACTAAAGACAAAGGCACTCTATCAAAAATATCTTCATAAATTTTATACATATCAATAAATTTCACTCGAGAAAATATTAGATTATACAAATGTGGTAATATTGGTTCTATTTTTTCATCTTTCAAATCAATAGCTATTATCTGCACTTCTTCTGAATACACTCTAGAGAGAATCTCATCTTGAAAATCCACTCCCTCTATTTTGTTTAAATCAACGGAGGAAATAAATTCCAATCCATATCGAGAATTATTGTTTACCTCTCCTAGCAAATCTTTCATTTCTTCGCCGCTACCAACAATAATACCTTTTTGTTTGACGCTAGGATGTAAAAACCTATCACCATATATCCTCCAAAAAAGAATTGACCCGAAAGAAATAATTAAATAAATAAAAAGATTAGTTTTAGGAGCAATGCCAAAATAAGGAATGAAATAAAAGAAAAGGACCGCAATAAAACTATTGGCCAATTGAGCATTAAAAACCGTGCTAGGAAGTCTGCTTTTCAATATCAAAGTATGTTTTTCATAAAGTCCGGCAATAAAAAATATTAAAATCCAGACACCGATAATAATAGAAAATGGTTCAAAATGCAGACTCCAAGAAGATTTTGAGGGCATATCCCAATAACGCAAAGTTAAAGATAGCCAAAGAGAAAAATACAGCAGTATAATATCGCCCAAAAATAGCGCCACAGTCTCCTTTTTACCGGATATGGTCATATTATTAAACAATATAATACCTCATCTCCCCCAAAAACACAAAAAATATAAAAACATAAATTAAAAAATTAAATTACACTTATTTATATAACCAGTTTTTCAGCTTTAATATAAGACTATAACTTGTATTTTTAGTCAAATTAAGGTAATATTTGGGTATGCAAAAAAATACAGAAAAGAAAAAAGTATTATATACCATCACTAAAGGCAATTTTGGCGGAGCTCAAAAGTATGTTTATGATCTAGCCACTTCTCTGTCTAAAGATAAATTTGAGGTAGTGGTCGCTTGCGGTGAAGGAGAAACACTAAAAGAGAAATTAGAAGAAAAAGGAATACGAGTCATCAAACTAGCTTCATCTCAAAGAGATATTAGTATCTCCAAAGACATCAAGACTTTTTTTGATATTTGGAAAATGATACGACAAGAAAGACCAGATATCTTACACACAAACAGCTCCAAGATTGGAGGTCTTGGTTCTTTGGCTGGAAGACTAACTCAAACTCCTCGCATCATATTTACAGCTCACGGCTGGGCTTTCAATGAAGAACGAAGTTTGACTGCCAAATTTTTTATTCTTTTTCTTCATTGGGTCACCATCATCCTCTCTCACCAAACAATAGCTGTTTCTGGTAAAACAAAAGGGAGTATCTCGTGGATGCCTTTTATTAGTCAAAAAATAAAAATAATCCACAATGGTATCGGGGATTTTGAAAAGATGGAGAAAGTTACAGCTAAAGAAATGCTAACCAAAGATCATACAGAAAAAATAATAATTTATTCTATCTCCGAACTTCACCAAAACAAAGGTATTGATGTTGGCATCAAGGGAATATCACTTTTACCAGAAGAAATAAAAAAGAAAATTCTCTACTGTGTAGCCGGTGAAGGTGAAGAAAAAGAAAATTTAGAAAAATTAGTTAAAGAATTAAATCTTGAAAAACAAGTGAGATTATTAGGTTTTTTGGATAACGCAAAAAACATCCTCTCTGGAGCAGATATATTTCTCTTCCCTTCTCGAACAGAAAACTTGCCTCTCGCGGTTTTAGAAGCAGGTCTTTCCGAACTCCCCATTATAGCCACTAGTGTCGGTGGGGTGCCAGAGATCATAGAAGATATGAAAAACGGTATTTTAGTGCATCCTCAAAATCCAAACGAAATCGCCGAAGCTATTTTGTATCTTCTTGACCACCCAGAAAAACAAAAAAATTTTGGTAACGAAATTAAAAAGACCGTAGTAAGCTTCTTTTCGTTAGAGAAAATGTTGGGCGAGACGATAAATTTGTATAATAATTAAAGTAATTAGAATAATTTTTTACACCACTCCAATAATCTCATTTTTAGCATCTTCTTTGTTAATAGCCCTAGAGTAAGAGCGTTGTCCTAGCAAAATCCCAACACCTAAAAACTCGGCTAGTAAGTGACTTCCCCCATAACTCATAAATGGCATAGTAATCCCCGTCACCGGTAAAAGGCCCACATTCATCCCCACATGGATAACAAAATGAGATAAAAAAACTGAAGCCAATCCTAAACCATAAAAAACTTCAAAATTAGTGGCTCCTTTTTTAGCAATATCAATAATCCGCCAAAAAACTACTCCATACAAACCAAAAAGAATAATTGCCCCAACAAAACCCCACTCTTCACTAAAAGCAGCAAATATAAAATCAGTCTCATACTCTGGTAAAAACTTCAGTTTTGATTGACTGCCCAAGCCCACTCCTTTGCCAAAAATTTCTCCGGAACCCACGGCAATAGTAGACTGATAAGCATTATAACCAGCTCCAGAAAGGTCAGTTAGAGGATTAACAAAAGAGATTATTCTTGCTTTTTGATAATCTTGAAAAACGAAAAACCAAAGTCCACCAAAAGAGATGACCCCAGAGAAAAATACCGCTAATAAATGTTTTTTTGATATACCAGAAAACAAAACCATTGAAAGCCATACAAAAAAGATAATAATGGCTGAACCAAAATCGGGTTGTAAAAAAACCAAAAGAAAAAGAATAAAAGTGTAAAAACCTGAAACTAAAATATGTCTGATGTTGGCTATCTCAATGTGTCTCCTTGAAAAATATTTTGCTAAAAGAATAACTAAAACTATTTTCACAAAATCAACCGGTTGAAAAGCAAAAGCTCCAAGGTCAAACCAACTTTGAGCACCTTTAAAAACTGATCCCAAAACAAATAAAGCTAACAGCAAAATACACGAACCCACAAATAAAACTATGATAGAGCCACTCCGGCGTAAAAAACGCCAATCCACAAAACTGGCTAAAAATAAGGCCAAAATAGAAATTATCAACCATATTATCTGTTTTCCAAACAAACTTCCTATCCCCGCACCTGCTTGCGCAGACAAGAAAGAATTCATCGTCAAAATACCAGCTATTGATATAAAAAATAATGCTCCGAAAAGCACCCAATCAAAGGAATAATTTATTTTTTGCAAAGTAGTTTTAATCATTTCATATTGCCGCTCCAAATATCCTATAACTTATCTCTATTCTAGCAGGAATTTCATTACAAATATCAGATGAAATTTTGCTATAAATAGTCTTAAGATTTACAGCCGATGGAGCAAAAAAATAGTTGTCTTCCTCTGATGCTAAAGTTTTTAAGAAAGATTCATTAATCTCATCACCCAAACCAATAGTGTAAATAGAGAGTCCGTTTGCTTTAGCATTTGTAGCTTCTTTCATTGCCACACTTTCAGCATATTTTATATCATCTTCTTCGGTTCTACCTGTGGGATTTTTTGGATTATTGGCGATACCATCAGTTAAAAGAATAATTATATTTGAAGAATTCTCTTCTGCTCTAGCGGAAACTAATTCTTGCCAACCTGAATGCAATGCTTCAAAAATATTTGTATATTGAATACTTCCTTCTTCAATACTAATGCCCCCCACCGCCTCTGTGGCGAAATTAAGGTCTGAAGTCAAATTTAAATCTATTGGGTCTTTAGCTTTGGTGGCAAAAGAAACTACTCCTATCTTATCTTTAGGACTTAATTGCATCACAAAAGAGTTGGCAGCTACCTTAGCAGTAGTGAGGGGCTCTGGCGGATTTGATCCTAAAGAGGCCATTGAACCAGATCTATCCAAAAGAAGCATCACATTTGAAGGTGATTCACACATTTTAGAACCAAGTTCAAAAGGTTTTGGCCAAGTAAAGAAAATGTCTGTCTCTTCATTTTTTTTCAAACTTTCTACAAAAGTCCTAGAAGCGGCGATAGCATTATCGTTACCATCAAAGATGGCTATTACTAATTCTATGTTTTTAATTTCTTCAGTGCTATTATTTTTAACATTAGCTTCTACCCGAGGAATGCTGTCCAATCTTAAAAGTGGGCTATGGGTTATATCTATATCTTCCCCTTTTTTATCATTTTTTTGCCAAATTATATTTTCACCAATTTGAAAGACAGCTCTTTTTGGTTTAACTTTACCTTTTATTTCAATTGAACCCTCAAAAATACCGACTGTTTTATTTTTAGGTAAAATAGTGGCATTTTTTCTTTCTTCTAAGATATTATTATTTTCATCATATATAATAAAATTATAAGGTAAGTAAACCGCATCTACATTGGTATTAGCATTTTCTACATAAATAAGAGCGCTCCAAAGTCCGGGAGAAACTTCAAATAACCTCGGGTCCCACCTGATAATTGGTTTAATAACGCTGTCATTACAAATAAGGACACACGATCCTCCGCAATCAACTCCACTTTCATCTCCATTTTTTAGATTATCAAAACAAGTTGGAGCTCTGTACCAATACTTCCAAAAAATAGCAAAAAATACAGCCGATAGCGCCACTACCAATACTCCTAGATATATACTTTTTCTTCTAGATGCCCAGTCACTCATATACAATAGTATAAAGTATTATATATAAAGTATAAAGGCAAAAATATATATGATATAGTTATACAGGAGGACCCCTATGACAGAATTTGATCATCTCTGCAGTCAAATCACACATAATTGCCAAAGTATTCGCAAGGCAATTGTAGTGATTTTAATAGAAACTACTGTTTTCATCCTCGTCTTGACCTTCACTCTTGGCGTGGAGATTGGCAGAGGGTTATGATTAGAACACAAAAAACGGTGCGACCAGAATGGTTGCACCGTTAATTTCTTAATTAAATTTTTTGTGCTGGCGGCTAGCTACCCTTCTTACAGAAGCTGTCCACTCATTGGACTTTTTGTTTCGCTAAGCTCACAAAAATTCTCAATGAGTCTTGCGCTTGGGGCCCCTTACCCCAAGCTCACCCCTATAAGAGTATCATCGCTACGACCGAGCTTAACCCCGTAGTACAGCAAAGCTGACTACGGGGCATTCTTCCGTAGTTCGAATGAGCTGAAATGTGAACACTTGGAGCATTTCAGAGCCGGAGCACGACGGTGTGAGGCGGGGTCGCGCAAATTTTTAGCAAAAAATTATGAGTGACCGGGTGTGACCTTAATTACAAATCTTGATCTTCTTTATCCGGAGAAAATGAAAGTTCATTATATACCTTTCTTAGAGCAATCTCCGCACTTTTTAGAGCGGCATCAATTTCCTCCATTTTATTTTTCTTCCAGAACCTCGAATCACTAATAGATTCCTCTATTCCACGAGTTAAATCACTCAACACTCTAGCGTGTTCCATTGAGTTTTTAATTTTTTCTGGAATGTGTTCATTTTCTGCTTTCGTTAATGGTCCTATTTCCATAATTTTTGTTTTATTCCCTGCTGATTGACCGCAGGAAGTAATTACTGCTAATAAAGCCATATTAGCATACCAAAAACACCTTTCAATAAGAGGTGTTTATAATAAAAAGTTGAGAACTCTGTGCTGGCGGCTACCTACTTTCCCCCAAAAGAGTATCATCGGCACTACCGGGCTTAACTTCCGTGTTCGGAATGAGAACGGGTGTGACCCCAGCGTTAAGCCACCAACACGCAATCATCAACTTTTTTATTTTAAAATTTCTCTTAACACAAAAAACTCAATTCAATGAGTAGTCGCATGAGGCAGGATGAAATTTTGAAGTTAATATTGTGGATTTTCGAATTTCCTAATAAGATCGGGAAATTAGTACGCCTCGGCTCAATGCATTACTGCACTTATACCTAGCGCCTATCAACGTGATAATCTCTCACGATCCTTAACGATTCCTAATCTTGGGGTTGGCTTCCCTCTTATATGCTTTCAGAGGTTATCCATTCCCGACTTAGCTACCCTGCGATGCTCTTGGCAGAACAGCAGGTAGACCAGAGGTCAGTTCAACTCGGTCCTCTCGTCGCTTAATTAATTTTGAAACAATTTTCAAAATAATTTTTCCCCTATCACTAGGAGCGCAGACTATATCTTCATCCTTCGACAAGCTCAGGACAAGCCCATCAAATCGGATGTTGGCATATTATAAGTATAAGCCGTCATTTTCACAGAAATGATTCGCCATTATACAAATCCTGCCCTTCACCAAAATTTGGTTCAGGACAAAGTCGTTACGGGGTCAAACCTAAAATTTTTAGCAATTCTTTCTTTGTTTTTTTCTTTTTAGTAATATAATTCTCATTTTGAATTATGATAACCAAATTAACCAAAGTCTCAATTTCTTTTTTTGAGAGTTTAGAAAATTTTTTTGAAGAAAGAATCCTGCAAGCATTTAATAATGCTTGGCTTTGAATTTTTTTGAAACGAAAATATGGGAAAAGTTCATTTAGAATAATTCCTACTCTTTTGTAGCCATTTATTCTAAGTTCGCTCATTCCATCTTTCCTTCTTGAAATATACCCAATATTGAATACATCTCGAATCCAAAGTAAAGGACTTTCATGCCGAGTATCTTGATAAAAACAAATAGTAGCCATAAATCTAAACTTAGATTTACCATCGTGCCTCTTTTTTATTTAAAGCATCAAACTACCATCACCATCAAGAAATCCAGCAATATATGCCTTTTCAATTTCTTTTACAATTTTAGATCGACTTCCCACGGTATTAACTTAATTTAATCTTGGTCCTCAAGCAAGTTTACACTTACTATTGTACTCCGGTTTCAGGACCGAAACAATCGGAGTTATCAACAGACCAAAACTTTTAAGCCTTCACCGTTATTAGCCAAATTGTCATCACAGATTACGCTGTGAAGTAGCAATTTCTTACTAGAGTCAAATCCCCTCAAGAATCAACGCCTGCAGTAGATAGGAGACCAACCTGTCTCACGCTTGTTACCCACAATTACTTGTGGCAATGGACTGTAGCTTTCAATATTTCTATTGAGTTGACGTTCAGTCTCTACGAGCATCAATAATATGTTGAAAAATGGTGGGGTTGAATTCTTTGGCCAAAAAACTCAACCCCCTGGATTGACCATCTCGGATCCTGCGCGAGGGATCCAAATCCTAATACCGCTCGGCATCCGACATCCAGGTTCTTTGCCATAGGCTCCCCCAGACGCGACATGTTATTCCGATGATATTTCGGCCGGCTTGGTCGCACCATTTTTCAACATACTATCAATTTCTCTCGGTATTATCCAAAATGGATTTTACCGATATAAGTCAACTTAATCCCTCACCCAGGAAATAAGTTATTTTCTGGGTGAGGGACCGCCGTGATTTGATTGTTCATTCCCTTCGCTTTTCAGTTCAGGGTCCTCAATTTTGCAACCATTTGCAATGGGCAAAATTGGGATCTACTATCTTTTATCTTATTAAAATCTTGAGATTTTAATATTTTTTAAACGAAAAAATTTATAACAGTTTGATTGCCTCTGAGGATTCAGATTGTCAAAAATTGTTTATGAAGTCAAAAAATGTATTTAGAAATGCCTTGCGAGCTCGACGGAGGCCGTGCTACGCAGGAATTTTCTAGCAAGAAAATATCCGTGCATTTCGAAATATATTTTTTGACGAAACAATCCTTAACGGTCTGAACCCAGCTCGCGTATCTTTTTAAATGGCGAACAGCCATACCCTTGGGAGCTTCTCCACCCCCGGGATAAGATGAGCCGACCACTTTCAATCCCTCTATTACTAGAGGGGTAGACTATACCTTTGCTTCAGAGCCATCTGAAGCACCAGCGTTTTATAGTAGTGTTATTACAAATCTAGTTTGTAGCTTCTACTATCTATCTCTTAAAAAGAGATAAGTCGTTACGGGGTTGTGAAAAACCTATTTTGTACATCATCGATGGGACAATGTATGGCTTAATAATTTTAATTAATTTTTTTGTAAATTTTTGATTCGAGTAAATCCTATATCCTTTATCTCTATCTTTATATTTGTGCATTTCTACACCAAATTTTTCTCTCAAAATTTCACACAGTAAATTAATTTCTGGCAGTGAAAAAGAATATGTGCTTATGTCTATCTTTCCTTTTGAATAAGAGCCGTCGTCCATTATCCAGACAGCTAATCCTAAAGAGTCAAGATCTTCCATAATATTTTTAGGAACAATTTTTTTTCCAGTTTTATATCCCTTTTTAACATAAAATTTATTGAAAATTTCTGTTAATAGAGGATGTCTGATTGTCCTAAACCACCGAGATTTTTGATATTTATTTCCAAATGGATCATCTCTGTAACTTATTTTTGGCCCAGTAAACACAAGGGGTTTTAAAATTTTATATTTCCAAAATACATATTCTTTTTGGACTAATCCTTGTTCAACTTTAAAATTAGCGTTTACCGCTCCTTTTCCTAGCCACATTGTTCCATCACCCAACAAAGACCCTATAATAAAAGATTTCTGTTTTGGTGAAATTTTAATATCTTTCTTGGTAGATATCCATTTCTTTTGCCAATGCTTGTTTTCACAACTTCCCACGGTGTTAACCATATATTTGCGAGATGTATTTATAACATAATTATAACACACTAGATTTTTATATGGCATTCTCCGTTATGAGCTGATTTATTGTGTATGATTTTATTCACACACACGAGAGAATTGTTCGTATTCTCTCTCCTCGACATACGGCTATGTCTATCGAGGTGCCGAACACTGCCGTCGCTCTGGACGCTTAGGCAGTACCAGCCTGTTATCCCCGGAGTAGCTTTTGTCCGATAATCTTTCGCCGCGTCTAACGCGGACGATCGGTTCACTTAGCTCTGCTTTCGCATCTGCTCCTCATGTACGAGTTGCAGTTAAGCCAGCTTGTGCCTATACACTATCGCCATGGTTTCCATTCACGGCTAGCTGACCTTAATAGGCTCCTCCGTTACTCTTTAGGCATTGTGTTAATCGTAAGTTAACGGTAACTTACACTCTTTGTGTCGCCACAAAGTTCGGACTATATCATCATCTTTTTCAAGACGGTTGGGTTGTAGTCTCTAGGAGTAATTAACTAATTTGGATATGTACCTTCTCTTTTAGGATGATTATGATCGTTTTCAAGCATTACTAAATCATCTCTTACTTTTTGAAGTCTGAAAAGAATATTTGCCATATCAGGAAGATTATCATTCCACCTATCAATGTTGTTATTAACAAAACCTTTAATTTCATCAGCTGTCTGATTGAACTCAGTTTTAAGTCTTGCTTTTTCAGCAAGAGATTCTTCAAGAGGTTTTTCTCCCTCCTGACTGATTCCATCAATGTCCATAAAATTTTGTGCTTCTAACATATTACTTTTAGTTAATTCCTCTTGGTATTGTCTTATTATATAAGAGTTCTACCAATATTACCAACTTTTCTCATAGTACATTACATACTATGGTCCCCCTTTTTTATTTGTTTCGGCGTGAACCACCTAGGAGGCGCCATGGATTCGACCAACCAAAGTGTCAAGGTTGAACCTTGACATATCTATTTGATTGACCGAAGGATAGCGCCCCACTAAAACTGCCCGCCAGACACTGTTCCTCGCCGTTTTTGCCGTCGAGGTTAGAAAATATATTATTACAGAGTGGTATTTCACTGATGACTCCGCACCGTCCGAAAACAGCACATCAAAGTCTCCCACCTATGCTACGCAGTAAAAACATATCCTCAATATCAAGTTGCAGTAAAGCTTCCGGGGTCTTTTCGTCTAACTGCAGGTAACCGGCATCTTCACCGGTACTGTATTTTCACCGAGCGAGTCCCCGAGACAGTTCCCCAGTCGTTACGCCATTCGTGCGCGTCTGAACTTACCAGACAAGGAAT
>Ga0208375_1001690_pt1 | contig 23531 bp, 25 predicted proteins | sample RifOxyD1_FD_184038 | JGI IMG/M metagenome (GOLD analysis project Ga0208375, IMG submission 184038) | Soil microbial communities from Rifle, Colorado - Rifle Oxygen_injection D1 (SPAdes) | ecosystem: Environmental > Terrestrial > Deep subsurface > Rock core/Sediment | place: Rifle, Colorado...
ATTATTTGACTCCTAATCAATATTTGGATAAGCGGCAAACTAGTCGGCTGCCGACAAAAGATGTTATTACTTTACAAACTTAAGGTGGCGGATATCTATCTGAACCTGGACATATTTGGCGAGTTTTGAAAAAAGGAGAAGAAGATATAAAATTTGGGATATGGCGGGGAGATATAATATTGGAATAGATGAAGTTGGAAGGGGAGCTCTGGCGGGACCGGTGGTTGTGGCGGCGCTGGCATTAAGAAAAGGGTTTAATTTTAATAATGATTTAAGAGGAAGAAAACCGCCTTTGAGGGATTCAAAAAAATTAAGCAGGAAGCAGAGAGGAGAGTGGTTGAAATACTTAAGGAGTAGAAAAGATGTTTTTTTTGCGGCGGCGAGAGTGACGCCAAAAGTAATTGATAGAATAAATATTTCCGAGGCGGCGAATCTGGCGGTGAGGAGAGCTTTGGAAAGATTATTAATAAAGATGGGGAAAAAAAATACAGGAAGAGTAGTTTTGGACGGAGGATTGTATATTAAAAAAAATAAAAAGAAAGTAAATTATTTGGTGGGTAACGGGAAGCGGAATTTTAAAATAAGAACAATTGTAAAGGCGGATGAGAAATTTCCGGAGGTGATGCTGGCATCTATTTTTGCAAAAGTGACGCGGGATAGGTATATGATGAAAAAAGCGCATAAAAATTATCCGGTTTACGGATTTTTAAATCATGTGGGATATGGAACGAAAGAGCATAAAGTGGCTTTGGCGAAATACGGGTTGAGTGATATTCACAGAAAGAGTTTTTGCAGGTTTATCGCGGAAGCTTGATTTTTTTTGCGATATTGAAATTAGCAAAGAAAAGAAAAAAAGGGGGTGAAAAGGGTGCGGAGCCGGAGTGGGAACACGCCGGCTTTTTTTATAAACTTGATTTTTTTTGGTGGTGTATTATATTTAAGAAAGAACAAAAAAGAAAGAAGGTGATGAATGTGGATATGGTTGAAAATAGAGAAAAAGAAAAAGGTTTAGAGGGGTTGGAAGAGCTAAAAAAAAAGTTAGATAAGAAAAGAGGAGATGCTCTTGGACGAATGACGCACTTCGCGAGGAAAATTTTAGATTATAATGAAGAAGAGCATAGCTATGAAGCTACGTGGGAATTATATGCTCTTTTTTTGGAAGAGGAGTTGGCGTTAGTAAGAGGTGAAATAGAGCTAATTCGTAGTTAGTATAAATCAAAGCCGGGACAGGGAAACCGGCTTTTTTGTTTGACTTTTTTAGGAGTAGTTTGGTAATATAAGGACGAAGTTAAAATTTTTTAAATAAATAATTTATGGGTGGAGTACCAGTAAAACATCATACAAAAAGTAAAGTTGGTAGGAGAAGGTCTCATTTAGCTCTTAAAAAAAAGAGTATTTTAGTTTGTGAAAAATGCGGCGGGCCGAAAATGCCGCACAGAGTCTGTGGACAGTGCAGAAAAAAATAAAATAAAGAAAGAGTTTTTAAGAAGGAGTAAATTTTAGAGAAAAGTTATTTGAAATTTAAATTATGGCTACTAGGCATCTTGTGAGATCGGTTGTTGTGCAGAGCCTTTACGAATGGGATTTTTATGGGCGAAAGAAAGATTTGATAAAGATTTTAGAGAGAAATTTAGAAGATTATGCTCCCGGGATAGACGAGCCGGATTTTGCGTGGCGTCTTCTTAAAGGAGTAATTGATAATATAGATAAAATAGATGTGGTGATAGAAAAGGCGGCGCCGGAGTGGCCAATTTCCCGTATTCCGCTTGTTGATAGAAATGTTTTAAGATTGGGGCTTTACGAACTTCTTTTTTCGGATAAAGGAGAGGTGCCTTCAAAGGTAGCGATAAATGAGGCGGTAGAAGTGGCAAAAAATTTTGGCGGGCAGGGATCGGGAAGGTTTATAAACGGAGTTTTAGGAACGATTTTCAGACAGTTGCCGGAAGGACAGGAAGAGGAAGCAAATAAATTAAAAGAACCTAAAGAAGAAAAGAAAGAAGAGGAGGAAAAAGAAAAAAACATAGACAGTCTAAAAAAAGAAAAAGAGTAAGATGGCAAAAAAAGAAAACTTAGATATTTCGGCTTTAGAAAAAATTATAAATTTTGATTTTAAAAATAAAGGACTTTTAAAGGAAGCTCTAACTCACCGTTCTTACTTGAATGAGAACACAAAATGGGAGTTGCCAAATAATGAGCGGTTTGAATTTTTAGGGGATGCGGTTTTAGAGCTTTCAGTGACAGAACAACTTTTTTTTGAGTATCCGGATTATCCGGAAGGGAAGCTGACAAGTATAAGAGCGGCTTTGGTAAATTATTTAATGATGGCGCATGTGGCAAAAGAGATTAATTTAGGGAAATTTATTCTTCTTTCAAGAGGGGAATCACAGGACAACGGTAGGGCAAAAGAGGTGATTTTAGCAAATGCGCTAGAGGCGTTAATCGGAGCTATTTATTTAGACCAAGGGAAAGAGCCGGCTTTTGAGTTTATAAAAAGTTTTGTTATGCCCAACTTGGAGGAAGTGATGGCGAAAAAGCTTTATAAAGACCCAAAAAGTTTGTTGCAGGAAATAATACAGGAGAAAGAAAAAGTTACTCCAAATTACGAGGTGGTTTCGGAGTTGGGTCCGGACCATAATAAAGTTTTTAAGGTAGCTGTTTTTGCCGGAAAAAATAGGCTAGCAGAAGGAGCGGGACCTTCAAAGCAGGAGGCGGAAGTGGAGGCGGCGAGAAAGGCGTTGCAGAATATGGGGGAGAGTGATTAAAATATACGCAAAAAAAATGCCCTGCGAGGTTTTGAAGCCTAGCAGGGCGTGGGTTAAATGCTAAAACTAGAGACTTTGATATTCGTCAAGGTCCATTTTATTATCATCATCTTTGTCGTAGTTATCGTTGTCGATTGGAAAACTAATAAGTTGAAGAAACTCAAATAAAGTCTTAGTGGGTGTGGTTAGTATGCCGACTTGTGTTTCTCCTTCGGGGATAGCGTCAACATTTTTAAGAATTTCAATCATGACTTGATAGTGATTTTCTGTGTTGCTGATTTTTAATTCTACTTTGACGATTTTGATAAATTCAATATTTTCTGGTTTCTTGGTTAAGCAGTCTCTTCTGGTTGTATATTTTTCGTTACTTACGCTTTCTTTTTCAAGTTCGTGAAGTTTTGTAATTTTTGATGGCGGAATGTCCACTCTGATGGTTGCGATTGATCCCGTTTCGTTTCCATCGTTTTTAACACACATAATGACACCTCTTTCTGGTGGAGTCTCTGACTTCCGCTTATTTTATTTTAAGCTCGGCGATGCCGATGCTTCTTGCAAAATAGTTTAAAATTGGTTTTTTGTCAATCCTGTTGAATAAAAATCTTCGATTTTAATTTTCTTTAGGAAAATTATTTAACAGGATAAACTCTGTGAAATAAAAAAAAGATTTCACGGCCTGCCTACTCTGCCTGCCGCCTGTCTGCCCTGCCTGCCGGCAGGCAGGCGGCAGGCAGGGGTAAATTCCAGTTAAATAATAAAGAAATTTAACGGGGTATTTTTTGGAGTTTTAATGGATTACCAATATAATAAGAGGAATGTTTTTAAAGAGATTAGAGCTTAACGGATTTAAATCTTTCGCGGGAAAGACGGTTTTGGATTTTCCAAAAGGCGTAACGGCGATTGTAGGGCCGAACGGTTCGGGAAAATCAAATGTTATAGATGCAATAAGATGGCTTTTAGGAGAAAGGGACGCAAAAAGTTTGCGCGGGGGAAAAATAGAAGATTTAATTTTTGCGGGAACGGATGGAAAGGCAAAACTGGGAGTAGCTGCAGCAGCTTTAATTTTTGATAATAGCTCAAAATTTTTTCCGGTTGATTTTAACGAGGTAGAAATTAAAAGGCAGATAGCACGTGATGGGGAATCATCTTATTTTATAAATAAGTCTGAAGTGAGACTAAAAGACATTATAGAGCTTCTTTCAAAATCAAGGCTGGGAACAAAAGGAGTGATTGTGGTAGGACAGGGGAATAGCGATATTTTTATAAAAGCCAATCCGGTTGAAAGAAGAGAAATGGTGGAAGAGATTTTAGGACTTAGGGAGTTCAGAATAAAAAAAGAAGAGGCGGAAAGGAAGTTAAGAAACACTTTTATAAATACGGATAAGGTTAAGGCTTTAATTGAGGAAGTTTTGCCGCATTTAAGGTTTTTAAAAAAACAGACGGCAAAGTGGGAAAGGAGAAGCGAAGTAGAAGAACAACTAGAGATATTAGAAAAGAATTTTTTTGGGTCAAAGAGGGCGGAGATTGAAAAGAATTTTTTTGGGCTAGATCCGAAAGAGTCTGAACTTAGCAAAAAAGAAGGTTTGACGAGAAGGGAATTAAGGGAAAAAGAAGAAGAGCTTAAAAAAGTGGAGGACTTGGAGCCGGAGAGCCGGGCTTTACTTGTTAAGATAAGAGCAAGAAGAGAAGAAGTTTTAAGGAAAAAAAACGTGGCGGAGAAAGAGCTTGGCGGACTGGAAGTGCGGCTCTTGATGGCGGAAAAGGAAGAAGAAAAAGGACAGGTTGATTCCGGAAAAGCAGTAAGTTTTTTAGAGGAAGTTTTTAAAAAAGCAAAGGAGGTGGTAGAAAGCGGTTTTAACGTTGATTTAGCAGTGGCACTGGTAAGAAAAATAGCGGAAGGCGGAGAGAAAATTTTTTCTTTTTCAGAAAAGCGGGAAGCGGGGGCAGTGGAAGAAATAAGAGCAAAACAGAAAAAAAATTACGAAGAGGTGGATATTTTTGACCGAGAGATTAAAGAGATAAATGCGAAGGAGGCGGGATTGGAAAGAAATTTGGAAAAGTTTACTGATAATTTTAAGAAAGCTTTTACGGAAGTGGAAAAGGTAAAAGAGGAAGTAAATAGGATTTTAGCGGAAAAAAATAAAGTAGTTTTAGAGAAGGAAAGGTGGAATTTTAAACTTCAGGAATTAAAGGCGCAGGTGGAGCAAGCGGGGAGAAGTTGGAATACGTTTTCTTTAAAAGACGCGGAATTTTTAAGAGAAGAAGAACTAATAGAAACAGAAAAGAAAATTTTTAAGTTGAGAGGAGAGCTTTTTGCTATGGGAGAAGTAGATCAGGCTTTAGTAAAGGAAGCAAAAGAAACAGAGGATAGGCATAATTTTTTAGTGACGCAAATAGCAGATCTTTTAAAAGCCTCTGAAGATTTAAAGGAGATGATTAGAAATCTAGCTGAAAAAATTCATGAGGAGTTTAATGAGGCTTTAGTGCTAATTAATAAAGAGTTTGATAAATTTTTTAAAATGATGTTTAAGGGTGGACACGCTAAGCTTTTATTAAGAAAAGAAGAAGTAGTGGCGGAAGGTGAAGAAGGAGAAGAAAGGAAGGAAAACGAGGAAGCGGAGAAAGTGATAATAAAAGAAGCAAGAGATATAGAAGCGGGGTTAGAGATAAATTTATCTTTGCCGAAGAAAAAAGTTACTAACTTAGAAGTGCTTTCAGGAGGAGAGAGAAGTTTAGTGTCTTTAGCGGCTTTATTCGGATTGATTTCAGTGTCGCCTCCGCCGTTTTTAGTTTTAGATGAGGTGGATGCTCCACTGGATGAAAAAAACGCCTTGCGGTTTGCGGAAATGATAAAGGATTTTTCTGAAAAATTGCAGTTTATTGTGGTAACGCATAACCGAGCGACGATGGAGGCGGCGGATGTTTTGTATGGTGTGACTCTTGGGGAAGATGGAGCGTCTAAGGTGGTTTCGCTAAAGCTTAGCTAGATAAAAGTTTAAAGTTAAAAAGTCTAGAAAGTTTATTTTATGAGATAGTTGTAAAGCGAATTTAATAAGGTAAATCTTATTTTACGGGGTAAGTTTTGACATTTTAATTTTTGCCATTATAATACAGAAACAATGCTGACTATAAAGTTTAAAAGACAAGGAAAAAAACATCAGGCGTCTTATAGAGTGATAGTATCTGAAAAAGGAAAAAAACTTTCCGGGAGATTTTTAGACGATCTTGGTTTTTATAATCCCCACACTAAAGAGTCTTCACTAAAGGAAGAAAAAATAAAATATTGGATGGAAAAAGGGGCGCAGCCGACTGATACTTTGTTTAATTTATTAGTAAAGAAAGGGTTAATAAGTGAAAGAAAAAAAAGAGTGGTTGTTTCAGTGTCTAAAACTTTAAAGAAAAAAGAAGTAAAAAAGGAGGATAAGAAAGAAGAAGAAAAAGCGGTGGAAACAGTGGTAGAGGCAGTGGAATAGCTTTATTGACTTTTTTTATGTTTTTTGCTATAATTTTAAAAAGTTTTGAAAGGTCGAAAGATTTAGAAGATTAGAAAGAAAGAATAAAAAAAGAAATGTCTTTGACAGTAGATCAGGAGTTTCTTGAGTTCTTGGTTAAGTCGATTGTTGACCATCCGGAAGATGTAAAAATTGACCGCAAAGTTGACGAAATGGGAGTTTTGCTCTCCTTGAGAGTGCATTCCCAAGACATGGGCCAAGTGGTTGGCAGACAGGGAGCAACGGCTAAGGCTATTCGTTCTCTTCTTAGAATTGTGGGTGTTAAGAATAATGCTCGCGTTAATCTAAAGATTGAAGAGCCGGAAGGAGGAAGCCGCCCACCGAGGCAATCTTCGGATTCGTCTGTTGATAAAGCTGTGGCTGACCTGAACTTATAGAACGACTAAAAAAAGAAAACCCCGACGAAAGTCGGGGTTTTCTTTTTTAGAGTCCATCTAGTGAAATAATTTGTTTTGCAAAATAAAATCCTTTGGATTTTATTTTACGGGGTAAATTTATTGACGGAGGAAGGGAAATATGGATAATAGACAAAGTATGGGAGTAATAGCAAATAATATAAAAAAAGGTGATTGCGTGATTTTTGATGGCGAGCCGTATGAAGTTTTGGATAAAGAACATGTGGCGATGCAACAGAGGCGGGCAGTGGTGAAAATGAAAATAAGGCAGTTGAAGAGTGGTAAGGTGATGGATAAATCAATTTTAGCTTTAAACGAGGTGGAGACGCCGGAAGATTTAGAAAAAGGAACGGCAGTTTTTGTTTATTCTAAAGGACAGGAATATTGGTTTCACGAGGCGGGAAAGCCGCAAAACCGTTTTGTTTTAAAAGAAGAGTTTATTGGAACGCAGGGAAAATTTTTGAAGTCGCAGATGGAAGTGAATACTCTAAGTTTTGACGGAAAAATAATAAAGATAAATTTACCGGTGAAGTATGAGTATAAAATAGTAGAGGCGCCGCCGGCAGTAAAAGGAGCGACAGCGGCGGGAGGGGGAAAGCCGGCAAAAATAGAAACGGGAGCGATGGTGAGCGTGCCAATGTTTGTGGAAGCGGGAGATGTGATAATAGTTAATACGGAAAAAGGAGAATATGTAAGTAAGGCGTAGTAGAAAAAAGATAAATATAAAAAAACGCTTCAAGAAAGGCGTTTTTTGTTTAGATGTTTAGTGTTTTTAGAAAAAAGAAAAAAAGAGTTAGAAACTTTTACGGAAGGGGGACCGAGTTTAGCTTGCGTTTCTAAATTAGAAAGAGCGGAGAGGAGGCCGGTAGCGGAAAATTCTAAGAAGTCATCAGGAAGATTCGCAGCTGTGCCAACAAGATTAAGCTCGGACATTTTTTGACGGAGGAAGGCACGGAAGCCGACACCTTGAACAAGACCAAAAATGGTTCCAGTTAATGTAATAGAGTTTTCTAAATTTTCTAAAGAAAGGGCATTTTTTAAGGAGTAGGTTTTTTCGTTGGCGATTATTTTGGTGCGAATAAGATTTTTTAAGTAAGCATCACTGGAAAGTTTTTTTGCAAGATCGTGGGCGAAGGAACGGATATAAAAGCCAGAGGAGACAAGAAGGTGGATTTTAAGAATAGGGGGAGAGTAATTAATAACAGAAAAATCATAAAGGATAACTTCTGATTTTTTTGCTTCTGGTTTTATGTTTTGGCGGGCGAGATCGCTAGAGCGGCGACCGGAGATTTTTTTAGCGGAGAAAAGAGGGGCGATTTGGGGAAAAGGAGAATTTAAAGGAAAAGATTTTAAAGTTTCTATAATTTCTTTTTTGGAAGGGATTTTTTTTGAGGCGGTGAGCAGTTTTCCTTCAGGGTCTAAGGTGTCGGTTGTTTTTCCAAATTCAATTTCCGCTTCATATTCTTTTTTTGAGTTTTTTAAGAAGAGGGGCAGAAGGCGGGTGAAGTGGCGGCTAACGCCAACTATAAGAAGACCTTCGGCAAATTTATCCAAAGTGCCGCCGTGGCCGGTTTTATCTTTTTCTCCAGTTTTTTCTTCAATAATTTTTTTGAATTTATTAAGAAAAGCGGCGGAGGTGATATTAGTAGGTTTATTTAAGAGAAAGAGACCTTCCATAGAAAGAGTTAAAAGTTTATAAAGTTGGAAAGTGGTAGGTAGTCCTTCGTTAAGAACTCAGGATATAAAAGGAATTATAACTGGATTCCGGCGTGCGCCGGAATGACAGAAAAAAATTTTAAAATTAAAAATTATCAGTTTAAGGCTGATTTAAGTTTAGGGTTTAAAGAGGGGAATGTAAAATAAAAAAATGCAGCCTAGTGAGGCAGGCTGCGGGAAATAATTAGTGTTGGCCGGAGAATTTTGCTCCCTTTTTCTTTAGGTAAGGAACAGAAACTTCTGAAGTTAATTGATTAAAACTTAAAGAGGCAATTCTCATTCCGGGGACGAGATTTAAGTTGCAACTTCCTCCGTTTTTAACTTCTAAAGTAAGAAAACCGCAAAAGCCGGCGTCAAATCTGGAAGATGTAATATGAGTGGTTATTCCTTTTCTTGCAAAACAACTGCGTCCATCAAGATTAGCTTCAAGATTGTAAGGAATGCAAATGACTTGCTTTGTAAAAATATTGACTTGCATACCAACGGGAAGCTCAAAAATTTCCCCGTTTTTTAAATCAAAGCGTTTCCAAGATTGGTCTATTTGGGTGATGCCGGTATGTTGTTCTAAGAGGGAACGATTGTGATGATTATCACGAAAGTCTACGACAAACAATCGGATAACGATTTCGTTGTTTATCTTTACAATTTCTAAAGGGACATCAGGGACTTCTAGTTTTCTTCCAAGATCAAGGTCAATACTGCTTGGTCCGAGGTAAATATCCAGGTCTGGCATTGGATCGATTATTATTTCTCCTTTTTTAAGGGAGGTGTCCAGTTTTTTAGGGATGTCTTTTTTGGATATTCTTTCCATAATTTCTTCAGGGGAAGAGTCTAATCCAATATCAGAAAAAGCGCGAAGTCTTTTTTTTATTTCTTTGTCGGCTAGCTTCATTTTTTCTTCCTTTCTTTAATATTTTTTTGTTTTTTTGTTGCTGGTAAGATATTAGGTTAAAAGGAGGCGATTTGTCAATTCTGAATGTTTTGTGGTATAGATAAGTCAGAAAAATTGAAAAATAAAAAAGTGTAGCTTTGATAATTAATACCAGGGCAAGAAGGAGAAGATAAAATGGCAAAACTGATAAGATGGACAGATCCAGAAATGGGAGGGAAAGTTTTGGTTTTTAACCAGAGCCCGGTGGCATTGTGTTTACTTTGGAGCATGATGGATAAAGTACTTGGAAGACTTTTTCAGGAAGGCATTAACCACAATCCGTTTGGCATAGTAGGAAATTTAAGGACACCGATGGGAATTTCCTGGTTTCTACGCGGTCTTTGTCAATTGCCGCAAATAGAGGAAGTGGTAATTTATGGAGTGGATGGAACGGGAACTGGTACGGCTTTGATTAATTTGTGGGAAAAAGGTCTGGGTGATGGTTTTACTGTGCCTGTATTTGGCTGGCCAATTGATAAAAATATAACTTTAGAGGCAGTGGAAGAACTTCGGAAGAAGGTAAAAATAACGAATAGAGTAGGAGTTAGAGATGTTTTAAGAGTGGCGAATGAATTTCCTTTGAAACCAAAAATTTTTTCTCCAAAAAGAGAAAAGATAGAATTTTTGCCGTATGAAGTTCCGGAAAGAATGGAGTTGCCTTCTGATGGAACAGGGTTTCATTTTAGGGCGGATGATATTTTTTCTGCTTGGCTTTTACTTATAAACGCAGTTTTGCGTCTTGGAAAAAGGAGAGCGACGAGAAAAAATGAAATTATAGCTCATCTATTTCATATATCCGCTACTTGGCCAGTAGGTGAAGAAGAGGTTATTTGTTCTGGTTTCGGATTAAAAAAAGAAGACGTAGAAATATATTGCCAATTCTTTTTTGATTCGGTTAAGATGCCGGATAATGATTATGGATATTTTGAAAGAATAGTTCGTTGGGGAGGAGATTTGGAAGAGTTGAAAGATCCGAATTTTCGCTACAACCAAAGGGAAAAAGTTTTAAAACGTTTGAAGGATTCTCCAGATACAAAGAGAGCGTCGGTAGTTCTTTTAGGCCCAAGAGATTTAGAGGATTTAGAAGATGCGCCGTGCTTTGTGTTGTACACGCTTTCAGTTACTGACGGGAGATTGGATTGCTCGGCTATTTTTAGAAGTCATGATATGTCAAATGGCTGGCCAAATAATCTATTTGCGATTACGAGGATGCTAAGAGAAGACGCAAAAGAACTCGGACTTAAACCAGGTTTTATCACAGTAGTTTCTCAAAATGCGCAAATTTACGAAAGAAATTTTGAGAGAGTGCAGGAAGTAATTGAAAAATTTGGGCCGAGCTTGTCTAATCCCGGCAAGCTTTTGAAATTTAAGGATGACCCAGCGGGAAATTTTGTTTTTTCTGTTGATCAAGAAAAGAAAATAGCAACGGTTAGGATGATGAGTCCTGACCAAAGTATAATTCTTTTTAAACAAGAGCATAAAAATCCGAAAGTTTTAATGAATTGGATTGTGGCTTCTTTTTCTTGGCTTTTATCTTCTCATACTCTTTATTTAGGACAAGAGATGAGAAAGATGGAAGAGGCGCTTGAAAAAGGGACGGAATATTACCAGAGTTAAATTTTACCCCCTGACTTTTTAGTCAGGGGGATTTTTATTGCCATTTTATAATTTTATTGTATTGTTTTAGGGATGAAAAAGGAGGGAAAAATAAATTATAGTGAAATATCTGCCCGGGGCAGAAAAAAATCTAGAGATTTTTTATTTCACGGGGTAAAGGTATATGTCATGATGTCGGGAGGAGTGGATTCGTCGGTGGCGGCGGGATTGCTAAAAAAAGAAGGATACGACGTGACCGGGGTGCATATGGTTTGCTGGCAAGGAAAATCCTGTACAGCTAGCGATGATTTAAAAGACGCAGAAAGAGCGGCGGCGGTTTTAAATATTCCTTTTTTAGTTTGGGATTTAAAGAAGGAGTATAAAAGGAAAGTTTTTGATTATATGGTTTCCGGATATAAAAGTGGAATAACGCCGAATCCGGACGTAATGTGCAATAAGGAAATAAAGTTTGGAGAGTTTTTTAAAAAGGCGAGACGGGAAGGAGCGGAGTTTGTGGCGACGGGGCATTATGTTTGTCTGCGACGGAAAATTATAATAGTCAAGAAACAAATAGTAAATAACAAGAAGGAAGTTTTCCAATTATTAGAGGCGAAAGATAAGAATAAAGACCAGAGTTATTTTTTGTGGGGAATTAAGCCGGAATACTTAAAGCATTGTCTTTTTCCGGTGGGCGGTTATTTAAAGAGCGAGATAAGGGAAATGGCAAAAAAAATGGGGTTGAAGAATGCGGATAAAAAAGACAGCCAAGGATTGTGTTTTGTAGGAAAGGTAAATTTTCAGAAGTTTTTAGGCAAGCAGATAAAAGTTAAAAAGGGGCCGGTGGTAAATATGGAGGGGAAAATTACAGGTGAACATAAAGGAGTAGATTTTTATACTATTGGGCAGAGGCACGGGATAGGAATTTTTGGCGGAGGGAAATCTTATTTTGTTTATAAAAAAGATAAGAAAAAAAATATACTTTTTGTAGCGCCGGAAAATGATAGAAGACTCTTTGCTAAAGAGGCGATTTTAGGGAAAGTAAATATTTTTGGCGATAAGGAAGAAGTAAAAAGACAAGAAAAAGGCGTGGAAGTTTTAGCGAGAGTGCGTTACAGGCAACTGAAGGTGTCAGCAATAGTTTTGAAGGGAAAAGGGAGGTGGGTATTAAAATTTAAAAAACCGATTAAGTTTTTAGCTCCCGGGCAGTCGGCGGTTTGGTATGGAAAAAGCGGGAAGATGATGGGAGGAGGAGTGATAAAAAAGAAGATTTAAAAAGGAAAAAAACTTGAATAGTTTTTAACAGGGTGGAGGGTTGTTGACAGGGTGAGGAGTTTTGTGGTAATCTTTAGTTATGGAAAAAGTAAATCAAACAGTAAAAAAACTTTTAGCTTCTCTAGATGAAAAAAAGAGGGAAGTTTTAATAGGCCGCTTTGGTCTTTTTGGCAAGGAAGAGGAAACTCTTAATTCTATAGGTCAGAGATATGGTATAACAAGAGAAAGGGTAAGACAGATAGAAAACTTAGCTTTAAGTGAGGTAAAAGCTGTTTTAAAGGCAAATAAGGATGCTAAAGAAATTTTAAATAAAGTTGATTCTTTTATAAAAAAGTCTGGAGGAGTTGTTAAGGAAGAAATTTTAGCTATGGAGATGGAAAAGGTTTTGGGAAAAGAAGCAGATTTGCCGAGTTTGTCGTTTTTAAGAGAAGCTTCTGAAAATTTTGGATATCAGGGAGAAAGCGGCGATTTTTATGCTTTTTGGTTTAATGATAAAAAAGCGGTAGAGTCGGCAAAAAATTTAGTGGAAAAATTTGTGAAAGTTTTAAGAGGTAAGAGAGAAGAAATAGTCAGCCGCAAAAAATTTGATGAGTTTTTTAGGCAAGCAGTAAAAGAACATGGCGTAAGAGAAGATGCGGGATTAAGCTATCTTTCCATTTCTAATAAGTTTAAAGCTAATCCTTATGGAGATTTTGGATTAGCGGAGTGGTCGGAAATAAACCCGACAACTGTAAGAGATTGGTCTTATTTAGTTTTGAAAAAGAAAGGAGCACCTTTACATTTCGGGGATATAGCAAAAGAAATTTCCGGAGTGCGTAATGGGAAGAAAGTGTTTGTGCCGACGGTGCATAATGAACTAATAAAAGATTCCCGTTTTGTGCTTGTTGGAAGAGGAGTGTACGGATTGACGGAATTTGGATATGAACAAGGAAGCGTAAAAGATCTTATAAAATCCGCTTTAAAGAAAAATGGGCCGATGAAAGCGCCAGCGATTATAAAGCTGGTGAGCGGGCAAAGGCTTTTTAAGAAAAACACTATAATGTTGCATTTGCAGGATAAAAAGAATTTTAAGAAGGATGAAGGGGGAAGTTATTTTGTAACTGAAGTTTAAAAACTTTAAGAAAGCCGACGGCTAGACCGTCGGCTTTTTTTTTTATACAATAAGAGTAATGGAAAGCGAAGTTATAAAATCAATTTTAAGCAGTTTTACTTTTTCTTTTTATCTGACTTGGTGGATAATTTTACCTCTAGTTCTTTTTTTCGTTTTTAAAGACGTGTGGTTTTTTTATATAAGGACTCTTTTTATTCGTAAAATAAAGTGGGTGATACTTGAGATAAAAGTGCCACGCAATATTTTAAAAACTCCGAAGGCGATGGAACAGGTATTTGCCAGTTTATACGCTTCTTATTCTTTTGGAATGAGTATTTGGGACAGGATTTGGGATGGGAAAGTGGAGCCATATTTTTCTTTTGAGTTAGTGGGGAATGAAAAGGGAATTTTCTTTTATGTGCGGATTCCGGATGATAAGAGAAATTTAGTAGAAGCGGCGATATATTCACAGTTTCCGGATGCGGAAATAGAGGAGACGGAAGATTATGTGGAAACATTACCGGAGGTTTTGCCAAATAAAACTTATGATATTTGGGGAACGGATCTTATTTATGTGAGGGATTATCTTTACCCAATAAAAACTTATTTGAAATTTGAAGAGGATATAGATGAGAGAAGAATAGACCCGATAAGTTCTATTACAGAGGTGATGTCAAAACTTAAGGATGGGGAACATTTATGGATGCAGTATTTAATCAGTCCGACGGGATCGCCGTCAGGAAAGGAAATAGTGAAAGAAGGAAAAGAGCTAGTGGAGTCTTTGATAAAAGGGAAAAAACCGAAAAAGCCGGCAGGGAAGATGAGTCAGTGGATAGACGGAACGCTGGAGTTTTTGAAAAATTTAATTTCGGGTTTTTGGAAATATCCGGAGTGGAGTAAAAAAGGAGAAGAAAAAGAAAACGGAAAAGAATTTGTGGATTTAGCAAAAATGACAAAAGGAGTGAGGGATATAGTGGAAGGCATAGAAAGTAAAGTTTCCAAGCTTAGCTTTGATACAGTTATCAGGTTTGTTTATATAGACAGGCGGGACAGTTTTTCACCAATGAACGTGTCGGCGACTTTTGGGTTTTTTCAGCAGTTTAGCACGCAGGACATGAACAGTTTAAAACCGGGTTCTACAAAAACTTTATATAATAATATTTGGGCAAGACTTTTTCCTTTCTGGAAAAAATTTCTTATGAATTATAAAAAGAGGAGAGTTTATGATTGGTATCGGACGCGCCGTTTTGGAAAATATAATAAAATAAGAAAGGAGGATTTTTCGATTCTTTGCACGGAAGAGTTGGCTACTTTGTACCATTTCCCGATAGAGATGGTGGAGGCACCGAGTTTGCGGCGGTTGTCTTCAAAGAAAGGAGAACCGCCGGTTGGGTTGCCTTTAAAATAATACAGTTTAAAAAATGAATAATAATATAACGACAATCGGAGAAACAAACTTCAGAAATAATAAAGTGAGGTTTGGAATAAAAGTGGACGACAGACGTCGCCATGTTTATGTTATTGGAAAAACGGGTTCCGGAAAGTCAAATTTGCTTGAAAATATGGCGATTGAGGATATTATGGCGGGAAAAGGAGTGGGGATTATAGATCCGCATGGAGAGTTTGCGGAAAAGATACTTGATTTTATTCCGGAGGAGAGAGTAGATGATGTGGTTTATTTTAATCCGGCGGATATGGATAGGCCGGTGGCTTTTAATCCGTTAGAGAGAGTAGGGAATGAGCATAAGCATCTTGTGGCTTCGGGAATAATGAGTGTTTTTAAAAAGATATGGGTGGACATGTGGTCGGCAAGAATGGAATATATTTTAAACAATGCACTGCTCGCGCTTTTAGAGTATCCGGAATCAACTCTACTTGAAATTTTGAGACTTTTTTCCGATAAGGAGTATCGCAAGAAAATAGTGGATGGATTACAAGATCCGGTGATAAAAGGATTTTGGATTAACGAGTTTGGAAAATATACACAAAGATTAGAGACGGAATCGCTGGCGGCTATACAGAATAAGGTGGGACAGTTCGTTTCTAATCCTTTAATAAGAAATATAATCGGTCAGCCGCACTCATCAATAAATATGAGGCGGATAATGGATGACGGAAAAATTTTTATCGTAAATTTATCAAAAGGAAAAATAGGAGAAGATAATTCGGCGCTTTTAGGAGCGATGGTTATTACGAGATTGCAACTGGCGGCAATGTCGCGAGTGGATACGCCGGAGGAAAATCGCAGAGATTTTTTTCTAACAGTAGACGAGTTTCAAAATTTTGCCACGGAGTCTTTTGCCAGCATATTGTCAGAGGCAAGAAAATATCGTTTGAGTTTATCACTAGCACACCAGTATATTGAGCAGTTGGACGAAAAAGTGCAGGCGGCTGTTTTTGGCAATGTGGGAACTTTAATTCTTTTTAGAGTAGGAGCGACAGATGGGGAATTTTTGGAAAAAGAGTTTGTACCAGAGTTTACTATTGATGATTTAGTTAATTTGCCAAAGTATCAAGTTTACATCAGATTACTTGTGGACGGAATGGCTTCTCGTCCATTTTCAGCTTCCACACTACCACCTTTTCCTATGCAAAGAGATTCGTTTAGAAATGTAATAGTGGAAAATTCAAGAAGAAGATATGGAACAGAAAAAGCGAAAGTGGAGGAAGTGATAGCGCGAGAATGGATAGGAGAGACGGCAAAAATGGCGGAAGAAAAGATTTTTAGAAGAGATGAGCAGCCGCTTGGAACAGTGCTTTATAATAGAACGCAGAATGCTGAAAATAAAAAGAAATATCAGCCGAGAGTAAAAAGTGATGTAAATTTAGAGGATTTAAGAAAGGCTTTAGGCGATGCTTTAGTGGGGGAAGAAAAAGATAAAAAAGGCGGGTTAGAGGAAAATAAAAAAGAAACTATGGTAGCGCCAGCGGCGAAAAAGGAAAAAGATGGTGAGCAAAAACAGGAAGAAAAAAATGTGATTTCTGATCATAAGATTGAGATAGCGCAAATAATAGAAAAAGAAAATGTAAAACGGGAAGAAAAAAATGAGGAAGAGCCGAAAAAAGAGGAAAATTAAATTTGAGGTGATAACAGTTTTACCGCAGGCTCTTTCTTCTTATTTTAAAGAGTCTATTGTAGGCAGAGCTTTGGAAAGTGGCTTGGCGGAAGTTAACTTTTACGACTTAAGGAATTTTTCTTCAGATGAGAGAAAAACTGTTGATGATAAACCGTTTGGCGGCGGGGCGGGAATGGTAATTAAAATTGAACCGGTTGCTAGAGCAATCGCCTCAATTTTGAGTGGGAAGCTGAAAGTTTCTAAAGTTAATGAAGGGAGAGGGCAAATGGTTTTGAAAATTCCGGAATATAATAAGAAAAAAACGAGAGTGGTTTTGTTTTCAACCAGAGGAAAAACGTTTAATAGTAAGGAGGCAAGAAGATTAAGCCGATACGACCAGTTGGTTTTAATTTGCGGGAGATATGAGGGGGTGGATGAGAGAGTGGCGGAAGTTTTAGCGGATGAAGAAATATCAGTAGGAAATTTTATTCTGACGGGAGGGGAGCTACCAGCGGCTTTGGTAATAGACGCGGTTTTGAGATTTGTGCCAGGAGTTTTAGGAAAAAAGGAATCGCTGGAAGAGGTAAAAGGAAGTTATCCAGTTTATACACGGCCGGAGACGGTGGAATTTGCCGGTTTGAAAAGGGGAAAGAAAAAGAAAATATCGGTGCCAAAAGTTTTATTATCGGGAAATCATAAAGAGATAGAAGAGTGGAGGAGAAAAAGATAGTTTGAAAGGTTAAAAGGTTACTAAATTGGGGTTAAAAAGCTAATGATAATATAGGTAAAAATTTGACGAGGGGGATTTTTTTATAGTATAATTTTTTGCGTATGACAACAGAAGAAAAAGAAAAAACTGCCGAGGAGGCGGAGCAAGAAGGAGAAGGACAAACAGAGGAAATTGCCGCTGAAAAGGAGGAGGGGCAGGAAGAAACGCAAGCTATCAGCTCAGAGCTTTTACTTGAGATGACAAAAGCTGGACTTTTTTATGGCAGAGGAAAAACAAAAACTTATCCGAAGATGAGGCAGTTTATATTAACCACCAGGAGTGGAATAGAAGTGATAAATTTGGAAAAAACAGCTGTTTTAATGGAAAAGGCGGTGGTGTTTTTAAAGGAGGTGGCAGAAAAGGGTGGAAAAGTAATGTTGGTGGGAACACAGCCGGCGGCGAGAAATGCTATTAAGGAGTTAGCTTTGAAGTTTAATTTTCCGTATGTGGCTGATAAGTGGGTAGGAGGAACTTTGACAAATTTTGATATTATTAGGAAGAGGGTAGAATATTATATAAAGTTGAAGAATGATAAGAAAGCGGGAAAATTGGAAAAGTACACTAAAAAGGAAAGAAGCGTGTTAGATAAGGAAATGGAAAAAATGGAATTTTTATTTGAAGGAGTAAGAGAGATGGAAAAATTACCGGAGGCGATATTTGTTATTAATACAGTGATGCATGGAACGGCGGTGAGAGAGGCAAAGAAAGTTGGAATTCCGCTAGTGGTTGTTTTAAACACGGATGCAAATCCAGCCGGGTTTAACTATATAATACCGGCGAATGATAGCGCTAAGCCAGCGATTGAGTTTATAATTAATAAATTAGATGAAGCTTTTGAGGCTTCAAAAAAAGTAAGTTCTAATCTTTAAAATATGGCTAAGGAGGACGTGATTAGGCTCCGCGAAGAAACTGGCGCGGGAGTGATGGAATGCAAACGCGCTTTTGAAGAAGCGGGCGGAGATTTTGTTAAAGCAAAAAAAATAATTGAGGAAAAAGGAGCGGCGAAAGCGGAAAAGAGAGAAGGTAGGGAAACAAGCGCGGGACGGATTGAAGCTTATATTCATAATGGAAGAGTGGGCGCTCTTTTAGAGCTTAAATCGGAAACGGATTTTGCGGCTAAGTCTGAACCATTTACAGAGCTTACTCACAACTTAGTTTTACAACTGGCGGCGATGCCGGCTTTAAATGAGGAAGAGTTTTTAACTCAAGCTTTTATAAGGGACGAGACAAAAACTGTAAAAGATTTAATTACGGAAGTTATTGCCAAGGTGGGAGAAAATGTAAAGTTGGGAAAGTTTTACAGGATAGAACTTTAGGCGCTATCCTTTAGTTGAAATTTGATAATGGAATGTTAGAGTTAATTCTTTATTTAGTTTTAATGACGAGTGTGGCGGTAGTGGCCGTGGTTTTTTCGAGAGGCATTCCGAGAGTGGAAGATGAGAAAGAAGAGGGTTTTTACGCGAGATTGGACAAGTGGGTGGCATCTTTGCCTTTTTCAAAAGCGGATATTTTTTTAAAAAATTCTTCCCATAAAGTTTTAAGAAAACTTCGGGTGTCTTTAATGAAAGTAGATAATTTTTTGGATGATTTTTTAGAAAGGACAAAAGAAACGAATGGCGTGAATGGAAAGATAAAAATAGAAGATTTTGTGGGGAAGTCCGGAGAAAATAAAGAGGGCGAGAAAAAAGATTAGAAAATGGGCAGGTGGCAGAGCGGTCAATTGCATCAGACTGTAAATCTGACGCCTATATGGCTACGCAGGTTCAAATCCTGCCCTGCCCACAAAAAAGATTAAAATTTTGCCATCTTAGCTCAGCGGTAGAGCAACTGTTTTGTAAACAGTAGGCCCCCGGTTCAAATCCGGGAGATGGCTCACAAAAATGCCCAAGTAGCTCAGCGGTAGAGCAACTCCATGGTAAGGAGTAGGTCAGCGGTTCAATCCCGCTCTTGGGCTCAAGACGGTTTGATTTTTTAGATTTTTTATTTTAAGATAACAAACTATGGCTAAGTCAAAATACAGCGAATTTTTAATAAGAATGATTTGCGATAAATGCAAGCAGGTTAATTATTATACTCGCAAGAATAAGAAAAAAGTTGAGAGAAAACTAGAGCTTTTAAAATTTTGCCGCAAGTGCAGAAAAAGAACGAAACATAAAGAGAAAAAGAAATAAAAGTAGAAGCATAAAAGAGCCGCCAAAAAACAAGGCGGCTTTTTGTTTGAAAAAAAACAGCGAAAGTGTTATTTTATGGGTGTTTGGGTCTATAGTTCAATGGCAGAATGGCGGTCTCCAAAACCGCTGATCTAGGTTCGAATCCTAGTAGGCCCGCAAATTAGGTTTGGATTCTAAAAAAGTATAGAAACGATAATAATTTTCAAAAATAATGTGATACAAACTAATGAAAAGAACTATAAACTATTGTTAATAAAACAACTAAATTATATTAAAGGTGGGTGGATTAATGGTGATAGTAATAAAAAAAATGTTAAAAATAAAACAGCTGATATAGTAAATCATAGTTTAAAATTTGCGATGGAGATTAAAGATGATACAAAATCAAGTGAAAATAGTTGTGATTTAAAGCTAATGAATCAGCGCTACGCGGATCGTGTTAAGTCAGCAAGCAATAAATTTAGTATTTATAGTGGTTATAAAACTCTTCTTATTATTCGTACAGAATTTCCAATACCAGACATTATTTATTATGCGATTTTAGGATTAGATACTTATAATAAAAACATAAATAATCAGTTGGTTTACTTTGGAAAGGTTGGAAAATATTCTGATTATATATATAAACAAATTGGAGGATTTCTTATTTATTCGTATCCGATTGATTGTGTAGCGCAATACTATTATTATCCAAATCCCCACGCTTTAAATTGCCGAAAAACAGATAAAGAGGAAATAAGTCGTTTTTTTAAGATAATTTAAGATGTTATCGATTAGATTATTAAATTTAAACCAATATAAAAATATGAAATTATTACTTACGTCTGGGGGGTTAACTAATAGGTTAATAGTAAATGCGTTGTTTGATTTAGTTGATAAAGAACCGCAAGACACTTCGCTAGTTTATATCCCGACGGCGGCGAATGTAGAAAAAGGAGATAAGAGCTGGCTTATTAATGATTTATATAATTTAAAGAAGCAAGATTTTAAGTCTATTGATATTGCTGATATTTCAGCGGTTGATGAAAAAATCTGGAGGCCAAAATTGGAAGAGGCTGATGTGTTATTTTTTGAGGGAGGAAATACTTATTACTTAATGGAATGGATTAATAAATCCGGTTTGGTATATCTTTTACCCGAACTTTTAAAAAATAAGGTTTATGTGGGAGTGAGCGCTGGGAGTATGGTGACAAGTAAAGATCTAGCTCTTAGAATTTCTCAAGTTTTATATGGAGAGGATTTAGAAAGAACTGAAGATATGCTGGGACTTAATTTTGTGGATTTTTATTTTTTACCCCATCTGGATTCTCCTTATTTTAAAGAACTAAGGGAAGATTTTATAAAAGAAAATATGAAAGGAATTTCAGATAAGATCTATGTTCTAGATGATAATTCTGCTTTAAAAGTTGTTGATGAAAAAGTTGAAGTAACAGGTGAGGGAAAATGGTTTGTGATTAACTAGTAAGTTATTTAAAAAGTGTTACAAATTATTTTGGAAATTTTTTGTGCGTAAGCGAAAGTTTCGGTATAATTTTATTAAGGTTGATAGATTTTAAGATTTTTTTGGTGGGGGTTTAAAAATTTATGCAGTTTTGAAAAAGTAAGCTGGTGGTTTTTATGAGAAGAAATATAAAGTCAAAGAATTTTTTTATTTTAGCGGCGGCAGGGGTTATTTTTTTTGCGGCGGTAGTTTTTTTATATACGGATTTTTTTGGCGCTTTAAAGAGAGGAGCGGAGGCGGAGAGGTTTATTATTCCTTTAAATTTAGATGAGCCGGCAATAGTTAGCAAATTAAAAGAGGAAGGATTTATTAGAAGGGCTTTTGCATTTAATTTAGCGCTTAGTTTGGAAGGGGGGCATGGGAAAATAAAGGCGGGAGGTTATCAGATTTCCAAATCAATGAATGTTTGGCAAGTTGCCAGAACTTTAATAGGGGAGTCTTATATGAAATGGGTGGTTATTCCGGAAGGATTACGAAAAGAAGAAATAGCGGATATTTTAGCGGAAAAGCTTGACTGGAGCGAAGAGGTAAAAGAGAAATGGATAAATGTTGATACAGCTAAAGAAAGCGATTATACAGAAGGAGTTTATTTTCCAGACACTTATCTTATTTCAAAGGACGAAGAGCCGGAAAAAGTAGCAAAGAGATTACAGGTAAAGTTTCAAGAAAAAATAAATCCTTTTTCAAAAGAGGTTTTGAAACAGAATATAAAGTGGACGACGCTTGTTAAAATAGCTTCTATTGTGCAGAGGGAGGCGGCTGGGAAAAATGATATGCCGCTAGTTGCGGGAATAATATGGAACAGGCTTGAAAAGGGATTAAAGCTTGAGGTGGATGCTACAGTGCAGTATGCAAGAGGAAAAACGGAAGAAGGGTGGTGGGCGCCGATAAAAGTGGCGGATAAAAAAATAAATTCTCCATATAATACATATTTAAACAAGGGATTGCCGCTGCGTCCGATAGATAATCCCGGGTTAGACGCAATAAAAGCGGTCCTTTATCCGGAAAAAACAGCATGTTTGTATTATATCCATGATAATTCAAGGGTTATTCATTGCGCTAAAACTTATGAGGAGCATTTAGGGAATATTGAGGAATATTTGAGATAAAAAAAGAGGGCTCGGACGGAGCTCTAATTTTGTATTTTATAAAAGGATTAAGGAGCTAGAGACAGGGTGATAAAATCATTTTTTTCTTTGAGAGAAAACCCGATTTCGCTGTGTTCTATTTTGGCGTATTTACACCATTTTTTGAGATCTCTTAATAGTTGAGGAATATACCATTTGAATGGCGCAGAGTAATTTCTTATTCTAGGAAATCTTAATTCTTTAAGAGTGGATATTGCTTCTGCTTGAGCTCCTTGAAGAATAATTTTTTGGAGTTCTTCTATATCAATACTAATATTGAGATTTTTAATGGCGTTTTTTATTTTGCTACTAGCGTTTCCATTCCATAATAGATCTGTAGCTTCTAGTACTAATACTGACCGCGCACTTGATGTTTCTGGGTCTTTTGCTTTTTCAAGTCCGAATAACAGAAGTTTTATAATTTGATGAATGAGGTCTATTTTTCCAAGACCTTCTACTTTTGTTGTGCGCGATAATAGATTTCTTACTAGAGATGATATTTTTTCTTTGTTAGTTTGTTCGTCCCATATTGGGTCCGAAAGTCCATTTTTTTTATTAATACTTTCTTTCATTGTTCTTCTCCTTTTTTAGTTTTTTATTACTGGTGACATAATAGCGTGTTTATTTTTGTTTTTCAAGTTTTTTTGAGGTAAAATTGAAAAGATATGAAAAATGTTTATCTTTCAATAATTATTCCGGCTTATAATGAGGCAAAAAGGTTGCCGCTTACTCTTATTGATATTGATAAGAAAGTGAGAGAGATGGATTTAGAGAGTTATGAGATTTTAGTGGTTGATGATGGTTCTAAAGATGAGACAGTTGAGGTAACAAAAAGGTTTTTACCGATTATCAGTAATTTAAAGATATTAGAGAGTGAAAAAAATCATGGAAAAGGAGCGGTAGTAAGAAAAGGAATACTTGAGGCACACGGGGCAATAAGGATTTTTATGGATGCGGATAACTCCACAACGATAGATCAGTTTTTAACGATGAGGCCTTATTTTGAGGAGGGCGCGCAAGTGGTGATTGGTTCAAGAGATGTAAAAGGGGCAAAATTAGACCCGCCACAGCCTTTTTATAAGAGGATATTGGGAAATATGGGTAATTTGTTTATACAGGCACTGGTGCTACCGGGGATTTGGGACACACAGTGCGGGTTTAAGGCTTTTACAGCTAAGGCGGCGGAAGAAATTTTTTCGCAAACAAAAGTTGATAGATGGGCTTTTGATGTTGAAGCTTTAGTGCTGGCAAAAAAAATGGGTTATGAAATAAAGGAAATTCCAGTGCATTGGGTAAATGATTTAAGAAGCCGCGTGAAACTTTCCGCTTATATGCAAGTTCTTTTGGAAACAGTTTCTATATGGTGGAGAATAAAAAGAAAATAAAATAAATGTCTTCAATTTATACGAATAAGGAGTCAAACATAAGAAAAACTTGGGCGCTATTTTTTGGTTTTTTGGTTTTTGTGATAGGCGCGGGATGGATTTTTTCCGTGGCGCTTAACGAGCCGGGAATTTTATATTTTGCGGTAGTTTTTAGTTTAGTAATGAATGTTTTAAGTTATTGGTATTCGGATAAAATAGTTCTTTCTATGGCGAGAGCAAAACCAGTTTCTGAAGAAGAAAATCCGGAGCTT
>Ga0208375_1001692_pt1 | contig 23513 bp, 22 predicted proteins | sample RifOxyD1_FD_184038 | JGI IMG/M metagenome (GOLD analysis project Ga0208375, IMG submission 184038) | Soil microbial communities from Rifle, Colorado - Rifle Oxygen_injection D1 (SPAdes) | ecosystem: Environmental > Terrestrial > Deep subsurface > Rock core/Sediment | place: Rifle, Colorado...
TTTTGATCCAGCCTATTCTTTCAATGATATAAACAATCTTTATATTGTTTATAATCCAGAGAATGATGAAAAAGCTGTTTTGAAAGATGACAACGGTGTTATTAACCGTATAAGCGTTTTTTCCAACTTGGTTGTTGCTAATTTAAAATCAGGTTTGTTGGAAGCGAAAAAACTCGTGGTTGATGGTGTTGATATTCTTCAAAAATTGAACACACAAGAACAGGAGATCAAAATTTTAAAACAGGAAATAGAGTTATTAAAAATAAATAAATAATTTTTTAACATGGAGATTGAGAAAATTTCAAAACCAAAATCAAGAAAAACCAAAATCAGTAAAAAATTCCTTGCCTGGCTTTTAGGTGTTTTGGCGTTGTTGTTTGTTTCCTGGACGGTTTTTTCTGCGTTTAGTTATTCAGTCGTTTATCTGCAGACCGGCGATATTTATTTCGGTAGGTTCTTACCGTTTCCTTTTCATTGTATTTTTGATGCTTGGGTGATGCAGCGTGATCAGATCGGACAGCCGTATCTGAGTAAGGTTGAGTCAATGATCTGGCAACCGGTTTTCGGCGCGATTCATATCAACCCACGGCAGGTTGTTTTTCGGGGTTGGTTAGCAAAAAATAGCGTTGTTTTGCGAGCGATAAAAACCAGTCAACCAGGTTCTTTTGCTATACCGCTTTTCACGCCGTTGCCATCATTGAATCCAGTGCCCGAGCCTACTGAGTAGCATTTTTCTTGCTTTTCTTGGTAAATACTCTTATCTTTGTATAGGTTGAGTTATATATGAAATGCTTGGCGTATTTTGATTGTGCAGCAACCACCCCAGTGGATCCGGAGGTATTTTTGACGATGCAGCCTTTTTTTTCTGAGGATTTTGGCAATCCCGGATCCTTACATGCTCTTGGGCAAAAAGCTCAAGCCGCCGTCGATCTTTCTCGGAAAACTATTGCCGATTATCTTGGGGTTGATTTTCCAAACGTGATTTTTATGGCTTCGGCTTCCGAAGCAAATAGCCTGGCGGTTAAGGGCGTTGTGGCAAAAGCCAGGACGTCAGGGTTTGAAAAACCACACTTGATTGTTTCGAAGATTGAACACCGGTCAATTTTAAATCTGGCAGAGGATTTGGCCAGACTTGGCGAGATTAGTTTTGACTACGTTGGTGTCGATGCAAATGGCATTGTGAAGGTTGAGTCTTTGAAAAGATTATTACGCAAGGAGACAGTTTTGGTTTCGGTGATGCAAGTTAATAATGAAACGGGCGTGATTCAGCCGATAAAGAAGCTGGCAAGGATTATCAAAGAGTTCCGTCAGGAAAAGATCCTCGTAAAAAATCAAAGTCGGTTCAGTGTTTCTGAACTGCAATATCCTTTGTTTCACACCGATTCTGTTCAGGCCCTGATGCATCTTGAAGAGATAAAACCAAATGAGCTTGGTGTTGATTTGATGTCTTTATCCAGCCACAAGGTTTATGGTCCGAAGGGCACGGCCGCATTGGTTTCGGGAAACCTTTCTTTTTCAAAATTGATTTCCCCATACATTGTCGGCGGTAGTCAGGAGTTTAGTTTTCGCTCCGGGACGGAAAATGTACCGTCAATTGTTGGTTTTGCTAAGGCGGTTGAGGTTGGAAAAGAGTTGCACTTATCGAGTCAGAAGATGACGGAGAATATAAAGGCCCAGATGGTTAAAAAAATCTTGAAGGTTTTTCCCAAGGTCGTGTTTAACTCTCCCGAAACCTCGATTCCAGAGATTTTGAATGCTTCTTTTCCTGGTTATCAAAGCGAAGATTTGATCTATGCATTTGATAAAGAAGGCGTGGCGGTTTCGGCTGGATCTGCTTGTGAGGCCAGGGCCCTGCAGATATCTCATGTTCTTTTGGCCATGGGTTTGCCAAAGGAGCTTACGAATTCTGTAATAAGGTTCAGTTTTGGCAGATTAACAAAGAAGAAAGAACTTGATTATTTATTTGGGGCTCTTGAAAAAATTTTTTCAAAGCATTAAATTATCATTTGGAAAAATTAAACTTAGCTTTCCGTGCTCATGTTAAAGAATCTTAAAAATAAAGAATTATTATTGAGTTTTTTTACTGGCCTAATGCTTGTTGGATTACTTGTGTTTGGGTTCCGATCAGCAGACAATTTTTCGAGTGTTTTTTATGAGTTTAAAAATCTCGGGGGGAAATTTATTGGTCTTTTTGGAAAATATCAAGATTATTTTGACGGACCGAAAATCTCGGTCAAAGGGGGCATCGTTCTGGAGAATGATGCCAAGCCGATTGATGTTTCTGAAATGGCCATGGCTTACGAGAAACAGATAACCGTGGCGGTTGAAAAAAGTGCGCCATCAGTTGTTTCGATTATTGTGTCCAAGGATTTGCCTATTTTTGAACAGTATTACGTTAACCCTTTTCAGGGTTTTGGCTTTGATTTTCCCGACAGTTTCGGAATTCCACAGCTCCGGCAGAAAGGAACAGAAAAGCAGGAGATTGGCGGCGGTTCTGGTTTTGTGGTCTCGAATAACGGCTTCATTGTTACCAATAAACACGTGGCCTCTGATTCTGAAGCTGAGTACGCGGTGATTTTTAATGATGGTCAAAAACTCAAAGCAAGAATCGTTGCTCGCGATCCGAGCTTTGATCTGGCGGTTCTCAAAGTTGAAAAAACCGGTTTGGTGCCGTTGCCGCTTGGAGATTCCTCAAAATTGAAGCTCGGGAGTACGGTCATTGCTATCGGCAATGCCTTGGGAGAGTTCAGTAATACTGTTTCTTTGGGCGTTGTTTCTGGCTTGAACCGTTCGGTTGATATTGAAAATGAAAAATTAACCGGCTTGGTTCAAACTGACGCCGCTATTAATAAGGGCAATTCCGGCGGACCGCTCTTGAATCTTTCGGGTGAGGTTGTCGGCATTAACACTGCTATGGCGCAGGGGGCGGAAAATATTGGTTTTGCTATTCCGATTAATCAAGTCAAGAAAGTTATTTCTCAGGTTGAAAAAACCGGCGAGTTGAAGGTTGCGTATCTTGGAGTCAGGTATCAGATGGTGACAAAAGAGCTTCAAAAATCTAAAGATCTTGCGTCTGATTACGGTGCCTTGATTATTTCCGGGGAGGTTGAGCCTGGGGTGATGAAGGGTTCTCCGGCCGAGCAGGCAGGATTGGAAGAAGGTGATATTATACTTGAGATCAATGGTACGAAACTTTCTGGCACACATGCTTTAGCTTCAATTTTGCGCGAGTTTAGTCCGGATGACACGATTTTTCTGAAATTGATGCGCGACAGCAAGGAGATGACGCTTGAAGCGAGATTGGGGGAAAGATGATCCCGCATGTGCACCTTGCCTTGACAAAGATGATGCTAAAAGGCGTGAGAATTACCTCAAAACCAGCGGCGGAGAATCTATGTTAAAATTAAGATTGAAACAATATTTTTATAAACAAAAGAGTCGAAAGATTAGTTAAAACCTTACTGCGGAATGAATCCTTTTAATCGTTTCACAAATAAAGCTCAGGAGATTTTACAACGAGCGCAAGAGATCGCGGCGGAAAAAAATCATCCCGAGATAACCACGCTACATTTGGTGCTGGCGCTTTTTTTACAGGATGACGGTATCGCTCCTGCGGTTTTGGAAAAAACTGGCGTTGAGCTAGAACAGTTGATGGATAAACTTGAAAAGAGGCTCGAAGTTCAACAGAAAGTTTTTTCTCTCGGCCAGCCATCTCCTTTCGGCCCATTTTATCTTTCTCAGGAATTAGTGCAGGTTTTGCAGAAATCCGGCGAGTTGATACAGAAAAGTAAAGAAGAGTATATCGCCCCCGAGCACGTATTTTTGGCGTTGTTGATGATGAAAACCAAAGCCAGGGATTTTTTTGAACAAGAAGGTTTTGATGTTCCGGATTTGATAAAAAATTCGGAAGAATTAAAGACTCAAGAAACAGTTTCCGATTCACAGTCTCAGTCGCGATTTAAGGTCCTTGAAAAATATACTGTCAATCTTACAGAGTTGGCGAAAAACAAAAAAGTTGATCCGGTTATCGGTCGAGAGAGGGAGCTGAGGCGTATAATGGAGGTTTTGTCGCGGAGAGTGAAAAATAATCCGATCCTGATTGGCGAACCAGGTACGGGGAAAACTGCGATTGTCGAAGGCCTGGCCCAGATGATTGTGTCAAAAGAAGTTCCCGAGCCGTTGAAAAATAAAGAGGTTTTATCTTTGGATATTGGATCTTTGATTGCTGGCACTAAGTTTCGGGGTGAGTTTGAAGAACGATTAAAGGCCGTGCTAAAAGAAATCAAGTCTGCTCAAGGCAAGTACATTATTTTCATTGATGAAGTGCATATTCTTGTTGGCGCAGGCGCAGCCGAGGGTTCAATTGATGCTTCAAATATGTTAAAGCCGGTTTTAGCCAGGGGCGAGCTTCATGCCATTGGCGCGACAACTTTTAAAGAGTACAAACGTTATATTGAACGCGATCCTGCTTTTGAACGTCGTTTCCAGCCGATTCATGTAGAAGAGCCGAATCGTGACGATGCCATTGCCATCTTGAGGGGATTGAAAGAGAAATACGAGGCTCATCACGGAGTCAGAATTACTGATTCTGCGTTGGTTGCGGCCGTGGATCTTTCAATGCGTTATATCACGGAAAGGTTTCTTCCGGATAAGGCGATTGACTTGATGGATGAAGCAGCGGCTTCTTTAAGGCTTGAGATGGAAAGTTTGCCACAAAATATTGACGAAGCAAGAAGAGCGATGAGGAAGCTTGAAATAGAGAAAGAGGCTTTGAAAAAAGAAGAAGGCAGCGAGGCAAAGAAGCGTTTGAAAAAACTCGAAAAAGAGCTTCAAGTTTTAGCTTCAGATAACGAATCGCTGACAAAACATTGGGAGAAAGAAAAGAAAGAAATCAACAAGATTCATGACCTGAGATCGAAGATTGAAGAACTTCGACTCGAGGCTGAAAGGGCCGAGGCTTCAGGAGATCTGACAAAGGTCGCCGAGATTGTTTATTCAAAAATGCCGGCTCTTCAAAAGGACCAGGCCTTAGCTGAGTCAAAAGGTACGCAAACAAAAAAGCGGGCAAGATTTGTTAAGGAAGCTGTTTCAGAAGAGGAAATCGGCAAGATTGTTTCTCGATGGACTGGGGTTCCGGTCTCAAAAGTTTTGGAATCTGAAGCAGAAAAATTGGGGAATCTTGAGTCGATCCTTTCCGAAAGGATTATTAATCAAGGCGAGGCAATCTCGGCGGTTTCTCGCGCCTTGCGTAGGTCTCGTGCCGGGTTCTCTGATGAAAATCAGCCGATTGGTTCTTTCATGTTTTTGGGACCGACAGGTGTTGGCAAAACAGAATTGGCAAAGACATTGTCTGACGTTGTTTTCGGTGATCAGAGGAATTTGATCAGGCTTGATATGTCGGAGTTCATGGAACGGCACACCGTCGCAAAACTCATTGGTTCGCCGCCCGGGTATGTCGGTCACGAAGACGGCGGGCAACTGACGGAGATTATCAAGCATCGGCCTTACAGCTTGATTCTCTTTGACGAGATTGAAAAAGCTCATCCAGAAGTTTTTAACATTCTTTTGCAGATATTGGATAACGGGCGTTTGACTGATTCAAAGGGAAGAGTGGTGAATTTCAAAAACACAATTATCATCATGACTTCGAATGTCGGCAGCGAGTTTATAAAAAAGATGTCCTATCTTGGATTTTCAACTTCGGAGAGGCAAGAAACTAAAGATTTGAAATCGAGAATCATGGATAGTCTGCGCCAGAGCTTCAGGCCGGAGTTTTTGAATCGGATTGATGAGATTGTTGTCTTTAATCCTTTGTCAGGGCATGATATCCAAAAAATAGTTGAGCTTCAGTTGAAAAAGATCCATGAAAGGTTGGAATCAAAAGGAATTAGTCTTGACGTTTCTGTTTCGGCACGGAAAATTCTGGCTGAGCAGGGTTTTGATCCGAATTTCGGTGCGAGACCCCTAAAGCGGTTGATTCAGAGGCTGATCATTGATCCTTTATCGGAAAAAGCCCTGGCCGGGAAGTTCAAGAATGGTGGTCGGGCTGTTGTGGCCGGCATTCGGGGGAAGATTGAAGTGAAAGCCTAGCCTCTTTCTCGGTTAAACCAGATGGAAAAAATGAAAGATTACTGGTTTGCCTGGGGGTTGTTTTTGCTATGTTATCTTTTTGGACTTAGTTTTTTGTCTTTTTTTGGATTATTCTTTCTGGTTTTATGGTTTTTAAAAAAGAAACCGCTGTTTTGGTGGTTTGTTTTATTGTTGTTTTTGGTTAACATTTTGGTTTTCAGAACATTGACTTTGTTCTTATTTTTTTCCTTGCTGTTCTATCTTTGTTCCAGAGAAAAAAATCGAATGTTATCAGTCAGCGGAAACTTTAGTTTTCTTCAGTGGCCGTTGATCTTAACTTTTTTCGTTCTGGTTTTTGATCTTTATTTTTTCTCAACGAATTTCAGGTTCATGCTTGGCGCTTCGTGTTTTTTATTTTTTTTGATAATGTTATTTTACTGTCGATATTTCTTTAAAAATGTTTCTGTCATTTCTGACCTGATCTTGAGTTTTGTGTTTTCTCAGCTATTCTTTATTCTTTATTTTCTTCCATTTGGTAATATTACCAATGCGGGTGTGATGACAATTTCGTTGCTGGCATTAGTGAATTATCAAAAAAATCATTCCTTGAAACAGCTGTTGGTTTTGATGATTCTTTGCGCCTTGCTTTTGTTTTTGTCAGGTATTAAACCGCGTTGAAATTCCGATCGTGAGTTGTTAGCCAACAATGTTTATTAATCAAGAACTTTTGGTTCCGGCCGTGACGCCGTTTTTCCTTGAAAAAGGCGGAGATTGGTTTTTAGATAACTTTTCTCGTTTGAAAACCTCGTCATTATCCGGAACGAATTGGGCAAAGCGGGTTTTATTTCTGGAGACAAGCTCTCAGGTTAAACTTACTGAACTCTTCAGGAAACTTTCTGATCTTGGCTACGAGAAAGTTCGTTTTGTTGAAGCTATCGGCGAGTTTAATTTCGCCGGCAGCGTTTTGTCTATTTTTTTACCCGGTAATAGTTTCTTTAAGCTTGAGTTTTTGGGGACTACGCTGGAGAGAATCGTTGCGGTTAAAAAAGAATCATCTTCTCGAAAAAAGAATCTTCTTCCGGACGCTTTCCAGGCTTTGCCCGGGGATTGTTTTGTACATTTGGATCATGGTGTTGGCATCTTTGCTGGTTTTTCTGTAAACCTGTCGTCTGAAAATATTTTTTTTGATTACGAAGAATATATTTCATCAAACGGAAAAGAAGGTTTTTTTGTGCTTGAGTATGCTCCCGCTCGAAACGGAGCGAGGCCAGATAGGCTTTTGGTTCCGTTCCATAAAGCCGAAAAACTATCTCTTTATTCGGGCTTTGATAAGCCAACAATCCATAGGCTTGGAAGTCAGGTTTGGATGATGACGAAGAAAAAGGCTAAAAGAGAGATTGTCGAGTTTGCGAAACAACTTTTAGACCTTTATGCTAAAAGAGAGACAACCGGGCGTTTGCCCTATCTGGAGTCTTTTGAAGCAGAAAAGATACTCGAAAGCAGTTTTCCTTATACGGAAACTCCTGATCAGATAAGAGCCTTGAAAGAGATAAATAGAGATCTGTCTCAACCAAAACCCATGGACAGGGTCTTGGTCGGTGATGTCGGTTTTGGTAAAACCGAGGTAGCGCTTCGTGCTTGTGTCAGGGTAGCATTATCAGGCAGGCAAGTGGCGTTGATCGCGCCGACAACGATTTTGGCCTATCAGCATTTTCATGTTTTCAAGGAGAGGCTAAAAGATTTTCCTTTTGAAATTTCTTTTCTCTCCCGTTTGGTAAAACCTCAGGAAATCAAAAGACAAAAACAGAAAATAAAAGAAGGGAGGGCAAATATTATTATTGGCACTCACCGCCTATTGTCCAGTGATCTGGAATTTTGCGACCTGGGTTTTTTGGTTATCGATGAAGAACAAAGGTTTGGCGTGAAGCATAAAGAAAAACTTAAGCATCTAAAAAATAATATTGATATCTTGTCTTTGTCGGCGACGCCGATTCCGAGAACTCTTTATCTTGGTTTATCGGGCTTGCGGCAAGTTTCAGAGTTAAGGACGCCGCCGCCGGAAAAACTGGCAACGAGCACTTTTGTTTTGCCGTTTTCTTGGGAAAAATTGAAAGAGGCAGTGCTCTTGGAGAAGTCAAAAAATGGCCAGACTTATGTTTTATACAATCGCATCGCGGTTTTGGAGAAGATCAGACAGAAGTTGAAAAAAATGATGCCCAAGATAAAGGTATCTGTTATTCATGGCCGTATGGATGAAAAAGAACTTTTAAGATCAATCACAGATTTTCGCGGGCAGAAAACAGACCTGCTCTTGGCGACGACCATTATTGAAAATGGGCTTGATATTTCTAATGCCAACACGCTTTTGGTAATTGATGCGTTTCGTTTGGGCTTATCAGAGGCGCATCAGCTTCGGGGCAGGATTGGCAGAAAAGACAAGCCGTCTTTTGCTTATTTTTTTTACTCGAAATCAAAAACTTTGGGCGATAAGGCAACCGAAAGATTGCGGGTTTTGAAAAAATACCAGCATCTCGGCGCCGGCATGGAGATCGCAAAAAAAGATCTGGAGCTTCGGGGTGCCGGCAATATTTTGGGCAAAGACCAGTCCGGCACGATCAATTCAATCGGTTTGAATCTGTATTTGGAGATGTTATCGTGGACACTAGAAGAGCTGAGAGACTAACTTAAATTTGACAAAAGACTGCCCTTGGTATAATATTTAGCAGAAAGGAGAGTGCTGAATGTCTAAAATCTTTTTACTCATTTCGGCTGTGCTTATTATCGCCTCTCTAATCTTGACTGTTTATATGTTCTATCGGCTTATTGTCAGGATTAGGCAGATGTCCTGCGCTCACACCAACTGGATTTTGTTGGAGCAGCGGAACACTATTCCTTCATGGCGCAAACGGGTATGTGCGGCATGCGGTCTTGTTGAAGAGATTGTTCATCATGGACCTCTCGGTACCATGGATGGGTGAGTAGCGAATCAATAAAATATGGGCCAAAGCCCATATTTTATTTATTGCAGGCATTACAACAGTTAAGATAAATGCGGTTTGACATAAAAGTTTTCATCATACACGTGCTGTGCGTTTGATCTTGGAAGCTAAAATTAATCAAAAACTTACTGTGGGGTTGACAAAAACAACGGATTGAGAGAAACTTGGCTGACGTTAATCTATCAAAGGAGGCAGAGATGGAACTTTTGAAAAAAATTGGCAAGGCTTTCGTCTGGGTTGTTGACCTGACCTTTAGCCCAGGATTCCTGTTCGTGGTTGGCATGGCCGTTTTTCTCGCTTACATTATTCTTGGTGGTTTGTGGAAGTAAGAGGCCATAAAGATAATGATTAAGAATCGCGTCTTGGGAAGACGTGATTCTTTTATTTTAATATCTGGCAGTGCCTGACGTGATTTGCGTTGCGTCGTGTGGGACTTGACAAAATTTAGGCACAAGGAGAAACTTAGCTAAAGTTTTGCAGGAAGGAGGATCTGTTATGGAAGATTGGCAAGAGGAAGAACTGCTTGAAGCTTTGGAAGAATCACTAAGGGATGACCCCATTTTTCTTAGGGCAAGGTACGTTCAGTTTCCTAGCTCTGGGCATGAGGTTATTATTGTCGACGGGTCTGTCATGTTTGAGGTTAAAAGAGGCGAAGTTAGATCGAGAAAAAAGAAAGATGGCTATCTCGGCATCGATCGCGTTGCGCAAGAGATCCTGTCTCATTTGCCACAGGAAGATCAATCGCCGCAAAGTCTTCTGGAGATCGTCAGGGAGCATTATTTACGGAGAAAAAAACTACGCAAAATTTAAAAAGAATCACGTCGTTTTACGCGTGATTCTTTGTGTTTGGGACTGATAACGATTCTAGATGCCGAGCCAATCAATCAAGATTGTTTTTGCTTTTGGAAAAACGTCTTTTTCAAGAAGTTCTAAATCTTTTTTTGAGAATTTTTTCAAGACGAATGTCTCAGATTTTTCCTTGGAGTCGTTCGGCCTGATGCCGATCCTAATTCGGCAGAATTTTTTCTTACCAAAAATACTTTCAATTGATTCAATGCCGTGGTGCCCCGCCGATGAACTTTCTTTATTGGTAAACTTTATTTTGCCAAAAACCAGGTCTGAATCATCTTGAATGATCAAGGCATCTTCCGGCTTGGCTCGATAGGATTCGAGTATTTTTTTTACGCTTTGCCCGGATTCGTTCATGTAAACCAGAGGTTTTGCTAAAACGATATTTTTTTCTTCGATTATCTCTGCTTTAATTTTCTTATTTGATTCCCAGTTCGTGCCGGTGGTTAAAAAATTCAAAAACAGCCCACCGATATTGTGTCGCGTGTTCTTGTATGTTTTGCCTGGGTTGCCCAGGCCGATAATTATTCGTTGATTATTCATGATTGTTGTTGGCGATTAATGGGTGCGGCTTGTGCGGTGCCAGGTTGTAAGTTGCCGGCCGTTGTCTTTAAATAGTCGTTCCTGGATCGTACTCGCAGTCATATGCTTTTTGTTATTTACCGTCGGGTTTGATATTCTTCTTGGCTTTATGTTATGATATCTTTCATGAGTTTCAAAAAGACGAAAATTTTCTTGATTGAACTTTTAGAGTCAGCGTTGTTGTCTTTGATTATTATATTACCAATTCGTTTTTTTATCATCCAGCCGTTTTTTGTTAAAGGTCAGTCAATGGAGCCGAATTTTCACGAGAATGATTACCTGATCATTGATGAGATTTCTTTCAAGCTTCGCGAACCGCAAAGGGGTGAGGCTGTGGTTTTGCGTTCGCCATTTGAGAAAAACTATTTTTTTATAAAGAGAATCATTGGCTTACCGGGTGAAATTATCACGGTTGAAAATGGTGAGGTGAGGGTGTCTTCTGAATCGAATCCACAAGGAATGGTTTTGGATGAGATTTATCTTGAAGACGATATTTTTACCGATGGCAATCTGGAAATCAAGATTGGGCTTGATCAGTATTTCGTGATGGGGGATAATCGTCAGTATTCTTATGATTCGCGGAGATGGGGTTTGCTTGAAGAAAAAGATATTATTGGGCGTGTTTGGTTGAGGTTGTGGCCGGTTAACGTCGCAAAGGTTTATGCTCGGTGAAATTAAGTTCGCCGGGTTTTTCTAAAGGCGACATGATGCTCTCTTTGTTTCCAGATTTTAATTTTGAATTTTTAAAATATGTCTCGTCCGCCAAAGAAAAAAACTTCTAAGAAGAAATTTTTTAAAGAGCCCCTGCAGTCTCCAAAGGGAATGCACGATATTGTTTTTCCTCAAACAGTTTATTTTTCAAAACTGGAAAACATTTGTGAAGATCTGGCTGATTTTTTCGGTTATCAGAAGATCGAGGTTCCGGTACTTGAGAGCAAGCTTTTGTTTGAGCATGGCGTTGGCATTGGCACCGATATTGTTGATAAAGAGATGTATTCTTTTCAAACCAAAGGCGATGATTGGTTGTCTTTGAGGCCCGAGTTTACTTCTGGCATTATTCGCGCTTATATTCAAAACGGAATGCAAAACTTGCCGGAACCAGTAAGGCTTTGGTCGTGGGGTCCGCTTTTCCGTTATGGAAACCCTCAGTCGGGCAGGTACCGTCAGTTTTGGCAAGCAGACTTTGAATATCTTGGATCGGCCAATCCGGTTGTGGATGCCGAGGTTATTCTTTTGGCGCAGAAGATTGTCAGGGCTTTCGGTATTAAACAAAGTTTCGTTGAAATTAACAGCATTGGTTGCTCAGATTGTCGCCAAGATTACAAAAAAGCTTTAAAGCAGTACTATCATTCAAAAACTAGAAAACTTTGTCCCGACTGCAAGGTGAGGTTCAAAAATAACATCCTTCGTTTATTAGACTGTAAAAATGAGTTTTGCGTTAACTTAAGACAGGGTGCTCCGGAGATTTTGAACTATCTTTGCAAAGATTGTTCTTCTCATTTTCGCAAGGTAATTGAGTATCTTGATATTGCGGGAGTCACTTACTCTCTAAATTCTTTTTTGGTTAGGGGATTGGATTATTACAACCGGACAGTTTTTGAGTTAAAACCAGGTACGCCCGAGCTTGGTGCTGATTCACCTTCATTGCTTGGCGGTGGCCGATTTGATTATTTGACAAAGCTTTTGGCCGGTCCAGATACTCCGGCCTGCGGTTTTGCGATTGGGGTCGAGAGAATGGTTGAGTTAATGGCTGATAAAAATCTTGAGGCTGAAGTTGACGTTTATCTCTGTCAGATCGGCGACACGGCACGAGGTAAGTTGCTGTCGATGCTTGATGAGTTCAAAAAATCAAGAATCAAGATCGGTTTTGACCTTGGTCGGGACAGCCTGAAAGCTCAGTTAACATCAGCGGATAGATTAAAAGCGCCGTTGACCCTGATTCTTGGCCAAGATGAAGCCGTGCATGAAAAAATCATTCTCCGCGATATGAAAACCGGGGTACAGGAAACTTTGAATCTTGAAAACATTGCTGAACAAGTGAAAAAGAGACTGGCGAAACTGTAAATTTTATCGAATAGTGTTGTTAATTGAATATTCGGGCTTTTTAGTGTAATATTGGTTGTTCTACGGATTTCACTTATTCGTGAACTCCGCTGGGCTTTAATTTATTTTTTCCAGATTCTAAAAAATGGTTGTCAGTATTAAAAGAAAAGATAACGAAACTCCTTCAAGCTTCCTTTTTCGTGCGACAAAGAGAATTCAGAAATCTGGGGTTTTATTCGAAACCAGAAAAAAGAGATTTCACGCCAAAACCGCTTCCAAGGCAAAGAGAAAGGTTAAGGCAATCCATCGATTGACGATTGAGGGTCATATGAAAAAGTTCTTGAAGCTTGGCTATTCTCAGGAAGAGTCAATTAATATGGCTCGAAGAATCTTAAAGGGCATCACCAGGGAGTAGTTTCGACCTTCTTTATTAAGTTTTTAATTATCATGTCTCTTTTCGAGACAATTAAATCTGACGCCATAAAAGCCTTGAAAGAGCGGGATAAGTTTAAATACGAATCCCTGAAATTTTTGATTGCGGCTTTGCAGAATAAAGAGATTGAAAAACAGGCTAAAGCCGGATTGTCCGCAGTTTTGACTGAAGAAGAAATAGTCCAAGCGATTTTGTCTGAGATGAAAAAGCGCAAAGAATCCATTGATGGTTATGAAAAAGCGCAAAGGCAAGACTCGGCAGATCAGGAGAAAAAGGAACTGGAGATTATCTCTCAATACGCGCCGAAACAATTGACAGAGAGCGAGATCGAAACAGAGTTGAAGACTTTGATCGCTTTGCTTGGTTCAGTGGAGACAAATGTTTTAATGAAAAAATGCGCGGAAGCTTTCAGGGGCAGGGCTGATATGGGCGTGGTCTCAAAAATGGTGCGAGAGTTATCAAAATGAAATATCTTTTATCCCCGCAAGAATATACTCTGCCGAATCCGAGAATAGACGGGTGGAAAAAACTTCAAGAAGTAAAAGCGAGAATCGTTGATATCTTTATTTTTCCCTTAGAAATTTTTCAATATTATTTTGAGCATAAAGATTTACCAAAAGAATTTACTGACGAAGTGCTGGCCGCCGCCAATAAAGTTATTGCCGAAAGCGTTTCAAAAGCAGCTTTGGTTAGGAGGGCCTATGTCGTGCCTGGCCTGGAAAATCCACCCGGCCCGAGATTTTTAGGGCTGACTACTTCAGAAAAGGTTGTTCAAGCTGTCAAAGATTTGTTCCAGTTTGCGATTGATCAAAAATATCACGAAGTTAAAAACAGTCAGATCAGTGGTTGGATTGAACCGCCATCAACGCTTTTGGATGTTGAGAAATTTGAAAAAGACCCCGCTAATACTTTGATTCCTTATGGTGGGTATGGAATTTTTGAAAACGGTAATGTAATTATTTATTCAGTTTTTGGCATAAACGAAGGCGTTCAATCTTTGGTTGCCGATAGATACGAAGTTGAGTTTAGAAGAGGTAAGGCTTTTATAAATAAAAAAGAAGTTCCACAAAAGAATTTAATGCTCTGTACTTCTAAGGGGTCCAGCGCGAATCTTTTTAACGTTCCGATTGAGCTGCAGTTTGATCAGGTTTTGTCAGACGCCGAGATAACTGAAGTGGCCAGAGTAGTTAACGATTTATCTCAAAAATATGGTCCGCAAAGAATAGAGTTTTCGACTGACGAGAATGGCATTTGTTTCAACGAGGTCGCTGATTACTGGAAAGAAGCTAAAAAAGACATCAATGAGAATATTAACCTTAAGGGTAAGGTTTCAGTGATTAATAACATTACTGATTTCGCAAAGTTGGGTTTGGCTTCTCAAGAAGACTTACTCTCTGGCAAAATCATTGTCAAAGTCGGGGAAAGCATTATTACTAACAGGGGTTACGATGTTTTGGGAGCCTTGGCGGCCTGGAAAGACAATCTATACGTGCTTTATCCTGGTGTGGCCGCAACTCAACACGCCATGCGTGTGTTAACAGACAAGGGGCACAAGGCTTTTTTGATCGGCAATCAAAAGTTTGACGAAGGCGATTTAACGCAGATTGTTGTGAGCGGCGGCAAGGTCAGAGTGACTAATCTTTCCAAAACTGAAAATCAAGATTACGTTTCGCTTTGGGACGCTTCTTTACTTGGTGTTGAACTTTGCGGAGGTAAAGCTGACAGGCTTTCAAAAATGAAGATTTTGGGTTTCCAAGTGCCACACGGTGCGGTTTTGACAACGAAACTTTCTGATAAAATTTTGGAAAAACTTGGGCTCAAGGCCCCGATAATGGTGGCTGATTTTCCGAAAGTTTTTCAAGCTTTAGCCAGTCCGTCTCAGGAGATCATTTCTTTAGTTTATTTTTTGTTGGCAGATTACAAACAATCAAATAAAGCTTTTTCAACCCGGTCTTCAGCCACGATCGAAGATGGTTCCAAAGACTCAATGGCTGGTATGTTTGACACGCATCTGAATGTTTCCGGGAATGATTTGGTCACTAACTCAATCAAGGTTATTCAGTCAGCTTTTTCGCCTCTAATAGTTCAGCATCTTAATAACAATTTGGGATTGGCAGAAAAAATGAAGATTGCTGTGGTTTTACAAGAAATGGTAGATGCCAGATGCGCTGGCGTGATTTTTGGCGCCAAAGCTCAAACAGGCAATACTGATATTGTTGAGATTGAAGCCAATCAAGGGCTTGGCGAAGCGATTGTGTCCGGTCAAGCCAAACAAGTTGAACAATATAAATTCTCGCGTTCTGAACGTAAAATTATTGAAAGAAAAGGTCCGGAGATTTTGTCTCAACCCGAAGCGAAAGCTTTGTTCATGCTTTCGGAAAGATTGCGGCAAGAGTTCAATGATACGCCCCAAGATATTGAGTGGGTGATTGATCAATCTGGTCAGATCTGGGTTTTGCAATCAAGAGATTTGTTTTTGGGAAGATGATTGGTGTAAATAATTTTACACGGTCAAAGGTCAATTCCGTTGAGATGAAGCGCCAGATTCTAAAGATTCTCAAAATTCTTAAGATAACCAAATATCATTACCTTGATGTTGTTTTTGTGACGCCGAAAAAGATTTCAGAACTTCATAAAAAGTATCTTGATAAATCCGGTGCGACAACGGTGATCAGCGTTGAGTTTGGTAAAGATTTTATGGTCGGCAATTTTTCTGGCCTTGGAGAAATATATCTTTGCCCTGCCGAGATTAAAAAATCAGGATTGCCAAACGAATATTTTTTAATCCACGCTATTTTGCACCTTGTCGGCTTTGATCACAAAACAGAGAAACAGGCTTCAAAAATGCTTGCCAAAGAAAAAGAGATTTGTGCTAATATAGGAATATAATTTTGTTTATTTTTTCATGTCTCCACAGAATCTTTTTTTCGCTTTAGACCTTGGCAGTCATTCAGTAAAAGGCGCATTAGCCAATATCGACACAAAGAGTAGGGTTGTTGACGTTATCGCTAAAGCTGAAGCCAGGTCTCAGGGAATCAGGCGGGGGATAATTTTTGATGTTGAGGATGCTTCGCGCGCCATTGGTGATGTGCTGCGACAGCTTGAAGAAAGTTCAAAAAAAGAGATAAATCAGGTTAATATTCTGCTTGGCGGTCCGTGTCTGGAGACTCGTTTTGCCAAGGGTTCAATTCTCACTTCTAGGCCGGATGAAGAGATCGGGCAGGAAGATGAAAGGAGGATTCAAGAAACAATCGAAACTTTGCCAACACCTCAGAATCGGACCGTGCTTCATGTTATTCCGCAGTATTATCTGATTGACGACATTGATAAAGTGAAACAAGTAGTCGGTATGCGCGGTAGCCGCTTGACCCTTGAGGCAACCGTGATTGATGTGTTTTCTCAGGCCGTTTTGGGTATGAATAAATCTTTGGGGATTGTTGGTTTGCATTCCGGATTGATTGCGGCTAATCCTTTGGCAACTGCCAAAGCTTTGGTTCCGAAAAGAGATAGGGAGCAGGGAGTTTGTGCGATTGATTTTGGCGCGGAAACAACTTCGATTACCGTGTTTGAAGAAGATAATCTGTCTTATCTTTCTGTGATTCCTTTGGGTTCGCAAAATATTACTAATGATATCGCTAATGCGTTGCAGGTTCATTTTGATACGGCCGAAAGAATCAAGCTTGGTTTCGGGCAGGCCATGGCTTCAAAAATCAGTAAGAAAGAAGAGATTGAAATGTCGCGTTTTGCGGAGGGCGAAGAATCAACCGTTTCAAAAAAATATCTGGCCGAGATTATTGAAGCAAGAGTTTCAGAAATACTGGAATTTGTTAACGCCGAGTTGAAAAAACTTGGTAAGGCTGGAAAATTGCCTGGTGGTGCGGTTATTTATGGTGGTGGGGCAAACTTGCCGCACCTTAATCAGTTGGTGAAAAAAGAGTTGAAACTGTCTGTCAGGAAAGCTAATTTCGACCATCTTCGGAATTATTTTCCCGAGGATGTTTCCCCGCAGTTTTTCAGTGTCTATGGTTTGATTTTATGGCAGATGGAGTCAGTCTTTGGATCAAGGACTGACAGTTTTGGTTCGGGCTTGTCTGGAATTTTTAAGAAGGTCTGGGATATTTTCGTGCCTTAATCTTTTGTAGAATGAAAAAAATCAAAAAAATAAAATCTAAAAGCAGATTGATCAAAAAGACTGCTAAAACACGAGCAATCAGGATTGATGCTAACGTTGATTTTCAGGCAAAAGCAGCCTTCTCGGTGCCTAAGATTAAGATTGTTGGCGTTGGCGGGGCCGGCGGCAACGCTCTTTCAAGAATCGAATCAATCATGCCGAGCATAGAAACAATTGCTTTTAATACTGATATTCAAGATTTGAGGGGTTGCAAGGCGAAAAAAAAGATTCAGATAGGCAAGGAAGCGACTCGGGGTCGTGGTTCTGGCATGGATCCCGATCTTGGCCGGCACTCTGCGGAGGAGAATAAAGAGGAAATTTTAAAATCGCTTGAAGGGGCAGAGATCGTTTTTTTGACCTGCGGTCTTGGCGGGGGTACTGGTTCCGGAGCCTCACCGGTTGTCGCCGAATGCGCACAATCGCTTGGAGCGATCGTCGTAGCTGTCGTGACCATGCCTTTTTCTTTTGAAGGAAAAGAAAGAGAGCAAGTGGCTTATCGCGCCCATCAAAAGCTTTTGGAAAAAGTTGATGCTTTGGTAACCGTGCCGAATGACAGAGTTTTCAATATTATTGACACTAATACATCTTTGAAAAAAGCTTTTTGGCAAATTGATGAAATTTTGAGAGAGGGGATTCAGGCAATTCACGATTTAGTTGTCAAGCCGGGTTTGAACAATGTTGATTTTGCTGATTTGAAGGCAATCATTAAAAATTCAGGAGAAGCTTTGCTGGGTATTGGTTTTGGCGACGGCAAAGACAGGGCGATCAAAGCGGCCCAAAAAGCAATTCAATCTCCTTTGCTTGACATCACGATCAATAACGCCAAGGGTGTCCTTTTCAATGTTTCGGCAAAAGACGATCTGACCATGATCGAATTGCAACAAGCAGCCAAGACGATCACAGAGCTTGTTTCCCCAGAAGCAAAAATTATTTTTGGCACAAGTTTTGATAGTCGTTTATCAAAGGGCAAGATGAAGATTACGGTTGTGGCGACTGGTTTTAATAAGGATAAGGAAACTCACTCTGCTCTGCCTTTTGATTATTCTCAAAGCAATTATTCTTCTTTTGATAAAACTCAAGGAGGACAGGGAAGGTCTTTTGGATACTCGCAAGATAGGAAATCAGGAGTTGAAGAAAAAGATTCTGAAATCTCATCTCATGCCAAAGATGTTTTAAAAGAAAAAATCAAACCATTCGAATCTTTGGAAGACGAACCGGCATTTTTGAGAAAAAAGAAATAATCTGAACCGTGGTTTTTGGTAACGGCGCGGTCGATCATCGTGCTATGCCGATTTGAGCTCTGTCATAAATGACGTGTTGAGTCAAATTGTTTTTTCTGATCTCAGGCTCATTTGACCTCTTTTAAACTTGTTGTTTTCTCGTGTTTTTATCCACAGAGGTTTTATTCTTGGGTTGCTAAAATCTTTCTATAAAAATTAATCTTGATCTTCAAAATAAATGGCAAAAACATCGCGGGCATCAGTGGGAAAAGTGATTAATGTTGCTAACGAAAAACAAAGAGTGACTCAGGTTGCTGGTTTGAAAGTTAGAATTCCGGAAATCGTGGTCAAAAGAGATGGCCGGCGCATGGAGTTTGATCAGTCGAAGATTAAATATGCAATTGAGCGATGTTTTGCAAGTTTTCAGAGAGAACCGAATGTGCCTCTGGAAGAATTAGTGATTCAGGTTGTGAATCTTGTATCAATTAAATATCCAAACCCACATGTTGAACAGATACAAGATGCTGTCGAAACCGTGTTGCAGGCAGTTGGCGAATATGAGGCAGCGAAACATTACATTCTTTATCGTGCTCAGCACGCAAAGTTGAGAGAGACGAGGCCGATTCCGGAATCTGTCAGGCAGGCCTTTGTTGATTCTGATCAATACTTTCCGACCGCGATTCAGAAATTTCAGTTTTACGATAAATATTCAAGATTCAATTATTTGCTGGGAAGACGGGAGACGTGGGTGGAGACGGTTGATCGCGCCCTGGATTTTTTGAAAAAACTTTCGCAGAACAAACTTGATCAGCAAGTCTACGAAAAAATCAGACTATTCATTCTAGAGATGAAAGCCTTGCCTTCGATGAGACTTCTGGCCATGGCCGGAGAGGCTGCGAGTCGTAACAACATGGCGATTTACAATTGTTCTTATTTGACTGTCGATTCATTAGACGCTTTTGCCGAGGCCTTATTAATCTCCATGGCTGGTTGCGGAGTTGGTTTTTCTGTTGAGAAGCAGTATGTTGAAAATCTCCCGCGGGTTAAAAGGCAAAAAGCTGGGTCAAAGCCAGAAAAATTTTTGATCGAAGACTCTGCCGAAGGTTGGGGTGAGTCATTAAGGCAAGGACTTGATAACTGGTTTTCTGGTAAAGATTTGTCTTTTGATTATTCATTGATCCGTTCAGCCGGAGCGCCGTTGAAAATTAAAGGAGGCAGGGCTTCTGGTCCTGAGCCGCTGAGGAAGATGCTGGACTTTGCGAGATCAAAAGTACTTTCTCGCCAGGGAGGTTTTTTGAGACCGATTGACGCGCATGACCTGATGTGTGCTGTCGGCGACGCCGTGGTTTCCGGTGGTGTTCGGCGAACAGCCATGATCTCCCTTTTTGATTTTGATGATCAAGAGATGAGGGTCTGTAAGTCCGGAGATAATATCCGTGGCAATGAACAGCGCTGGAACGCTAACAATTCAGCCGTCTGGCCGGATAGAGAATTAAGCCAAACAGAAGTTGCAAAGTTTGTTATTGATGCTGACGAATCTCGGCGTGGCGAACCGGGTATTTTCAGTCGTTTTGCTGCTCTGAATACCATTCCCGAACGCAGAAAACCGGCTGAGTTCGGATGCAATCCATGCGGGGAGATTATCCTGCGGCCTTTTGAGTTTTGCAATCTCTCTATTGTCGTGGCGAGAAAAGAAGATGATTTTGAAAGTTTAGAAGAAAAGGTTGAGGTGGCAACGATTATCGGCACGATCCAGTCTCTGGCAACAAACTTTCCCGGCCTGCGACCTCAATGGAAGAAAAATTGCGAAGAGGAAAGATTGCTTGGGGTTGATATCAACGGACAGATGGACTGCGTGGCATCAAGAGATGAGGACAACATGAGAAAATTGAAACAGGTGTCAAAAGAAACTAATGAGAAATATGCCAAGATTTTTGGGATCAATCAGTCGGTCGCCATCACTTGCGTGAAGCCGTCCGGAAACTCAGCCCAACTTTTAAATTGTTCCTCCGGCGTTCACGCCAGATGGTCGGAGTATTATATTCGCAACATTCGCGTTGGTGCTCATACGCCAATTTTCAAAGTTTTAAAAGACGCCGGTGTGCCCATGGATCCGGAAAATAATCAGTCTCAAGAGACGGCTACGACATGGGTGGCCCATTTTCCGGTTAAATCTCCCGACGGGGCTATCACCAGAAAAGATATTTCAGCCATTGAGCAGCTCAAATATTGGTTAAAATCAAAAACAAACTGGACAGAACATAACCCGAGCGTGACGGTGACTTATTCACCGGACGAGATTTTCGATATTGCCAAGTGGTTATGGCAGCATCAATCAATGATCGGTGGCTTGACGCTTCTTCCGGCTTTTGATGCTCAGTATGATCAAATGCCTTATGTTGAAATTTCCAGGGAAGAGTACGAAAGACTTGTCGCGATGTTCCCGGAAATAGATTTTTCCAAGATTTATCGTTACGAAGAAAAAGATTTAACAACCGTAGCGCAGGAAGTGGCGTGTCTGGGGGGAATCTGTGAAGCAACGCTGTTGTGATTAAAAAATAATTATCATGGAGCTTCAAGTCGGCGTAAAGGTTTTGTTGAAAAATAAAATAGGAGAGTTTCTATTTATTAAACGAGCCGATGGCCGTCAAAAGGGAATGTGGGATATAGGGGGGGGCAGAATGAATCCCGGCATTCCGCTGTTTGAAAATCTTCAGAGAGAATTAAGAGAAGAACTTGGTTTTGAGATAAAAAAACAACCAAAGCTTTTATTCGCTCAAGATATTATTCACGATAACGAAAAACACATAGTTCGACTGACTTTTGGGAGCGAAGAGGTTTTTGACATAAGTCCGGTTTTGAGCGAGGAACATTCAGAATTTATTTGGCTCGATAAACAAAAGGCCTTAGCATTACCGGGCCTTGACCCATTAATAAAAACTGTTCTAGGGTCTCTGTGAACTGTTTTTTTGGAAATCAGCCCCATGCAAAGAAGGGTAATCCGATGGCAAATTGATTTTTAGTGATTTTTGAGCTAAAATAAAGAATAAATTTAAATTACGCGGAAAAGCGCATTTTTTCTTATGTCAGAGATTATTTTACAGGTAAAAACAAGAGAGATTGAAAAAGAAAGTAATAGTGATCTGAGAAACCGGGGCTTTATTCCTGCGGTTTTATACGGTCCCGAGACAGAGAATCTGAATCTCTCTGTTTCTGAAAAAGAGCTTGATTCTTTTCTCAAATCCGGTCATAGAACAAAACCTTTCGTTTTGAAACTTGACAGCAGTAAATCAATAGATAATGTTTTGCTTCATGAGCTTCAGCGGGATAGTTTAAGAGGGAAGTTTTCCAGCGTCGACTTTTATCAATTTGATGCTTCAAAGAAAATCAAAGTGAGCATTCCCATTGTGTTACAGGGTAAGGCTCCAACTCAGGATTTTGGTGGCGTAGTTGTTTTGAACATGAACGAGATTGAGATTGAGTGTTTGCCGGTGAACATTCCCAACAGTGTTTTGGTTGACGTGAGCGTTCTTTCGGATTTTGATGCGACAATTTATGTTAAAGATCTAAAATTCCCTGTTGGGGTTTCTTGTCATATTGATTCTCAAACGTCAGTGGTTTCTGTTTCTGAACCACTGAAAGATGAAATTCCCTCTTCGGTTGCGCCTGTAGAGGCGGCAGTCGTTGCGCCTGTAGAGGCGGCAGCGGCCGAGGATAAGTCGGGTAAATCTTCGTAAACAGGGATTTGCCTCGAGATTAATTGAGATTAGATGACAGATATTTCTAAATCTCCGGTTGTTGATAAAAATATTTTTCAGAAAAAAATCCCATCGTTGAGAGAGCGTTGCAAAAACAGCTTTTATTTTTTTGATATTGCCAAGTCGATTCTTGTCGGCTCACTAATCCTGTTTTTTGTCGGTTTTTCAATTGATCTGGTGTCTGCGCCGATCTCTGTCTCTTATGCCGATACCTTGGAAGATAAAAAGGAGCTAGAAGCTCAGTTGACAAAGCTTGAGTCAGATATTCAAGGGTATGAAAGGAGTATCCTTATCATTCAGGGAGAGAAAAAATCTTTGGCCAATGAGATTAAAATTCTTGATAATACTATGGCGAAGATTAACCTGCAGATAAAAGCAGTAGATCTCGAGATCAGGCGACTCGGCCTGAGAATATCCGACGTTAATATTTCGATTAAAGATTCGGAAGAGAGAATTGATTCGCAAAGGCTTCTTCTGACAGATTCTTTAAAGGCTGTTTATGAGAGCGGGCAGCTTTCTTTACTTGAAATTTTGATCAGTCGAAATTCCTTATCTGATTTTTTCTCCGAGCTCAACGCACAGACTTCAATCCAAAATCAATTGCAGAAAGAGTTGGTTTTGATTCGCGATTTGAAAGAGAATCTTGAAGTGCAAAGAGTGAACTGGATAGACCGCAGGGAAGATCAGCAATCTCTACTTGAAATCCAAGAGTCTCAGAAGAGAGAACTAAACTCAAGGAAGGCGGAAAAAGATAAACTGATGTCCGCGACAAAAGGAAAGGAAACTGCTTATCAAAATCTTTTGAAAGAGTCGAAGAAAACAGCGGCCGAGATTAGGGCCCAGCTTTATAAGCTTTTGGGCGGTGGCGAGATTAATTTCGGCGATGCTTATGGGTATGCCGAATCTGCTTCAAAGGAAACGGGGGTGAGGTCTGCTTTGCTTTTGGCTGTTTTGGATAAGGAGTCTGCCCTTGGTAAAAACGTTGGCAGATGCTCTTGGAAAACGGCGATGCACCCGACTCGCGATCAGCCTGCGTTTGTTGAAATTACCAAGGAGCTTGGCATCAGTCCGGACTCGGTGATGGTTTCTTGCCCGATTGTTTCTGACGGCGCTTACGGAGGCGCCATGGGCATTTCTCAGTTTATTCCTTCAACGTGGATGATGTATAAAGATAGAATTAAAAAGATAATTGGTGTTGTGCCGTCTCCATGGAACCCGAGAGATGCTTTTTTGGCGACAGCGTTGTATTTGGCAGATGCAGGTGCGGCTAATGCCACTTATTCTCAGGAAAAAGCCGCCGCCGCGAGATATTATGCTGGTTCCAGGTGGCGTTATTATCTCAATTCTTACGGCTATAAGGTCATGAAACTTGCTGATTATTACGCTGAT
>Ga0208375_1001695_pt1 | contig 23475 bp, 23 predicted proteins | sample RifOxyD1_FD_184038 | JGI IMG/M metagenome (GOLD analysis project Ga0208375, IMG submission 184038) | Soil microbial communities from Rifle, Colorado - Rifle Oxygen_injection D1 (SPAdes) | ecosystem: Environmental > Terrestrial > Deep subsurface > Rock core/Sediment | place: Rifle, Colorado...
TTTCTTGCTCGTCATTGATTTCAACCCTGAAATCTTTTAATTCGTTTTTGACTTTTTGGGCATATTCAAGATGTCTGTCGGCGATGGGTATGATGTGAATTTGGACGGGGGACAGCCAGAAGGGCAAAGCCCCCGCGTAGTGCTCCAACAAAAAGGCCATGGTTCTTTCGATGGCGCCGATGGACGAACGGTGAATGACAATCGGCTCTTTTTTCTGGCCGTCTTTGTCGATATATGTAAGATTAAAGCGCTTAGGCATCACGAAATCATATTGGATGGTGAAAGCGGTATCCTCCTTGCCGGCAAAGTTCTTCATCTGCACGTCAATTTTCGGTCCGTAAAAAGCTGCTTCTTTTTCTGTCTCAAAGAAAGGCGATTTTCTTTCGACTAAAACTTGCCTTAAAGCGTTTTCGGCGAAAGACCACGCCGCATCGTCTTTGTAATATTTTTTAGAATCTTTTCTGTCGCCCAAAGACAGGCGGTATCGGTAATCAACGCCAACCTTCAATCCCAATTCTTGAGACATATATTCGATCAGTTCAAATACTTTCTTAATCTCACTGAGAGCTTCGTCCTTTTGGCAGATGATATGCGCGTCGGCCAAGCAAAAAGATCTTACCCTGATAAGGCCCGTTAATTCTCCCGATTTTTCATATCTGAACTGTTTGGCCAGTTCCGCGATTCTGAAAGGCAGTTCTTTGTATGATCTGGGTTGCGAAGCATAAAGCTGGAAGTGGTGGGGGCAGGTCATCGGCCTCAAAATAAACTCTTCCTCGTCGATTTTCATCACCGGATACATGGAATCTTTATAGTAAGGGTAATGCCCCGATGTTTTATATAATTCCACTTTGGCCAGCTCCGGCGTATAAACGTGCTGATAGCCTCTTTTTATTTCTTCGTTAATGACGAATTTTTCAAGTTCCCGTCTGATAATCGAGCCTTTTTCGGTAAAGAGGGGCAACCCTTTGCCCACTAAATCCGAGAAAACAAAAAGGCCGAGTTTCTGGCCCAAGACACGATGGTCTCTTTTTTCGGCTTCTTGTTGCAATAGTAAATAGTCGTCAAGTTCCTTTTTAGTTTCAAAAGCTAAGCCGTAGATCCTGGTCAGCATCTGATTTTTTTCCGAACCGCGCCAATAGGCTCCCGCCACTTTGGTTAATTTGAAACCGTCAATCGGTATTTCTTTGGTTGATTTGACGTGAGGCCCGGCGCACAAGTCCAAAAATTCACCGGTTGTGTAGGTGGTGGCGGTTTTACCGGGCAGCTCCTTGATCAGCTCTAATTTATAAGATTGGCCCTTGAACAGCTTTTTGGCCATAATTTTGGAGACTGATTTTTTGGCGAAGGCGAGATTTTGTTTGATGAGCTCGCGCATCTTGGCCTCAATTTTAGGCAAATCCGCCTCCGCCAAGGCTTCGGCGGCCACGTCGTAATAAAACCCGTTTTCGATAGCTGGCCCAATGCCAAATTTAGCTCCGGGATAGAGCTCTTTGACCGCAGACGCTAAGATATGAGACAGGGAATGCCGGATTGTTTCCATATCATTAATTTATCATTTTTCAACGATTTCTTCAATCTCGTTGCAGATGATTTTAGGGGTGCCGTCCCGGGCATCCACTCTGCCCGAAACAAAGACAACCTTGTTTTCCTGGAAGAGGGCGTGGTTGCGAGCAATGACCGAGGGGAAGACCACGATTTCAATTTGTTGCGTTTCGTCCTCAAGCTTTAAAAAGAGCATGGGTTTGCCGGTTTTCGTAATAATCTTTTTGATACTCGAAACCACCCCGCCCACTCTGACGAGTTTCCCGACGGCAAGCTGGGGGATATTGGCGATGGCCACGCACCGGCTTTTTAAAACATTCCGGAAAGCCTTTAAGGGATGGCCGCTGACATATAGCCCCAAAAGCTCCTTTTCCCAACTTAACTTGTCGTGGGAAGTCGCTGGCGCGGTTTGGGCTAAAGCTAACGCGGACGTAAAACCTCCCATTCCGTCAAAGAGCCCTTTTTGGCCGTTGCCTTTATTTTTCTGCGTTTCTCTGGCATGCTCTAAAAGTTTCTCTAAATTGTTTAATAGTTTGTTTCTTTCTTCCAGGCTGTCAAAAACCCCGGCCCTGATCATGCTCTCCATCGATTTTTTATTTAAATTGCGCGAAGCGTTGCGTGAAGGGTCGCGTGAAGCGACCCGGGAAACAAAGTCCTGGATTGACTGGAAGTTTCCTGAAGCTTTTCTTTCTTCAAGAATAGCTTCCACCGCGTTGATGCCGACGTTTTTAATGGCCAAAAGCCCGAACCTGATCTGGTTTTTTTTAGGCACGACGCCGAAGTTCATGAAGCTTTCGTTGACGTCCGGAGGTAAGACTTCAATGCCCATTTTTTTGCATTCTTCGATTAAAACTGCGATCCGTTCCATATCCGCCTTTTCTGAAGTTAAAACAGCTGCCATGAACTCCACGGGGAAATTCGCTTTCAGCCAGGCCGTTTGGTAAGAAATCGTGGCGTAAGCCGCGCTGTGGCTTCTGTTGAATCCGTAGCTTGCAAAAGGCAACATCCATTCCCAGAGCTGTTTGGCAATTTTTTTATCAATGCCGTTTTTGACCATACCCTGAACCATTTTTTCTTCCTGAGCTTCAAGCAATTCCTTGATTTTCTTGCCGACCGCTTTTCTTAAAATATCCGCTTCAGACAGCGTAAATCCCGCGAGTTCCCTCGCGATTTGCATTAACTGTTCCTGATAAATGCAAATACCGTAAGTGTTTTTCAAAATCGGTTCCAGCTTAGGGTGGAGGTATTCAACTTTCTTTTTGCCATGCTTGCGGGCGATGTAATCGGGGATCAGTTCCATGGGGCCTGGGCGGTAAAGCGCGATCATGGCGATAATGTCTTCAAATTCGGATGGCTTTAATTGTTTTAAATATCTCCTCATACCATCACTTTCCAGTTGGAATATGCCAATCGTGTCAGCTTGCTGCAAAAGCTTGTAAACTTTTTTATCGCCCTCGGGCAGATTTTCAATGTCGATTGATTGGCCTTGCACTTTGTAAATGCGAGCTAAAGCATCTTCGATGATGGTCAGGTTTTTTAAACCCAGAAAGTCCATTTTTAAAAGACCCAGATCTTCAATGGCGTGCATTTCGTATTGAGTGACGACATTTTGTTCGTTCTGAGTGGGATGCTGCAAGGGCACTAGGTTGTCGAGTGCGTCTTTGGCAATCACGACTCCGCAGGCGTGAGTTGAAGCATGCCGGGCGACTCCTTCTAATTTTTTCCCGATATCAATCAATCTTTTAGCCTGTTCATCTGTATTATAAAGGTCTTTGAATTCTTTGATTTTCGACAAAGCGTCGCTGAGCGTGAAAGAGAACGGGATCATTTTTGCCATTTGGTCGCAAAACAGGTAAGTGTATCCCAAAGCCCTGCCCACATCTCTGATCACCGCCCTCGCCGCCATGGTTCCGAAAGTAATGATTTGGGCCACCTTGTCGCGGCCGTATTTCTGGGCGACATATTCAATAACCTCGTCCCTTCTTCGGTCCGCAAAATCAAGGTCAATATCGGGGAGCGAGATACGCTCGGGGTTTAAAAATCTCTCAAAAAATAAATTGTGCTTTAACGGGTCGACGTTGGTAATTCTCAAGCAGTACGAAACCAAAGAGCCTGCAGCCGATCCCCGGCCCGGGCCCACGACAATCCGCTGGTCTTTTGCCCAATTGACGAAATCCTGGACGATTAAAAAGTAGGGCGCAAAGCCGGTCTGTTTAATGACTCCGAGTTCAAATTCCAATCTTTCCAAAACTTCTTTGCTCGGTTTTTCATAGCGCCTGGGCAGTCTTTCTAAGCATAATTCTCTCAAATAGTCGTCGGGATCTTTGTCTTCCGGCAGAGGAAAGAAGGGGAGTTTCATTTTACCCAATTCAAATTCAAAATTACAGCTGTCAACGATTTTTTGCGTGTTTTGGAGCGCTTCCGGGATGTCTTTGAATTCTTCTGCCATTTTTTGAGGAGTCTTCAGAGAAAAGTCGTCCATTTTCATGCTCAATCTTTCGGGGTCATTGAGGTCAGCGCCGGTATTAATGAGCATTAAAATATCCTGCGCTTCGGCATCGTCTGTCCTTAAATAGTGGCTGTCGTTGGTGCAAACAAGCGGTATCCCGGTTTTTTTTGACATTTCGCGTAAGGCCTTATTCACTTTTTCTTGTTCCGGGATGTGGGCATGATGTTGGAGCTCTAAATAAAAATTACCCTTGCCGAAAAATTCCTGGTACCTCAAAGCCGTTTCTTCGGCCCGCTTGGTTTCATTCGCTAAAATTAATCTGGGGATTCTCCCTTGGACGCAGGCGGAAAGCCCGATGAGGCCCTCGGCATGTTTTTGCAATAATTCTTCGTCAATTCTCGGCCGATAATAAAAGCCCTCAAGGTGGGCTTTGGTGATAAGTTTGACCAAGTTTTTATAGCCTTGTTCGTTTTTAACCAAAAGGACTAGGTGATATCTCTTGTCGTCGATATTCGGCCTCATTTGCGTCATGCCTTCAAAGGCCAGATAGACTTCACATCCGATAATGGGTTTTATCCCTTTAGCTTTGGCTTTTTTGAAAAACTCCACAGCGCCGTATAAAACGCCGTGGTCGGTGACAGCCACCGAGTCCATGCCCGATTCTTTAACGTAATCTAAAAGCTCGTCGATTTTAGGGAGGCCGTCGAGCAAACTATAATGAGAGTGCACGTGTAAGTGCGTGAATTTCATATTATAATAGTATAATATGAAGCACCCGACACTTCAAGAAGAAAAAAAATTATGGAAAAGGGGTTATAAGAAAGTGGCGGGAATTGATGAAGCTGGGAGAGGACCACTTTGCGGGCCAGTGGTGGCTGGCGCCGTAATAATTAGGAGGTCGGACCTCCGAAAATTAAATATCTGGAGGTCCGACCTCCATTATATCAAAGATTCCAAACAACTTTCAGCAAAGAAACGAGAAGAGTTTTACAAGATTTTAACTAACCATCCGGATATCGAATGGGGGATTGGCCTCGTCTCAGAAAAGATCATCGATAAAATTAATATTTTAGAAGCGACAAAATTAGCCATGCAAAAAGCAGTCCAGAAATTAACTAGGCCCAATTTCCTGATTTTAGATGGAAATTTCAGCATTAAATCAAATGTCCCGCAAAAATCAATTATCAAAGCCGATGAAAAAGTGTTTTCTTGTTCTTGCGCTTCGATTATCGCTAAAGTCACTCGGGATAAGCTGATGCAGAAGTACGACCAGAAATATCCTTATTACGGGTTGGCCAGCAATAAGGGTTACGGGACCAAGTTCCATCGGGAGATGCTCAAGAAACACGGACCTTCCAAAATTCATCGCCAAACCTTTACTTGGGTTTGATAGTTTGCTATAGTGAACAGGATGTTCAATATATCGGGCGGGGTACCGCCCGCTATAGTCAAAACAGTTTACTAATATGCCTTTACCCAAGTGGCGACATACTAAGTCAAGAAGGAACAAGCGCCGAATGCATCTCTTTATCAAGGTGCCGGCTTTAGCAGTATGCCCGAAATGCGGCAAACCGATTTTGCCCCACCACGCGTGTAAGTCCTGCGGTTATTATAAAGGAGAAGAGGTCATCGACGTTTTAAAGAAGCTGACCAAAAAAGAAAGAAAGCAGAAGGAAAAAGAAATGGCGGCCAAAGAAGAGCAAGAAAAGAAAGCTCCATAAAATTTATGGCTTCGCGTCATTTGTCACGTTCTATTGTGATGCAATCCCTCTACGAGTGGGATTTTTCTGGTAAAAAAGAAGACGCTTTGGACAAGATCGTGGAAAAAAACATCAAAGAGTACGGGCCGGGTTTGGAGAACACGGATTTTGTCTGGCAGCTGATCAGGGGCGTGGGTTCCCACCTTCCCCAGATAGACAAGATTATCGAAAAAGCCGCTCCGGAGTGGCCGATAGAGCAGATTACCATTGTCGACAGGAACGTTCTGAGGATCGGCCTTTTTGAGCTTCTATATAGTAATAAGGAAGAAGTGCCTCCGAAAGTTGCCATCAACGAGGCGATTGAATTGGCCAAAACCTTCGGCGGAGAAAGCTCCGGCAAGTTCATCAACGGAGTTTTAGGCACCGTTTTTAAAGAGATAGAGAACAAAAAATAATATGCACGATTTTTCAAAACTAGAAAAAGCGCTGAAAATCAAGTTCAAAAAAAAGGACTTGCTGATTCAGGCGTTTATCCACCGTTCTTTTTTAAACGAAAATCCCGATTTTCATCTTTCCCAAAATGAGCGACTCGAATTTTTGGGCGATGCGGTTTTAGAGTTGGTGGTGACCGAGTACCTCTTCGCGGAGTATCCCGAAAAGCCCGAAGGCGAACTGACCGGCTGGCGGGCGGCGCTGGTAAACGCTAGGATGTTAGCTCAGATTTCTCAGGAGGTGGGTTTCAATAACTTCCTTTTACTAAGCAAGGGTGAGCAAAAAGAGCTGGGCAAGGCTCGGCAGTATATTTTAGCTAACACGTTTGAGGCTTTTATCGGCAGCCTCTATTTGGACAAGGGCTACGAAGCTTGCTCCAAGTTCATTAATAAATATTTGCTCAAAGAGCTGCCGCGCATTCTTAAAGGGAACCTTTTTAAGGATGCCAAGTCCCTTTTTCAGGAACAGGCCCAGGAAATCGCGGGAGTGACCCCCACCTATAGAATTATGAAAGATTGGGGACCAGATCATGCCAAGCATTTCATCATCGGCGTTTTCCTTAGAGACGAACTGGTGGCCGAGGGCGGAGGTTCTTCGAAGCAGGAAGCGGAAGTGCAGGCCGCCCAGAAGGCCCTTGAAATTAAAAAATGGTAGGTGTATAATAGGTGATATGCCCGGTAGTGAAAATTCGACAACTCTTGAGTTGTAAATAAGACTACAGGGTATAGAATATAACAAACGTCATAATAATTAAAAACGATAGTTAGTTTGACCGAGTTAAACAACTGTCGAATTTCTACTACCGGGTATGTTAGTTTTTCGCTTATTTCGCGTCGGTAAAAATAACCAGCCTTCTTTCAAGATCGTGGTGACTGACAAAAGAAATCCGTCGAAAGGCGGTCGTTTTGTGGAACAGGTAGGAACTTATAATCCCGTGACCAAAGAGAAGACTTTGAACAAGGAAAGGGTTCAATATTGGCTTTCCCAGGGCGTTCAGCCCTCACCTACGCTTCATAACCTCTTTATTAAAGACGGGATTTTAGAAGGCAAGAAGATCCCGGTGCAAAAGAAGTCCAAGAAAGCTCCCGCCTCCACTCCCGCGGAAGCTCCGGCGGGCAAGCCGGTGGCTGCTCCAGTCGCAGCTCCCGCTGCTCCAGCTGCTGAAGCTCCGAAACCCGCAGAAAAAATGATCGAGGTCGGGCCTCAATCATCGGAAGGTACGAAAACCGAGTAGGGCCTGTAGTTCAGTTGGCTAGAACGCCTCATTTGCAACCCCGCACTAAAAATTTTGTGTGGCTATGGGCCGATAGCTCAATTGGTAGAGCGCCACATTTGCAATGTGGAGGTCTGGGGTTCGAGTCCCCATCGGTCCACAAAATTTTAGTACGGGGCACAGTGAGGAGGCATGCCCCGCACCGAGTTTGCTCTGGTGCTGGGGTCGCCGGTTCGAGTCCGGCCGGGTCCACAAAAATTGCCCCTCTCCGGGCCGTTTTTATTTTCAAGCCATCAGGGCTTGACTTTTTTCGGGGAATTGTTAGTAAGAAGTCACATAGGAAATTACAATTATTTATATAGGAGGCAACAAAATGAAAGAAAGGGTCGTTGTCGTCGGAGAGTATGGGGGTGTGGCTCAGTGGTTGAAACATAAAATAGAGGAAGTCTGGGTTGCGGGTGAGGTTGAACTCGTAGAAACCTATAATGATGCCCTAGAGAGATTAAATAAAGAAAAGATAGACGTTTTGATTTTTCTTTCAGACGAGATGCTTTCTCAAGCCAAGGAAATCAAGAAAAAATCAAAAGACCTAAAAGTTGTCGTATTCGTTGATCGAGAAAAGGAAGTTATCTCAGCAGAAACAGGATGGCCCTATGTAGAAGAAGCTCATTTACTCAAAGCAGTCATTCTTTAAGAAGAAAGAATAATTGTAGTAAGAGCGGGTGGCGACAGTAACTAGCACCCGCTTTTCTTTTTTTAGCCCCAATAAGCAGGTTCCAACGTCAGCTATGTCCTATAAAAGATAGTAATCCCTTGGCCCGTTATCATCATGTTTTTCAACTCTTGCCAAACCCTCAATTCCTGTATAATCTGGTTCCAATCAAATCCCACGGAGTCCACAAAGTTATCCACAGGGGGTGGCTTTTTTGTTTGCTCTGGTGCTGTATAATACACTAATCTCCAAACCCGGTAGTGAATTTTGGACAAACTGCGTTTAATTGTTCGCCGAAGCGAACAGTCCAAAATCTACTACCGGGAAAGGTCGAAAAACTTAATTTATCAATAAAATTGCTAAAAATATGATTTTAGATTGGTATTCAGTCACCATTGACGCCTTGCAAAATCTTTGGCAAGGATTCGTGGAATTCGTGCCAGCCTTGATCGGTGCCATCGTCGTATTTGGCATCGGTTGGTTTATCTCGGTTTTCTTAGGCAAAATAGTTGCCGAAATCTTAAAGAAAATAAGATTTAACCAGATATTCGAAAAAGGGAACTGGGACGAAGCTTTAGCTAAGGCCGACATCAAAGTGGACGCCTCAGCTTTCATCGGCGCCATTGTCAAATGGGTTTTTGTCATCGTCTTTCTGATGGCCGCGGTGGAAGTTTTGGGTCTGAAAGAGTTTGCCGGCTTTTTAGGCAACATTCTGGGTTATCTGCCCAACGTTATAGTTGCCGCCTTTATCTTAGTGGTTACGGTTATTATTACCGATATTTTAGAAAAGGTAGTGAGAGCCGCAGTCGAATCGATCAGGGTAGGCTACGGCCAGATAGTTGCCGCAATCATCAGGTGGTCAATTTGGATTTTTGCCATTTTGGCTATTTTGATTCAATTGCGGGTGGCTCCTTCCTTAATTGAAACCTTGTTTACCGGCCTTGTCGCCGTCATCGTCATTGCGGCCGGCCTCGCTTTCGGTCTGGGTGGAAAAGAGATCGCCTCGGACGTTTTGCGAGACTTATACAAGAAACTCAAGGGTTAATTATTGCAATTACCTCGTTCTTTACTTCCCCGCCCTCTAAGCTGTCTGAAGATGTTTTAAACTTGGAATTAGAAAATTTCCTTTTCCAAAACAGAAACATAATTCGGTCGGCATAGAGGGCGGGGTTGTTTTTGCGGAATAAAATGCTAAAATGAAGCAGCCAAGGGCACTTGGCGCAGTGGTAGCGCGCCCCGCCTTTTATGTGCGTGTAACTCAGTGGTTAGAGTACTGTCTTCACATGGCAGGAGTCGCTGGTTCGAATCCAGCCACGCACACAAAGGCTAAAAGGGCGGGGAGGTCACAGGTTCGAACCCTGTAGTGCCCACTTTTTATTTTGTGTGATACAATAAAGCTGATGAGCCGTAATATTTTCATTAAATATTTAGTTTGGTATTTTTTTGACACGCCCAAGGGTATTTTGAGAGCCTGGCGAAACTGTCTCAAATTTAATTTAAACCACTGGTCGGTTCCTTTGCTTCTGCAAACGTGGTTGTCTCCCTGGCGGCGCTACCGGTATTCTTACGGCAAGGGCTTCAGTTTCACCAAATACTTTGAAGTTTTCAGTTTTAATCTAATTTCTCGAATCATCGGCGCCATCATCAGGACCAGCCTGATTGTCATAGGATCGTTGATGGAGATTTTGGTATTGTCGGCCGGGGCTGCAGTATTTTTGTTTTGGTTGATTTTACCTTTGCTGTTATTTTTCGGTTTTATCTATGGATGCAAAATTTTATTTTAACGAAGTGAAAACATGTTTGTTTTCTATTTAAAAGAGACCCAGATTTACCAGGCCGTCAAATGGTCTCGTCTCCGGGTTTTCGGCTTGGCGAGGGTTTTGAATAAAATATTCCTTTTTTTGCTCGCTTTCGACTTTTTACTGTTTTTATACGGTTTTTTCGGCGGTAAATTTTCTGATAGTTCCAACTCAATTTTATTAGGATTTTTTCTCATCTTTGCCACTTTATCAATCTGGTTTTGGTTAGCGTCTTCTTTTTTCGAACTTAAGCTTAAAAAACCGACATCGGCCTTCACGATTAACGACGCCCTAGACGGGGCGAGGGGAGCGAACCTGGCCGAGTTTTTGGATTTTGAAGTGGCTAAAGCCGTGGCTGCGTCAGACAGATTCGCTGATTCTCCCGACCTGCCGCCGACCAATTCCACGGTCCTTTTCCATTTTCTGCTTGAAAAAACAGAGGGACTGGAATTCATTTTTTCCCGCGACCTTTTGGACCTTAACGAGATCAAGGTTCTTTTAAGGATCAAGATAAGGGATTATGAGGCCCATGGAGAAGATGCCCTGGGCTACACTCAAGACTATCAGGATACTATTTGGGAGGCGTTAAAGATTGCCCAGAGAAGAAACCACCAGCAGGTCGTGGTGGGGGATGTTTTGAGCGCTTTGGCCATTTACGATCCGGTGTTCCAAAAGATCTTAAGCGATGCCAATTTAAGAAATGCTGACATCGAGAATCTGAGCTGGTGGCTGGAATCTTTAAAAAGCGCGGTCAAAGAAAGCAAGAGATGGTGGGAATACCACAATTTGATGCGCCGGGGGACCTTGGCCAAAGAATGGACGGCCGGCTACACTTTGACTTTAGGCAGGCATTCCACCGATTGGACGGAAATCGCCGAAAAAGACGGTTTTCCAGAAATCATCGGGCACGTGAAAGAAATCGAACAGGTTGAAAGAATTTTGGCCCGTACGGATTTCAACAACGTTCTCTTGGTGGGCGAGCCCGGAGTCGGCAGGAAAAGCGTGATCCAGGGCCTGGTCAAAAAAGCGATTTTGGGCCAGAGTTTGCCTGATATTAATTATAAAAGAGTGGTGGAGCTGAATATGCCGGGGCTGATGGCCGAGACAAAAACAGTTGATGAGCTGGAAAGCACTTTAAACAAGATTTTCCAGGAGGTGGTTTCGGCCGGCAACGTCATTTTAATCATCGACGAATTCCAAAATTTCATCGGCACGAAGCCCGGCCCGGGCACAGTAGATATTGCCGGAGCGATCTCTTCTTATTTGAACCTGTCCGTGTTCCAGATCGTGGCAGTTTGCAGTTTCGTCGGGTTGCACAAAAATATCGAGCAGAATCCTTCCGTTTTAAATCTTTTTGAGAAAGTCGAGGTCGCTGAAATTTCCGAAGGGGAAACATTAATGGCTTTGGAAAACCTGGTTCCGTATTTAGAGCAGAAATACAAGATTTTCGTCAGTTATCCGGCCTTGAGGGAAATAATTTCTTTGAGCAGGCGCTATCTTGCTTCTCTGCCTTTTCCCAAAAAGGCCTTAGACCTTCTTGACGAAGCCATGATTTACGCCAAAAGAACGGCCAAGGGCGGCATACTTCTGCCCCACCACATTAATACGGTTGTCGCCGAAAAGACTCAGATGCCTTTGGGGGAACTCGCGGCCAAAGAAAAAAACATCCTGCTTAATTTGGAGAACTTAATCCACCAGAGGATTGTCAACCAGGAAGAGGCGGTCAAGAATGTTGCTACCGCCCTAAGAAGAGCCCGGGCGGAAGTGAGCGCCCGCAAGGGCCCCATGGGGACTTTTCTCTTTTTGGGACCGACCGGCGTGGGCAAAACTGAGACGGCGAAAGCCCTGGCCCAGGTTTATTTCGGTTCGGAATCCAAAATGATCAGACTGGATATGTCGGAGTTCCAGGATGTCAAAGACATTCCGAGGCTGATAGGCTCGGTCGGCGAAGAAGGCTTGCTGACCACTCCCGTCATCGAGGATCCTTTTTCTTTAATCCTTTTGGATGAAATCGAAAAAGCCCATCCTAATATTTTAAACTTGTTCTTGCAGGTTTTAGACGAAGGATTTTTAACAGACGGGCAAGGAAAAAAAGTTGATTTCAAAAATTCCATCATTATTTCCACGAGCAACGCGGCTTATCAGGTGATTTTAGAAGCTTTAAAAACGCCGGGCGAATGGGCGGGGGTCAAGCAGAAGCTTTTTGATTATATTTTCGAAAAAGGCATTTTCCGCCCGGAATTTATCAACCGTTTTGACGCGGTGGTCGTTTTTAAACCCTTAAGCAAGGAAAACCTTTTGGATATTGCGGGGCTCATGCTGAAGTCCCTGACAAAACACCTCAAAGAAAAGGGGATAGATTTTCTTATTACGCTGCCTTTGAAAGAAAAAATCGTCGAATTGAGCTATAATCCGACTTTCGGAGCCCGCCAGATGAAACGGGTGGTTCAAGATAAGGTGGAAAGCGTTTTAGCCGAAGCCATGTTATCTGGCGCTTTAAAAAGAGGGGACATGGCGGAAATCGACCCTATAAATTTCAAATTGAAAATTAAAAGCTTTTAAAACATGCAAAAACAAGCATTGGCGCTGATCGTGGTGATTGTTCTCCTTGTTGCCTCAGCTGTCGGGGGTTTTTTTATTTACAATGATCGGCCGACCGCGGAGGTCGAGGTTCCCCAACTCCTCGTCATCCGGGAGGCGCCCCCCGCCGAAGAGGCGACCAGCCCGGAAGAACAGGGTCTTCGCTATATTGCTTCGGAGGTGGAGCGGGTGGCGAAAGAATCGGCAGAGTTGAGCGAATTGGCCCAAAAATTCCTGGAAGAAGAAAGGGCGAAAAAGATGTTGGTCAGCGAGGCTAAAGAGAAGTCGTCCCAAGTCAAGGGAATTTACCTCAACGAGTTCATAGCCAGTTCCCAGACGCCCTTCGCCAAGGCTTCCCGCGAAAATATTGTAAGGATGCTGCAGGAGACTGAGCTTAACGGAGTCGTCATTGATATTAAAGAAAATACGGGACCTAATTTGCCTAATTACCTTAAGACTTTTATCAGCGAACTTCACCAAAAGGACGTTTGGGTGATTGCCAGGATTTGCGTTTTCCGCGACTCTTCCCTGCGGGAAAAAAAACCGGACTGGTATTTAAAAGACTACACCGCCACTTCGTCTGATAATATTTGGAAAGATACGGCCGGAGCTTCGTGGCTGGATGCGAGCAGCACGGAGGCCCAGGCATACATTATTGATTTTTCCAAAAAAGCCATTGATTTCGGCTTCGATGAACTCCAATTCGATTACATCCGCTTTCCTTCGGATGGCAAGATAAAAAACATTGTTTATCCTTTTTATGACGGCGAGACCGAAAAATACGAAATTATCGGCGGCTTTTTTTCCAAACTTTCTCGGGATTTAAAAGAATATCAACCCTCGATCATCCTTTCGGCCGACCTTTTCGGGTACTTGGCCACGCAGTTCCAGTCCTTTGACATCGGCCAGCGCTTGTTTGACGCCGGCCAATACTTTGATTACGTTTCTTTCATGCTTTATCCCAGCCATTTTTACGGCGGATTTATGGCGGATTACGACGCAGTCAGGGGCCTGCCTTATTTAAGCCTCCCTTATGAAGCGGCCGACATCGCGACAGTTACCCCCAATAATCCCTATCCGGTTATTTTGCGGTCGGTGCTGGCAAGCGTTGACTACCTTTTCCTCTATGGCTTAGAAGCCAAAGTCCGCCCCTGGCTCCAGGATTTTAATTTAAGCTACGATGTAAACAGGGGAATTCTTTACGATGCCGAGAAAATCAAAGCCCAAGTCCAAGGGGCAGAAGACGGAGGGTCTTCAGGGTGGCTGTTATGGAATTCAGCCAATATCTATACTGAAAGCGCTCTTAAGAAAACTGGGGAATAAGGCACAGAAAGGGTAGCTGTGGATAAAAAGTGGATAAATAGCCCGTTTTAGGGCTATTTTTGTGTTTTGGTGTGGTTGACGTATGTCCTTGAGTGGATAATAATATAGTTGTAGTGGATAATTGTGGAGAAGTATGGGGATAAGTACAGTAAACAGGGGATAACTTGAGCGGAGCGAAACCCCGCCCCCTGTACTAATAGAGAAAGAAAATTAAAACATTATAGAGGTGCCTGGCGCACTCTTAAGCAAAGAATTACCGCTTAGGGGGCGGGGTGCTTCATTACATTCAGCATGCTTATTGGCGAATACCAGCATATTATTGATACGAAGAAAAGATTAGCTATTCCAGCCAAGTTCCGGAAGGATTTGGGCGAGAAGGCGGTTATTACTAAGGGGCTGGAAAGTTGCCTGGTAATTTACACTTTAGACGAATGGGCGAGGTTCGCTAAGAAGCTGGAAAGCTTGCCGACCGGCCAGGCCGACGCCAGGAATTACGCGAGGCTCCAGCTTGCCGGAGCTTCCGACGTCGAACTCGACAAGCTGGGCAGGGTTTTAATACCTGATTATTTGAAAGAATACGCTTCCTTAAAGAAAAACGTCACGTTGCTGGGCCTTTCTACTAAAATTGAAATTTGGGATACCGAAAAATGGCAGGAGCACAGAAAGAAGACGGAAAGTTCAGCCGGGGATATCGCCGAAAGGTTAAAGGAACTCGGCATTTAAAAAACATGCATATTCCAGTTCTTCAAAAAGAAGTCATTAAGTATCTTGATCCGAAACCCAACGAGAATTTTATTGATGCGACCATCGGCGGGGGAGGGCACGCTTCAGAACTTCTGCAAAAGACAGCGCCCAGAGGCAGGGTCTTGGGGATTGACTGGACGCAGGAAGCGATTCAAGGAATCAAGACATATCAGAAAGATATGCCCAACCTGATTCTTATTTGCGATAATTTTGCTAATCTCGCTGAAATCGTCAAACAGAACAAGTTTAATAAAGTAAAAGGGATTTTATTGGACCTCGGATATTCTAGTTGGCACTTGGAAGAGTCGGGCAGGGGATTCTCGTTTCAAAAGAAAGAGCTGCTTGATATGAGATATAACGCGCAGAATCAGCTGACTGCGGAAAAGATCGTCAACTTTTGGTCCAAATTCGAAATCGAAAGGATTCTCCGGGAATACGGCGAAGAAAGGTTTGCCGAAAATATCGCCCAAGGCATTATCGAGGAAAGGAAATCAAAAGCGATTCAGACAACCAGCCAGTTGGTCGAGATTATCAGTCGAGCGGTTCCCCGGGGATATCTTCACGGGCGCATCCATTTTGCGACCAGGACCTTTCAGGCCTTAAGAATCGCCGTGAACGACGAATTAAGCAATATTGAGAAAGTTTTGCCCCAAGCCCTGCAAGTTTTGGAGCTGGGTGGCAGAATCGCCGTCATCTCTTTCCACTCGCTGGAAGACAGGATTGTCAAAAACTTTTTCTCCGCCTACGCCAAAGGCTACGGCGGACAAGAAAAACAAATAGAAATTTTAACAAAAAAACCAATTGTCCCAAACTGGCAGGAAATAAAAATTAACGCACGGGCCAGGTCAGCTAAATTAAGAGTCGCTATAAAAATATGAATTACGCTTTAATGCTCAATCCGTCGATGATCCGCCCGCTTATCTTAGGGCGGAAATTAAGCTTGAAGGCCGTTTGCCTCGTGGGCTTTTCCTTGATTGTTTCTTTGGTCGGCTTTTACATCTTCCAGATCAGCGCCATCACAGAGAAAAGTTTCACCATCGCCAATTTAGATAAGCAAATTACCGGCCTGAATAAGGAATTTAAGAATTTGCAGACCAACCTTTCCGACACAAGTTCCTTGTCCGGCCTTGAAGAAGTCTTGGTAGCCAAAGGCTACGAAAAGGTGGGCAAGATTCATTATATCCAAGTTTTGGAAAATACGGTGGCGGCCAAATGAGAACCTGCTCCGCAGAACCTCGATTTCTAAGAAATTAAGCATGAAAAATTGGAGAATTAATTTTGTCTTAGCGCTAATTTTTATATTTTCAGCGGTCATCTCATGCCGCTTGTTTTTTTTGCAGGTGGTCAACCATAATTATTACGCGGCTTTGGCCAGAGGCCAGCAGAAATTATTCTGGGACGTCATCGGCGACCGGGGAGAGATTTTTTTAGCCAATCACGCTTTGCCCGTAGCGACCAACCGCGAATATTCGTTTTTGTACCTCTCGCCGGCTGAAGTGCCCGGCGACCAAAAAGAAGAAGTGGCTCAAGTTTTGAGTGAACAATTAGATATGGATAAAGAGTACCTCATGTCCAAGCTCCAGAAAGACAGCCTTTACGAGCTCATCCGCGACAAAATGACCGACGAAGCCATAGCTCCGATTGAAGAGCTCGGGTTGGCCGGCGTTCATTTCAAAAAAGAAACGTTCAGGGAATATCCTTACGGCGATTTTGCTTCCCACGTCCTCGGTTTTGTGAATGAGGAAGGCTACGGCCAATACGGCGCAGAAGAATACTGGAACGATGTTTTGCGCGGCAAGGAAGAATTCTGGGAGGGGATTAAGGGGCCTCTGGGCTATTTTTTTTCAGGATTAAGCAACTCCGACAATAAGGGGCAGGATCTTCAATTGACGATTGATTACAACATTCAGTATTTGGCTGAAAAGCTTTTGAAAGGCGCCGTAAAAACTTTAAACATCAAGGGCGGGACCATCATCGTCATTAATCCCAACTCCGGAAAACTGTTGGCCCTGGCCGATCTGCCCAGCTTTGACCCCTCCGAATATTCAGCCGAGGAAGACTTCAGCATTTTTCAGTCAGACGCTACCCAGAAGATCTTCGAACCGGGCTCTGTTTTTAAGCCCATTACCATAGCCTCAGCCATAGACCAGGGGAAAATTACGCCCGAAACCACTTATCAGGATCCGGGAGTCTTGGAAATCGGCGGCTGGCCGATTTACAATTACGACCAGCGGATTTATCCCGGCGACACCACCATGACGCAGGTTTTGGAAAAATCCATCAACACCGGAGCGGTTTTTGCCGAAAGCCAGCTGGGCCATAAAAAGTTTTTAGAGTACGTCACCAACTTCGGAGTTTTCGAAAAAACCGGCATTGATCTTCAGGGAGAGACTGCTTCCAGAAACGCCGAGTTTAAAAAAGGCTACGAAATCAGTTATGCCACGGCGAGTTACGGGCAGGGCATTGAGATGACGCCTATTCAATTAGTGAGGGCTTTCTCGGTTATTGCCAACGGCGGAAAACTGATCAAGCCCTATTTAGTTGAACAAGATCTTGAAATGAGTAATAATAACATAATCTCTCCGCAGACAGCTTCGAAGGTGACGGCGATGTTAGTGAGCGTCGTGGAAAACGGCTTCGGCAAAGCGGCGAGGGTTCCGGGCTATTATGTGGCGGGCAAAACCGGCACCGCCCAGGTTTCCTACTCGGCTCTGGGCATCAACCAGAAAGGGTATTCCGATAAAACCTGGCAGAGTTTCATCGGATTCGCTCCGGCTTTCAACCCCCAATTCCTGGTCCTGGTTAAATTGAATAACCCCTCCACCAAGACCGCCGAGTATTCAGCCGTACCGCTTTTTCAAAGCCTCGCCAAATACATCATCGATTATTATCAAATACCGCCCGACCACAATGAAAATGAATAATGCGTTCAATAAAATAAAATTTCTTTTAACAAGGCCCAAGGTCGTGATGGTTTTAGGCAACGGCAAAGAAACCGCGGCCCAGGCCATCAGCCAAGTTCTGGGGCGATCTTCCCGCGCGGGTAAAGACGTCCTTGTTTACCAGGCTGATGCTTCTAATGAAAAAGAAGCCGAATTTTTATTGAAAAACGCCAAGTCGATTATTTTAGTGTTAACTCGCGTCGGGGAATATCATACGGATAAAGAGTTTTTCGCCGCAGAAAAACCAGACATTGCTTTGATTGAAAAGCTGATCAGAGTTCTGCCCGCGCAGGCAAACCTGGTTTTGAACTTTGACGACGAAACCATCAGAGATCTTAAAAACCAAACCAGCGTAAGCACCTTATTTTTCGGTTTCGGAGTGAGGGCCAATATCCAGGCGACCGATGTGTTTTTAACCCAGTTGCCGGACCTCGGCACCAACTTCAAAATAAATTACGAAGGGAATATCGTACCCGTCTGGTTAAAGCATCTTTTCGGCAAAGAGCATATTTATGCGGCGCTGGCCGGCGTGGCCGTAGGCGAGCTTTCGGGGCTGAATTTGGTGCAGGTTTCTGATGCTTTAAAATCTTACCAGGGGCTTCCGGGCAGGATGAAATTGATCGAGGGGATTAAAAATACTTTAATCTTGGACGATTCCGAATCAGCCACCCCTTTATCGATGTCTGAAGCTTTAGATGTCTTAAAAAAAATTGACCCGCCAGCTGGCGGGCGGGGTGGTGGTAGGAAAATCGCCGTCTTGGGAGATATTGTCGGGGTTAGCCAATATGTTCCCGAAACCCACGAAGCTATCGGCGAAATGGTTAAAGCTTCAGCCGACCTGCTTTTCACGGTAGGGCCCCGGGCCAAGTTTTATGCGGAAGGAGCCAAGAGAATGGGCTTTGCCCCAGACCGGATTTTTTCTTTTGATGAAGTCCCGGCAACCGGTTTGGCCTTGCAGAAGGAGATGAAACAAGGCGATTTAATTTTAATTGACGGGTCCCGAGAACTCCAAATGGCAAAGGTCGTTAACGAAATACGGAAGATTTGACAAATCCTCGTTTTTGAATAAAATAACTCAGGGCCCCATCGCCCCGCACCAGAAACTTCGTTTCGGTACGGGGTAAATCTAGTGGTTTTTGTTAAATTTCGCGCCGTCGTCGTCTAGTTTGGTCTAGGACACCAGCTTCTCAAGCTGGGAACTCGGGTTCGAATCCCGATGACGGCACAAGTAGCACTTTAAAACACCGGCCTGCCCCGTACCGAGCTTTGCTCCGGTGCGGGGTTCAACTCCGGTTGGGGCCGCAGAGACGTTCTTTTAAATAAAAGAAGGATATACCGGTTTCGCCCCGGTTTTTAACGAGACGGAATCTAGATAAATAAAATTGACGAAGGAGGTAACGATAAGTGTTTAACCCGGACGAAATTTTGGAAGAAATTCACAGAAACAGAGAATTCCACAAAAAGAGAATCCTTCGGGCCAAAGAAGTAACCGATCCGTGTCCTGATTGCGGAGATCAATTGGTACACCAGGAATGCATCACCGTCTGCCATAATTGCGGTTACGAAGGCTCAAATTAAAGGCGACTTTGAAAAAAAGTCGCCTTTTTGTTTGAGATGTTCAATTATTTGACAAAATTAAGATGTGTGATAAATTATACTATGGTTCTTTAGCAACTGGGATGATGACCTAAAATTTAGGTAATAAGGGAGGTGCAGACCATGAAGAAGACGATGCAGAAGGCCTTAAGGCCTCTTTCTTCCGTAAAGCTTAATCCTCCTCCGAATGTCCGGCTAAGGACAGTTGAGAGGATGGAAAGGCTGGTGAAGGAGGTTCTTAACGGCAGTGACCTTAATGCCCGGTATCTTTTCGTGCTGGATTACCTTTCAGCTGTCGTCAGTTTCCACAACGCCGAGGATCAGAAAATGAAGAGCGAGTTTTCCATTCAGATCGGGAAAAACGAAGACAAGGGACACCGCCTTCATGGTTTCAATAAAGAAGAGCTCGTTTCTCTTAATTTCCTGGTCCTTCGGGCGAAAGTGAACGGACAGCTGTCGGTCCTCGACAATCGCATCGAGCAAAAGAAGCGACATTAGGCCATTATCCCAAGCAAGAAAAAGGCGGCTTTAACAAAAGTCGCCTTTTTTGTTACAATAAGATAATATGATTTTACAGATTCTTATTCTTTTGAGCTCTTTTTTATTATTTGCCCTTGCCGGGAAGTGGCTGATTGACGCTTTGTCGCGGATCGGGGTTTGCTTGAAATTAAAAGAGTTCGTTCTGGCTTTTTTTATCATGGGGGTCGGAGCTACTCTCCCTAATTTGATCATCGGCGTCACGTCGGCTCTTAAGAAGATACCCGAACTTTCTTTCGGCGACGTAATGGGGGCTAATATTTTTGATCTTTCCCTTGTGGTAGGATTGGTCACTTTAATCTCTCGCAGCGGACTTTCTTCCAGCAGCCGGACCATCCAGGGCAGTTCCATTTTTATGATGGTTATAGCTCTTCTGCCGATTTTCCTGGTTCTTGACGGCAGTTTATCGAGGCTGGACGGAATCTTTCTTTTAGCTGCCTTTGCCACTTATACTTGCTGGCTTTTTTCCAAGAAAGACAGGTTTACGAAAGTTTATAAAAACTGCCCGCTAAAATTCAGTACGTGGGAAATCGTCAAAGATACTTTTACTATTACCGCCGGGCTGCTTATAATTTTTATCGGAGGCCAGGGAGTCGTGTATTCGGCCACCTTTTTTTACGAAACATTTCATCTTCCGCTGGGGCTGATCGGTATGTTTGTTGTTGCCATCGGCACCTGCATGCCTGAAACGTTTTTCAGCCTGCAGGCCGCAAGAAAGGGCCAAGACTGGATGATTTTGGGTAATCTGATGGGCAATGTTATTATTACTTCCACTTTTGTTTTGGGTATAGTGTCCTTGATTGCGCCGATCAAAATTGTCGATTTTTCCCCTTTTGCCATCGCCCGGCTTTTCCTCATTATCGCCGTGCTGTTTTTCATTTTCTTTGTCAAAACCGGCCACAAAATAACCAGGAGAGAGGGCCTGGTTCTGATCGGCGTATACATAGCGTTTTTGATAGTTGAGATTTTAACCAGATGAACAGCTTAATACTCATTTCAGTTGCCTTTTTCATCGTTCTGGGAGCGGTCGTTGTTCTTTTTTATTCCAAAAAATCAAAGGTGGATAAAGTTCAGTCAGACGCCATCAGAGACTTGGAAAGAAGACTCACCGACGTGATGATCGGGCAGTTGGATAAAATTCGGGGGAGCGTTGACGGTACTTCCCAGGCCATGAACGATCAGATGCGTTCTTTTACCAAAGAGGCAACCCAGATCAGGGAAGATTTAAAGCAGGTTCAGGCCACGGTCAAGGACGTCTCCACTTTCCAGGAAATCTTCAAGTCTCCGAAGTTGCGGGGGCAGTGGGGCGAGGCCTCTTTAGAACATATTTTATCCCAGCACTTTCCCAAAGAACTTTATAAGGTCCAGCACCTTTTTTCTTCGGGCGAGCAGGTTGACGCCGTCTTAAAGCTGCCCAATGATCTTGTTTTACCGATTGATTCCAAATTCCCTTCGGAAAACTTCGACAAAATGGTGAAGGCTGCCACTGAAACCGAAAAATCATTTTTCAAGAAGAGCTTTCTAGAAGACGTTAAAAATAGGATCAACGAGATCGCCTCAAAATACATTTTGCCGTCAGAATCAACCACGGAGTTTGCTTTAATGTATATTCCGGCCGAAGCCATCTATTATGAAATCGTGAGCAGCCTCGGCAAGGAGCTGGATGTGGCTGCTTTTGCCTGGTCCAAGCGCGTTATTCTCACTTCGCCCAACACTCTTTATTTAACCTTAAGAACGATCGAGCACTGGTTCAAAGATACGCAGGTTTCCAAGCAGACCCAGGAGATTTTAAAGAAGCTCGGCAAGGTTCATCAGGATGCCGAGAAGTTAATGGACGATTTCCGGAAGCTCGGCAGCCACTTAAGGGACGCCTCTTCGGCCTACGGGAATTCGGAAAAAAGGCTCAAGCTACTTGACGACAAGGTGGAAAAACTGGTAGAAATAGGGGAGTATAAGAAACTGAAAGAACCTAAAAATTGAGCGAAGCGAAACCCCGCCCCCTATGCAGTATGTATTACGTTTACGTCTTAGAAAACATAAAGATTAAGGAATTATATATAGGATACACCGGGGACTTAAAAAGGAGGATAAATCAACATCAATATAAAAAGATTGGTTTTAAATTAATTTATTACGAAGCTTATTTAAGTGATAAATTAGCAAGGTCGAGAGAAAGAAAATTAAAATATTATGGAAGTGCCTGGCGTACCCTAAGAGAAAGAATTACAGCTTAGGGGGCGGGGTACTCACTACGTTCGTATGTTAGCTGTTATCAAAACCGGCGGCAAGCAATACTTAGTTGCCCCGAAGAACAGAATCAAAATCGAGAAACTAGAGCAGAAAGAAGGCTCAGAGGTCGCCTTCAGCGAGGTTTTATTATTGGAGAAAAACAACCATCTTGAAATCGGCGCGCCTTTGGTGGCCGGCATCAAGGTTTTCGGCAAGATTTTAAAGCAGGGCAAGGGCAAGAAGGTGATCATCGGCAAATACAAAGCCAAAAAGCGCTATCATGTGAAAAAAGGGCACCGCCAGTTTTTCACCCAGGTGGAGATTACCAAAATAGAATCTTAAAAACCTTAATAAGGAGGAAGAATGCAGAATAATTATTTCAGAATGCCCAAACCAGACAATATGGTTTTATTCGGGATTAACCTGAAACATTTGGCGAAAGAGGCGAAAGTCGATTATAAAACAGTGGGGAAGTCGGTGGATCGTCGGCCTAGCACTGTTCAGCAATGGGTAGCCGGAAGGAGCCAGCCCGATTACAATGCTTTAGTGGGCTTGGCTGAATTTTTCACCCTACGACTAGGAAGATATGTTTCGATCGATGAATTTTTCGACAGGAAGGAGGCGTGAAAATGTGGTTTCCATTAAAGAAAAGATATTTTCTTGAGAAAGAGAGGATTGATACTCATAGCCGATGGGGAGAAGAAGGGGTAATAGCGATTAAGAAATGTGCACCGATTTATATCGGATTTGAAGGCGTTATACCCGTTTTCTCTTTTGCCGGTGCTTTATTAGCTGGTTTAACGTTTAATGATCTAAAACTTCCGGATCAATGCGTGATGGATGAAGAAGGAAGTGTTTTCTGCTCAACAAATACTCAGTTTGTGGCGATTGCTTATAAGAGATGGTTAAATCCTCGAATTAATTACTGCCCTGGATGTGGAAAAGTAATATCTGGTTTTCCGCTATTTCCGGACGCAAAAATCCTTAAAAAGTATGAGGTGAAAAGGAAAAAATAAATAAAACGGTAATGATTTATCGAAAGGACCTTGGTTTTATATCAAGGTCCTTTTTATAATATCAAAGTGTATTTATTTTCTACCTTCCAACGCTGAGCCCAGCGTTTCTTCATCGGCGTATTCCAGTTCTCCGCCTAAAGGCAGCCCGCGGGCAAGCCTGGTTATTTTTTTACCCAGAGGTTTCAAAATTCTTTCAAGATACAAAGCGGTGCTTTCTCCTTCGGTAGTGGAGTTAGTGGCAATAATAGTTTCTTGGATTTCCTTCTGGCCGGCCCTGGTTAAAAGCTCTGCGGTCCGCAAGTCCTTTAAGTCTTCGCGATTGAATCGCGAGAGAGCTCCTCCCAAAATGAAATACCTGCCCGGATATTTTTTAGTTTTTTCAATAGGGACAAGGTCCGTCTCTTTTTCGACAATACAGAGCATGGCCTGGTCCCGGCGGGGATTGCTGCAGATTTCGCACAAATTTCCTTCGCCTTCAAAAGGATTGAAACAAAACGAGCATTGTTTGACCGTGCTTTTAAGATTAGCGATTGAATCGGCAACTTCTTTTACCTCCGCGTCAGAGGATTTCAATAAGTAAAAAACAAAACGGGCGGCGGTT
>Ga0208375_1001696_pt1 | contig 23468 bp, 26 predicted proteins | sample RifOxyD1_FD_184038 | JGI IMG/M metagenome (GOLD analysis project Ga0208375, IMG submission 184038) | Soil microbial communities from Rifle, Colorado - Rifle Oxygen_injection D1 (SPAdes) | ecosystem: Environmental > Terrestrial > Deep subsurface > Rock core/Sediment | place: Rifle, Colorado...
AACTCCAACTCAAACTGGAAATTATGATGTAAATGTAAAAGTTTCTGATAATAAAGGCGGGGTAGATGAACAATCATTTGTTATTATTGTTTCAAGTGTTATTCCTGGAAACAATGCACCTTATTTTACAAATTTACCTGCTACTGTTACTGCATATAAAAATGTTTTATTTAATTATGATGTAAATGCAATTGATGCTGATGGTGATACATTAACTTATTCATTAGTTAGTTCTCCTGATAATGTAGTCATGAACATGAATACAGGTTTAATTACATGGACACCAAATGAGGTAGGAAATTATAATATTCAAGTCAGGGTTTCTGACAACAATGGTGGAAGTGCGGTAAGCACATTAACTGTAAATGTCAATATTATTAATCCTAATGATTTAAATGCACAAATTATAAATCCTAATGAAGGAGATATTTATTATCAAAATACTCCTGTTTTATTAGAAGGAATATCTAATCCAGTTGCTACAAATTATGAATGGAAAATATTTCAGGGAAATAGTTTAATACGAACAATAACTGGCAATATTATTGGCGGAACAATAAGCACTTTTTATAATTTTGCAGAAACAGGAATTTATCAAATATTATTTGGGGTTTCTGTTGATGATGTAAAAAGTCCATATGATAATGTTAATATTGAGGTTGTTCAACAACCTGATGTTTCAATAAAAGTAATCAGTTATGTTAACAATGCATTAACTGTTGAAGGTGTTGTAATTGATTCAAATTTAATTGAAAAATATTTATGGGACTTTGAAGGAAGAGAAAGAGAAGGAAAAATAGTAAGCATTGAATTTACACCTGATAAGAAAAGCGTATTTGTCGTATTAACTGCTGTAGACAAATATGGGAATGATTTCATTGCTACTAAATTAATTGATTTAAGTCAATTTGATGATGGAAAAGAAACATCACAAGTTCATAAAATAAGATTGAATGACATGACTTTTATCAAATCAAATGATGCAGTGCATGTTTTTGTAAATGTAAGAAATGAAGGAAATAACGACGAGAAAGTTAGCTTGAGAGTTAATATTGGAAGATTTGTCCAGTATGATTCATTTACATTAAGCAAAAATGATGTATTACAAAGACATTTTGTCTTTAAAGAAACTGATGATCAACATGTAATAAACGCAGAAGCAACTGTAGGGAGTAAAAAGTATACTATCTACAAAGTGATGTAGTTACCAAAAAGTTTATAAACATGTTGTTACTAAAGAATTAACATAGCTTAGGGGGGAAAATTAAAATGAAAAAATTATTTGTATTATTAGTATTATTATTTAGTTTAGTTAGTTTAAACACAGTTATGGCTGTTGAGCCTGTTACTGTTACAAACATAGAAATAAATGGCGTAGATGTTCAAGGATTAGATGCATTATATGTTGAAAGAGGAGACATATTAAATGTAAGAGTAACTGTTTCAGCTGATTCTAATGTTGCTGATTTAAGAATAAGAGCTTCTTTAGATGCTTCTTATGAATATGGCGGACCAATAGACCAGGATTCAGCTTTAATGAAATTAGATGCTGGAAGTTCAAGAGTAATTAATTTACAATTACAAATACCAAGTGATATTGATGCTTCTGAAGATACTTCTATTACTATAGATGTAAATGCAGATGGTGAAAGAGTAGATCTTGCTTTAGATACTTTTCCAATAAGATTACAAGAAAAAAGACATGCTGTTGAATTATTTGATGTAATTATAAATCCAGGTTTAAGTGTTAGAGATTACTTATCTGTTTCAGCTGTTGTTGAAAATATGGGTGACTGCATAGATGTTACTTCATGTGAACCTGAAAAGAATGTAATTATTGAAGCAAGCATTCCTGCATTAGGAATTAGCGTAAGAGATTCAATAGACAAATTATATCCTGACACTTTAGAAGATGATAGTGATGAAAGTGCAAGAGATTCTACTGCTAAAGTAAATTTACCTATTATAGACTTAAGCAATGCTCCTGCTGGAACTTATGAATTAAGAGTAAGAGCATACTTTAATAGAAAAAATGACTTTACTGAAAAGAAATACACTTTAGTTGTAGAAAAAGGCATTGCATCTGATTTAATATTCAATGCAGATTCAACAAGCAAAAATGTTGAAGCTGGAGAAACTGTTGAATATAAATTAAGTGTAGCTAACTTAGGAAAGAATGACAGAACATTTTTAGTAAATGTTGAAGGTGTAAGTACATTTGGAAGCGCAAATGTTGAACCTAGAATGATTACTGTTAGAGCTGGTACTACACAAGATGTTAAATTAACTTTAGTTGCTAAAGACAATATTCAAGGAACTAATTTGTTCAGTGTAAAATTACTTGAAAATGGACAAATGGTACAAGAATTAAATTTAGAAGCTAAAGCAAGTGATGACAACTTAGCTACTTTCAAGACAGGATTACAAGTAGGTTTCGTAATATTATTGGTTATCTTAATAATATTAGGAATAATTGTTGCTTTATCAAGAGGAAAGGATAATGGAAATGTAGAAGTTCCAACTCCTTCCAGAAAAGAAGACAACGACAAACCACAAACCTATTACTAAGGTTTCTTTTAGGAAAAGAAAGTCCTGAAAGAAAAATAAAGAAATCCTGAATTTTTTATTTTTTTATTTAAATTTTATACAAAAGTGAGATAAAATGGCAAGAGGAAGACAACCCAAAAGAATTGTAGAAACAGTAGCTGAAAAGTTTGCTGTTTGCTTTGCTTCTGATGATGTTTCTATTGTAGTTGGTGTTACAAATGCAAATTCTGGATATAGATGTCCTGGTTTTAATTTTTTTGTGAAAGGAGATGTTTTCTTGGATATAATAAAGGATGGCAAAGATGTAGAAGTTTATTCTGCAAGACAAGACTTACATCCTTTTAATGATTTAGACAGAGCTATACAATCTTTAGACATGATAGCTATTAACAGAACATTGGAAAAAGAAGGTATAAGCGTTATAAAACCTAGAGAATTTAAATATTTGTTTGGGCCATTATTTGTAAAATATAATCCAGGCATGAAAGGAGTGGGCAATCAAGATATTCATGAAAATTACTTGATTGTTATTTAACTTATTTATGGAGAAAAATGGCAGAAGAAAGAAAATCACCTTTAGAATCGTTTAATTATCCTAAATCCATGCATCTTGTTTTTAATCCAATGACTAAATACACCCACGTTGATAATTATTCTTTATATGTTTTGAGACTTACAAAAGTTGAAGCTATTTATAGTGATGGAAATGATTTCAGAGGCAATCTGGCTATTGATGAAATTCCAAGAGATTATAGAGTTGATTCAAAAGGAAATAGAGTTTTGTGTGTAGGAGAAGATGTTGTTTCTAAATTTAGCGAAGTTATTAAGGGAAATAAAAGATTAGGAGATATTGAAAGAGAAGGAATAGAAATTACTTTTAAAGTTAGAAACTGGGTAGAATTCAAATATGATGTAGGAAGACAAATAAGGCAAAAAACAGGTCTTTTAATTGATTCAGAGGAATTACTTAGACCAATATTTGATGAGTATAGCAAAGTAATTTAATTTTACTTTTTTATTAAATCTTTTATTTGATTAAATAATAGTCTTTTATTGAATTTTAAGTCTTCTATGAATGATTCTGGAAGAACATCTAATTCTGGAATCTTGTTGAAAATATTATCTGTTATGTTCATGCAGCTTTCTATTTTGTTTATTGAGAATTTATTTAATTCCAGCTTATTTTGATTTAACAAAATATTTAATTCTTTCAATTTATCAAATGAATTTATTATGCTGTTTAGGATTATTTCTGAGTTTAATGTATCTATCTTTCTGGTATATCTGCTTTTATTTGATTTGCTTATTGTTGTATGAATATTGTTTAATGTGTCTTCAAATAGGGTTATATGTGATTGGACTTCTTCTATATCGTGTTGTTTTATTGTTTTGTTTTCTAATCTTTCAAAAACTCTTGCTAGATTCTGCCTGAATAACAATAAAGAGGATCTTATTCTACTTATTCTTTCATTAAATGAGATTTCATAGATTTCAGATACAATTACTTCTTGTTTAATTGAGACTAATTTTGAGGTTACTAATGCAAGTAATAATAAACCCAAAATTACCTGGATTATTGCTATTATTCTGAAAAAACCTAATGGAATTATATCTCCAAAACCTGTTGTTGTTGCTGTTATGAAACTAAAATATATATCTGTTGATAACTTGGTAATTACTTCTTCTGTTTGTGTTGAGAGCAAAAAAGATGAATCATTTGAAAAGAAATGATAGATTAATCCAAAACCCGAGATAATTATTATCCATAAAGTCAGGATATTAAGAAAAGACAATTTATCAAGCCAAGTTTCTAGTTTAAAGTTCATTAGGCTCTTTCACTTTGATGTTAAATTTATAAACTTTATCCATAAGGTTTTTCTTTTGGTCGAGAAAGCAAAGCTTTCTAGACTCCAGAAAACTAAAGTTTTCTTGAGTAAAAGAAAACCCTGATAAAGAAAACACTTAGGAAAAGAAAAGTTCTGAAAAAGAAAACATTTTTGGAAAAAGTCTTGAAAAAGAAAAGAAAATTTGATATTTGCTATTAAATATATTCTAATTACATAAACTTTAAATAGGAATGACTTTCTTTGAGTAATAAAGGGGAGTTGTTTTAAATGAATGGTAAATATATAATAATATTAATGATTTTTGCAATGCTTGCTATAAACGTAAATGCTGATTTTACTTTAAGTTCTGATACTTTAGAACAGACTGTATGTCAGGGTAATACTGTTTTGTTCACAACTAAAGTTTTAGGTTCTGGATTATTTTCTGTTAACCAAGAAGGAAATGGAGCTTCATTTTCTACAACTGTTCCTTTAAATGCCCAGTCAAATGGAGTATTTTACACTTATATGACACCTTCTTCTTTAACTTTGCCTGGAAATTATAACTTAAATGTTGTTGTTAATGATGGTGCAACTGTAAAAAAAGCAAATTATGCATTAAATGTGCAGGATTGCCATGCAATGCAAATTAAAGCTGAGACTGTAAAGGATATTTGCGAATGCGGGAGTGAAAGAATTGGCTTTAAGATTAAGAATAATGGGAAGTTTACTGAAACCTATACATTAAGCTTAACTGGCTCTGGAAAAGATATTGCTAAACTAGCTTCTGATTCAGTTAGCTTGGATGCTAATGAAGAAAAAGAAGTTACTGTTAATGTTGATGCTCCATGCAATCTGGAAAGTGCTTTTGATTTAACATTAAATGTTGTTTCCAAGAATAGCGATGCTAGTTCTAGTTTTACTACTTTAATTAATGTAAACAAATGCTATGGCTTTGATGCTAATCTTGAAAAAAGCTATTTGAGTTTATGCGAGAAAGAAGATACTTCCTTAAAATTAGACATTACTAATTTAGGTGTTTATGATAATAATTTCAAAATTAAAGTTGATGGTGTAAACTGGATTAATGTTGAGAAGAATGAAGTTTCTATTCTACAAAAAGGAAAAGAGAGTGTTAACTTGCTTATTAAACCTGGCTCTAATATTGGAAACTTTACTGCTAAAGTAAAAATAAGCACCAAAGACAATAATATTGTAAAAGAGGGCGAGTTAAAAGTTGATATTAGAAAATGCTATGGTGTTAATTTAAATGTTGATTCTGAATTTAAAGTTTGCAATGCATTTGTTTCTTCAAAAGAGATTGAAGTTAAAAATCCAGGTGAATTTGCTGAAACTTTTATGATTAAGGGCGGTTATGACTGGATAGAAGAAGAGAATATAACTCTACAAAGCAAAGAGACTAAAAAAGTATTATTGAGATTAAATCCTGAAAATCTAAAAGAAGGAGATTATAGAACTCAAATTACTGTTACTAATGTCAAAGATGATAATTTGAAAGAAGAAAAAACAGTAACAATAACTGTTGTTGACAAAATCAATTGCTATGGTGTTAGTTTGACTCTTGATAAAAATATTGATGTCAAAAGAGATTCTTCAAAATTAGTCACTGTTACTTTGAAAAATAATGGTTTTGAAGATGGAAAATATTTACTTGAATTAAATGGAAACACTAATTTTGTACAGGTAAATCCTTCTATTTTAGAAATAGAACATGGAAAATCAGCTAATACTTATTTATACATTGCACCTTCAAAATCAGTTGAAGAAGGTGTTTATGAGGTAATATTGAAAGTTAAATTAGAGGATAATACTTTAATTAAAGAAGAAAGACTTAATATTAAAGTTGGAACAGAAAGCAAAGTTGTTTCTTCTAATACAACTTCTTTTTGGAGTAAAATAACTGGATGGTTTACTTTTGAAGTTAAAAATGAAACCAAAGTACAACCTGTAAAAACAGTTAAATTAAATGCTAATGGTGTAAAGGTTAAAGCTAATACTTCATTTATTATTGGAAATGAAACACATTCATTTGAGATTGTTGAAATGGATAATGAGAGTGCTACAATTGTCTTTAAATCTGATCCTGTTGTAGTTTCTTTAGATAATAATGAGACTATTAAAGTTGATTTAAATCAAGATGGGAAAGAGGATGTTTCTGTAACTTATCTTAATAATGAGTTTTTAATTAAACAAATTGCTGAAGAAAAAGAATCTTTTTTTAACCAGAGAAATTTGATAATAATAGGGGTAATTATTGGTGTTTTAATATTAGGAATATTGCTTTACTTCATGATTGCTTCTGATAGTGAAGAAGAAACAAAAGAAGAAAAGTTTGAACTTGAGGAAGAGGAAGAAGGCGGTTATAGGATAGGAAGATGGATATTGGGATTGATTGCAATTGGTGTTTTAGCTTATTATTTCAAAGATTCTATTAATTGGAAGGATTATCTACTTGCTTATAAAAACTATATTATAATTGGCTTAATCTGCTTAATTGGAATTGTTATATTAGCTAAATACTGGAAACAAATTAATAATTTTTTAGATGATTTAGACGAGGAAGAGAAGAAGCCTCTTGATAAAAGCCTTAAAAGAACAAGTTCTTCTAGCAGAAGCCTTTTAGAAAAAGCCTTCAGGGAAAAGCAAAGCTTAACACTTCAGGGAAAAGAGAAAGAAAAGAAAAGACTTATTGTTAGGCATACTAAAGAAGTTGAAAAAAAACATGCTGTGAAAAAAGAGGTTATTGTAAAAAAACCTGTTAATGAAGAGAAAAAAAGAGGAAGACCTAAGAAAGTTGAAGAGAATACAGAAGATAATATTGAAGAATGAGAGTTGAAATACATCAACATAATAGTGAAGTGGTTTTAACAGGTGTTCCATTTTGGTGTACACCAAGAAGAGTTGCAGATACTTTAGCAAGATTGTCTGGTGTTGCTTGCAGAATTGATAGAAGTGAAGAAGGTGATTATAATGTTTCCAGGCAAGATTCTAATGGCGGTCCTATTTTTAATGTAAACTCAATGGGACATGGAGAAATAATTGTTTGGTATAAGGGATTAAGTTCTTATGCTTCAGTCGAAGTAGTTCGGGACTTGCCTGGAGAAATAAGAAACCCCTTTTATGGATTTTTAAAATCTTTTAGGCAAGGACTATAAAAATAATATCTTTTCCTTCATCAATTTCTTTTAAATTTTTAAAATGTTTTTTCATTAATTTTCTGAAATTATTCAGTTTTTTTGATTTTTTTAAAAAAGTAATGCAAATGTTATTGTTTTTAGATACTCGCTTTGTTTCTTTTATTGCTTTTTCTAAATTATTTACATTTTGAAATGCTGTAACTGAGATTATTGTTGAAAATGACTTGTTTTTGAATTTTAATGATTCTGCATTGCCTTCTATACAGTTTTTTCCTGCTAATTTTAACATTTCTTTATTATTGTCTATGCCTATTGCTTTTACTTTGAAGAATTTTGTTGAAATGCCTGTTCCACAGCCAATATCTAATAAAGGGGGGATAATCTTCATATTTTCTTTTATCACTCTCAATTTCTTTAATTGTTCTTCTTCGTATAAGTTATTATATCCTTTTGCTAATCCTGAGTAAAAGTCCATATTTCTTATTAAAAAGATAGACTTATAAATTTATTACTATTTGGTTATCTAAATGAATAAAGACTTGTTAAAAAATAAATGGATTTTAGCTGGTTTACTTTTAGTAATAGGCATTATTGTTAGTTTAATAATCTGGTTAATCATTAAATTTATCTTTCATTCAGATAGCACTATTGCAAGTGCTATAGGCGGGATTATTGGTGCTAATATAGTAGGCATGATATATTATTCAAATTTTAAAGAGATTATGCCTAAAACTCTCAGAAGAAATGTTACTTTAATCTATATGTCTTTACAAGTTTTAATCCTTATATTGGTTATCTTAGTCTATTACTTATTTCTAGGTTTGGGCTTAAACTATATAGTTTTTTTAATTATTTTAAGTATTTTAATCCTTTTTGTTTATGGATTTATTATTTATCATGGTTTGAAGTATCCTTATAAAATTAAATAAAAAGAAAAATTATTGCCTTGCTTCTACAGGCAAATTTGCATTTATCCTTGTTCTTGCACTATCTGGAGTAGAATTATCAAATGGCAAGACATATTCTCCATTTTGAAATATTTCTGCAAATGTGCACCTTGTTGGATAAACCCTGACATTTATTTTATCTTGAGTTAATGTACTTGCATTTGGCAAGAATGTCAAATCATAACCCTTGTTTGTTGAATCAATTTGGCCTGGACATGTATATTTGAATACATCCAAACGAGGATTGCCTCTTACTATTTGGGAATAAACAGAAGAAATATCTGATGCTATGCTTGCAGATGCTAAACTAACTGCGAGTGTTAAACTTGTTGCGAATTTTGCAAATGTTCTCATTATCAATTAATGTAAAAAACTATTTTAAGCATTTCGTTTAATTATTAGAAACCTTAAGGTTTATTGATGGTTTCTTGCTGCTTGTAATTCTGAATCGAATCTTGTTTTAACTGAATCTGGAAAATTTCTAGGAGATTGGTTTAATGGATACCAAGCACCATTAACATAAAAAGTAAGAGTGTCTGTGCAAATACTGACTGGCGGATGATAATCAGCTTGGACTGTAATTTGAGTAACAGAAGTATCAGAAGGTGTAAATGTTAAACTATGCACTGTATATCCAATTTGATTTAATCCTTGTCTGCAATTAGCCTTATACTCTGTTATTTTTAATTCTCCTCTTTTTAGTTGAGAGAAAACTTCTGAAACAGAAGGTCTTGCTTGTTCTTGTTGTCTGGAAGCGACTCGTGCTGCTGTTAAACTTGCAATTATAGAAAAAATTGCAGCTATTTTTGCAAATGTTCTCATGTATTTTTAGCATATTTGGTTTATATAAACATTTATGTGTTGTATTAGAAATATTTAAATTCTGATATTAAATTATTATAATAATGATTTTAACAAAAAAAGAGATTTTAGAAGAAATCAAGCTTGGAAATTTAGAGATAAAACCTTTAAATAAAAACCAGATTAATGAGGTTTCTATTGATTTAACATTAGATAATGAGTTTAGGATATTTGATAAAAGAGATTTAATTAAATTAGATTCTGATTACAAAAAATTTTCTAAAGTTGTGAAGAAAAAAGAATTAATAATACAACCAGGTGATTTTGTCTTGGGAATAACTAAAGAGAAAATACATTTGCCTTCGAATATTGCTGGTCTTTTAGAAGGAAGGAGCAGGTTTGCAAGATTAGGGGTTTTAATTCATGTTAGTGCATCTATTATAAAACCTGGTGTTAATAACAAGCAGGTTCTAGAGATTAAGAATTTGGGTAATTCTGATATTTTATTAAAAGCAGGAACAAGGATATGCCAGTTATTATTAATGAGGACTGAGAGCAATACTTCTTATCATGGGAAGTTTAAGAAACAGGACAAGATTTAGATAAACTTTTAAGTTCTTTTCTTATTAATTTTAATATGAATAAAAGACAGGTTTATGGAAGTAATTATTTTAAATATGGTTCTTTTGCTACTGCTATTTTGGCAGGTCTTTTGTTTGCTGGAACTTTTGTAAAAATAGCTTATATATCTCCTTCTCAACCAGCTAATATTTTATCTTTGGAAAGAGAATTAGTTAGAAAATTAAAGAATTCTTCTGATGAACTATCTAGAAGAAGAGTTACTGTTTCTTTGGATAGTTTAGGGGGGTTACCTGAATATAAAACAGGTAAAGAACAAGAAAGAGAAGACATTGTTAATTATTTGGTTCTTGGTTTAGAATTTGTAATTTTTACTGCTGGTTTAGTTGGCATGGATTTAAATGATAAATCTAAGGAACATAGTTAATATTATAAGTTTTTTCTTTGTTTAAACTGAATGAGCAAATATAGCCCTAAAAGATTTGAATTAACATTGCTTATTGGTTTAACTTTGTTTGCTGGCGGGATGACTTCTAGTATAATCAATACTCTTAATGAATCCAGAAGAGTTAAAAATAATTTAGCTGAAAAAACATTAACAGAAAATGATTATGAAAGAAGAATGTACATGGGTTTTGGAACAGCTGCAGTAGGTTATATTATTCTTATGTCTGGGATGGTGTACAGTATAAAAGAAAATAATAATTCAGATGAAAATCAATGATGTTTTAATTTAAACTGTTTTTCTAAGATGATAATATAAGTTAAGATGAAAATACCTAGGAAAAATCCTGCTAAAACATCTGAAAACCAATGAACTTTTAGGTATAATCTTGAGAAAGAAATTGTAATCATTAATAAAATGTTTATTATTATAAATGAATATCTTATTATTTTGTTTTTTATTTCATTTTTGAAAACATAGATTAAGAAGCCAAAAATTAATGCTGCAAACAATGCATGACCACTTGGAAAGGAAAATTCTGTTTCTTCTATTAACATATTCATTGGACGGGCTCTTTGTATTAATTCTTTAATTACTGTTTTAAAGAATAAACCTGCTATTAATGAATAAAACAAGATTCTTGCCCTAATGTAATATTTCTTTTTTATGAAAAAAGCTAATAATATTAATGCTATTATTATTACTGAAATTGTATTTACTATGTTTGTGAAAAATATCATTAATGTTTTATATGCTAAATTGAAATCTAATTGGTTAATTTTAATGTCTAAATTAAATAGAAATTCTCTTTGAGTAAAGTAAAAAACAGCTAGTAATAAGATTAAGGAGAGAATGTTTAAGGTTAAAACTGAGTTCTTTAATGGTTTATTCCTTATTTTGTATAATAGGAAAAGTTCTGCTATAATGAAAAATATTATTAGGTAGGTGAACATGTAATCTTTAATATTTGTTAATTTAAAAAAGGTTTCTAATCATTGACTTTGGTCTGTCCAGAATTCAAAGAGCGTATAATCAATTTTTTCTAAGTTTAATATATTTATTATTTCATTGGAATTTTCCAAAGGAGCCATAAATGATAAAGGAGTTAATTGTTTTCCCTTTATTTTTTCCAATATACCTTCTGAAGAGTAAGATTTTTCTTTTCTTCCAAACAAGATTCTTATTATCTTATTTCTTTTTGCTATATTTTTTATTGGTTTTATGTTAAAATAAGTATATCCTTTTGTTTTTTCAGGCAATGCTTTATATTTTCCATAAAGCAAAATTCCAGAACTAATGATGCTTCTTTTTAACTTCCACTTGTCCAAATTTCCAACCTCTATATTTATTGGATTTTTTATGCCCTTTAAAGAGAATATTTCATAGAATTTTGAATTGTAATAAGGTTTCAATTCATTTTTTATCTTGTTTTTTAATTCTCTTTCTTCATTTTTATTTTTTACATCAAAGAATAAGTCTATATCACTTTCTAATGTTGCTTCATTTCTTGCTGCTGAACCAAATAATATTATTTCATTTATGTTTATTTCTTCCAGCTTAGGCAGGATAAATGCTATAAATGATTCTGCGTAAGCTATTAACAATTTATAATTCGAATTTTTCATTTTTGTATAAACTTATAAACGCTATTAAACTTTTCGGATTAATTTATACCTTCTTTTGGTATATTTTATACCTTCATCTTTGAAAATAAGCTATTTCCTGTTGATTTGGTCTTCTTACTTTGCCTGCAATTAGGTAACATGGACTTCCGTGTGTTATACCACATGCTATAAAATTTTCCTGAGCAATTTCAGGGTTATTATCTTTATTTGAATCAAATAAAAATATTGGATTTACACTAAACTGAGACTCCATGTATATTTTTTCAGGAAAACCATATTTTAATATTGTTGGAATTGTGCTAACCAAATTATGTATTGGGATTGAAGCTATTAATGCTAATCCACTAATACTACCTAATAACTTTATTTTTCTGTTCATTTTTCTCCTATCACTTTCTTTTATTATCTATTAATTCTTTGGGAACACTAATCAGGACTTCATCCTTAGCAACCTTATTTTCCAATCCAAAGTCTTTTGGATTTAATAGTTTAAATAGTTTACCAATTATTAAGTAAGTATCTTCTAGTTTTATTTTACTAGTTTTTACTTTAACTTTTTTATTTTGTAAATTGCTGGACATCCTCCAAGTACACACAATATATTCTCTGGTGTTATCTCCTTTAGTTCATATTTTTCCATTTTTCTTCACCTTTATTTATAGTTTTATGTTATATATAGAAATTCCTTCTTAATTTTCCTTAAAACCTAAATAAAAAAGCTAATTAGTTTAGTAAAATAGGAATATTTATAAATAACTAACTAATTACCAGTATATGAAACTGGATGAAACAGACAGGAAATTGCTAGCTTATTTGTATCATAATTATAGAGAGCCCCTAACTAAAATAGCAAAAGAGTGCAGGATTTCAAGAGACCAGGTTGATTATAGACTAAAGAAGTATGAAAAAGATGGAGTTATACAAAAATACTTTACTATTTTTAATTATAACTCTTTAGGTTATAATTATTTTATTAATCTTTTTATTAAAACTAAGACTAGAAATGAAAATTTAATCAATAAACTAAAAGAAATAAAAAATGTAATTTCTTTTGGCGATATTGTTTCTAATTATGATTTTTTTATTACTATGGTTGTTTATGATCTGGTTGAATTCCAGGAAATTTATTATAATCTATTAAATGAATTTAAAGAAGATATTGAAGAGTCTGATTATTTTATAATAACAAATGGGTTATTATTTCCTATCAAGATGTTTGGAAAATACAAGGATGAAAATTATAATTTAATTGGAAAAAATGAAAAAGCAAAAATAGATAATGAAGAAATTAAGATATTAAAAGCTTTAGAAAAAAATAGCAGGATAAGGATTGTTGATTTGGCTAAAGAAGTCAAAATGTCTCCTGAATTAATTTTGTATAAACTGAAGCAATTAAAAAATAAAGGCATTATTTTGGGTTCCAGAATCCAGTTTAATATGAAATTACTAGGATTTTATTTTGCTGTTATAAGATTTAATCTAAAAATTTTGAATAAAAAAGAAATGCACAAGATTAGTGAGTATAGCAAACAGCATAAATATGTAAATAGTGTTTCTTTTGGGATTTCTGATTATAACTGTATGATACAGATATTTTACCAGAATGAAGAAGAGTTAAGGAATAGTGTTTTGGACATAAAAAATGGGCTAAAGGGCAATATAAATAAATTAGAGGTTATACATGTTGGAGAAGATGAATTTATTAAAACCTTGCCAATATGATAAGTATCTATGTTACTTATAACATAAATTATGTGATAAATCACAGAAAAGTATTTAAATTTATTTAACAGGTTATGCTATGGAAAAGAAAAGAAAGCAGATATTGTAAATTCTGCAATAAAAAATTTATTTGAACTGAAAAAACTGGAGGAAGAAGAATGAAAGAGATAATTGCATATGTTTATGACTTTTTGTCTATGGTTTTTGAAGATGAAGTTAAGGAAAAAATAAAGGAAGTTATTTTATTTGGCTCTGTTGCAAAAGGCACTTTTGACAAAAAAAGCGATATTGACTTATTTTTTAATATTAAAGAAAAGAAAGATGAGAAAGAGATAGAAGAGAAACTGAAAAGTATATTAAAAAGTTTTGAAGTAAAATCAGAAAAAACATGGGCTTTAAAAAATATTAAACTTCCTATAAGCTTTATTGCTGGAAATTTAGAAGATAAAACCTGGAAGAACATAAAGGAGGAGATTATAAGCTCTGGAATTTTGCTTTATGGAGAATACAAAGAAAATCCTGAAGGTTTAAATCATAATTATTTATTTTATTATTCATTAAGTAATTTGCATAGAAAGAATAAAATGAAATTTATAAGAATAATGTTTGGTTATAGTTTAAAAAAAGGCAGTAGTAATTATGAGCAAGAAGGTCTTTTGAAACAAATCAAGGGCTTAAAATTAGGTTCAAATGCAATTTTAATTCCCTCTTATGAGATTCTTAAAATAAAAAAAGTATTTAATGATTTTAAGATTAATTATAAGATTATTGAAGCATGGCTGAGATTATAACAGGGGAATATTTAAAAAGTAAGCCTTTCTTTTAAAGAAAGCCTTAAGGGAAAGAATAAAAAGAAGAGTTTATTAAAAATAGTGGTGATAAATGACAAAAATAACGAGCTTATATGCTAAAGGATTCAAATCATTTGCAAAACCTACTGAATTAATGTTTTCTGATGGATATAATTGTATTATAGGACCAAATGGCGCAGGAAAAAGCTTGTCTTACGATACAGTAGTTACTTTATCTAATGGAAAAGAGATAGAAATAGGTAAATTAGTAGAAGACAAGTTAAAAGAATCTAAGGAAATAAAAACATTAAAAGATGGAATTTATGTTGATGGTGATGATCTTTCTATAATTTCTATAAATCCAATAACAATGAAGGCAGAGGAAATTAAAATTGCTAAATATGTTAAAAGAGAAGGCGAGAAGTTATATAAAATAGCTACAAGAAGCGGAAAAGAAGTAAAAGCAACAGGATGTCATCCGGTCATGGTTTTCAAGGAAGGTGTATTAAAGAGTGTTCTAATTAATGAGATTAATGTCCATGATTATATTGTAACTCCAAGAAAAATAGTTACTAATTCCAAAACTGGATTTGATAAAGATGAAGGAAGATTACTTGGACTTCTTATTGGTGATGGAGTAATTTCAGAGAGAATTATTAGATTTACAAATCAGGATGAGAATATTATCAATAATATGATAGAAATCTTAGACAATAGGTTTAAGATAAAAACTAAAAAAAATCATTACAAGCCTGGAAATACAATTGATTTATATTGGTATGATAAATCACTTCTTAATTGGACAAAAAAATTATTTTCAGGATCTCTTAATGCAGAAAATAAATTTATTCCTAATCAGATATTAGAATCAGATTTGAATGTGGTAGGAAATTTTTTAGCTGGATTATTTGACACTGATGGAAGTGTTAGAAAAGATTTAGCTATAATTGAATTTTGCTCTAAGAGCAAGCAATTAAGTTATCAAGTACAAAGATTATTGTTAAGATTTGGAATTTTATCCAAAGTAAAGAAAAGAATGTGCTGTGCAAGTAATACTATAAATAAAACAAAAAGAGAATACTTTTATGTTTATATTTACGGCTATGAGAATATAAAGAAATTTTATATGAATATTCCTTTAAAATGCCAACATAAAAAAGAAAATCTGGAATTATTATTAAACAAAAATGTTATTGCAAATCCAAATGTTGATTTATTGCCTAAAGAGACTAATATATTAGTTAAAAATGCTGTAAAGCTATTAGGAATAAAAGTCAAATTATTAAGGAAAGATTATCCTAAATTATCTGCTTATGTTGAAAACAGATGCAATCCAACAAGAAATGGTTTAAATGAAATATTGCCTATTTTAGACAATAAATTAATGCTTTTGTATGATTCTAAACTTGGAATAAAAAAAGAAGTCTTTGGATTAATTAATTTAATGGACAATATGCATATTTCTGGAAGAAGTGCAAGTTCTTCTTTGGGTTTAAGTAATCAGGTTGTAAGAACACATTGGGCTTCTGGAAAGTTTTTACCTAAAGAAGAGAATTTAAATTATTTTTATGAATTCATTAAAGAGACTGTAACTGAGAGATTAGAAGAATTAAAACAAGTAATGAATTCTTTGCATTATCTGGCTGAATCTGACATTTTCTGGGATGAAGTTAAGGAAGTAAAAGAAGTAGAAGAAGAAAAATATGTTTATGATTTAACTATTCCTGAAAATCATAATTTTATTGGAAATGGGATATTTGTGCATAATAGCAATATTGTTGATTTAATTACATTTGTTTTAGGAAAAAGCTCTGCAAAAGCAATGAGGGCTGAGAAATCACCTCATTTGATTTATAATGGCGGGAAGTCTAAAGATCCTGCCAAAGAAGCTGTTGCTACTATTACTTTTGACAATACTAATCATGAATTTGCTTCAAAAGAGAAAGAGGTTAAGGTTTCAAGAGTAATAAAACAGTCTGGAAATTCTGTTTATAGACTAAATAATGATGTTGTTACAAGACAGCAAATTTTAGATTTATTAAATTCTGCTAAAATTGACCCTGATGGACATAATATTGTTCTACAAGGTGATATTGTACACTTTATGGATATGAAACCATATGAAAGAAGAAAGATATTAGAGGAAGTTGCTGGTATTTCTGTTTATGATGAGAAAAAAGAGAAATCTCTTCATGAATTAGAGAAAGTTGATGTTAAGCTAAATGAAGCTGACATTATATTAAAAGAAAGAGGAAATTACCTTAAAGAATTAAAGAATGACAGAGATGATGCTTTAAGGTATAAAGAAGCTCAGGATGAGATTAAGAGGAATAAAGCTACTTTGCTTAATTTGCAGATTAAAGCTAAGGAAGAGTTGAAAAACGATATTGAGAAAAGAATTTCACAAAGCGAGGAAGAGAAAGGCAAAATACAAGAAAAGATCGATTCTTTGAAAACAGAGATTGTTGATAATAAGAATGAGATTAAAAAAATAAATGCTGAGATTGATACTAAAGGAGAGAAAGAGCAGGTAGAGGTACATCATTCTGTTGAAGAGTTAAGAACATCTATTATTAAAAAAGAATCCAGGATATCAATATTAGAGAATGAGATACAAAGAGTTAATGAAAGGAAGAAACAGTTAAGGGTTAGTCATAATGAAACTAATGCTAAGATTAGTTCATTAGAGAAAGAGATTAATAATTTAGAAAGGAAAAATGAAGTTTCTGAAAAAGAATTGAAAAGGATTGAGAATGAGATTTTAAGGTTTAAAGAGAAAAACAATATTACTGATTATGATTCATTAGACAAAAGCCAGGATGAGTTTTTGAAATTAAAAGATGAACAGCAGAGAGTTTTAAGAGAGAATGATAAATTAGTATATCAACTAAATGAGATTGATTCAAAATTAGCTAATTCCAAAAATGTAGATAATAAAGATTTAAGGAAGAAGTTCAAAGAAGCTACTGCTGCTTTGTCTAAAGCATTAAATGATGATGCAATGTATGCTTCTCTTTTAGGTAGGGGAAGAAGAGAGGTTGTTGAAAAAGAAGAGGAATTAGCTAAAATAAATATTAAAAATTTCTCTGCTAATGAGAAAATATCTGCTTCTTTAGCTGTTGATAAAATCTTAAATTCTGGAATTAAAGGAGTTTACAATACTATTCACAAATTAGGTGAAGCTGATCCTAAGTATGGGATGGCTTTAGAAGTTGCTGCTGGTGCAAGAATTTTAAGCTTGGTTACTCAAGATGATACTGTAGCTGCTAAATGCATTAAATACTTGAAAGAGAATAAATTAGGGGTAGCTACATTCTTGCCACTAAATAAAATGAATAGTAAATCTTCTGATGTAAAATCATTAGTTGGACAGAAAGGTGTTATTAATTTAGCTATTAATTTAGTTAGGTTTGATCCTAAGTTCAGGTCTGCTTTTGAATATGTTTTTGGAAGCACTTTAGTTGTGGATGATATTGAAACAGCCAGGTATGTTGGCATAGGAAAAGCAAGAATGGTTACATTAGAGGGAGACCTAACTGAAACTTCTGGTGCAATGATTGGTGGACATAGAAAATCATTAGGTTTAAGCTTTAAAGAAAAAGGTTCTGATGACAAAATTGCTTTACTTGAAAATGAAGTTTCTCAACTTAAACAAGAGATTACTGCTTTAGAAAATAAAAGAATGAAGAATGAAGAGTTAATTTCTACTTTAAGACAAGAGAAAGGCAATCTTGAAGGGGAGATTATGAAGATTGAGAAAGCTTTTGGTGGTTTTGATTTAGAGGGATTACAAAAAGAAAGAAATGAATTGAATTTTAAAGTTAAGGAATATACTTCTTTATTAAAAGAAATGGATGTTAAGATTAATTCTTTGGATAAAATATTAACTAATTTGAAGGATAAGAAACAGAAGTTTAATGTTGAAGGAAAAGAGAAACTTGAAGAACTTGAAGGAAATAGAGCTAAATTAAAAGAAGAGACTATTAAGTTTAGTTCTGATTTGAAATCCTTAAAAGACCAGAAAGAAACAATACATATGCCTGAACTTGCTAAAGTACAGAATATATTAGTTTCTCAGGATAAGGAATTAAATGATTTTGATGAAGAGTTAAATTCTGTAAAAGAAGAGATTAAGAATGGCAATATTGAATTAAAAGATAAAGAGAAGAAAGAGAAAGAATTCTATAATCAATTTAGAAGCTTGTTTGGAAAAAGAGACAAGGTTAATTTAGAGATACAAAAATTAGAGACTAATTTAGTTAGAGAAGAAGAAAGAATAAGGATGGTTGATGCTCGTTTCAATAATATTAACATTGATAAAGCAAGAATTAATGCTGAACTAAAAACTATAGTTGATGAGTTTGAGAATTTTAAAGATGTTTCTTTGAAAAGAGGTTTAGATATTGATTCATTGAAAACAGAGATTAATTCTTTGGAAAAAGAAATGACTAAGATGGGTAATGTTAATATGAGAGCTTTGGAAGTTTATAATGAGATATTTACTGAATTTGAAGTATTAAAAGAAAAGGCTGACAGGTTAAGAGTTGAGAAAGTTGATGTTCTTAATTTAATTAATGAGATTGAGACTAAAAAGAAAGGTTTGTTTATGAAGACATATAAAAATATTGCTGGTGATTTTTCTAAGATATTTTCTAATTTAACTACAAAAGGAAATGCTACTTTAGAATTAGAAGATGAGGAAGAGCCATTAAAGGAAAATAATGGTGTTGCTATTAAAGTTAGGTTAAATACTAATAAATATTTAGATTTGAAATCACTTTCTGGTGGAGAGAAGACACTTGCTGCACTTTCTCTTATTTTTGCTATACAAGAGTATATGCCTGCTTCTTTTTACTTATTTGATGAAGTTGATGCTGCTTTAGATAAGAGAAATTCTGAATTATTATCTAAATTAATTGCTCAGTATTCTAAGAAAGCACAGTATTTAGTTGTTAGTCATAATGATTCTGTTATTGGAGAAGCTGAATCTGTTTATGGTGTTTCTATGACTGATGGTGTTTCAAAAGTGGTTAGTTTGAAACTTTAGTTTCCAATTGTGGCATATTTGCCATAATTAAAATTATTTTTAAATGCTCACATCTGCTTTTATTTCTTAAGTTTAATTTGCTTATATCTGCAGGATAGAAGTTTAAAAAGATTTAAATTTAAGATAATTATCTAAGTTTATGTTTAAATTTTTTAAAGAATTCTTTGAAAAAGAACCTAAAATTTTCTTAACTTCAGATTTGCATTTGGATCATGAAAATATAATTAAATATTGCAATAGACCTTTTAAAAATGTTCAGGAAATGAATTATGTCTTGATAAAAAACTGGAATGAAATAGTAGGCAAGAAAGATACTGTTTATTATCTCGGAGACTTTTGCTTTTGTAAAAACAAAAAAGATAAGCAAAAAATTGGTTATTTTATTAATTTGCTTAATGGCAAAAAAATATTTATTAAAGGAAATCATGATAAATTCATTAAAGGTCATCATCATTTTATATTGAACTATAAAAATAAACCTTTTTATCTAGTTCATAACCCTTTAGAGATTCCTTCTTCTTGGAAAGGGTGGGCTATTTTTGGACATGTTCATAATAATAAAGGAGATTTATTCATAGATAAGAAGAATAAAAGAATTAATGTAAGCACTGAAATAACTGATTTTAAACCAGTAAGCATAGATGAGATAATTAAACAGATAAGTTAAACCTACTTATCTGGAACTTTCCTTTTGGATAGACTAAGAAGCAGCTTTTCCATTTCTTTTGTAAATTCTTTTGCTCTCTGCAAAGAAGTTAGTGCTTTAGACTCTTTTTCTATTTCTTCTGTATGATATTGAATTCTACCTCTTTTTCCTTTTTCAAAATCAAAAGATTCAATTAAGGAGTCTGCTTTTACTCCAGCTATGTTTAATGCTTCTTCCTCTATTTCTTCGTATTCTTCAATTAATGATTCTTTTAATTTTCCTCTTACGTAAACAACTAAGGCATCTGCAGTAACCTTATGAACAATTTTATCACCTATTTTATATCCTATTTTCAAAAGAATAGCATTTGCATAATAAAACATGGCATAATAGGAAATTACAATAACCCATAATTTAGAAGAATTTTTCTGATGGATTTCTTCTGCAATTATCAAGCTTTCTTTTCCATCTTTTAACAGAATATCTATTATTTTCTCATTTGCTATTGATTTTTTAAGCAAACCATCTCTTAAATAAGAACTAACATTTGTTTCAGCTTCTTTTATTCTTTCTTTACTCAGCATTTTTTAATAATCTATAATATTCTTCTATTCCTACTAAGATTATGTTATTTTTAATTGCTTCTGATACTACACTAAACTCATTGCTTTTTGCCATATGAACAAAATTTTCATAAGTTACTTGTGTTAAATGTATTTTATCAGGCAATATTGAAAGAGTTTTTTGCACTTCCTTTTCATTCTCTCCTATTACTAAAATATCTATATCTGAATTTTTGCTTTGCTCATTTCTTGCATAACTTCCAAACAATAATGCAATAAAAGAGAATTTTAGTTCATTTAATCTATTATGAATAACTAAAAAATCTTTATTTTTGAAAAGCTCTCTTTTTCTTTCATATTCTGCTTCAAAAACTTTATTGTTAAAATTATGGGAAAATTCGCATAATTTTGAATTTCCTGCCTTAGTTATAATCAATAAATCTTCTTTTTCAAGTATTATTGCTTTTTCATAAGCTATCCTGTAATTAATATTTAATATCTCTGATATCTTCTTTATTGTAAACTTCTCTTCTTTTCTGCTTAGTAAAAGCTTTAGGATTTTTATTTCACTGTTCATATTATTACCTTTTGTAATAGTATTATTACTTTAAGTAATATATAAGCTTTTTGATTGCTTTGTTTCTTTTATTTTTTAAGTTTAATTTGCTTATATCTGCAGGATAGAAGTATCATTTTTCTGACCTCACGAAAATGATCAGATATCATCTTACTGACATCAGTAAAACGCTCTTATTTCTCCAACCTATAGTTGGAGTTTTGTTAAATTCAGCAAATATACCATTTTCCTGACATCGGGAAAATGGTTAAATAAGAATACCTTTTTACTGACATTAGTAAAATGGTTGGGTAAGACCATTTTGTTGGAGTCGACAAAATGGTTTGAGAATTAAGTTAAATCGTTTTTTTTATTGCTTTATCAAAATGTGATTTTAATAATCTAACATATTTTGAACAACAAGAAATTAGTTCATTTGATAAAGAAAATTTTGAATGTCTTTTTTTGTCAAAATAAGTATAAAGTATAACTTCAATTTTATCTCTTTCTTTTATATCCCTTATAACTGGGCAGAAATCTGTATCTGATGAAATTAAAATAATCTTTTTTATATTGGGATAATCGTCTTTTATATGACTTAAGTCTATTGTTAATAAAGTATCTACACCTTTTTGACTATATTTTTCTTTACCATCTTTATCAATTATTTTTTGACATCTTCCTTGCCTTATTGTGATTTCTTTGTCTTTTGATAAAGAAGAAATAAATTTATCATAACCCTCTTTCATTTTTCTTTCTTTTTCTGTAGGAGGATTACTTTGAAATGGTGGAGATGTATAATAAAATAAACGCTTGCAGAATAAATTTTGTTCTTTTGATATTATTTTTGCAAATTCAAGTTTATCAAACTTTAATCTAGTTCCATTTCCTAAAAATTTGGATAATTTATCTATAAAACCCTCATCAATAAAAACTAAAGTTTCTTCCATTTTAGAAACTCCAATAAGTATTTAGAAAATTAAAATCATCCAATGACCCCTTAGGATCACTGGGGAACATTCTAATCATTCTAGTGTTAATTAACTTATAAGCTTTCTGGTTCATGCCTATTCTAAGCATCTTTTATTTATAAACTTTCTAAAGGTGTTTGTCCTGTAACCCTACCTTTTAATATATAGATTAGAGAATATACTTTATTTATCCCAAATTGTTGTTAAAATTTTTAAAAGAATTAAATTATTAATGGGTAAGCGAATAACGATCTTCCCAACCAATCACAGCATAAAGCCTGGTCAGCTTAAATCATTAAGCACTTTACGGAACCGGTTCGCTTACTTTAAGTAAATTAATTTAAGAATTTATAAGTCTATTCAAAATAAGTTTATCCCAAATTGTTTTTAACTTTTATAAACAAATTAAAAAATCTAATTTTATGCAAGAATTTGATTATTATATCTTTATTGACTATTCTGAAGACTTAATTGGATATCTTATTCTAGAAAAAGAAAAACTAAAGGAGCTAATGCCCAAGATTTCAAGATTTAGACATTATCGAAAAGCTAGAAATAAGCAGTTATACCTTAAAAATATAAAAAAGACTATTATTAGAGAGAATATTAAATCTTCTTTTCTAAGGTTAAAAATAAAAGAGATGCATCAAAATATGAGCATTTTCCTGGATGTGCTAGAATTTCTAAAAAAGCATGAAAATTGCATTATTTTTATCTCCGTAGATAATAGCCAATATGCAGCTTTCAGAAAAATGGTGTTTATTACAAATGGTGAAAATATAGCTATTGTACAAGAAAATGAACTAAAAGAAGGTACAATAGAATATCAAATAAGTCTTGTTTTGGATAATTTACTAAATATAGAAAGATTAAAATGAGGTATATAAGGTAAGAGCGTCCGTCTATCCTACTAACCGCATCATCCTTACGGAGCACGGGATTCGTCAGGTCGCGTTCCCTTATATGAAAATACATAAGTATTTGCTTAATTTAAGCTTTTTGGTTTACCAAAATGAAAATAAAAGACATGAATGAAAATTCAAGGCCTAGAGAGAGGTTTATTGAAAAAGGAGCTAATTCTTTGAGTGATGCTGAGCTGTTTGCTATATTATTAAGAACAGGAATTAAAGGTGAGAATGTAATTGAAATGAGCAATAGGTTAATTGCTGAATATGGATTAGGTAAATTATTTGATTGTTCTTTGAAAGAATTGCAAGAAATAAAAGGGATAGGTCCTGGAATTT
>Ga0208375_1001697_pt1 | contig 23458 bp, 23 predicted proteins | sample RifOxyD1_FD_184038 | JGI IMG/M metagenome (GOLD analysis project Ga0208375, IMG submission 184038) | Soil microbial communities from Rifle, Colorado - Rifle Oxygen_injection D1 (SPAdes) | ecosystem: Environmental > Terrestrial > Deep subsurface > Rock core/Sediment | place: Rifle, Colorado...
CGTTCCGGCATGAGGCGCGTGAAACGGCGTCCATGTCTCCCTTTTGGATTCTTGCACCACGCAGGCATGTTTTTCTGACCCATGGTGTCACTGTATTATACGAGACTCAGTAAGCAGGCCCAAACTGAAACCTACGAAGCCTGGATTAACGGATACGTCAAACTTCTTAAGAAGGAGCGTGCTCTCGGATGAGCGCCACCAGGGAGTGCATTCCGCCGGAAACATATGAAGATCTTCTTCCGCGATGGCGGTCATCAGGAAGAATTTTGCATTATTCGAAAGAGATGCATTTTCTATGCGTGAAGACCTATAATCTTCAATGCATCCTTCCACGGCAATATTGAGATGCCATCTATTTTCTGTGCCCTTTTGACCTGGCTGGCGCAGATGAACTCCGCATGAGGTTTGTCCTTTTTGAAATGTTTCAATGATTTTATGTGACGTTCGTCCACCATGCGTGAAGATTTTATTTCGATCCAGACTTCCGATTCGTCCGGCCGTTTCACAATCAAATCAACCTCCATGCCATCCTTGGTTCGCAAATACGAAAACGAGAAATCCTTTTCCAGATAGCTGTTCATCCTATAGCACTCATTAATGAACCATGATTCAAAAGCACGGCCATATTCGGGTGTTCCGGCCTCGACCGGAGAGGTCAGTTTTTTTTGCAATGAACGCTGGACGCCCTGGTCAAAGAAATAAAACTTAGGGCTTTGAATCTGCACTTTTCTGATCGAACTGCCATACGGCTCAAGAAAAAAACCGAGATATGTTTCAACCAGAATCTGAAAATATTGCTGTATCGTCTTGTAGTCAACGCCGGTATCTTTGGCAATATTCGAATAATTTACGATTTCTCCGCTCATTTGAGCGGCAACCGGCAGGAATAAACGGAAGGGGTCCAGGTTTCTGATTAATTGTTCAACAACTATTTCTTCTTTTATATAAGTCTGCGCGTAGGTTCTCAAAAATCGAGACCTGTCCCTGTCCGACTTCAAGGAGCACAGCTTTGGCAGGGTTCCCCAGCGCAGCGCCGAATCAACGTCAAAATCTTTTCCGATCTCCATCGCTGCAAACGGGAATAATGAAAAAACAAATGCCCTGCCAGCCAGCAGATTCGCCCCGCCACGCTTGAGTTTGCGGCTGCTGGAGCCGGTTAACGCAAAATTAAGGCGACGTTCTTCGATCAGGCCATGGACAATATCCAGCAGTTTTGGAATTTTCTGAACCTCGTCGATTACAATCCAGTCGCCCGGGCTTAGTGAAGCTGCCTGCTCCACGACAAGCCCCGGTCTTAATGAATATATTTCTTCCTGGTTGGGGTTCAGCAAATCAATCCAAAGTGCTTCGCGAAGGAATTTCAGGCTCTTCAGCAGGGTGGACTTGCCGGTTCCGCGCGGGCCAAAAAGAAAAAAGCTGTTTGTATCCGAAAGAGTGCAAATTCTATGTACCATACTCCTAATATTAACGCCATATTAGGAGTATGGTCAATTGCATTAAATTAAAACAATAAATATAATCACAGCTCCATAACTATTCCATACAGGCACTATAGAATGGTTAACATAAAGGGTGGACCTCTTTCGTGACCATCCGCTATAGTCCCGCTGTCTGTGCCGACTTATGGCTGAAGGAGCATGCTTGGAAATAAAAGCGGTGATTTTTGATCTTGACGGAACCCTTACGGATACCGAACCCGCCACCGAAGAATCCGTCCGCCGGTGCCTTGAAAAACACCAAATCGTCCCGGACGCCGGTGACCGGAGATTTTGCGCTGGCCGGTCGTGGCAGTCGATTTTCAGGTATCTTCTGGACAAGTACAAACTGCCGCTTTCGATGCAGGAGATTGAGGGCATTATTTATTCCGCCTATCTGGATGTCCTCAAAAGCGGCATCACGCCGGTGCGCGGAAGCGTCGAGGCGGTCAAAGCGTTGTCAAAAGAATTCAAACTCGCCGTTGTGTCGGGCTCAAGCCGGCAGCAGGTGGATTACACGCTTGAGAGCATCGGCATCAGACAGTACATGACCGTCGTGCTCACCTGCGAAATGTTTGCCAAGGGCAAACCCGATCCCGAAGGCTATCTCAAGGCGATCGGGCTTCTGGGGTTGACACCCCGCGAGTGCGTGATTTTTGATGATTCAACACCGGGCGTGACGGCGGCCAAAGCGTCGGGCGCCTTTACGGTCGGGATCTCGGGCCTTAATCGCTATGACCAGGATGTCTCGTCCGCCCATGCGGTGGTTCAGGATCTGGCCGGTATAACGCCCGCGTGGATCCGCTCTTCATGCGTTGCCGGTTAAGCCGGCCCAGCCCGTGCTTATCCGTTCGTCAAGAATGTCCAGCGGCTTTCCGGCCGCTCCCCATGCCTCTCTTACGGCGGCGACATACTCGCGCTGGAATTTGTCGCGCGAAAATCTTGCTGCTTGCGCGCGGCAGGCGGCTTCGTCGATTTTGATTTCGCCCCGCTCGATTTTCTGGACGGCGGCCATGAGCGCCTCCGGGGTCTGCTCGTCAAAAAACACGCCCGTTTTATCGGTCACCGAATCAAGCACTCCGCCCCTGCGATAGGCGATAACCGGCGCGCCGGCTGACATGGCCTCGACGGGGGTGATCCCGAAATCCTCAAGGCCCGGAAAAACAAAAGCCCGGCACTTGGCATAAATGTCCGCAATGGCGGAGTTTGAAAGCTGGCCCAGAAAATCGACCGTGGGCCCGGCCGCTTTTTTGAGTTTTGCGCCGTCCTGGCCGTCGCCGATGATCCGCAGGGGGAGCTTCATGCGGTTGAACGCTTCGATCGCCATGTCGATTTTTTTATAAGGGGCGAATGCGCTGACCATGAGATAATACCGGCCAGGCATCCTCGGCTGCGAAAAACGCGCGTGATCGGCAAACGGATTGATCACTTTTGAATCGCGTCCGTAATGCTCCTTGAGCTGTCCGGCTATGTAGGTGCTGTTTGCGATAAAAAGGTCCACGCGGTCTTTCGTGCTGGTTTCGCGGTCCCACTTCTGCATGTGGGGCCTGATCAGGCGGGCGGCCAGGCGCGTGTGCGGCCAGGCGCGGCCGGGCCCGAAATAATCGTCATAGCGGTCCCACATGTAGCGCATCGGCGCATGGACATAGCTCACATGTACGGCGCCCTTTTTTTTGCGGACGCCCTTTGCCACGCAGTGGGATGAGGACAATACAAGATCAAACCCGCTGAGATCAAACCTTCCGATTGTCCAGGGCATGAGAGGAAGAAGCGACCGGTAGCGCTTGTCGATGCCGGGGATTTTTTTGAACCAGCTCGTATGCCTGCGCGGAGTGGTAAGCACCGGTGACACCCTGCCCGGGGAATACACCAGCGTGAAAAGATCGGATCTCGGGAAAATCTCGGTGATCGCTTCAAATACATACTCGCCACCGCGCATCCCGGTGAGCCAGTCATGCACGAGGGCGATGCTGAGGGGCGGTTTCACATTTGCTTCCTGAAGTACTCCAGGCTGTGGCGAAGGCCTTCCTCAAGATCGACTTTCGGATTCCAGCCGAGCATCTGCCTTGCGCGCGTGATGTCCGGACAGCGCTTTTTTGGATCATCCTCGCGGCCCGGAATGAATTTGATCGTGGATGTTCCGCCCGAAAGCCGGATTACGGCTTCAGCGAATTCGATCACCTTGCGTTCGACGGGATTGCCGATGTTGACCGGCTCGCGGATGTCGCTCTCGAACAGGCGCACTATGCCGTCGATAAGATCACTGACGAAGCAGAAGCTGCGCGTCTGCCGGCCGTCGCCATGGACCGTGAGCGGCTCGTTTTTGAGCGCCTGCATGCAGAACTCGGGCACAATGCGCCCGTCGTCCGGCCGCATGCGCGGCCCGTAGGTGTTGAAGATCCGGACCATGCCGCCGTTGAGGCCCCGGTAACGGATGGCGGTGCTGACATAGGCCTCGGCAAAACGCTTGGTTTCGTCATAGCAGGCGCGCGGGCCGATGGTGTTGACGTTGCCCCAGTAATCCTCCTTTTGCGGGTGGATCAGGGGGTCGCCGTAAATCTCCGAAGTGGAAGCCACAATGAAGCGCGCCCGGTGCCGGAGCGCCAGGTCGACGGTGTTCATGGTGCCGATCGAATCGACCGCGAGAATCTCGAACGGAAGTTTTGCAAAATCCACCGGACTTGCCGGGCAGGCAAAATGCATCACGCCATGAATGCCGTATTTTGCGGCGAGCTTGAGTTTTGCCTCCTCGATGGGTTTGCAGACATCCAGCTCCACCAGGTCGAAGTCCGGACTTTCACTGGCCAGGCGGACGTTTTCGCGTCGTCCGGTCACGAAGTTGTCAATCGCGGTGACCGCATAGCCCTTGCGCAAAAAAAGCTCGCTCATGTGCGAGCCGATAAACCCAGATCCACCCGTGAGCACGACATGTTTCATGTCTTTTCTCCTAACACACGCCGGTAGGCCTGATCCATGGTTTTTCCGAGGCCGAGCGGCGCGAAACGCGCGGCAATGGCGGCCTTGGCGCCCGTGCCCGCGCGCGGCAGGTCGCCTTTGGCGCCGCGATGGAAAGCACTGACCCAGCCATGAAAATCATGCGGGTCGTGCATTGTGGCGCCGGAGGGAAGCGCGCCAGCCAGGCCTTCGAGATGGGGTCCGATGTTTGAAGCGACAACCGGAATTCCGGCCAGCGCGGCTTCCACCGGCGGCAGGCCGAAACCTTCGTACAGAGATGGCGAAAACAGCGCCCCTGCATTTTGTACCAGCGTTGCGGTTTCGTTTTCCAGGAGCGGTCCGGTGAAGATGACGCCTTCGGCGCCGCCCGAGCCGTTCATTGTAAGCACGAGCGGCCACGCGCCCGGGGGTCCGGCCTGGTGCCGGTAGGCAAGATATGCGTCGACCAGGAGTTTCACGTTTTTATGGGGCTTGGGGTTTGCGACGCAGATGAAATATTTTCCGGCAGCGAGCCCCTGTCCGGTGGGCAGGGCGGCAGGAGCCGCTTCAAATTCAACACCATTATATGCAAGCAGGATTGAATCCTCCCGGACGCCGCTCCACGCGGCGATTTCTTTTCGCGAAAAATCCGATACCGTGGCCACGCAGGCGGCGCCACGGACGAATCTTTTGAGTATCGCGGCATAGTACAGCTTTTGTGAAAAGCCGCCGAAGTGCAGATGATTGAGATCATGAACTGTCACTATCCAGGGACAGGGACACCATAGAAGGCTCGAAAATGTCGGGCTGTGGTAGAGATCCGCGCCGGTTTTTTTCAGGATTCCGGGCAGCTCAAAAATTTCGCGGGGACTGAGAAAATCACAGTCGGCTTCAATATTCTCGAATTCTTCGAGCACCGCCGCCGCACCGGAAGGCTTGAAGCCGCGGCGCCGGATCACCACCGGCTCGTAAGGAAGCTGCCGGTTTTTTGCATGGCTGGCGAGCCCCTTCAAAAGCATGCAGGTGTATCTTGCCATTCCGTGCATGACCGGACCCACGGTGCGGGCGTCGATGCAAACCCGTTTCATGCCTTGTCCCTTGTCTTTCCGAGCCAGAGCAGTGAAAGAGCCAGAACCCAGGCAATTTGATGGAGCACTTTTGACTCCCAGAAATTAACCTGCGTGATGCCGTTGATGTGAAATATGATCCAGGCACAGAAAAGCCCCGGTGCAAAATGAAGCGGCGGACCCCTGCCTTGTCTTGAGCGATGGATGACGGTACCGAGCATGAAAAAAACCAGCAGGCAATACGCGGTCCAGGCCGTGGCGCCGGCCAGCCCGGTGCTCGCAAGCATTTCGATCATGTTGTTGTGCGCATGTCCGCTGAAGATGTCCATGGTGAATCTTTGTTCTTTATAATGGCCGAACAAGGCCAGATTGTGATGCCAGCCGACGCCGGTAACGGGCCGCAGGCTGAAGAATTCCATGTTGACGCGCCAGAGTTCCTGCCGCTGGTAAACGCCCATGCTGTGGTTGAATCTCGTCTGGAACGCCGGATTGAACCAGATGACCGAGCCGGCGATGACTACCGCCGCGGCAAGCGCCAGCGCCGCTTTTTTGGGAAGTCTCCATAATATCCAGAGAAGAATTCCTGCGGGCATCGCGATCCAGACAATGCGCGAATAAGTCCAGATCACCGCAACCGTGCCGGCCCCCGCAGCCAGAATGAAAAACCAGCCCGGCAGTCCGAGAACACGTTTGTTTTTGTTGAACGACGCATGAGCGCAGTCAAACGCGGCCAGCAGCGGGAAAATAAAAATACTCGATACTGAAAGATGATGACCGAGGAACAGTGTCACGTGCCACCAGCCTTCATGGCCGGGAATGCCCTGCGGGCGCGGCCAGCCCAGAAAATACTGGAAAAGCCCGAGTACCGAGAGAGCCGCAAAGGCAAGGAGCCAGGATTTGAACGCGAGCGAAACAGTGCGGCCGCCGGCAATCCTGAAGCCGGCGGCCAGCACCACCGGCCAAAAAAGATACCAGGTTTTTGCCATGTCCCCTGCAAAATGAACGTCAGGGCAGAAGCCCGCAAAGCAGACCGGACTCAGGCGGGCTCCGATGAGACTTGCCAGGCAGGCAAGGGCAAGCGTGAGCGCCGCGTAAAGATACCGTCGTGTCCAGGGCTCGCAAAGCTCGCCGCCAAGCAGGCGCAGGAATCCGGACGGCCCGCCTGTTTTGGCAAGCAGGGCGGCGAAAAGGATCACGGCCCCGATGCTCATCGCCGCCATGGAAAAAAGCGTGCAAACCGCGTAAAAACCAAGGGCCGCAGCAAGAAATCTGTCTGTGAAACGCATTTTTTCAGATGGCAACGTGTTGTCCAAGCCCCGCCTCCAGCTTTTTGTCTCCGACTATGCCGATTCTTGCCAGTGCAAAATCAAACCTGACCGGATCATCAGGATCAATATTGCCCAGGGCGCGTGTTACTTCAAGCGCCGCCGTCCAGTCGGCGTTTTTGCGGGCGGTCAGCCCGAGGCTTCTGCTGATTCTTGCAACATGCGTATCGAGCGGGATCACGAGCTGCGACGGCTTCACGGCTCCGGGTCCTTCGGGCGCAAGCCAGGGGCCGGGGTCGATCCTGTCGCGGCGGCACATCCATCTCAGCAGCATGCACCAGCGCTTGCAGCAGCTTGCGTGCTCGGGTGATGCGAGCAGATGGGCGAAAAACCTTCCGCGCGGCAGGGCGGATGCGCAAGCCCAGCTGCTCCAGTCGCGGAGCATCATGGAAAGTGCCTGGCCGGTGTTGCGGTCGTCCGGTCTGGCATAAGTTGCGAAGTGCCCGCCAAGCGAGCCGTATTTGCGCCGGCTCAGACCCAGCAAACACATGAGCAGGACGATGTCATCGCCGGTATTGAAACGGTGTACAAAACCCGAGAGTGCTTTTGCCGGTTTTACGGCACGGGGGGCGGTGCACAAGTCCGCAAAGCCGGTGGCGCTCCCGGCCGCCCCGTCCATCCGCGCGAGCGCATTGCTGACGGAGAAGCGTATCTGTTTCACGTGGCCGTATGCGAGAAGTGCCGCGACAAGGGCGGATGCTTCAATATCGGTGCGAGGACGCTCAAGAACAAGGCCGAGCGGATCAGTGCACAGGAACTCCTGTTTGTTGAATTTGCGATAGACTTCTTCAAGAACCTGCCTGAGCCCCATCACGGGTGGCAATGACATATGGATACAACCATTGTCAAATCCGCTTTGTACGCGTATTAAAATAGCAGAACCTATGGGGGGATATCTCTTCAGACTGACCGCAATTGCGATGCTCGGCGCGTTCGTGCCGGGAGCGTGTTTGTGTCCTGTCGCGTTTGCGCAGGAGCCCCCGGACGGCAAAACCATCAAACGCATCAGTTCTTCCGAGGCTCTCAAGGATATTCCGTCCGGTTCTAGCATGCCGCCTGCGATGGCCCGCAAGCGTCCGAAGGTGTCTTATATCTGCGAGCGCAGGATCCAGATCGGCGACAAGTCGTATGAATGCGACTCCTATATCGACCAGGACGGTGAAGGCTTGCGCCGGTTCATTAAAGACAGCCCCATGGCGGTTTCGGAACTCAACCGGTACCAGTCGGGCCGGAGAAGCATCCAGAAGGCCGCATATGTGGGTTCGGTGGGTTTTTTCATTGCCTTGTCGTCGTTCCTGTACAGCTACATATTCCGCGATTCGCAGGGAAATATCAGCAACAGGGGCAAGCTTGTCCGCAATATCGGCGTGTCTTCCGGCCTGGTCATTCTGGGCGCAAGCACCACCTACGGATTCATTTCCCTCAAGGTCAACGACGCCCATCTTCTTGATGCCGTACGGATATACAACTATTCAAACAGCGAGCGCTTGATAGAGCTCAAATTCAGCCGCGGAATAGACTTGTTTTAGGTGTTGTGTTAGGTTTTGCGCTCTATGGCCGCTGAAAAAATTCCAATGACCGTAAACGGAAAAAGGAAGATCGAGGACGAGCTGCGTAATCTCATGCAGGTCGAGCGCCCGTCCGTGATCAAGGCCATCGAGATCGCCCGCGGGCATGGCGACCTTTCCGAAAACGCCGATTATTCGGCCGCAAAGGAGCGTCAGAGTTTCATTGAGGGAAGGATACAGGAACTCAACGGGATGCTTGCGCTTGCGCAGGTGATCGATCCGGCCTCTGTCAGGTCCGACAAGGTTGTCTTTGGCGCGATCGTGGGTCTTGAGGAACAGGAAAGCGGCAAACGGGTAACATATCAGATAGTGGGGGTTGATGAAGCCGACATAAAGAGCGGCAAGATAGGCATCACCTCTCCGATTGCGCGGGCGCTTATCGGCAGGCGCGAGGGCGACGAGGTGGTGGTCAATGCTCCAAAAGGACAGATCCGCTACGACATCATCAAGATCAATTACGAGTAATCCCCAGGGGGGGCTCGATACGCCGGTCCAGTTCATCAAGGGCGTGGGGCCCCGGATCGCATCGGTTTTTGCGTCACGCGACATCAAAACCGTCCGGGATTTGTTGACGTTTTTTCCGCGCGCCTACGAAGACCGGACCAAAATCAACAACACAAAGGATTTGCGCGAGGGCATGACGGCCACGCTGTCGCTTCAGATAACCGGTACGCGCAAGATCCCGCTTCGCAACGGCCGGCATCTGTTCGAGGCCCGTTGCACGGATGGTGCCGGCACGGTTTCTCTCAAGTGGTTCAACATGCCGCGCGGGATGGAAGCGCGCTTGATCCGGGGCATGCAGCTCATCGCGACCGGAACCGTTAAATATTACCAGGGCCGCCCGGAAATCGGGCATCCGGAGATAACGTGGAATGCCGCGGCCGACGCGCTTGAGGGCGAGAGCCGCGATTTCGGGCGCGTGGTCCCGGTGTATACGGAGATAGAAGGGCTGCCCAGCCGACTGCTTCGCAAGATTCTTTGGGAGGCGGTTAACAGGTATTGCGGGCAACTCCAGGAGGATCTGCCGCCCTCTCTTCTCGGTTCGCGGGCGCTGCCGCCGCTTGGCGAGGCAATCCGCGCGATTCATTTTCCGCCTCCGGGGGAGGAATCTTCGGTCAAGGAGCTTGTGCGGTTCAACACTCCTGCGCATCACAGGATGATTTACGAGGAGTTTTTCAAGTTCGAATACCTCGTGCTCAGAAAGCGGCTCAGGATGGAAAAAGCCGCGGCCGAACCGCTCGGGCGGGCGCAGGGGCTGTCTGCTCTTGACGAGCTTGCGGCGGCATTGCCTTTTGAACTCACGCGCGGACAGCGCACGGCCATCAAGGAAATCATGGACGACATCGGCAGCCCGCACCCCATGAACCGGCTGATCCAGGGCGATGTGGGCTGCGGCAAGACGGCGGTGGCGCTGTTGACCGCCGCGGGTGTGATTGCCGAGGGCGCCCAGGTGGCGCTCATGGCGCCCACGGAGATCCTGGCCGAGCAGCATCATGCAAATGCTTTAAAACTCTTTGGCGGCCGCGTGCCCGCGCTTTTGCTTACGGGTCGCACGGCGCAGTCAGAGCGCGATAAGATACAGGCGCGGCTCGGGTCGGGCGAGCCCCTGCTTCTGATTGGCACTCACGCGCTGATTGAAGATCCGGTGGTTTTTAAAAATCTTGCCTATATCATAATCGACGAACAGCACCGCTTCGGCGTCGAGCAGCGTCGCATTTTGCGTCTCAAGGGGATGCGCAAAAGCGGCCAGAAAACGCTTCATGCGCATACGCTTGTAATGACCGCCACGCCCATCCCCCGCACGCTTGCGCTTACGGTGTATGGTGATCTTTCTGTTTCGACCATCACCGAGATGCCGCCCGGCAGGTCCCCGGTGCTGACAAAAGTGGTGCGCGGGGATGCGAGGGTGCAGGCGTATGAAAAAATCCGCTCTGAGATCCGCGCCGGCCGGCAGGCGTATTTCATCTGTCCGCTTGTAAGCGACAGCGAGGCCGAGGGGTTCGAACATCTCAAGTCCGCCGAGACGGAGGCCGAGCGGCTGGCAAAGGAGGTCTTTTGCGAGTTCAAAGTGGGGCTTTTGCACGGGCGCATGCGCGCTGACGAAAAAAACTCGGTCATGGAGGGTTTTTACGGCGGCGGCACGCAGATCCTGGTTTCAACAACGGTTGTTGAAGTTGGCGTGGATGTTCCGAATGCCACCGTCATGGCGATAGAGCATGCCGAGAGGTTCGGGCTTTCGCAACTTCACCAGCTTCGCGGGCGGGTGGGGCGCGGCGGGTGGCAGTCCTATTGTTTCTTGTTCGCGCCGCGCAGGACAAGCGATACGGGCGAGGTGCGGCTTGAGGTGCTTGAAGAATCGCATGACGGATTCCGCATTGCCGAAGCCGATCTTGAGATCCGCGGCCCGGGCGAGTTTTTGGGCACCCGCCAGGCCGGAGACCTGCCTTTCAAAATTGCCCAGCTTGTGCGCGATCGTGAATGGCTCATGCGGGCTCGCAATGATGCGCACCAGATACTCAAAACCGATCCAGATCTTGAGTTGCCGGAGCACGCATCGCTTAAAAGCTATTTTTTACGCGAAGGGGGAGCGCAGTTTGAAAGGCTCAAGACGTCATAGTTTTAACCACTTGTTTTTATGGTATTTCACCGCCAATTGACTTGATTGACACAATGCATTAGAATTGACTGATATGGTTGATGGATCGACCCCGAGGGCTCGGCAAAGAACCTCGTCTTTGGGAAAATTCATACGCAAGAGGCGTGCTGAGCTAGGGCTTTCGCAAAGGGCGCTTGGTCAGTCATTATCACCTCCGGTGACAACGCAGTTTATTTCCAATATCGAGCGCGGCGTAACGCCGCTTCCTTCCACACACATAAAAAATCTGGCGGCAGCGCTTGAAACCACTGAGCAGGAAGTGATCTCCGTGCTCGAAAAGGATTATACGCAAAAGCTTTCAAACAAGCTTGGACTGGCCGGGGCGGTTGATGGCGAGCCGGTCCGCACACAGCGCCAGATGCAATCGCCGGCGCAGCCTTTGGTAATGGTGGATGGTGCCGACAAGGATGATTTTTCCAGAATATACGAGGCGTATCGCGCCGCCGACCAGGAAACCCGCGAGGCGTTTTTGGCCGCCTGCAGGGCGATTTTCAGGATTTGAATCCCGTGATTGAAAAAACATTGACCACAAGGTAACGTGCGCGTGTTCTTTTACAAGGCAAGTGCGAGCGTAGCTCAGCGGCAGAGCACGCCCTTCACACGGGCGGGGTCACAGGTTCAATCCCTGTCGCTCGCACCATTCTCTTACGCCGCTAAATCGAATTCAATCCGGTCATACTCGACGATTGGCTGTTTCACTGTGCGGCCATTCACTTTGGAGATTTTTAATCGAACCGCGCCCATCTCTTCAAAAAACAAGATAATCTTATTCATGTTTGAGACATCCATCTGACTGAGCTTGGCCAGTTCATAAACAGATCTGGGTTTAAGCGCCAGGATGGTTGAGAGAATCGAAATATGGCGGACAAATCTCTCGAAATTCTTCCGGTTGTCAAAACTGATTTCATAATGAGGCCTCTTGATTCTGCCGGCCCTTGCACGTGTTAATGCACGTTCAAAATCTTTAAGTGTCTCACTTGAACTTTTCATGGATATAATCAGCGTTTTCATAGTTTTACTCCCAGGTGTTCCGAAACCAATCGCTTAAAATCAGCCATCAGCGATGGAACTCCGGTAAAGGCATAGGATATTTCCAGGTTATCCAAATGAAGGTGTGGTCCTTTCGGATGATGGTTGTCCAATAAAACTTTTTGCCCCGTTATACTGTTTACACACACCATGGAATATTTGACTCCATCTGGATATCGCACGGGGTCGCCAACCTGAAAAATCTCCAACTCCAAAACGTAGTGGCCATGAACTCTGGCTTTGTGGTGAAAAATCAGGGCGGCCCTCATATAGGTAGTGTGGCACCACTATGGCAAAAAAGTCAAGCGCCAGCCGAAGCCCAAGTCATGGGCGAAGTGGTCAATCTATTTGACTTCAAGACGGGCCGGAAATAGGTTGGACTGGGTTTATCGCACCATTTTCAATCACACGGAGCACGTGATGCACTATCTCATTACAACATGGTTTCAATGGGTACATGACTGGGGTTACTGGGGCGTGGTCATTCTTATGGCCATGGAAAGTTCAATCATCCCTGTTCCGTCTGAAGTTGTCATGCCGCCGGCCGCGTTCTGGGCCGCGCAGGGCAGGATGGATTTCTGGGGCGTCGTGCTTGCCGGCACGGTGGGCAGCTACATCGGTTCCATCATTAATTATTTTGTTTCAAGGTGGGTCGGGCTTCCGATCGTGAAAAGGTACGGAAAGTATGTTCTCATCTCCCCCGAAAAACTCGAACTCGCTTCAAACTGGGTCAAACAGTACGGGGCGGTGGGGATATTCACGGCAAGGCTTCTGCCCGTTGTGAGACATTTGATTTCAATCCCGGCCGGCGTGCTTAAAATGCCGTTCTGGTCGTTCACGATTGCAACCACGCTCGGCGCCGGGCTCTGGTGCGCGGTGCTTGCGTGGTTCGGCCGCGAGGTTCTGGGCAAAAGCCCCGAACTCATGCAGTCTCCCGCGGCAATGGTCAAGGTGATGAAAGACAAACTCCACTGGTTTGTCGCCGCCGTGGTCGTGCTTGCGGTCCTTTATTTCGTGGTTCTTGCCTTCAAGAAAAAGAAAGCCCTTGCCGGGCGCCGCGCTTGAGCATTGTCCGCCACCGCACAACTTTCAGAGGAATGATCAGCCTTCTTTGGTGGGAGGGTGCGTTTGCGTTTGCCTATGACACGCTGGTCGGCCCCGTTTATATCAGCGGGCTGGCCGGTGAGGTCGGTATAAGCATCTGGCTGGTGTCGCTTCTGACGTCGCTTCCGTGGCTCGGGCAGTCGGGGCAGCTTGTTGGCGCGTTTTTTTTCGGGCGCGTGCAATCATTGAAAAAGTATACACTGGTGCTCGCCGCCCTTTCGAGATCGCTCTGGCTGCTGCCGCTGGTCACGGCAGGGTGGTTTGGATTCAGCCAGTACGCCTGGGGCGTTGCGTTTCCGGTGCGCGGGTGGTTTGTTTTTGTATCCGTCATCGCCTGTCTGTCAACGCTTGCAGGACACGCAAGTCTGGTGGGCTGGTTGTCCTGGATGAAGGCGGTGATCCCGTCAAATTTCCAGGGCCGGTTTTTCGGCGGACGTCAGCGTTATTACATGGCCGCTTTGATTCTGGCAAATCTTGCGGCTGCCGCGTGGGTTGGCTGGAAACCGGGAGGTTATCGCACGGGCTATGCGGTGGTGTGCTTGCTCGCGCTGATGGCCGCGCTGCTGTCGACCCTGTTTCTGGCGCGCGTGCCCGATGCGGTACGATTTGAAACACAAAGACCTTTTTTAGAGAGCGTCATGGAGCCGCTTAGGGACGCCGGATTCAGGCGTGTCATACTGTTCGGAACCGTGTTTCAAGGCGCCGTGTTGCTCGCCGGAACATATTTTCCTTATTATTTTACAAAGGAGCTCGGCATTCCGATGAGCTACATCGCCGTATGGGCAATGCTGGCAAATCTTGGCAATGCACTTTCGTCCGCGTTCTGGGGGCGGATGGTAGACCGTTCGGGGAATCCGGGCCGCGCGATCTTCCTGGGCGGGATCATGATGGCATGCTCGCCGCTCCTTTATATAATCCCATCGGCAAAAGTAGTGATGACGCTGGGTCTTGCCGAAGCGTTTATGAGCGGAGTTGCGTGGGCGGGTTACAATCTTGCAATGACAACGCTGATCTTCAAGACATGTCCCAAAGGACGCAATGCCGCATATTTTGGTGTTTATGCCGCGTGCTCGGGTATTGCGGGGGCGGCCTGCATTTTCATCGGAGGCGCCCTTGCAAAGGGGCTGGTGGCATACGGCGGGTTCAGGGCGCTCTGGCTGGTCGCAAGCGCGGCGAGGTTTGCGGTGATACTGACGCTTGGAAGAGCGCTCAGGTGAGCGTATAGTCTGGATTGCATGGATACGGAGTCGCTCAAGATACATTCGAGGCTTGAAAGCGCGCAGCAGATCCGCGCGGCGAGGGTCCCGGGCGTGAGAACGGCGCTTGTGGTTTTGTCTTCGCGATACATGGCAAACGATCTGGGCTCCCTCCGGCAGAGCATTTCAGCCGCCTACCCCGAAACAGCCGTGTTTTTTTTCAGCACCTCCGGCGCGCCTCTCGGCGTCAGCCCCCCGCAGCGCGTTGATCTTGTAATTGATTTCACGGGACCCGGGCAGCGGCAGTCTTTTTTGCTGCCGGTGCGGCTCAGGCGGATGGCGCGGTTTGCCGCCGGCCGGGCGGCGGGTTTTTTCAGACGGAAATTTTACGACCGCATCTTTGACGAAAAAACCGCGCAAGGCGTTCCTTCGGAACTTCTGGAGCTTGAAGCCTACGTGCAGACGCGCGTGCTCGCGATTGCCGGGATTCCGGTTGCACAAAGCGGAGATCCCACCACATGAAGCAGGAAGATGTCCGCATACTTGTTGTAGACGATGTGAACTCCATGCGTGTTCAGATCAAGGACATGCTTCGCAAGGCCGGCTTCAAGAATGTCCATAGTGTTTCGACCACGCAGGAGGCTAAACGCCAGCTCGAAATCGAAAAATTCGACCTGGTGATGTCCGACTGGCGCATTGAGCCGACGGATGGGCTCGATCTTCTCAAATACATCCGGATTCATCCGGAGCAGAATAAATTGACGTTTATAATGGTGACAGCCGAGGATGCGAAGGACCTGGTGATCCAGGCCATAAAAGCCGGAGTTGATGATTATGTGGTCAAGCCGGTTTCGCCCGTCCAGATACAGGCAAAGGTGATCGAAGTATTGACCAAAAAGGGACTCATATGAACATGGCCGGCAGCATTGAGGAGTTTGTCGACGAACTCGGCGGTTTTGCGGAAACCGCAGAACGCACTCTTTCGGCAATCGAGAAGGACCAGGACGGCGCCAAGGGGATGTTTTCGGTTTTTTCGGACCGGATGTTTGCAATCAAGGGCACCGCGCGCCAGCTCGGGCTGCCTCATGTGGCCCGGATTGCAGAGCTTGCCGAGGAAATTGCCGTAAAGGGCACGCATGCCGGCACGCGTGCGGTGGTCCGCAAATGCACGGGCTGTCTTTGGGATGCGTTGACGACCATAAAAGTCCTGCTTGTCAATCGCGACAAAGAAACCACCGAGGAGCAGGAAATACTCGTTAACCGCATGAAAAAGACGCTCGATGCCCTTGGCGGCGGGCGTGAACGCGTGAGCACTGATGATATTGCGGCGTTACTCAAAAACAGATAGGCGGATTCCGTGTCCGTGGCTGCCGCATACTGGCTGAGAAACAGGATCAAATTCAAGGGCCGGAGGTTTGTTGACCGGCCTGTCGTGACGGATGCCGCGCAGGCGGCGCCGACGCCCCGCGGGCGCGGCCTTTTCGAAAGCTATGCTCTTGGCAGGTGGCTCGGGCGCGTGTCGCGCCCCACGTTTGACGAAACGCTTGGCGTGCTTGATCTTCTTGACCGCCTGCCCGGCAGGATTTTTGAAAAAGCAGATGTCCCGGATTTCAAGGTGCTTGACGTTGGTGCCAAAAACTGGAGATATGCGCCGGCGCTTGCGGCCTGGACTGGAAAAAGTTTTCCGGACCCGGAGTGCATCAGCGTAAGAGGCATCGAACTCGATGCATACGGCGTGTACAGTAACTTCACCACCAATCTTTCGCAGGGCCGCGTGTTTGCGGCGCTGTCGACGGGCGGCCGGGCGGTGTTTGAATATCTGCCCTGTGACGCGAGGAATGTGGGAGCTTTGGCCGCGTTTGATCTGGTTACGTGGTTTTTTCCGTTTGTATTTGTTGATTCGCATGAAGCCTGGGGGCTTCCGGCCGGGCTGTTTGATCCGGCTGCGGCGTTTGTCGCCATCTCCCGCGCAGTCAGGCCGGGCGGGGTATTGATTATGACCAACCATGGTGCGGACGAATGCCAGGCGGCCTCGCGGGGGCTGCAGCTCGCTTGTCCGGCCGCACGGCTTTTGTATGCCGATGGTGTTCGGGGCTCGCTTCACGCCAGCACGGAAGAGGTGTTTTTGAGCGCGTGGGGTATTTGATGGGCAATGCATTGCCCAAGATTGGGCATTGTATTGCCCAAGATGACATGATAGTCTTAATTAATGGATATCTTTTGGAAAAAAGGCGACTGGGAAAGTGCTGATTTACACCTGCAAAGGCTCGTTCAGATGCCTTTTAAAAGGGTTTTTCCATTCATTCCGGAAAAAAAAGGGCTGTATATAATCCGTGGTCCAAGGCAGATCGGAAAAAGTTCCTGGCTGAAAACCATATTGAGCCATTACTCCCGTGATGATGCAAACAAGTGCTTTTATCATGCCTGCGATAACATGCGTGACCATGTTGATCTCAAACAGTTGCTGGATTCTATTCAGGACAAGAAAATAATATTGCTGGACGAAGTAACTTTTGTGGAAGGCTGGGATCGGGCAGTCAAGCACTTTGTCGATCAGGGCAGGAATCATGTGCTTGTAGTTACCGGCTCTGATGCAAACGACCTGCGCCGGGGAGCCGACAGGATGCCGGGGCGTTTTGACGCGGGCGGGGAATACAATCTTCTTCCGATGGATTTTCATGAATTCCTTGAAATGCGCGCGCAAGCCGGATGGCCCGTGCTGGAACGGAAGGACGCATTGCTCGCTTTTTTCAGAACCGGTGGATTTCCTGCGGCGGTTCAAGAGGCGGGGCCGGAATCCGATAAAACGCCTCATCAGGCCATGGATACCTGCAGGCGCTGGCTGGTCGGTGATATCATAAAAAGGGGGAAGCAGGAGCAGTATCTCCTGGAGACGCTTTTCCAGATAGCAAATGTTTCGGGATCGCAAATCAGCCTGCAGACGCTGGCATCCAAAACACAGATGGGTTCGCATCATACCGCCCAGGAATACATCAAGATCCTTGAGGACTGCTTTGCATTGCGCACTTTTTATGCAATTGATATTGATGATGGGTCGCTGAAATTCAAAAAAGAGAAGAAATTCATTTTTACCGATCCCATGATTTATTGGATTGCAATGAACCAGGGGGGTGTAAAGCCGGAGCAGGAAGTATGGGCGCCGAAGCTTGCGGAAATTTGTGCCGGAGAATTTCTGGCGAGACGGTATGACCGCGTTGGCTATGCGGCATCTTCAAGATCCGGCGAGGTCGATTTTTATAAACATAAAAAATGGGCAATCGAGGTTAAATGGGCCGAGGCCGCCCATAATCTGTCTCCCCTGTTCAAACAGATCCGCGTGCCGGAAAAGATGGTCTGGACCATGCGCAATATTTTTGAAGAGCTTCCGGCAGCATGATTAGCCGTCCCCGGTTTCCACCCTCGTGCAGTTTGCATCCCCTCTGAGCAGCGCGTTCTTTATAATGGCGCCGCGGCCGAGCTCGCGGCAGGTCTCGCGGTCGCACTTCAGGCGGCAGCGCAGCTTGCCGCGCGCCGAGCACGAAAAAAATTCGGCATCCGGATTGTTCGAGGTCGGAAAATGCACGGGGCTTACAAGGCGGATGGTTTCGCCGGAAGAATCTCCGCCAAGTTCGGGTAGAATATCCGTCAGTGTCCGCGCGCTTTTTGCGATCACCAGATAGCTGAAGGGCAGCGACTTGTGGTCAAGACCGGCAAGGGTGTCGAGTTTTGCCATGTACGGCGGACGCCACCACGAAATCTCCTCGTGGCACCAGTCCTCGCCGTCCCTGTCGGCCAGCGCGCCGCAATCCTGGTGTCCAAGACAGGGCAGCAGCACCTTGAGCCACGGTTTTTCGAGCTTGAGAAGCTCCGCCCGGAGTGAAAGCAGTTTTCGCGATTGCAGCTTGAGCGCGGGTTCGACGATGACGCAGAGCCCTTCGTCGTCAAGGTGCCGCTCCCACGCGTCGGCCAGCGCGCGCGCGATGTCGCGCACCGGTGCGTCCGACTCGTTAAGCATGTAGCACATGGTCCAGAGATTGAACTTTGGTGCCCCGCGCGGAAGGAGCGGGCCCGTGGCATTGATTTCGCGGCGGAAAGTCTTGATGGTCCACGGAAACGAGTGCGCATCGGTCGTGGCCCAGGCCGATCCGATATCAAGCATCTTGCCGTCGCGTTCTATGAGCGCCCAGGAGCCGTCACGCGGAAGGTCGATGCTGCTTCCGTTTGCTTCGGCCGTGGCAATCGCAATGGCTGCGGTTGCGGGGCCGGAGCCGAAGTCAACCGCCCGGAGTTCTTCGCCACCGCGCCATTTGTATCCAAGGCGCCACAGCTCATGCCAGACGCCGGTCATGCGCGCCATGTTTGAAGGCATGTAGTAAAGAAAATAAGACATGCGGAGATTGGCCGAATTGGACCCGGTTCCCCAGTAAGGTTTGATTCCGCCGTCCTGGCTGCTTTCCTTGCGGTTGAAGGAGCCGGTAAGCCGTTCAACATGAGGCAGTACGGAGCGCGAAAGAAAGCGGCTTGATGCCAGGTCTCGTGGCGAAGAAATCATCTTCGCTTCCGTCATGAAACGGGCGATTTTTTCTTCGAGCAATGCGGCGTATGTCTTGTCGAGCCATGCGGGGCTTTCCATCAAGTAGACCATAAAACACGGATAAGTCTGAAAATGAACAGGATATTTATCCTTGCCGCTCCGCGTCCAGTCCTGCTAGACCTGAGTTTGGACGTAATCCGGAAGCACAAGGCATGACATCAGACAACGCAAATACCGCCCTGATCCTCGGCAGTCTTGCCATGGCAAGATCCATTGCCGCGAGCTTTGCGCACGAAGGTTTTTCGCCGGTGATCCAGGAAGAAGCGGGTATCGGGCTTCCAAATCCTTCGCACGAGGGCGCTTCGGACGAACTTGCCGCTCTTTTCTCGAATCTTGCGGACAAATACGGGCGCAGCGGTTTTTTGGTCCATCCCGGCAACAGCGTCTGGGCCGAGCGGCCGGAGCTTCCTTCTATTTGCGCATCCATCGGAATTGATGTCATCTGCCCGCCGGCAAAGGTTCTTGGCCTTTTCATGAACAAGCTGGGGCTGCTTTGCGAGGCCGAGCGGCTTCGCATCCCCGTGCTGCTTCTGCATCCGGAGCCCATGCATTCGGCGCGCGAGGTGCGGGCCATGATGGCCGCCTCCGGGAACCGTTACCCGATTGTGCTCAAGCCGCTCAAGGATGCAGGCAATGCGGGGATTTTTGTCGCCGAAAACACCGCGGATCTCGAGGCGCGGCTGCCGCTCTGGCTCGACAGGCTCAGGTGGAGCGCGGGCGAGACCGCATTTTACGCCGAGAAATGGCTCGAATGCGCGCGCGTATTTGTCGCCCCGTTTGCCCGCCTTTGGGACGGCACGTTCAGGATGTTCGGGCTTGTTGATGCATCGCTTAAGGACAGCGTACACAAACTTGTCGAGGTGTGTCCGGCCGACGTGGATGCTCCGGTGTTCAGACAGATCGAGGAATGGACGCGCTCCTTTGCCGTTTCGTGCGGTTATCTTGGCGTTGGCACGCTTGAGTTTCTGACTGATGGCGCGCGCATCTATCTTTCAGAGGGGGCTCCGAGGCTCAATACCGGCTTCAGACTATGGGAAACCGTGAGCGCCGAGTGCGCCGCCGCCTGGCAGCTAGCCGCCATGGAAAACGGTCCGGCCCAAAAGGGCGGGGGAGGCGCGCCAATAAACCCGGGCCCCCGCGCCGTTGTCGATGCCCATGCCGTTTCCGCAAGGATTTATTCCGAGCTTTCGCTGGTTCACCTTCCACAGCCGGGCTTTGTCAGCGAGCTTGCGCATCCGCCGGGCGGGGCGTCGCTGGAGCTTGTTCCGGGGTGTATTGCCGGCAGGCAGACTTCAACCGATGGAGACGGTATTGCGGCGATTGTAATCGGACGGGGGCGGTCATACCGTGACGCGCTTGAAAGTCTGCGCGCAGGAGTGGATGGACTTTGGTTTGCGGGTTCGCTTCAGACCAATACAAGATTCATGAAGCTGCTTCTTTCAAATCCGCGCGTGCGCGAGCGGATGTTCCACTCCTGTTTTGTTGAAGAAGAATTCATTCCCGAGGGGCTGCAGCCCGGAGGGCAGGAACTTTCACTCATGGTGGCGCTTGCGTCAGTGTGCGTGGAGGATGCCGCGACCGGACGCTGGTATGCCGGCAACAAGAGGATTGAATCATCTCTCGGTGCTCTTGAATGGTCTGAAGGGCCGTTTTTTTTCGAACATGCGGGCCGACGCGGAGTGCGCGGGGTTCTGAGCGGTGGCGCTTATGGCGGAAAAAAGGAACGTGCCGGGGCGTTTCCGCTCCAGGACGGGCGCTGGATTGTCCGGGTCGGGTCGCAGGAGTGCCAGATCAGGCGGACCGGAGCTTCTGGCGCGGCCGGGCCGCCGTCGATCAGGGCTCTTTGCGCCGGAAGGATGCATGCGGCGCTTTTCAGGGCGGGTGCGGTCGCGCCGCCGCATGAACCGGTTGCGCTTGTCGAATCGCAGAGGACTCTCGTGCAGCATTCGCTTCCTGTCCGGGCAAAAATCACCCGCTGGCTGGTAAACGCGGGAAGTGACGTCGGGCAGGGACAAATCCTGGCCGAGTGTGAAATAATCAAAATCTGATTGATGGCCAAACGCCGTCTGTCTTGGTAAAATTTCAGCGTGCCACCATCAAAAGGCCGGATTGCCCGATTTGTTGCAGTTTATAAAGACGAGACCAGGGTTGCTTTTGCCGCTGCGGCACTTGCGTTTTTCTTTTCGCACGGTCTTTATCTCTGGGATACCGATTACAGCCAGTGGTTGGCCCAAGCCGGCTCCGGGCTGCCCGAAATATTATTGAGAGTGTTTTCTCCTTTGACCAGCGATCCCGACACTTGGGGTTTTTCGGACCGTCCGCTTTACGTGCTTATTTGCTGGCTGCTTCACGCATTTTTCGGCTCGTGGGCTACCGGCTGGTTTTTTGTAAAATCCCTTGCGGTCGGGACGCTTTGCGCGATGGTTTACGGTTTTTTGCGCCGTCATTGCTCGGTGGGCGCATTTGCGGCGCTTTTCGGGGCGATGATACTCGCGTCAAGTCCGGCGACGATGGCATCGCTTCTGTATCTGTCCGATCCGGCCGTCTATTCACAGATGGCCATGACAGCGGCCATGTTTTTTGCATATTCGTGGTTCAACCGGAGGATCGGGACGGTCCGGTTTGTCGTCATGTTTGCAATCACCGTTTATTTCGGCGCCAAGCTGCGGGGCGAGGTGCGGATGGCGCCTCTTGCGGTGCTGGGTTATGCGTATTTTTTCAGGCGTGATGTTTTCCGGAGGCTGGTGCTTCCGGTGACGGGGGTGTTCCTTCTTTCGCTTCCGTGGTCTCTTGGAATGTTTTCGGCTTCGCCTCCATATCTGCCCGGAGCCGGCAGGCTTGCCGGGTTTTTGTTTTCCGGCCTCTCCAGTCCGCTCAAGCCGCAGATATCGGTGTTCGTGACAGTTGGAATTGTTCTCTGCATCGCGCTCCTTGTTTTCGGGGTTTGGAGCGTTGGCCGCCGGAAAATCAAACTCACATACGACAGGTCGGGGTTTTTCATCGCCTGGCTTGGTGCCGCGCTTCTTGGCTGCGCCGCGCTTCCGGGGCAGAGCGGCGCCTTTGATCTCCGTTATGCCCTCATCGCGCTTGTTCCGGCGGTGATGCTTGCCTCGATTGCCATTGACGAAGCCGTAACCGTATTGAAAGGGGCCTCGCTTGGGCGGTTCAAATGGTTCGTGCCGCTGGCGCTCATGCTCGCGGGGCTGCAGCTGAGTCTTCATCTTGGAGCTTCGGCACGGCACCGGATGGATATCGGCCGCACCATTGTTGCGGCCAACGGCATACACACGCTTGTCGAGGAAAAATATTCTAAATCGCGTTTTGTTTATGCGCCCGGATTCATCGCCTATGGGTACAAAGATGTAAAATCCTTTGCGTTGATGAACCGCCGCACGATCGAAAATCTGGACCGGCTTTCACAGTTTCCATCCGGTGACACCTATGTTGCATCATGGGAAGGCATACTTGATGCGAGGCTCAGCGTAGAAAAGGTGGTGAGCGGTTGCTCGCCCTATTCGGTCTTTGACTGGATTGCCGGGTGCGGCCCCGCGGATGGCGCGTTTTTGTTCAGATACGTCGGTACGCCTCCCGAATTCACCAGGGCGCAGGAGTTTGAAAAGAACCGGGACTTCCGTTCCGCGTCCGTTCAGATTGAAAAATACCTGCAGCGTGATCCGGCAAATCACGGCATGGCTTTTACGCTCAGCCTTTACGCGTACAACCTCCGGAATTTCGCGCGCATGGAAAGCATCTATGATGCGATCGGACCGTTCTATCCGGCAATTACTTCGGTGGTTTACAACTGGGCGATTGCCAAGCTCGGCATGGGAAAATTCAAGGATTCCATCAGGCTGTTTCGCAGGGCGCTCCGGCTTTCGCCCGGAGATTACGCGATCGGGTTCAACCTGGCCGATGCGTTAATGAAATCCGGAGATCGCAAGGCGGCGCTCATCCAGCTTGAAGCACTATTGCAGAGCCATCCCGGAGATGCGGCGCTGAAGGCCGCGCGCGACCGGTGGAATAAATGAGCAGGACGCTGGGGGCCGCCGGAGCGATGGGGGCCGGCACGTTCATGAGCCGTATTCTCGGGCTGGTGCGCGAACAGGTGTTTGCCTATCTTTTCGGCGCGGGCAATGCAACGGATGCGTTCAATATCGCGTTCAGGATCCCCAATCTTCTCCGCGATCTTTTTGCCGAAGGGGCGATGAGCGCCTCTCTGGTGCCCACCTTTACGCGTGTACGCATGAAAGAAGGTGACCGCAGGGCCTGGCGCGTCGCGGGACTGGTGTTCCGCGCGCTGGTGGCTGTTTCAGTGGTGATTGCGGTGACCGGGATTGTTTTCGCTCCGGAACTGGTCTCGCTGTATGCATCGGCATACAAAATGATTCCCGGAAAGTACGAACTGACCGTGCTCATGACGCGCGTGATGTTTCCCTTCTTTCCGCTTGTCGCGCTTGCCGCTGCATATATGGGTATTCTCAATGCCTGTGGAAAGTTCTTTTTCCCGGCA
>Ga0208375_1001698_pt1 | contig 23452 bp, 14 predicted proteins | sample RifOxyD1_FD_184038 | JGI IMG/M metagenome (GOLD analysis project Ga0208375, IMG submission 184038) | Soil microbial communities from Rifle, Colorado - Rifle Oxygen_injection D1 (SPAdes) | ecosystem: Environmental > Terrestrial > Deep subsurface > Rock core/Sediment | place: Rifle, Colorado...
TGATCTCCGAAGCCCGGTTCGATCCGCTGCATTCGGTCGCCATGATCTGCGGGCCGGAAATCATGATGCGTTATACGATTCCGGAACTTACCGGCCTCGGAATGTCGGAGGACCGGATTTTCGTCACGATGGAACGAAGCATGAAATGCGGAATCGGATTCTGCGGGCATTGCCAATACGGAGGGGTTTTCGTCTGCAAGGATGGCCCGGTGTTCTCATATGACGAGGTTGGAGCGGTCTTTTTGAGGAAAGAGTTCTGATATGTCGAGTATCTCGGATCAAAAGCCAAAACTTGCGGTTTTTAAGTTCGCCTCGTGCGACGGTTGCCAGCTGAGCCTTCTCGATTGCGAGACGGAACTCCTCGAACTCGCGGCGACCGTGGATATCTCGTACTTTCTCGAGGCCTCGAGCCGGGCTCTTCCCGGGCCCTACGAAATCGCTCTTGCCGACGGCTCGATCACGACCGAGGAGGACGTGAGGCGGATTCGGGAGATCCGAAGTCAATCGAAAGTTCTCGTTTCGATCGGCGCCTGTGCGGTTGCCGGCGGGATTCAAGCACTTCGCAATTACACGAGCGTCGAGGAGTACGCCCGATACGTTTACCCGAAGCCGGAGTACATCCGGTCTCTCGAGACTTCGACGCCGATGTCAAAGCACGTCAAAGTCGATTTTGCCCTGAACGGCTGCCCGGTCAACAAAAGCCAGCTTTTTGAAGTGATCGTCGCGGTTCTCCAAAATCGGCGACCGAATGTCGCGCCGTATTCCCAATGCGTGGATTGCAAGATCAAAGGGAATATCTGCGTCATGGTCGCGCACGGCGTTCCCTGCCTCGGCCCGATCACCCACTCCGGGTGCGGAGTGCTGTGCCCGTCCTTCAACAGGGGATGTTACGGCTGCTTCGGCCCGAAGGAAACACCGAACGCCGCTTCGCTCGGGAACTGGTTCATCAAGGAAATGCACGTGACGCCGATGACAGTCGAGCGCGCGCTGCGGTCCTACTATTCCGGCAGCGATCTCATGAAGACCGCTTCTGAGGAATTCGGAGCCACGAGGCAAAACTTCGGGCCAAATCCGGCGCCCTTTAATCCCAAGAACGAGTGATTCATGAGCGTACAATCGAAAACATCGGATTCCCCTTCCAACCGGACGATCCGGGTCGAGGCTCTTGCACGTGTCGAGGGAGAGGGCGGACTCACGGTTATCATGCGCGACGGCGCTGTCGAGAGCGTGCAGTTCAATATTTTCGAGCCACCCCGGTTCTTCGAGGCGTTTTTGCGAGGGCGGCACCACACCGAGGTTCCGGATATCACCTCCCGGATCTGCGGGATCTGTCCGATCGCGTACCAGATGAGCGCGGTGCATGCGCTGGAACAGGCGCTTGGGATCGAAGTCACGCCGGAAATTCGAGCCCTCAGGCGTCTTATCTTTTGCGGGGAGTGGCTCGAAAGCCACGGCTTGCACGTGTATATGCTCCACGTACCGGATTTTCTGGGCTACGAAGACGCGATCGAAATGTCGCGCAAGTATCCCGTCCAGGTCGCGCGCGGCCTTGAGCTGAAGAAGACGGGTAACGATCTCATGTCCGCGATCGGCGGGCGCGAAATTCATCCGATCAATGTGCGAGTCGGCGGTTTCTATAAATTTCCCGAGCGACGCGCGCTCGAAAAAATGCTCGACCCGCTCAAACGCGCCCGCGATATCGCTCACGAAACGGTTCAATTCGTCGCGAAGCTCGAATTCCCGGATTACGTTCAGGATTATGAATTCGTTTCACTTTCTCATCCTGACGAATATCCGATTCTCGAGGGCAAGATCGCGACGAGTCGCGGACACGAAATTCCCGTCGCGGAGTTTCCGAATCACTTCGAGGAGTATCAAGTCGAGTGGTCTCATGCCCTGCAGGCAAAAATAATCGGCGGAGGGGCATACTTCGTCGGGCCATCCGCGCGTTACTATCTGAACGAAGCCAAAATGCCGGCGACCGTCCGGCAGGCCGCGACGTCGGTGGGGTTCTCTCGTGAGGATTGCCGGAATCCCTACAAGAGCATTATCGTCCGGTCGCTTGAGACGCTCTTCGCGTGCGAGGAGTCGATCCGGATTTTGGAACAATACGACGACTCTGTTACGGAACGGGTCAAGTACCGAGTGAAAGCGGGAGTAGGGCATGGCTGTTCCGAAGCTCCTCGCGGCCTTCTCTATCATCGATACGAAGTCGGGGAGGACGGTTTGATTCGCGAAGCGCGGATCATTCCGCCAACTTCCCAGAATCAGAAGAGCATCGAGACCGATCTGTTCAACGTCGCGAACCGGAACGCACTCCGGCCGACCGGTGAACTCGCGCATCGGTGCGCGCATGTCGTTCGCAATTACGATCCTTGCATATCATGCGCGACGCACATGCTCCGGGTGATTTTCAAATGATTCCGGAATTCGCCTGTTCCGCTGTCGGACGGATACGATCACCACGATTCGTTCGGCCCGGCTAATTCAAACCCGGCACTTTCTGCCCATTTCTCGTCCCAGGCAGTTCTGGGATAATCAAGAGACCGAGCAATGAGAGGTCCTGCGTTGATGAGCCATGGAATCAAAGCCAGCATAGCCGTCCTGCTCCTGCTCTCTTGCCCCGCTCCCGCCGCGGCCTCCGAAAAGACAAAGCTCCCCCTCTCCCGGGCAATCGAAATCAGCCTCGAAAAAAATCTCGATCTTAAAATCGCCCTCGCGGGAACGCGAGAGTCCGCGGGCTACCTCATGCGCTCTGAAGGCGAATTCGATTGGGATCTCAAGTCGTCTTTATCGCGAGATTACAATACCACCCCGACGGCGAGCACCCTCGACGGCGTGGACGAAGATAACTCCCTCAAAACCAACAAAAATGCGCTTGGCTTCGGTTTTAACAAAAAGTTCGCCTTCGGCCCGAAACTCGGGATCAACTACTCCCAAAATGTTTCGGGTTCGAATTCATCGTACGCGACCACGAACCCGCTCTATTCCGCCAACGTGGCGGGCAGCTTCGAGGTATCCGTTTTGAAACTGCTGACACCTTCCTGGTTTCGCAGGAGTCTCGACGAATCCGAACAGGATTGGCGAATCGCCGAGACCCGCCACGGGGAAAAGCTGGTCGATACGGTTCAGAAAACCATCGATCTCTATTTTGACTGCAAGCAGGCCGAACAGGAATTCCGCGTGCAGACTGAAATACATAAAATCGCGCTGGAAAACCTCGAATTCGTTCAAAGAAAACGAAGCGCCGGTCTCGCCTCCAAGATCGATTTGCTTGATGCCGTGGTCGCGGAAAAGCGCGCCGACGAGGGCCGCCTGCGGGCTCAGGAGACCCTGAGCCGAAGCACGGACGAATTGAACGCCCATATTCTCGGTGACCTTGGGCAGGAATTTGAACTCGAAGGAGATCTCACCGCCGAAGCCGAGAAGAGCTTGCCCGAAATGCCGGCCGCGGCTCTGGACGAACGTCCGGACCTGCAAAGGTCACGGCACGAACTGACAAAAGCGGAAATCGGTGAGCGGGGCGCTTCACGTGAGCTCTATCCTGACTTCAACGCCAAGGCGAACGTCACCTACGCAGGAATCGGACGCGATCTGACCGAAGCACAAGAGCCGCTCAAGGAATTCGCCAATCGCTCGTATTCGGCCTCATTGACCGCGAGCATGCCGCTCTTCAGATGGACGGCTCGTGGTACCCACAAAAGTGCGCAAGCCAAACTGGAAGCCCAATCTTTGAGAAATCTTCAGTTAAAAAGAAATATAGAAATCGAACTCCGGAGCAGCCTGCGCCGGTTCGAGAGCGCGGGTAAGCGCGTCGAGGCACTGAAAAGGGCCATTGAAAGCGAGACCGAATCGTTTGCGGCCAAAAAGGCCTTTTTACGTGCCGGAAGAATCGGAGTCGCCGAGCTGAATCGCTCGATGGACTCACTCCTTCATGCGGAGCTCGAACTCGTCAAAGCCACCGTTTCACGCGTGAAGGCCCGATACGCCGCGACGAAGGCGGGCGGCGTTCTTCTCAAAGAAATCCGAAACTGACGAGGACGACGGACTGACCGGACTTATTGCTTCGTGTACGTATACGTCGAGTCCAACGCGATCGGACGTTTGTCTGCGGTGGTACCGTCGTAGGTCGCGTTGACCGCGCCGAACTGCAACGTTGATCCTGTGATCTTGACGATATCGTAATGCGTGTTGCCCACGGTTCTCATCGTGACACCCGCGCAATTTCGCGCGCTGACGTCCTTGGCAACATTGGTCGCCCAATCCGTATAGGCGCAGTACCCCGTCACCCCAGCCCCGCCCCCATTGACCATGTTGTTGAGTTGCGTCGTATACGCATCCAGTTTGGAAGTAATGGTGACGGATGTCCAAGTGAAGTCATAATTAACCGCACCCGAAACGTTACTGGAGAGCGCGCCCTTGACGAGAGTACCGGTGGATTGACTCTCGTAGATCGGGACGGCGCAGGTGGTACCGGAATAATAGTAAGTAGTGCCTGTCAACGTAGTCCCGGTGAACGTCTGGACGATTTTGTAGGAAGTCGAACTTTCGCCCACAATACAACCGGTGCTCCAATTCCCGACCAGGGTCTCGATGGCAGCCGTAAGTTCATCTTTTCCACACGACGAGGTCGTGATGAGGAGCACGATTGCAAGGATCCGGGACAGTGAGCTGATAAGCGAAAGGTTTTTCATAGTACCCGTAATTATCACCAGAAAATGCGGGGGAATCAATGGCGGAGTTCGACCGGACAGAGCTTATTCAGGGTTTGTTGAACCTCGGGAGTTCTCAGAAATGTGGAACGCAATGAGCGAGCTTTCAGTTCGACCTGCCTGAAGGCCGAGTACTCACGCGCGAAAGCAGATTCGGAATCGGCAGCCGCGCTGAGATTATCAAAGAAGTCCAGGCTGCTGATCCGGCCCGCGCGCAGGAACTTCTCTGAAACCAGGACCTTCTCGTGCGCCAGTTCGGAGTTCTGGCGCAAAAGACTCAGGCGATTTTGCTTCAATTTCAATTCCTGCTCGAGCAGCCGGGCTTCGTGGCTTTGCCGGACCCGTTCCCGGGTCGCCTCCGATTCAAGGCGATCGATCTGCGCCTGGCTTGCCTGCCGATTTCCCCTGGGCTCAAGATGATAGAGCGGAAGACTCAGGGAAACCGCCGCGTTCCAGGATGGATTTTCGAAAGTCGCCACGTCGGTTGTCGCGCCCCGAAGGGACTTGCCCATTCCGACGGACGAGAAACTCAAGTCCACGTCCAGGCGGGGAAGCATCGCGTTTTTAGCCTTTTCGAGGGCCGCCCGGGCAGCCGCGGTCTGGGCCTGAAGACTCGCCACGGCCGGAGGCGGCGTATTCGGAACGTCCTCAAACGTCTGCAGTTCGGGGTCGGTTAAAGGGAGAGGTTCGGTTTGAACCATGAGTTCTCCGGGAAGAGGTTCAGTAGGCGCGATGATCTCCTTGAGCAAACGATCTTCATCATTCTTACGCTGACCGAACGCGGCCTCGAGGCCCGCCTCGGCCAGAGCCAGCGCGGATTCGGCCTTCAAGGTGTCGAGTCGTGTCGCCGTGCCCGAGTTGCAACGCCGCCGGATTGCCTCAAGCGCGCCCTCCGCCTTTTTGACGGCGGCCTTCCGTGCACTCACCTCGTGATCATCGGAAACGAGGTCCCAGTATAAGGATGAAACTTCGTCATACTTGGCCTGCACGAGCTCCTCGAACCGGGCTCGATATTCGAGAACCTGCGCTTCCGTCTTACGGGTCTCGAAAAGATTGGCCGCTTGCCAACCTCCGCGTAAAAGCGGCTGCCGGAGGCTGAACTTAACACCGCTCTGTGTTCTTTTCGGCAGCAAAGACTGCGTTGAGGTGGACTGAATCCCGATCGCCTGCCAGGATGCCTCGCTGGTCAGGCCAATCGGGAATTTCTTCTTCGCGGCAACACTGATTGAATCAGCGCTTTCGATCCAGAACGGGTCGTCATAGATGAATTTCGAAAGCTTGTAGTCCGTCTTCGTCTCCGGCGTTATTTGAAAAATAGGGTCAAAATCCCCGTCGGCCGAAAGAAGCTGGGCTGTCGCGGTCTGGCAATCCAACGCGGCACTGCGAATCTCCGTGTTATTGCGCAGAAGCGCCTCGGCGATCCCATTCAAATCGAGGGGTAGGGCCCAGGCTGGAGCGGCCAGCCCGAAGAGCCAAAAATGCAATGCGAAGACGAACGCGGTCTTACTCCACCTTGCTTCGCAGTTCCCGCATCCTTTCAAAAAGAGTGTCTGCACGATTGCTTATATTCTGCCATTCGGAGCGGTTCGCCGCCAGGTCATGTTTGGAACTCCACTTGTCGAGCGTCTGATCGACCTTCGAGTCCATCCGGTCCCAACGTTTTTCCATTTCTGAAATCCTGCGGTCCATCATGTCGTCGAACTTGTCGCCGTAATGTCCGCTTTCCACGCGGTTTTCCCAGCGGTCGAGCTGCTTTTCCCAATGGTCCAGCAATTTATCTGCCTTGCCTTCGTAGCTGTCCAACCGGTTCTCAAGATGGCCCTCGATCGAGGCTTCCCATTTTTCGATCAATTTATAGCCGCGACTGTCGAGCTCATCCCATCGCTGAGCCGCGCCCTCGGCGCCGGGCTGTGACCCATGGTTTTCCATCCAGTTTTCAGCGCGGGTTTCGAGTGCCTCCCACCGCTTGTCGAAATCATCCGGGATCTTCTTGGAATCGCTCATCTGGTCTTCCCATTTTTCAATCCAGCGATCCACCTTAGCTTCGATCGAATCCCAGCGCTTCATGTCGCGCTCGGTGATTTCGTCCGGGTTATCATTCAACAGATTCGCGCTATCCGCCGGAACCGTGACCACGGGAGGCGCGTTTGCCGAATCTCCGGGCATGATTTGCGTGTTTTCGGGCAGATCAACAATCACCTGACCGCTGTCCGAGAGGGTCACGTTCACGGGCAGCACCGTATCCGTAAGTTGATTCTCAAGCGTGACGGTATTCGTCTGTGAATCGAAAACAGCGCCATCCGGGAGCGTCGCCGTGATCGATCCGTCATCGTTCAGAACCGGCGAGGCCTCTTCGGGGATTTCGTTCACGTGCAGTTCACCGGGGGCGAAAGTCAGAGTTTGTTCCTGGGCGTTGTATACGGTTTCGGGCGGCACGGGGACCGAGATCGAGCCATCCGTGTTCAGGGTGACACCCTCGGGAATCACTTCGACGAATTCTTCCATGACCGTTGCCACGGGGAGAGTCAGGGTGGCCGCCTCGACGTCCACTTGCGCGTCTGCGGGAGGTACCACGGTCACCGAACCGTCGGAGTTCGGCTCAATCCAATCAGGGCCATGGGTCGCGTAATCCGGATCCGGGTTATTCAGGAAGTCCGCCGATTCCGGCGAAATCGTGATCCCCGCATTCCCGAAGTATTGAGTGTCCGTCGGCAGATCGACCGTGACCTCTCCTTCGGGGCTGACGCTCACGTTCTCCGGCATCAGTTCATTGGTCCAATAGTTGTCGAGAATGACGGTTCCGGCCTGCAAGTCGACCGTGACTCCATCGGGAACCTGGATCGCGACAGAGCCGTCATCTTTTACGGTAGCGTCAATTCCTTCCGGGATCTGCTGAACGCTGTAGGAATCAGCCGGTACGGTGAGTACCTGTGTCTCCGGGTCAAAGCTCGAATCCTCGGGCAGCGTGACTTCGAGGGTACCCTGTTCGGTGAAGGTGGCTTCGACCGGCAGGAGTTCCGAGAAATCAGCATTGACCACCGAAACCGGCAACGTGGCCGTTCCCTCTTCAGCGTTGATCTCCACCGCTGGCGGAGGAGAAATGGATACCGATCCGTCTGGATTTGCTTCAACGTATTCGGGCCCGTAGGTGACGTAACCCGGATCCGGCATTTCGAGGAAGTCAGCCTGGTCTGCCGGAATTGAAATGGAACCGTCGTCGCTGATTTCGGCATCCCGGGGCAGAACAACCGTGACCTCTCCTTCGGGAGTGATCTGAACGTTCGGCGGCGTGACTTCATTGGCCCAATAATTATCCAACTCGATGGTGTTTGACCCCGAGTCATAGGTGATCCCCTCGGGAAGCGTTGCCGTCAGGGTCCCGTCCTCGTTGATCTCGCTCTCAACACCCGGAGGGATCTGATCAGTATGTATCGTACCCGCGGGAAAAGTAATCGAGTGATCGCCGGCATCATAGGACGTTCCCTCTGGAACCGTCGCTTGAATCGTTCCCTGTTCCGTAAAAGAGACACCGTCGGGAAGCAGCTCTGAGAAATCTTCCTGGACGACCGCCGCAGGCAAGGTGACAGTGCCCGCTTCGGCGTCGACCTGCATCGCTGGAGTCGGCGTAATGACCACCTCTCCTTCGGGAGTGGCTTCGATGTAATCAGGCCCCTGAAGCACGTAAGCAGGCGGCGGGTCCGTCAACTCCCCGACGTGCTCGGCATCGATCGTGATGGAGCCCGCGTCTCCGAAGGTAAACGGCGGGAAGATCAAAAACGCCGCGCCATTCGTGATCACGAGATTGTTCGGCATGACCTGATTCGCGCGGTAATCATCCAGAATCACGCTTTGCGTATCCGAGTCGTAAGTCACCCCGTCGGGAAGAGTGACTGATACGCTGCCGTCCAGATTGAGGTGGGCGTTGTACTCTGGCGGGATGCTTTCGAGAGTCATGCCTGAAGCGGGGTCCTGCTGAAAAGTAATCGTGTTGCTGTCCGGATCGAATTGCGTGTTCTCCGGCATCGAAACGGTCAGGGTCCCGTCGGAATTCAGCTCGACCTGGTCGGGCAGAGGCAGAACATCGGCGGCCACGTCGAGCGGGATTTCAGCGGTGCCGTCCTCGGGCGAAATCTCAACCCCTTCGGGAGGCGTGATCGTCACCGCCCCGTCCTCGGCGACTTCGACATAAGGGGAATCGGCAATCGCTTCGGGAATCGGGGCCGAGAGTTCCTCGGCCTGGTCCGCGGTCAAATCGATCGAACCGTCGTCATTGACCTCGGTGCCCTCGGGAAGTTCAACGGCGAGCGAACCATCGGTGTCGACCGCCATGTTCTCCGGCAAAAGCTGATTGACGACTTCATTGTCAATACTGGCGGTATTGTTCTCGACGTCCAACTCGATACCCTCGGACGGTAATGTCACCGTAATCGATGAATCGGGGTTCACATGCGACGGCAAACTCTCAGGAATCGCCTGCGCGATCGGCGCATCACCGGGAATCGTAACCGTGCCCGCGTCCGGATCGATCGACGTGTTCGGCGGGAATACAATGAAGGCCGCGCCATTCGTCGTACTGAGAGTCACGCCTTCGGGAAGCGCACTGGCCGCCACGTCGGCCGGAAAATTCGCGACCCCGTCTTCTACCGTGACCCCTTGCGGAGGATCGACGTGAACGGAACCGTCGGCGGTGACATTCACCCAATCGGGTTTTTGCCAAATGGGCTCGGCGGGCTCGGGCATGTTGGACATCAGATCCGCGCCTGAAGCTCCGAGATCGAGATCGGAATGGTCTGTGTCGATGCCCGCCGGTCCCGGGTCTGATTCAGCCTGAGCCGCGCCGTCGCTCTGCGAATCATCAACGAAACTGCCGCCGCGTTCTTGCGGATCGGCGCCCGTATCAAGCGCGCTTGAAGCCGACCGGGAACTCCTCGCATCGCTCGAAACCTTCTCCTGCGCGTCCTGCGCGTCATCGACCGAGTCCTGTAGCCCCGGATCGACAACTCCGCTCGCGATCATGCCGGGCGCAATGCGCTCTTCGAGCTTCATTCCGCTGAGCTTGCCCACCTTTTTCTTTTTCGCCTTGCCGGGAACGGAGGACGGTTTCGCGGGAACAGCGGGTTTTTTGGACGACGGCTTTTTAGCGGGGGCCATGGGCAGCTCCTTTATGACTGAAATGCATGAACGAATCTTTTAATATTAGCCGGGATTTTCGAGTTTTCGCCAAGAGATTTTTAAGAACTGCGCAAGGCTTTGCGCCGGCGCCGGCGTTGTCGCGGAACGGGATGAATCTTTACCGGGGATTCAGCGCTGGCGTCGTCCTCCTCATGCCAAGGCCAGTAGACTGAATACTCATGCGTCGAAATTTTGACGATCAAACCACGCTCGAGCAAAACGGTCAGGCAGCGCTCCACCTCGGCGGGTTCCAGTGCGGTTCCTTCTGAAATCATTGGAATGTCAAAACGGCCGGTTGGCGTACCCCGGCCGTGCGTATACGCCCACAAGAAAAGAAAGGTGATGCACGCTGCGGAATCCCGCAATTCCGGAAAAAGCTCCAGGAACAGGGCGGGATCAACCGGAATTTCTTCCATCAATGATCTATCGGTAATTTCTACAAGTTTTCAAGTTGGCCTTAAAGGATGTCGATAACTGTGAAGAGACGATCTCTATGGGCAGACTTGCACGATTCAAACCGAAGAAGAGGACCTGGCTGGAGCCGCCGAAACCGGCAAGCCCCGTTCGTCTTGTGCATTCGGATCGCGGGACTCAAGCGGAACCGGACGATCGCAAACGGCTCTCCGTTTATCGCCAGGTGAATGAAATCTACCAGGAAAAGCACGAAACACCGGATCTGCTCATGCGCGGAATCCTGGATATCGCCGTGGGAGCCCTCGAGGCGGAAGGCGGTTCCCTCTGGGTGGTGCCGCCGGGGACGAAGAAGATCGAGTGCCGTTCGGCGGTCGGGCCGGGCTCCGAAATCCTTGAGGGCGTGAGAATTCCTTTCGGAAAAGGCGTCGTCGGCTGGGTCGTCGACGAACGGCGATCCACCGTGGTCGAGGACACGTCCAAGGACCCGCGCTTTTACGACAAAGTCGACCGCAAGCAAAAATTCTCGACGCGAACCCTCGTCGCCAGTCCGCTTGTCTATTCGAGTGAAGTCATCGGCGTTTTGGAAATCGTGAACAAGACCGACGAAACCGCGCATTTTCAGCAAAAGGACATCACCTTCCTCGAAGACATCTGCACGCCGATCGCCATGCACCTGAAGTCCTCGATCATGCGTCAGCAACAGAGTCTGACGATGAAACGAATGGAAAGCTTCGCGGAACTTCATCAAACCTTCTGTTCGACGCTTCAGCTCGAAAGTCTCCTGCAGCTCGTTTTGAATCGCGCCATCTCGCTCGTGGGCGCGGAAGTCGGGTCGGTTTGGCTCACGGGTGAAAGGCAGGCCAATCAGGACGTCGTCACCTGCCATGTGGCCGAAGGGCCGACCCGGGACAAGGTCATTGGACTCGGAGTCAAAAAGGGACAAGGGATCATCGGCTGGTCAGTTGAGCATCTGGAGCCCACGATTGTCGAGGATTGTTCGAAAGACGCGCGTTTTGCCGCCACGATCGACAAAAAGATCGACTTTGTCACGCGTTCTATGATCGTGGCGCCCCTGCACGTCAAGGACGACGCGATCGGCGCGATCCAGATCATCAACAAGCGCGGAGAGGGTCAGCTGTTCTCAAGAGAAGACCTCGACCTTCTGGTGCTGTTCGCCAACAGCGCGGCGATGTACATCAAGAACGCGCGACTGTTTTCTTCCGAGCAGAAGGCCAAGGAACTCGCCGCGCTGATCGACATCTCCAAACAGATCACGGCGACACTGGACCTCGATTCCGTCCTCATGACCATCGTGAATCTTGCCTCGGACATCGCCCAGTATGAGCAGGCCGCGATTTCGATCATTCCCCCGGGACGGCAAAACTATGAGGTTCGCGCCCTCTCCGGCATCGAACGGATCGACGCCGCTGACCCCGCGATTCAGCGGCTCAACGTCATCCATCAGAAAATCTTCGCCTCGGGCAAGGAATTGCGGATCGATCGCGCGGACGTCTACGAAAAGGAACCCGGAGCCATTCCCGAACTCGTGGCGCACCTGAAGGAAAAGGGCTCAGGAGGTTTTTTTGGCTGTCCGCTATCCGATGACCAGGGTGGGTTGGGCATTCTGACGATGGACTTTCGCGAAGCGGGCGGGATGAACGACTCGAAGCGCGAGATGCTCTCGATTCTGATCAACCAGTGCACCGTCGCCATCCGCAACGCGACCCTTTATACGATCATTCCTTCCGGCAACTTTTGGACGCGAATTCGATCGACGCTGCAAGAGAAAATTGAGGTCCTGCGAAAATGGAGCCGAAGAAAGCAGCTGGCCGTCGCGACGGCGGTGGTGCTCGGCTTGAGCGCCCTCGTTTTTCTAAAACTTCCGTTTTTCACGAATGCACAGGTGGAACTCCTTCCGATCGCGGTTACCTCCTATGCCGAGATGCAGGGAATCGTGGCCGAGGTTCTGGTTCGCGAAGGACAACGCGTGAAAACGGGCGATACGCTGGTACGCCTGGACGTCTCGGATCTCAGGCTTCAGCTCGAGCAGAAACTGAGCGCGAAAGAGAAGGCCCTGGCCGAGATGATCAAATTCCAGATCGAGGACAGGGCGGCGGAATTCAAAATCAAGGAGAAAGAAGTCCAGGCCTTTGACGCCGAGATCGCGCTTCTCAACCGGCAGCTGGCCGCCTCCGAAGTCCGCTCGAGTTGCGATGGCGTCGTAATTTCGACGGAACTCGACCGTTTCATCGGGATGCCCGTGAGCTACGGCCAGGAACTCGTGAAAATCGCGAAAACCGGCGAAACCTACGTTCAGTTCCAAATTCCCGAAGCCGACGCCGATGGAATTCAGGTCGGCAACCGCGCGCGGTTCAAGCTCTACGGCATTCCGGACACGACCTTTTCAGAAGGCGTAGCCCTGGCCAGCGTTGCGGGTGAGGGTCGACAACTGAATGAGGCCAGTCCGGAGCGGTTCTTTACCGCGCTCGCCACCGTCAAGACCATGGAAAATGGCTCCATCGTTCTGCGCGCGGGAATGACCGGAAAAGGCAAAGTCTACGCGGGCGATCGCTCGATTTTTGAATCGTATATCATCCGGCCGCTCGCCGCGTTCTGGCTGAAGCTCTTCTACTGACCCTGGGCCGCGGCGCTCAAGGGCTCGAGGGTGACCAACATCCCGGGCTTCAGTTCAAAGGTGCCCGTCGGAGTTTTTGGATTGGGAACGGCGACCCGGACACGAACCGTTCCGCTCACCGCATCGATCACCGGGCTGATCTGCGTCACCGTGCCCTTGAAAATCCGGTTCTGATGAAATTCAGTCTTGAAGCCGAGTTCGCTTCCCACTTTGAGGTTTTCAGCCCCCGTCGCGGGCACGAAGAGCTTCAGGAGCAACTCATCCATCTGCACGATGTCGAAAACTTTGTCCCCGATCGCGATACTGTCTCCCTTGTCGAAATATTTCCTAGCCACGACGCCGCTTATGGTCGAGGTGATCTGCGTGTTCTCCAAGGCGACCTGCTTGATCTCGAGCTGGGTCTTTTTCGTCAGATACGCGGCCTTTTTCTGCTCGAGCTCCTCCTCGGAAAGCACGTCACCGAGTTTCTTCGCGCGAAAAAAGGCGTTCTTCGCGTTATCCAGCTCGACCCGGGCGATATCGACCTCGAGTTGCTTCTGCCGGCCGTCCAGCACCGCCAGCGAATCCCCTTCCTTGACGGCATCCCCTTCGCGTACGGCGATTTTGGTGACTTCGCCCTGGGCTTTCGACCGGATGGTGACCTCCTGCTTACCCATGAGCAGCCCAATGACCTTTTCGCCGGCGAAAGCCGAAACGCTGAGCAAGAGAAGCGGTGCAAGGGCGAGACAGATCTTCATAGGAACACATCCAAGTCTACTATCTTCAGGAATTTTCGGTAGAGGTGAATACCGATCGGCGTCCATCCCGTGCTGATCTTCGCGATTCCGCGCAGACCGGGTCGTAACTGGTTGACGGCATTGTCGATCGTCATCTCGATCGCGAAAAGCTTGATTTTCGGATTATAGGGATCGCCGGACGGCAACGGGCGGATCTGCGAAACAGTACCCGAGTAACTGCGGCCGGGTGTTGAAAGCAGGTTGAACCGCACCGGATCCCCGGGCTTGATGAAACGGATCGCGGTCTCAGGAGATTGGATCTTCACGGCGAGAGTCGAAATGCCGATCACCCGGCAAAGATCCTCGTCCTTTTTGAAAAACCGGTTCAGCTGGCGTGCTTCGTCGGAACAGGAAAGGACCCCGGGCTCGTTGTGTTCGTATCTCAGGGCGAGGTCCTCGGCCTGCCGGGCTACGTGATCGCGGTCCGACAGCTTGGCCGCGAGTTCGCGGCGCAAACCCGAGAGCTGAAGCGATTCCTTGAGCAGAGCATCGCGAACGCTGAGGTCAAGCTTCTGCGCCTCCAGGGTCACCAGGGTCAGATTGTTTTCGACGACGGGATTTTCCAGTTGCGCAATCGCGTCTCCCGGTTTGACGGGTTCGCCGTCGTGCTTGATAAAACTGCGAAGAATGCCGTTCGTATGCGGGCGGATGACACGAATGAAAGAAGGCTCGAGTGTGCAGGTGCCGCTGATACTGAAGGGAACCGGGATCGCGAAAGCGAACGCGACGGCGGCGGCGCTCAAGATCACGCGGCGACGGTAAACCGGGTCCTTGAGCATCGCCTTTTTCTGCAGGTACCATTGGACCGCGAAGAACAGGCCCTTCTTGAAATGAGCCCCGAAGAACTTGTAAATCGCGAGCAACGTGACGATCGTGGTCAGCTGCGGCAAAAATTGGACACTCAGGTTCCTGAGAAGAACCACGAGACCAAGCGTCGTGGCGGTCGTCCATAAGCCCGCCGTGATGCCGTAGACGGTGAAAATGATTCGTTCCCGCCGCGTCGTCTCCGGCGCAGTTCCCTTCATTCGAAAGAGATAAGTCGCCGCAAGGTGACGAACCCAGGCGAAGGAACGCTCCCGAAGATTGGGTGTACCCAGGAAATCAGCGAGCAAATAGTAACCATCCAGCTTGATCAGCGGATTGAAATTGAAAAGAATCGTCGAGATCGAGCCAATGCTCATGATCTGGAAAAAAAGCGCGTTGAGATACGAGAGCGGAGAGGTCAGCGCCCAACCGATGGCCGCGAGGGAGGCGATAAAGTACTCGACATAGCCTCCGGCGAGAGTGACGACGACCTGCTTCCACTTTTTGTCGAGAATCCAGGCGTCGTTCACGTTGCAGTAGAGACAAGGCTGAAAGAACAGCAGCAAAAAGCCGATCTCGTGAACCTCACCTCCGTAATGCCGGCAACTGAGGCCGTGGCCGAGTTCGTGGATCCCGATCACGACGTAAATCGTCAAACAGAGCGTAAGGAGTTGCAGGATCGAGCCGTGCTTGAAAGACGCAAGATAGTAAACGCCTTCCTTGAATTCCGCCCAGTTCGCCAAAATGATGCCGGAACCAACCAGCATGACAAGAAAGGAAAGGATCAAGGACTCCCAGGTCCAAAGAAAGCCGATTTTCGGGACGATGCGCTTGAAGAACCGGTCAGGATCGACAAGCGGGAATCGTTTGTAGAAAAGCGAACCGCGAGTCGAGAGAATGCGGCTTTGCCTGAGTTCCCGCATTTTTTCAACGAGCATCACATTCATGTCCCGGGTTGATTTTTTGAGAAGGTTCATCGAATTGAGATTCTCGTGAAAGGACTTCAGAGTTTCCTCGTCGATCTCCTTGTCCCGGTGGGCGGCATTGAACGCGACGATCATTTCCTGGGGGCTTTTGCTCCCGTCGAAAAGTGAAATGATTTCCCATTCCTCTTTGGAGAAACGGAAGTACTGATTTTTAAGCGGGTCCTTGACAACATAGCTCACCTCCCCGCCATAACTCTGACGGGAGATCTTCAGATCCTTGCGAAGTGCCGGATAAACGGAGCCGGGTTTTGCACTCATCCGATTTACTCATCGGCTAGTTTTGCAAAATCTTTTAAACGCCCCATTGTACTTAGCCGCCATGACGCGGCGCCCCCATTCCAGGTTAGATAGGCGGAGTGCGAAATTGGATTAACGAGACCGAATCCAAACCTGTCCATCAAAATCAGATGTCACGCTCGACTGATCGTCAGATAGCGTGAAGACCACTTCCGATGGCACATCTTCGGCTTGTGAAAAAGTAACTTGGATCGTTTTTCCATCGATGAAATAAGTACCGACATTGGGAATGTCGGAATAGAGAACGAAAGCACGTCCTTCTTTCGAAAAATTTGCATAGCGCCAGCAATTTACCCTGGGCCATCTCTTCCGGTACTCCGTGCAGGCTTCCCGGGATCCGAAGATGTTATACTCGTATCTGCGGTCTTCGCGAAACGTCGTGGCAAAGGCACTTTGCAGCATCAGGAGCGTACAGAAAGAAACCAATACAACAAATTTCATCGTCGAAGCCTTTTAATTCAACGCGCTCGAACACACTCGAAAAGCCGCTGTGTTTCTGGATACAAAACCACACGAGCATTTTTGGATCTTTCCGCGGACACGTACTCTAGAACAAATTTTCCCGACAACCGTCCGGAGGGAATTCGTATGACCGAGGACAGATCAAAATATCCCCACTCAAATTCGTTATAGCAGGCGTAATCCTGAAGCGAAGAATCGCCGGACAAAATCCAATCTTTGATGCAAGCACGCTGAAGGCCCGAGCCTTGGTTCTCAAGATCCCAGGCAGCCAAGTAACTCACCGTGAGAGAACGCTCGTTTCGTCGCGATGCAGTCTCAAGAATGATCCTGATCACATTCCCGTCACCGCTCTTGTTTGGCGGCGGGGTGTACCCTGGCGCTAAATCGCACTGAAACATCGCCGCCCAAACCAATTGTGAGGAAAACAAACCGCAAATGACCAAAAACAAAAGTCGATGCATAAATTTCGAAACCTTTCCGAGCGGGCATAGCTGATTTTATGCATTGTGTCAACCCCCGGCAGGGCAGCCATATGCACAGACCAGGTGTACTGAACTCTCCTATTGGAAAGCGGGGCGTCTCAGCAAATCAGTCAAGAGCGAGAAAGCCTGAACTTAATTCCCGACTTCCAGTCCCGACTTCCTGAATTCGGAGACGATGCTGTCGGCGATCAGCTTCACGCCCTTCTCATTGGGGAGAGCGCGAAGGGCAGCGCTATTGTCCACATTATAGTCTGCTCCATGCTCGGGAAGTTCGATCCAGTGATACCCGTTTCTTCTCGCGACATCTTTCATTTGCTCAGTGGTTTGTGTGTCCCACCAAGGCGAAACTACAACGAAAACGGGCACCGCCAGCTTATCGCCCACGATTTTTCTGATGAGGTTCTCGAATCGCGCCTCAAAATTGGACGGCACACAGGCCACATTCTCACCCAACTTGATGACCAGAACATCGTCACTCTGAAATTTGACGTTCAGCGATGAGTAATCGAACGAATCCGCCGTCGAACACTGAGCTGCCGTCCCGAGACTTTGTTCCCAGGCAGCCGTCGACACTGTTTGAGCCGGAACACCCAAAGAGGCCGCGACCGCTGGTGCCGCCATTTCGCTAATGCTATTGCCGACCATGACGAGACGCTGCACGGGCGATTTGAAAACCTCTTGAATCGCGTTCAGGCCAGCGAAACCGAACCGTTCCGCTGGAGCCAACACCGCTCCCTCGCCCCATTCATCCCATGCCTCGTTTAGGATAAGCTTCTTGTTCACTCCGTTTATCGTCGCCCGAAGAGTGGACGAACGTGTTTCGGTAAGACTCTTGGCCAGGGACAGCTGTTTTTTGAATGATTGCTTGTATTCTCCCGGAGAACTTGGCGGGATCACCATCACTCTGTCGTTGCACGAGTTCGGAAGAGCCGTAACACCCGATCGGGTCTCGCTGCGACACAACCAGGGTGTGTCGTCCATTCCCGGGGTTACGATCGGGAGATAACTCATGTTGAGCCTTTCGGCGGTGATGAGATGGTTCATCCACTCCCATTCGTAGACCCGAGTCAAATCATCAAACGGCATCGCATACCCGACCTGAGGATCACTTTCTAGGCTGCCATCAGGCGCCCATCTCTTCATGCCGTTCGCGACCACTTTCGTGCTCTGCGCCTGTAACCCGTTCATATTGCCCCGGGCTGTTTCTAACGCGGTCCAAACATAGCTGTAGCTATTCATGCCGAGAACTCCGGCATGAGCCATGGCCGGGTCACCTGGGCCAGAAAGGATATAAAGACCCTTCATAGCCGGGTTTGCACTGATGACCTTCTTCTGCCAACGGCTGATCGTGGCGGTGAGTTCAGAATTCGATCCATCGGGATTATCGGGCGAGCCGAGTTTCAGCTTTCTGATATCCCAGATCAACAGCACCGGCTTATCGTCGATCTTGAGATGCTGCGGACGATTGAAATAATTTTTGATCATGTAATCGATCGCCTGATCGTTGAAGTCTCGAATTTGATTTTGCATGCTGGCAAAAGTCGGATCGCCCGGAACCGGACATGAACTTACGAAGTAGTAACACCATGGAGCATCCGTGACCCAAAGAAGGCCAAAATGGATGTCGTTCGGATATTTTGACAAATACTTGGACTTCAAAAAGGCGTCTTCAAGTGCATTCTTTTCCCAATAGGGCTTGTAATTCCCCGCGCTGTCTTTCTGACCTGCCCAGAACCAATCATAGATAAAGAACGAGAGACCACTCTCCAAGGACCACTTGATCATCCAATCCACTGAACGAGGATCACTGTCATCATAGTAGCGACCATTGTAAGCGTTGTAATTCATGAACGGCACCCTGGGTTGGTCCGCACCAGGTGGCGCGAACGGCACGGCTTGCTCGAGTCCTGGCCATTGTTGAATTTGCCAGCCAGTACTGGCTTTACTCCAGCCCGGGTAGATGTAAGTACCGACCATGTGGTGCCCGGTACGAGCAATACGAATTTCATCCGGAGGCGTACTGCTCGGATCGAAAGGAACATTGAATTCGCCAGATCCGCTGATGAGCGGATTTACCCCGCCTTTTGGATCAATCCCGTGAACGTAGATTTTCTGACTTGAGAACTGCGCGCGAATACTTTGTGGAAAAGTTTGGAAAAAGCGGTAAGCGGTACCGGATGATCCACAGGCCTGTGCAACCCCGTCTTCGCTGGGTTGGTTGGCCGTGATCATCGGCGATGCCATCGTACCTTGCGGGTATGGTCCTCCGAAATAGACGGCAAGCTGAATCGGTTGGGCGCTACCATAAGAACAAGCCCATCCATTCAGGGAAAAACTCCCGTCGGCGTTCGCTTTTACATTTTCGAAATTTCCCGCGATCGGAGTGACCGCTACATCGGCAGCCTTGCCTGCCGATACATTGCCCGCCGCGTCCTTTGCCCAAGCGTAAAGTGTCTTGCCTCCGGGTGCGGAGAACGAATATGTCGAGGGCACGGTTGTGGTCCACTGCGGATCCGTGGCCGAGGGTGCCATGGGGTTTTCCGTAATCATATACGCCGAAACGCCCTGATCACCCGTTGCACTCAGGGTCAGCCAAGGAAGGGTCAACTCACGCGAAGAAGCTGGAACCGTGAATTGAGTGATGACGGGTGTCTGAAACAACGGCGGTACCTGGAACGTTCCCGAATTGAGAATGATCGGGTTGCCTTTTCCGGTCGGACTAATACCGTGGATGTAAACTTTCTGATTCGCGAACTGCACACGAAGACTGCGCGGGAGTGCGTAATTGAATCGATACGTCGTTCCGGACGAATTACAAAACCGACTGATCGAAGCTTCGCTTACCTGGTCAGCCACCGTGTAAGCCACCATCGTGCCCACGGGGTAGCCCCCTCCTAAGTAGAAATGAATGTCGATCGGATTAGGATTGAGGGTCTCACAGGCCCACCCTTGAACCGAGATCGTTCCATTTGCATTGGTCACGACGGCCTCAATATTGCCAATCACGCTTTGACTCGCGCTCACCTGCACAACCGCACTTTTGGATAAGGACAAATTACCCACGGCATCTCTGGCCCATGCAAAAGCCGTCTGAAGCCCTGTGCCAGGAAACGCAATCGTTGTCGGCGCCGTTTCAGTCCAGTGGCAGTCTGAACTGGAATCCGTCGTCGTAATACAGTAACCAGTCACTCCCACATTATCGGTCGCGGAGAATGAGCTCACCGGTACGAGTTGAGAAGCAAAGGTTGATGGAAGGGTAAGCTCGCCGATTAACGGTGCAACACCATCGGAGTAAACCGGAGTCACGGAATTCGAGGCTACGGAAGAGGGCCCAGTTCCCGCCGCATTGACTGCGGTCACCATGAATGTGTAGGCTGTTCCATTCGAAAGACCCGAAACGACGACAGGACTTACCGCTCCGGATCCTGTCGCGCCCCCGGGACTCGCGGTAACGACGTAAAGAGTGACCGCCGCCCCACCATCCGAAAGGGGCGGCGAGAATCTAACGGTGGCTTGTGAATCGCCGGCCGCCGCGATAACTCCCGTCGGAGCACTCGGGAGAGTCGGGTTGATCGAAAGACTTCCTGAGACCTGTGTTGCAGCATCAAAATAGGCATTCCCATCCTGGTGCGCGGCAATGATACACGTTCCGGCTCTCAGAGCAGAAACGCCGCCGGTCGCGCTATTCACACCGCAAACTGACGGAGTCAATGCGCTGTAAGTCACGGCCAGCCCCGAGCTGGCGGTCGCGCTTGCGACGCTCGTGGCTCCAAAGCCAATCGGAGCCGGGGAGAAGCTGATTGCGCCGATCGTCTGCGTCGCTTTTGAAACAGTGACGTTATTCGTGACCTGAGGAGCGGCGTTGTAGTCGATGCTGCCAACTTGATTGTACTGAACGATGCACGTACCACTCCCCGCGATCACGGTGAACGTAGCACCGACATTCGTGCAGACACTCAAATTCCCACTTGAGTACGAGACCGGCAACCCTGAGCTTGCCGAAGCGGCGACTGTAAATCGGCCGTCATAATTCGAAGAACCGGGTGCGGGAGTCGTGATCGTGATGTTCTGGTTGGCTTTCGCCGAAATCGATTCAACCCTCAACGCACTCACCTTCGCGTTATAGATTACGGTCACGAAATCAATCCGAATCGCCCCATTGGTTACGGTCACCGGCAGAACCACGTCGTACGCGGCATTTCGTCCGACCTTGGCAAAGATATCGAGATTACTGATTGCACGCACTCCGTTGATATTGACGTGAAAGACCCGGCGGCCAGGAGCCGCCCAGTAAGTTTCGGCGAATTTCAGAACAATGTTGTACGTCCCGTTCGGAATGGGAATCTTATAATAAAAATTCCCGTACCGTTCATTTCGATAAAGATAATCATCGATTGTTCCGCTGATGGCGACTGTCCTGCTCGCCGTTCGCCCTCCTACAAAGTTCGCATCAGCCCGGTATGCGATACCGGCGGAATCGGTGAAAGCCTTCCCTCCGGCCACCACTGCAAAGTGAGTCACCGTCGCGGCGTGAACGCTCGAAAACCACGACAAAATAGACGCGAGGAACAGACTTAAACAAAGAGTATTGAATCGCATGCAGGCCCCCGATTGACGTACAAACAGCCTAACGTTTCTTAAATTTTAGCACGAAAATTCGGAATTGAACCCTGTGTCAGGGCTGACACCAGGTATGCTTTCATTGGGAATATCGTGTTTCTTGCAGCCAGGACTCCTCGCTCTAGAGCTGAGTCTCCTGAATCGATCCATCCGTTCCAACCGTGATCCGTGCATTCTCAAGCGGGGACCTTCCGAGCTCGACAACGGCAGCGCTCTGATTAATGATCTCAATCCTCCCGCGCAGGACGACCCCGGTGAGCTTTACCCTGCCCTCGATCGTGAGGGCGTCGAGATTCAGAATACTCGCGCCGCGAAAGACCTCCAGAACGGTTTCGACGTCCTGGTAATATCTGTCGTCACTCGCGCCATCCTTGAGACTGATGACGGGCAATTCACCCGGTCTCAGATTCTTCAGACGCATATTTGTGACTTCGAACCTGAACCGATCGGAATGAAATTGCATGTAAAAATCAAAAGCCGATTTTATGGGGGAGAAGAACTGGGTGCGGTGCCGTCTGTCGACGTTAATCAGATGAACCAAAGGCTCCCCATACCTCCGGCGCCAGTAGCGGTCGAGGTTCATCAGAGTCGATCCCATCGCGCCTTCAAGCTGCAAATACTTGCGCTCCTTGCCAGCCGCGTCCTTTTGTTTCTTAACATTGCGAATCAGGTCAGGCGCGATTATTTTCAGAAATTGATCTTCTCCGATTTCGCAGACGAGCTGTTCTATTTTGGGGACAAGAACCTCGTAATTGAACAACGTCAAATTCGTGCTTGCGCATCCCTCCGCCTTTTTGAAAATATCACCTTGGCCAGCGGCCTCGGCCTGGGCGGTTTCAAGTACGGTCAGGGAAACATCCCCCTTCGAAGACTTGAGCAGGGAAATCACCCCACCTTTCATGTCTACGGCGGTTTTATCGGTTGTCACGAGCACGATCGGGATCCTTTCGGCGATCATCCAGCCGACCATCAGAGCGTCCGGCGTACCTCCGATGTCCTCGCCGTTACTGATCGCCGAAACAAGCACGTTTCCAGCCGCCTCAGGCCTGAGTTCCGGCTTTCTAGTCGCGCGCAACGCATCGACGGCAAAAAGGGCGTGTCCTCCTGGGGCCAGCCGTTCAAACGTGATTTGACCATCCTCATCCAGCGTCGGAAGGTACGACTGTACCGTTGCCCGAAACCGCTCCAGCCCGGGCGTTTCCTGGACGAGTTCCTCGTAAGTTCTTTTTGGATCAAGGAGCGAGCGCTTTTGCCAGATTTCACGGATGGCCTTTTGCGTTTCCGAACTCACGAGATCGTGAAAAATGATCTTTCCGAAAACGCCGGCTTTTCGGTCGAGAATGGATTGCAGAATTTGCGCTTCGACAATCGGGATCTTCACGGGCCTTCCCGTAATCGGATGAAGAACGTCGATGAACAGGTCCGTACCTTTGGCGCCCATCGTCACGCGCTCGGCCGTTACTCCGAACCGCCGAGCGAGATAACTCGTTCGCGAAACCGATGATCCGGTTCCCGCCTGCATCTTCTTGATCCAGAGCGCGGCCTTCTTTGCCGAGGCGTTGTAGAATTCAGAGTGTTTGGCAAGATCGGTATAGGCCACCATCCGGAGATGCTTCAGGAGATCTGCCGGGGCCGTCGAGAGCGGATAGGCGGTCCGCGCCTCGGGAACGACCCCTTGTCTGTTCTGAACTGTGTTTCGTTCAAACAACGTGAGGTAGTAAAACCAGTTCGCATCGTCCAGACCCAAAAGTGCTTGAGCTTTCCGTCTGGCATCGAGCCCCTCCGCATCATCCCGGATCGCCATTTCCATCAAACGATTGATCTCTGAACGTTCATCCATGACGAAAGAATAGCTCAGATATTCATCCGTGGCCAGATCGGCTCCATTTCGAGATTGTAGCCGGAACGATTTGGCGCTATTTTTTCCATATGATTCTCATCACAGGCGCTGCTGGATACATTGGTTCACATACGACCGCTCAGTTGGTCGAAGCAGGACGCAAGGTAGTCTGCCTTGACAACTTCTATTCGGGCCATCGCTGGGCGATACCGAAAGAAGCGGTACTTGTGGAGGGCGACATCCGCGATTCCG
>Ga0208375_1001699_pt1 | contig 23432 bp, 23 predicted proteins | sample RifOxyD1_FD_184038 | JGI IMG/M metagenome (GOLD analysis project Ga0208375, IMG submission 184038) | Soil microbial communities from Rifle, Colorado - Rifle Oxygen_injection D1 (SPAdes) | ecosystem: Environmental > Terrestrial > Deep subsurface > Rock core/Sediment | place: Rifle, Colorado...
CGCCGAAGAAAAACCGAAAAGTAGCCCGAGATTTTGATCGGGAGATTTATAAGGCAAGGCACTTGATTGAGAATGCGTTTCTTTATTTGAAACAATGGCGTGGAATTGCCACCAGATACACGAAAAACGCGAATTCCTTCTTGGCGGCAATTCATATCAGGTGCATTTTTCTTTGGGCCACAATCTCGTGACTACACTATCTAGTAGTCAGAATTAGTTGATCATTCATTTTTCTCCCTTATTACTTGAACCAGCTGTTTTTTGTCGCTTATGGCATGGCCTCTTCTACTCTTCTCTGATTAGTAATTTTATCAGCGCCTTGTTGATGAAGTAATTGGATCGGCCTACCTTTTCCTTATGAAGAAGGCCATCTTGGCAAAGCTGGTCCAAGTAGCTGGCGGCAGTCAACCGGGAAACCTTTAGATCCTTCATCAAAAAAGCGATTTTTGTATAGGGGTGGTAAAACAAATTGTTTACCAAGTCCTGGCTATAAAACTTGTGGGCTTTGCGGATTTTGTGTTTGTAGTCCAGCAGTGCCCCGTGAATGCCCTCCACCAGCTGCGTGGTTTCTTGGGCGGTCATCTCCACCGCTTTGAGCATATACAGAATCCAAGATTCCCAATCTTCGTCATCCCGAACCTTTTGGAGAAGTCGATAGTACTCAGTCTTGTTTTGGATAATGTAGCGACTCAAGTAGAGCACAGGTATTTCAAGCAAGTTTTGCAACACCAGATAAAGCACATTCACAATGCGGCCCGTGCGTCCGTTGCCGTCGTAAAAAGGGTGGATGCTTTCAAACTGGAAATGAAGAATGGCCATCTTGACCAAGGGGTCTGCTGCAAAAAAAGCTTCCTCGTTAATGAATTTTTCAAGATTGCTCATCAATGCTGGAATCTGTTCCGGGCTTGGTGGTGTATAGACCACCTCTTTGGTTTGCTCGTTTTTTAGGCTAGTACCGGGAAGTTTACGAAAACCGGTGCGGCTACCTTCCAAAATTCTGTGAATTTCAATCAGCAGATTGTTGGTTAGGAGTTGGCGGTCTAAAACGCCTTGAAAACCCGTACGCAAGGCATTACTGTAGTTGCGCACTTCTTTGACCGCAGGTTTGATCGAGGGTGTGGATACAATTGCGCCCTTGAACAAATCGTCATGCGTCGTGATGATGTTTTCGATCGCTGAGCTGTCCTTTGCCTCCTGCAAGGCCAGCGTATTGATCAGAATGCCTTGATTGGGAATTGACTTGGAGACACCTTTGAGCTCTGCCAGTCTACGATGGGCCAGGGCCGCCTGGCGCAAGACGGGGATTGTTTCCACAACCTGTTTTGGCGGCAAAGAGGAAAGTGTAAAGGTCATACTGCTACCTGTATAGAATAATGCCTATTCCTATACCTATTCTGTATATCTGTATAGCTTTTCTGCCTATTCTAGCCATGTTGAGCTGGCGGTTCCATCTGACTGCAAGTGCCGGAGCATTGGTGCCTCAACTGCGAAGCCTCAGCATTTCCAGGTTCTTCAAGGAAGAACAGGATACCGTGTCGGAAGTCAGAAACAGGGTTTACACTCTCCGTCTCGAAGGGCAACGTCCCTCAAGCTCCTTGACCCCTACCCCCCAATCGTTTTCATCCCCAGGTCGCTGCCCACAAAGGCCAAGGGTTGTTTGGTGGCCAGGGCTTGGGCCAGGATTTGGCGCAGGGCGGATTGGGCCTCTGGGGCCGGAAGGGACAGGAGCGGTTTGAGGTCGAACTTGGCCCCGGAAGACAAGCAGCCGACCAATTCCCCGTTGGCCGAAAGGCGCAACCGGTCACAGTCTCCACAAAAGGGGCGGCTGTGGTTGGCGATCACCCCAAACCGGCCTTGGGGCGAGCCTACAGGACGGTCTTCCAAGGCCAAGTCTTTTGTCCTCTTTGAAACCGCAAACAGCAGGGCGGTAGAGCCAAAGGGCCGCATCAATTCGGTGACCTTGTAGCGACTCCCCAGATTGGCCACCAATTCCTCCAGCCCGTAAAACAACCGGGCAAAGCCCTCCCCTTGCAGGTGGCCCATGGGCATCAGTTCGATGAACCGCAGTTCCATTTTCCGGTGCAGCGCAAATTCCAAGAGGGGCATACAATCCAGGTCGTTGATCCCCTTCATGGGGACCTGATTGAGCTTCAAGGAAAATCCCCGGGCCAAGGCCGCTTCGATCCCTTGCAAAGTCAACTCCAACCTGCCCCCGCCGATTTGGTTGAACCGGACGGGGTCCAGGCTGTCGAGGCTGACGTTGATCCGCCGGACCCCGTAAGACTCCAGGAGCGGCAATTTTTCCTCCAACCGCTGCCCGTTGGTGGTCAGGCCCAACTCGACCCCGGCCAAGGGGGGCAATGCGGCCAGGAAGCGGTTGATCCGGTTGCCCAAGAGTGGCTCTCCGCCGGTCAGTTTGATCTTGTGTAACCCCAGGCTGGAATGGAGCCATTCCACCAGCAGGGCCAACTGCTCTGGGGGCAACTCGGCGCTGACCGCCCTGCTCGCCTTGGGGTCCACGCAGTAGCTGCAGGTCTGGTTGCAGGCCTGGGTCAGGCTGACCCGCAAGGTCGAGAAGGTGCGGCTCCAAGGTCGGTTCAAAACAACCTCCGCCAAGGCAGGTAGTCCACCGGGGTCCCGGCGGGCAGAGGGGTTCCGTTGGCAGGAAGACTATAAAAACCTTGGGATTTGGCAAGGCCGGAAAAATCCCCGCTGCCCCCAAAGGGAATCTCCTCGACCCAAGTGGTTCCCCCCTCGTTGACCAACCGGGCGGGGACCAAGGTTTGTCGGTCGCCGGTTTTGGGGGAAAGTTTCTTGAGCGGCAGCCGCAGCCAAAAGGGTTCGGGACTCAGGTGCCCTTTGAGCTTTAAAACCAAAGGTTCCACAAATAGCTTAAACCCCACCTGCACCGCCACCGGGTTGCCCGGCAGGGCCAGGACAAACTTCCCGTCCCCCACCCCAAACCAAAGGGGTTTGCCCGGTTTGATCGCCACCTTGTGGAAGATTTTTTGGACCCCCAAGTCGGCCAGCACCTTGGGCACCAAGTCAAAGTCCCCCAGGCTGACCCCGCCGCTCAGGAGCAGGACCTCCGCTTGGGCCAGGCCGGAACGGATCTTGGCCGCCAGGTCGGCCTCTTCGTCTTTTGCGATGCCCAGAGAAATTGCCTTGATCCCGATCTCTGCGGCCTGGGCAAGCAAGGCCGGGCCGTTGCAATCCCTGATCTGGTAGGACTTGGGTGTGACCCCAGGGGCCACCAATTCGGTGCCGGTCGAAAGCACGGCCAGGGTGGGCACCGGGGCGGCCAGGACCTCGGTCTTGCCGATGGAGGCCAAAAAGGCCATCAAGCTGGCGTTGATTTTTTGCCCTGGCCCAAAAAAGACTTGGCCCGCCGGGGCTTCGCTGCCCAAAGGGACCACGTTTTCCCCGGCTTTGACCGGCTTGGAAAAATGGACGTAGGCCCCTTCGGTTTCCACCTTTTCCACCGGGACTACCGCATCGGCCCCCGGCGGCAGGGGGGCGCCAGTCATCACTTGCAGACAGGTTCCAGCCGTGACCGCCTGTAAGGCTTCATGGCCCGCCGGCAGACTGCCGATGCAGCGCAGTGCGCCGGGTGCGGCCAAGTCGGGGGAGCGCACGGCATAGCCGTCCATGGTCACCCGGTCAAAGGGCGGCAGGGGCCGGTCAGCGCTCAAGGGTTCGGCGGTGACTCCGCCCAAGGCTTCGGTCAGCGGAAAAAGGCGAGCAGAAAACGGCGAGGCCTGGGCCAACATTTGGGCCAAGGCCTCCGGGTAGGTCAGCATAAAACTCCTTCTCAAGTTCGGAAGGCCTGGGCGTTTCCCCCCAGACCCTAACGTCCTGACCCCATCACTTTCGTCTTAGGGGTTTCGGATCGGAGCTGTTTGGTTGTATTCTAATGCCCTTGGGGTTGCTTTTACAACACCAAGTTACGGGTAAACTCTCCCAACTGGTCTAGGGTAGCGCATTCGATCACCTGGTCACAAAAGGGTTTGTAGTGGCGCAGGCTGTTGCTGGAGCTGTACCAAAACTTTTCTTCCTCCGGGTTGAGCCAGATCACCCGTTCCACCTTTTTGGCCATTTTTTCAAAAGGTTCGGTCATGGGGTTGTTGAAGTTGTTTTGGCCGTCCCCTAAAATCAAAAGGGTGGTGTCTTTGGTCAGCGCCGATTCGTAGGTGTCCAGGAAGCTCTTGAAGCTGGTGCCGTAGTTGCTCGGCTGGCCCATGCCGATGTGGTGGTCCTTGGTGGCTTTGACCAAGGCGGTTTCCATCGGGTAGGCCTCGAAGTACCGGCTGATCTCGTAGGTGTGCCGGATGAACACAAAGGTGCGAATCTTGGAAAACCGGTTTTGCAACCGGTAAAGCAAAAGGATCATAAATTGGGCGGCATAAGAGACAGAGCTGGAGATGTCGCACAAGGCCACCACCTTGCCTTTGGTCTTGGAAGGCGACTTGTGATGGATGTAAAAGGGAACGCCGCCGTAGCGCAAAGAATCCCGGATGGTTTTTTTGATCTCGATGTGCCCCCGGTGGGTCCGTTTGCGTTTGGCGCTCAAGGCATCCTTGAGCTTTTGGGCCAGCCGTTCCACCTCTTCTTTAACCCGTTCGATCTCTTGTTGGGTCAATTGGTTGAAGCTGATTGAAGAGAGGGTACGCTTTTTTTCCCAAGGCAGAATCTCACGGGCCTTGGGTTTGGGCCGGTTTTGGTCCAAAAGCAACGCCGCTTCTTCCAACCTCTGCCGGAGGTAGGCGGTCAAGGCCTCTCTCTTTTCCCGGTTCATGCTGAAGCTGCGGGCCGAAAAGTCTTCGGCCAATTCGATCAAGACCCTTACCCGGTTGTGGATCTTTTGGCTGTCCCTGGCTTTGGGGGTGCGGTCGGCCTTGGCCGGATCGTCCACTTCCTGGGGGACATGGTCGGGCTCTAGGGGGATCAGGCCCAACCGGTTCATCAGGCCATCGGTTTGCCCTTCGATGTAGTCGGCCAGGATGTGGTTGACCGGGTCCCCTTCCTTGCGCAACTGGTCGGTAAAGTCCTTGAGGTTGAGCTTAAAAATTTGGTTTTCTTGGGTGAGGGAAACCGGAATCTGCTGGTGAAAGTACCGGTGGTACACCCGCTCAAAGGTCGGCTGGTCCGCCTGATTGATCACCAGGGAAGCCTCCAGGGCGGCCCGGAACTGTTCCTGGTCCAAGGGGTTGATCCACTTTTGGGCCTCAATGGCTAGCAGCAGACTGTTGGTGGGCACCATCAGTCCCTCTTGTTTGAGGGCAAAGGCAAATTGCTGGACCAGGGCAATCAAGGGGCCTCTTCCAAAATCAAGGCAGCCTTTTTTTGCACTTGGTCGGCATCGCTTTGGTATTTGACGATCACCCCCAAGGTAGTGGTCAGGTCTTGCGGGGTCAGGTCCTGGGCCTGGAGGCTGACCAGCGCCTGAGCCCAATCCAGGGTCTCGGCGATGCTGGGCTTCTTGCGCAGGTCCATCTCCCGGATCAGGCCAATGGCCTTGACCATCCGCCCGATCAACCGCTCCGACAGTCCAGGGAACTTTTGCCGGACGATTTGGCTCTCCAGGGCGCTGGTGGGGAAGTCGATAAAAAGGTGCAGGCACCTCCTTTTGAGGGCATCCGAAAGGTCCCTGGCGGCGTTGGAGGTCAAAAAGACCATCGGCGGAACCTTGGCCGACAAGGTCCCCAGTTCGGGAATGGTGATCTGGTAGGTCGAAAGGACTTCCAGCAGGTAGGCTTCAAATTCCGGGTCCGACTTGTCCACCTCATCGATCAAAAGCACGTTTGGTTTTCCCAGGGTGATCGACTTCAACAGGGGCCGGGGTAGTAGAAAATGTTCGGAAAAAAAGGCATTCTCCACCGAGATTACCTTTTTGACCGCTTCGCTCAAGTTGTCTTCATGGCGCACCAAGTCATGGATTTTTTCCTTGAGCAACTGGGTGTACAGCAGTTGCTTGGCATATTCCCACTCGTAGATCGCTTTGGTCTCGTCCAGCCCCTCGTAACACTGCAGGTGGATCAATTCGACCCCCAGCCCCTTGGCCAGGGACTTGGCCAGTTCGGTCTTGCCCACCCCCGCCGGGCCTTCCACCAGGATTGGCCGTTGCATCTGGATCGCCAAAAAGACAATGGTCGAGGTGGAGGTGGAGCTGATGTAGTTTTGGCCCTTGAGCAGGGCGGCGACTTCTTCGACCGACTGAGGCAGTTTCATGGCTTCCTGGGGAGCGGGCACAACAAGGTTATTTGAGGATCAACAGCTGGACCCGTAAGACCCCGTTTTCTATTTCAAAGGGAACGGTGTGCAGGTCTCGGCCACCGATGTCCACCACTTGACCGGTCGGCAGGTCAAAGCTCCACTTGTGGGAAGGGCAGGTCATGGTGTTGCCGTCGCAGTTTTGGGGCAGACGGTTGCCCAAGTGGGGGCACTTGCGGTCATAGACCTTGAGTTCTGGGCCGTTGTAAACCAGAATGCCGTAACCTTCGATGTCCCGGGCGACCAGTTGGTCCTTGGGAAAGTCGTTTATCGGGCCGACTTCGTACCATTCCGGTTCCTTGAAAAGATTGTCGATCAAAAAGGCCGGGTCGATCTCTTGGAGCTGGTCCAGGGCATCGAGGACCTTGGGCAGACCGGCGACCGGCAGGGCCATCAGGACGGCATCGATGATTTCGTTGGGGCTCGCCCCACAACGCATGGCATGGGGGACATACTGCTTGAGACCTGGAGCGGTTCCGGCGACCACCTTGGTGACCACGGAGATCAAAAAACGGGTCTTGTCGTCCAGGTATTTGCCCGATTCCTTGAGGAAGGTAAGATAAGCGGTTGCGGCTTCGGGCCTTGCCTTGGCAAGATAGTTCAATCGTTTTGACATGGGTTCCTTGGTGGTCTATAGTAAATTTCGTATATTCTAATAAAACAAATTGATTTATTCTATTTAAATCCCTAAAAAAAAAGCAAGGCCCAAAATTCCTTTTCCCACCGCCCTTGGCGGTTTTTCCTGAGCTGGTTCATGCCAAGCCGACCGGTCCCTCGGATCCTGATTTCTGCGCCTGCCAAAAGCTCCGGGAAAACTACGGTCACCTTGGGGCTGATCCGCTCCCTGGTGCGCCGTGGCCTTACGGTCCAGGCCTTCAAGAAGGGGCCGGACTTCATCGACCCTTTGTGGCACGGCCAAGCCTCCGGGCGGCCCGGACGCAACCTGGACCCTTGGATGATGGAGCCCCAAGGGGTCTTGGATTCCCTGGACCGGCACAGCCGGGGGACCGATCTGGTGGTGATCGAAGGGAACCACGGGCTCCATGACGGGCTGGACCGGGAGGGACGTTTCAGCACCGCAGGCTTGGCGGAGCTGCTGCAAACCCCGGTGGTCCTGGTGGTGGACTCCAGAGGACTCAACCGTGGGGTGGCGGCGCAAGTGCTGGGCCAACTGGCCATGACCCCCAAGATCGAACTGGCCGGGGTGATCCTCAACCGGGTCAAAACCGAACGACAAGGGGCCAAACTGGTGGCTTCCCTGGAATACCACACTGGGGCCAAGGTCCTGGGGGTGCTGGGGGAGGACCTTGCGGTGGGGATTGAGGAGCGGCACCTGGGGCTGACCACCGTCGAGGAAACCCAAGGGGCGGAACAAAAGATCAACGGCGCTGCCGACTGGGTGGCCCAGGGCCTCGACCTGGATGAGATCCTGACTTTGGCCCAAAAGGCTGCGGCCCTGGAGTTCCCGGCCTTGGAACCCACCCCGGCCTGGACCGGGGAGAAGCTTCCCTTGGGGGTGATCCGCAACGAAGCCTTTTGTTTTTATTACCCGGAGAACCTGGAAGCCCTGGAGCGGGCGGGAGCGGAACTGGTGTTTTTGGACCCCATCCGGGACCGGACGATTCCGCCCCTGGCGGGCCTTTACATCGGTGGCGGGTTCCCTGAATCCTTTTTGCCCCAGCTGGCGGCCAACCAAAGCTTCCGGGCGGAACTGAAGACCCGATTGCAGGCCGGTCTGCCCTACTGGGCGGAATGCGGCGGGCTGATCTATCTGGCCGAGTCCGCCAGTTTTGACGGGGAAACCCGTTATGAGGGGGTGGGCTGGATTCCGGGGCAGATCAACTTTTCCAAACGACCCGTGGGCTTTGGCTACATGGAACTGACCGCCCAAAAGCCCCACTGGCTGAGCGGCTCCTTCAGGGCCCATGAATTTCATTATTCCAAACTCACCCCGCTCGACCCTGACCTGCCCAAACTTTTTTCGGTAGAGCGGGGCTTTGGGCTGGGGGGGCAAGAGGACGGACTGTTGTGGGGCCAAGGATTGGCCGGTTATGCCCATCTCCACGCCCTGGCCGCCCCCCTGTGGGCACCGGGATTTTTGGACCAAATCCGTAACCTAGGGTTCAGGTAGCCATGGACTTTTTCCCTCTCTTTTTGGACCTCAAAGGCCAATCGGTTCTCTTGGTCGGCGGGATGGACTCGGCTCGAGGCAAGCTGGAGCTTCTGCACAAGGCGGGGGCCAAGATCCTGTGGCTCAGCCCCAAACTGAGCCCCGAGCTGGAGCCGCTGGCCCTGTTGCCGGGGGTGACCCACAGCTTGGACCCCTTTGAACCGGACCACCTGTTGGGGATGAAGCTGGTTTTGGTTTGCGCCGACGACCTGGAGCTGGCCGCCCGGATCAGCCGTCTGGCCCAGGACCGAGGCCTGCCGGTCAATGTAGTGGACCGCCCCCAATGGTGCAGCTTCATCATGCCCAGTATCATCGACCGGAGCCCCTTGGTGATGGCGGTCAGCTCTTCGGGCAACTGTCCTCGGCTCAGCCGTTTGGTCAGGGCCAAGTTGGAGACGCTGTTCCCCCAGTCCTACAGCCGTTTGGCCCTGATGATGGGGGCCTTTCGGGAAAGCAGCAAGGACCAGTTTTTGGACCCCGAAGCCCGGCGTAGATTCTGGGACCGGATCTTTGCTAGTCCGATCATTGAGATGTTTCTCTCCGGCCAGGAACAGATGGCCCAAAAGGCCCTGGAGCAGGAATTGGTCACCCAGCAAAGCGCCCCGCCCAGGTACGGGCAGGTGGCCTTGGTCGGGGCCGGTCCAGGTGACCCGGACCTGTTGACCCTACGGGCCCTGCGGTTGATCCAAACGGCGGACGTGGTGGTTTACGACCGGTTGGTCAGCCCGGTGGTGCTTGAATATGCCAGGAGAGAAGCACAGCGGATTTATGTGGGCAAAAAAAGCTCCGAACACACCGTCCCCCAAGACCAAATCAACCAGACCCTGATTAACCTCGCCAAGGAAGGCAAGCAGGTGGTCCGGCTCAAGGGTGGGGACCCCTTTATCTTTGGCCGAGGGGGAGAGGAAATCGAACTTTTGGTGGAAGCGGGGATCGACTTTTTGGTGGTCCCCGGCGTGACTGCGGCCAGCGGCTGCGGAACCTATGCGGGCATCCCCCTGACCCACCGGGACTTTGCCCAATCGGTTTGTTTCATCACCGGGCACTTGCGGGAAGACGGGACCTTGGAGATGCAGTGGCAACACCTAGTCCAGAAAAACCAAACCCTGGTCTTTTACATGGGCCTTGCCAGCCTGCCCCAGATCAGCGACCAGCTGATCGCCCACGGCATGGACCCCAAGACCCCGGTCGCCTTGATCGAACGGGGCACCACTTATAACCAGAGGGTCTATACCTCGACCCTCGACCGTTCCCCCGAGCTGGCCCAAAAAGAGGCCATAACCCCGCCGACCTTGATTATCATTGGTGCAGTGGTGGGACTTCGGGAGAAACTCAAATGGTTTGACCCGGCTCAATTCGACGAGCCGGCTCGGCCTCCTTTTTTGCAACCCTGACAAACAGGAGCAATCGTTGAAACTGATGTACTTTTTTTTGCCGGTCACGGTGATCTTGGCCCCCTTGCCCGCCTTGGCCGACACGGTCACCGGTTCGGCCATGCCCTGGTGGGGATGGGCAGGGCTTTTGTTTTTGGTTACCTTTTTGATCGGCATTTTTGGGGTGATGGCCGGGATCGGCGGGGGGGTCTTGTTTGTCCCCTTGGTCGGAGGGTTTTTCCCCTTTCACATCGATTTTGTCCGGGGAGCCGGTTTGTTTTTGGCCCTCTCCACTAGCCTCGCCTCTGCGCCCCAACTGCTCAAAGCCAACCTGGCGAGCATCAAGCTGTCCTTGCCGGTGGCGATGATCGCCTCGGGATTTTCGATTTTGGGGGCCTACCTGGGATTGTGGCTCTCGGCGCTCAGCCCTTCTTACGTACAAGGCAGCCTGGGGGTGTTGATCCTGATGATCGTGGTGATCATGTGGACCTCCAAACGGTCCGAACACCCCTTGGTCCGGCCAGACGACCCGCTCAGTCGTCTGCTGGAGCTTGGCGGCACCTACATTGAAGGCAGTACCGGACAAAAGATCGAATGGACCACTCACCGGACCTGGATCGGGTTGGCATGTTTTGCTGTGGTGGGGCTGGTGGCCGGGATGTTTGGCCTGGGCTCCGGTTGGGCCAGCGTACCGGTCATCAATCTGGTGATGGGCGCTCCAATCAAGATCGCCGTGGCTACCTCTGGGTTCTCCTTGTCGGTGATCACGACCCCCGCTTGGATCTATCTGAACAAAGGTGGGGTCCTGCCTTTGATCGTTGCCCCTTCAATCTTTGGCACCATGATTGGGGCCAGAATCGGAGCCAAGCTGTTGCCCAAGGTCAAACCCAGTTTTATCCGCCGGTTGGTGATCGTCGTGCTGGCGCTCGCCGGGCTGCGGAGTCTTGCGAAAGCTTTTGGAATTTAGGGGGAACGATGGAAAACAAAACGGAACAGTCTCGGTATGAAAACCTCCCCTACCAAGCGGCCTACGGGAAGCTTTCTTCTTGGGTGAGCAACCTGGGGTTGGCGATTTTGACGGTGTCCTTTGCCCTGTATGGCTTTGGCATTGTTGAACCGGCGATCCCGATGGACCAATTGACCCAATACTGGGGGCTTTCAATCCCCGATTTTGTGGCCAAAACCGGTGTGCCTACCGGTTGGCGTTGGGTCACCTGGGTGGACAAAGGGGATTTTGCCAACCTGATCGGCATCACCTTGCTGGTCTCGGTGCCCAGCCTTTGTTACAGCCTGTTGTTGGTGATGTCCTTGCGGGGCAAGAAGTGGCTGATCGCCGGCATGACCGGGTTGACCTTGGTCTTGATGCTCCTGGCCGCCAGCAATTTGGTTTGACCCGTTGGTTGAGTCTGGCCGCCGGGAACGGCGGTCAGAGCCCTAGTGCCGTTTGGCCGGTTCGGGGGTCAGGCTGGGGTCCAGTTTGGCCTGGGCGGCCTTGACCTCGGCACTGGTGGGGAAGGGATAATAGTTCTTCAGGTCATGGAACTTGAGGTGGGGCATCTCCTTGATGTTTTGGGCCACCATTTCCACCACCCTTTCCCGGCGGATCTCTTTGAGCAATGCCGGGTCTGCCTCTTGGAAGGCCTCCAGCAGCTCACTTTCTTCGACAATGCGGTCCTCGTCCTCGGCCAACCAAGCCAATACACGGGCTTTAAAGTCCATCAGAATCCTCAAGGAAGGGTGGTCTCCGTCCTCTGCCAGTGAAGGCCCGGCGGTGCACCAAAAGGTTTTGTTTGCTCAAAGGTTCTTTTTGAAATGCAAACTTTCTACCAAAAAACTTTTGCCCCAAGTCCAAGACTCCTTGGCTCCAAAGCCTTCGGCCCAGGCCAGCACCTTCTCTTTGGAGAGCGGCGGGGCCAGCTTGAGCAGCAGCTCAATCTCTGCGGTCAACTGGGGCTGGGCCTCTTTCCAGGCGGCCAAGGCGGCTGGGTCCTCAAAGATCCCCACCAGGGTAAGCCTTCCCCCCGGTTTCAGTCGAGAGAAGATTGCCTGGAAGTACGCCTCCTGTTCTTGGGGCTCCAGCAGGTTGGGGGTCAGGCTGGTCAAGGCCGCATCAAAGCCTTGTTCCTGCCACTGGGCCAACGGGCTCGCCTCGAAGCGGATCCGGCCTTCCAAGTCCAGTGCCTCAACCCGGCGAATTGCCGCAAACAGGGCCTCTTTTTGGGGCTCCACTACCAGGATATCCCATTCTTTGTTGATCACACTCAAGGCAATCGGCTCCAGCCCCAAGTAGGCGTTGGGGCAGAGAATCTTGGCTTCGGGCTTCAAAAAAGAACTGTGTTTGTGGTGGTTTTTTTTTTGTAGTTCCTTGTAGGCCGAAAGTTTGTTGAGACTTTCGTGGGCCAGCCGGTGGGCGGAAAAAAGATCCATAAGGGGCCTTTGGCTAGATTATCCGAATAATGAGATAAACCATCCTAACCGGACGGTCCAAGAAAGCAAAGCGGAAGTTCCTGGTTTTTGAGTAACCTGGATAGAAGATCAAATTAACAACAAGAACCCAACCTACTGACAAGCCTGAGACCCGGTCCAATCTGGATTTTTAAATGCACATAAATCCGGGTAAGCTCTTTTTTTGATCCATTTAACAACAAAAGCGGCCCCCAAAAAGGGAAGAAATTTTTTTTACGGCCCACAAATCTGTATTAAAAAAGCTTAAAAAATAAATGGGTACAGATTTGCCTTGGGGCGAATCGGTTCATTTGGCCGGGGAAAAAATTTATTATTGGATCAGATTATTTTGACATTTGAATTTTCTTTTGGGTAAACTCCCTGCAACTTTGTTTTTACCATTCTCTGTGCCTGTCCAAGGGGCCGTGAATCTTTAACCTCCATCTTATTGGGGCGAACCTATGAAAAAGCTTGTGATTTTGGGAGCCGGCTGCGCCGGTACGATGGTAGCCAACAAGCTGCGCAAGCGGCTGAGCGAAAAGGAATGGTCGATTACCATCATCGATCAGGACAACCGCCACATCTACCAACCTGGTTTGTTGTTCGTCCCGTTTGGGATCTATCAACCGAGCGAAGTGGTCCGCCCTCGTTCGGAATTCATCGGCAAAGGGATTAACTTTGTTCAGGCCCAAATCACTAGGTTGGATGCCAAAGCCCAAAAGGTGAGTACCTCTGCCGGTGAATATGCCTACGACAAGGTCGTGGTTGCGACCGGGGTGTATATCAACCCCGAAGAAGTGGACGGCATGAAGGAAGGTTACGGCAAAAACTGCTTTGACTTTTACACCCTCGAAGGGGCCACTGCCCTGTCCAAGGCGTTGCGTGAGTTCAAGGGCGGCAAACTGGTCTTGGACATTGCCGAAATGCCCTTCAAGTGCCCGGTCGCTCCTCTGGAGTTTGTTTACCTAGCCGACTGGTACTTCCATGAGCGGGGGATCCGGGACAAAGTCGAGATTCGGCTGGTCACCCCCCTGCCCGGCGCTTTTACCAAGCCCAAGGCTACCGTGTTCTTTACCGAGCTGATCCACCAAAAAGGGATCAAGATCACCCCGAACTTCGACCTCAATGAAGTGGATGCCAAAGAAGGCAAGATCCGGTCCGCCGGTGGTGCCGAAGAGGCTTTTGACCTGTTGGTCTGCATCCCCCCGAACCTTGGGGCCCGGTTCCTGGTGGAATCCGGCGTGGCCATGGACGAAGTGGGCTATGTCAACACCGACAAGCACACCATGAAAGCGGTCAACCACGAGAACATGTTTGTCGTTGGTGACGGCACCAACCTCCCGACCTCCAAGGCCGGTTCGGTGGCCCACTTCTCTGCTGAAGTGTTGGTGGAGAACTTCATGCGGGAAATCAACGGCGAACCCCTCAAACCCGAGTTCGACGGCCATGCCAACTGCTTCATCGAAACCGGCTTTGACAAGGCGGCGTTGATCGACTTCAACTACACCTTCGAGCCTTTGCCCGGAAAGTTCCCCTTGCCGGGGATCGGGCCTTTCTCCTTGTTGCAGGAGAGCAAGGCCAACCATTGGGGCAAAATGATGTTCAAATGGGTTTACTGGAATAAGCTGATCACCGGAGAAGAGCTGCCGCTTGCCGCACAGCTCAACTTGGCCGGGAAACACCAGGACTAGGAGCGGTTCATGACCCAAGAAGAAAAAATCCTGGCCCGGCTTGATGAGCTGACCGAGGCGCTCCATGAGACGAGAAGGGCGGCCAGGCCCTTCCAGGACCTCAAGGCCGACATGGAGCCGATTGTCCGCCAAGTGTTGGAAGAGGCGATCCACAAGTTGGGCAGCCACTATCCCGTCAACATTGAGGACGTAGGGCATCTGCTGGGCCAGACCTTGTCTTCCGCCGCCAATTTGGCCGAAGGTTTAAGGACCCTCAACGGATTGATCGACCTGAAAAAAGACCTGGAACCGGTTTCCAGGTTGGCTTTTGGGGAGACGATTCTGGCCCTGGACAAGGCCACCCAGGGCTTCAAAGGACAAGATCTGGCGCATTTGACCCAGATGGCGGTCCTCAACATGGGGAACATGGCGGAAATGATGAAAATGTTGGGTTCGGTGATGGAGCTGAAACACATCAGCGACGATCTGGCCAAACAGGCTCTGGAGTCCGCCATTGAGAAGCTGGAAGAGCTGAAGAAAAAAGGAGTGTTGGATGGGATGGTGAAACTAGGAGAGATGGGCCAAAAAATGGCGGCAAAAGCAGCTACCTTGGACTTTTCCCAGGTCAAACCGGTCACCGGCCTTTTTGGTATGTTGGGAGCAATGAAGAAGCCGGAGGTCCAAAAAGGTCTGGGGGTCGCCCTGGAACTGGCGGGGCTGCTGGGCGCTTTGGCCGAAGACTAGCCGTTGGCCCCCTCCTTTCTAACCGAGGGAGGGGGCTTTTTTTTCTGCAGAACGTCAAACCAAAGGACCTAGGCCTGGGATCAGGCTTGGGTCTTTTGCCAAGCCATCATGGCCATAGTCAGGTTGCGGGTCAACTCGCCGTAGGTCGTCCCGTTTTCTACTGCTTTGCCTGCCTCTTCCTTTTTCCCGGCCAAGGCCAATCCCAAGACTCTCGAAGCTTCCTTGTGGAAGTCGGTGTGCAGCGCATAAACCTTTTTATAGTGGTCCTCTTTTTCCAAGGGAACAAACCCCTCCAACCATTTGCCAAAAGCGCAGTTGTTGTTGGGGTACACCTGCTCCGGGGTCCAGTCGCTGGTGCCTTTGTCGATGGCCTCCAGGATCCGGGCCTTCCAAAGGCCGTGGGCCCCTACGGCGTTGGCGATTTCCTGCTTTAGATTTCTTGCGTCCATGGTATTCCTGATTTTGGTGCCGAACGAAACGGACTCCGCCCTCTAGGGGAGAGGCCTTGCTGGGGTCCAATGTCAGGGAAAGGAGGGGCAGGGCGCAATCGGGCAAAGTTGGAAAAAATACCGGAGGGCGGCTACAAGGAAACCCTAGCCCCCCGGAGGAAAGATCGGGGGGCAAAGGCGGTAGGGTCCAGCCAAGAGGGCCTGCAACTGCAGGGGAAAGAGGGTTACTTGACCTGGATGTACCAGGTGAATTCCCCGTTTTGTTCTTCCCGCTTTAAGATCGGGTTCCCGGTCCGGTCGCTCCAAGAGGGCATGTCCTTGTTGGAGCCCGAATCGGTGCAGACCATTTTCAAGACCTGCCCGGAGGTCATGGTACCCACAGCCTTTTTGGTTTTGAGGACCGGCAAGGGGCAACCCATGCCCCGGCAATCCAGCTCTTGGTCCACTTTAATGTCACCCATCGTTTCTCCTGAGGTTGGGGTTGGTTCTTTTAGATGAACAATTGGATGTCCGAGTCGGCGGCGAAGTCCAAGAAGTTGGCCGCCCCGGCAAAGGAAATCCCTGGAATAAAGTCTTTTTCCTCAAAGCCAAAAACGTCCATGGTCATTTGGCAGGCGATGAATTCGACCCCGACCTCTTGGCACAGGGTCCGAAGCTCTTCAACACTGGCAACCCCTTTGTTCTTGAAGGTTTGTTTCATCAAGGAGGTGGCCATGGATTCAAAGCCCGGGGCCCCGGCCATGATGGCGTTGGGGATGTTCCAGTTGATCTTTTGGAACCACTCGGGGCCAAAGGGCATTCCCATCGGCATCGCCGGGTTGCCCAACGGGGAAACCTGGGCATCGATCTTGTGTTTTAAGAGCGGCAAGCCATAAAAGGTGAAAAAAATCTTCACTTCCATGTCCATCGCCGCAGCGGCACTGGCCAGGATGAAAGGCGGGTAGGCCCAATCCAGCGTTCCTTTTGAGGCGATGAGGGCCATTTTTTTGACTGCCATGGGGGCTCCTGAGCTTTTAGGGGTTGAGGAAAAAGGGTTTTGGTTACAGCCAGCTGTTGACTTGGTGTTTCTCCGCTAACCCGACAAAACCATCATAGTCGATTACCTGGACTCCCTCAAGGGTAGTGGTTATCCCACGGGCCAAAAGGTCGCTTTCCAGGGCAAAAACTGGGTTTTTGGCCAAGGCGGACTCAACCAGGGAGGCAAACTTGGTACCGGTTTGGGCGGCATAAACCCCGTCTTGGATCAGCAGGATCGGGTCTTGGTCCTGGGCAAAACGCAGGCAAGTGGTGAAGCTTTCGCCACAAAAGGGAGACAGGTTGATGCAGTGTAACATAGGTTCCTCGTTTTAGTGGGGGATGATCACGTCTTGTTGGGCCATGAGCTTGCCGATCGCCGGGGACTCAAGCACCTCGACCGCAACATACAGGTCTTCTTCGGTCAAACCTCGTTCTTCCAGGGAGATCCGGTCCACAAACAGTTTTTCGACATCATAGTCTTCCAAGACCCCCAAGGTTTTCATGAACCCTTTGATGGCCAACTTACTGGTGTCCTGGTCCTTCTTGAGGCAATAGACTCCGTCGCCGATGAAGGTCATCGAGATTTCCTGTTCGTAGGCGGCCATGATCAAGACCATTTCCAGCCCTTCGTAGGGATAAATGGTGCCGTGCGGAGCAGTGCGGACCACATGCATGATTTTTTTGATTTCTTCGCCCATGTCTTCCTCTTAATCCCCAAAGGTTACCAGCCGGTCCACCCGGATGGCGATGTCGGTCAATTGGCCTAAGCCGGTGATGGTGGCGTTTTCGATCAAGACTTCTTCGGTGATCCCCCGGCGCTTGGCGGCGGCGATGCAGGCGAGGATCTCCACCCCGTTGGCCCCCAGCTCGCTCCATCTTTTGCCGATGTGCCGGTCGTCCTGGGGAGGGGACATCAATTTGTTGGCGTTATAGACCCCGTCATTGTATAAGAATACGGCTTCCACTTCATGCCCCCGCTTGAGCGCCGCTTGGACGAAGTGGTAGGCCGTATCGGCAGCTTGGTGGTTGTAGGGGCCTTCCTTCAAAAGTATCCCAAATCTCATCTGTCCCTCTCCCTCGGGCGGTTGAAATATTTGCTTGTTGGAATATGCAAATATAAAGATACATTGCTGCCCAAATCCTAGCCTAAGATACGAAGTTGTCAATTTTTTTTCACAAAAAAAAATACCCCAAACCAGGAAGGCTTGGCCTTTCGGCCTTTGGTGTAATCCTGATCACCTCATCAACTTAAGCTTCCAGGGAGAAAAAGCATTGCCTCGGGGTTTTGCTCTCCTAGAACCGAGAAGGAGCCTTTTTTTTATTTGACAGGCCACTGGAGTACTGATTAGTGTTGCATCTATGTATATTCAAATATCTTAACATTCCTTAGGTCTAAGGTCGCCCAAAACGACTTTAAGGGCAAAGCAACCCCAAGCCCCCTGTAAGAGGAGCCCATGAATTACGGCTTTTTGATCAACAACCAAAAGTGCATTGGTTGCCATGCCTGTTCCACTGCCTGCAAAAGCGAGAATCAGGTCGCTTTGGGGGTGTTCCGTACCTGGGTGAAGTACACAGAGGTGGGCAACTACCCGGATGTACGGCGGAATTTTCAGGTTACCCGGTGTAACCACTGCGCCAACCCGCCTTGTGTGGACATCTGTCCGGTGGAAGCGATGCACCAGCGGCCCGACGGGATTGTCGGCTACGACTCGGACCTTTGTATCGGCTGCAAGTCCTGTATGCAGGCCTGCCCCTACAACTCCATCCACATCGACCCGGTCACCAAGACCGCTCAGAAGTGCCACTTCTGTGCCCACCGGGTGGAAAACGGGATCGAACCGGCCTGTGTGGTGGTTTGCCCCCAACATGCCATTGTGGCCGGCGACTTGGACAACCCCAAGTCTGAAATCTCCCGAGAGGTGGCCAAGCACAACGTGACTGTCCGTAAGCCTGAGCAGGGAACCAGCCCCAAACTCTTTTACGTGGATGGACACCAAGCGGCCTTGACTCCGCTGGTCACCGAAGGGCGGAGCAAGCACTTTATCTGGGGAGAGGTAGTCAACCCGGACCTGAAGGAGGCCCACACCCCCGAAGAGCCGGTGCTCTATTTTGGGGCGGCCGAACAGATGGTCCAGACCACCTTTAACGTACAACACAAGGTTCCCTGGCATTGGCAGGTTCCCGCCTATTTGACCACCAAAGGCATTGCCGCTGGGGCCTTTATGTTGCTTGCCGCCGCCCTGATCTACGGTTGGAGCGAAATCAGCCCCCTGACCCGCTTGGCCGCCGGTGGCTTGGCCGTGGTCTTCAGCCTTTTGACCACCGTCTTTTTGGTCTGGGACTTGGAACGGCCAGAACGATTTTTACAGGTCATCCTCAAGCACCAGTGGAAAAGCTGGCTGGTCCGAGGGGCCTTTATCCTGATCGGTTTCAGCAATCTGGTGGGGATCTGGTGGGCCGCCGAACTGGCCACTTACTTTGGGTTGATCGAAGCCACCCCGGTCTGGTTGACCGGTCTGGCGATTTACCTGGGTTTCCCCTTGGCCATTGGTGCCGCCATTTACACCGCCTTTTTGTTTGGCCAAGCCGAAGGCCGGGACTTCTGGCAAAGCCCGCTCCTGCCCTTCCACTTCCTTACCCAAGCGGTGATGGCCGGTGGGGCCGCCTTGCTCTTGACCGCCCAAGTGGTAGAGTTGGACCCAGGTTTTTACCGTCTGGCCTTCCACGGCTTTACGATCGGTTTGAGCCTGAACCTGATGATGATTCTGTTGGGGGAATTTGGCATGAAGCACCCCACCGAAACCGCCAGCGCTGCAGCGCACATGATCGTCAAGGGCCAGTACAAAAACATGTTCTGGGGCGGGGCCATTTTATTGGGCAACCTGATCCCCTTCGGACTGGCTTTGGCCGGGCAGGCTGCACCTGCGGCTCTGTTGGCGATTGTCGGCCTGTATTTGTATGAGCATGTCTTTGTAATGGCACCGCAAAAAGTTCCCAACAGCTAGGAGAGACCATGAACCATAAGCTTGAGAAACACGCCCAAGAGGTCCCTCAGTTTGGCGAAACGGAACGAAAGCCGATTTCCATGCTTGAGGTCCAGCAGCCCGATGGACGGATGACCAGTTACCCCCCGGTTGAACATTGGGACGACTGGGTGGAATACGATTCCAGGGCTTGGCCCAAAAAAGTGGCCCGGAACTACCGGCTGGTGCCGACCATTTGTTTTAACTGCGAGTCTGCCTGCGGTCTGTTGGCCTATGTGGACAAAGAGACCTACGAGGTTCGCAAGTTTGAAGGCAACCCGATGCACCCCGGCTCTCGGGGCCGCAACTGCGCTAAAGGCCCAGCAACCCACAACCAGACCTATGACCCGGAACGGATCCTCCATCCGCTCAAAAGGGTGGGCAAACGTGGGGAAGGCAAGTGGAAGCGGATCACCTGGGACGAAGCGTTGGCCGAGATTGGTGCCAAGATGAGGGCCTCCAAGCAACAGCGCAAGGACGGCATTATGTACCATGTGGGCCGCCCCGGCGAGGACCACTACACCAACCGGGTGATCAAGGCTTGGGGTACCGACAGCCACAACAGCCACACCAACATTTGCTCCGCTGCGGCCCGGTCCGGCTACTTCCAGTGGTCCGGCTTCGACCGGCCCAGCCCGGACTATGCCCATGCCAAGGTGATCCTGTTGATCTCCAGCCATTTGGAGACCGGCCATTACTTTAACCCCCATGCCCAGCGGATCATCGAAGGGATGCAAAAGGGCGGCAAGCTGATCACCATGGACCCCAGGCTTTCCAACACCGCCTCCAAGTCCAATGTCTGGCTGCCTGCATGGCCGGGTTCCGAACCGACGGTGTTGCTCTCTTTTGCCAATTATTTGATCCAAAATGACCGGTACAACAAGGACTATGTCCGCCAGTGGGTCAACTGGGAAGAAACCTTGGAGTTTTTTGTTGGTGCCGCCGCTGACCGGTTGGCCAGCACCGAACGGTTGCATGCCTTCCAGTCGGAATTAAAGAAAAAGAAGGAACGGACCTTTGAGGACTTTGACCAGTTCCTCAAGCTCACCTACAGCGAGTTTACCTTCGAGCGGGCCGCCCAGGAAAGCGAGCTGCCCATCGAGCGGATCAAAGAGTCGGCCGAAATCATCGCCAACTGTGATGGCCGGTTGGCCACCCATGTTTGGCGGGCTTCCTCGATGGCCCACAAGGGTGGCTGGCAGTCCGCCCGGACTTTGTTCTTCCTCAACGTTTTGACCGGCTCGATCGGCAACGAAGGCGGGACCAGCGGCAACAGTTGGAACAAGTTTGTTCCCGAGCCCTACAAACACCCCCCGGCCTTTGAGGCTTGGAATGAATTGCAGATGCCCCACGAGTGGCCGCTCTCCTTTTACGAGTTGAGCTTCTGCCTGCCCCACTTTTTGGAGGAAGGCCGAGGGGAGATCGACGTTTATTTCACCAGGGTTTACAACCCCATGTGGATCAACCCCGACGGCTTTATGTGGCTCAAAGCGCTCAAAGATGAGCAGAAGATCAAGTGTCATGTCGCCTTGACCCCGACCTGGAACGAGTCCGCTTGGTTCGCCGATTATGTGCTGCCCATGGGCCATTCGGGGGAGCGGCACGACTTGATGAGCCAAGAGACCCACAAGGGCCGCTGGATCGGCTTCCGCCAACCGGTTCGCCGGACGGCGATGGAGCGGGACGGGAAAAAGGTGAAGTTCACCTATGAGGCAAACCCCGGAGAGGTTTGGGAAGAGGCGGAATGGTGGGTTGAACTCACCTGGGCCATGGACCCGGACGGCTCCTTGGGCGTGCGCCAGTGGGTCGAATCGGAGGTCAACAAGGGCCAACCGGTCACCCAAGACGAGTACTGGGGCTGGATCTTTGACCACAGTGTCCCCGGTCTGCCCGAAGCGGCCAAAAAAGAGGGCTTGAGCCCCTTGGGATACATGAAAAAATACGGTGCCTTCGAGGTCCCCGGCGATGTAACCAAACCTTATGAAAAAGCCGTGGATGCGACTGGCCTGGAGCCCGACCCCCAAGGGCGGCTCAAGGACAAGGAAGGCCATGTCAAGGGGATCTTGATCGACGGCAAGGCCAAGGTCGGCTTTGGCACTCCTTCCAAAAAGCTGGAGTTTTTTAGCCCCACTATGTTTGCCTGGGGCTGGCCGGAGAAGGAATACACCATCCCCTGGCCGCTCAAGAGCCATGTGCACCAAGACGAAATCAACCGGCAGAAGGGGGAGATGATTCTTTTGCCCAACTTCCGGCTGCCGACCTTGATCCACACTAGGAGCGCCAACGCCAAGTGGCTGTACGAGATCAGCCACAACAACCCCCTGTGGATCCATCCCTCCGATGCCAAGCGCATTGGTGTGGGATCCGGGGACTTGGTGCGGGTGGAGACTGAAATCGGGTACTTTGTGGACAAGGCCTATGTGACCGAAGGGATCAAACCGGGGGTGGTCGCCTGTTCGCACCACTTGGGCCGCTGGAAGCTCAATGAAACCGGCCCCGGCTTAGGCTCGGGCTTTGCTTCGGTGGTGGACCTGATCGAAGGACAAAACGGGGAGTACCGGCTTAAGATCAAAAAGATGGGTGGCCCTTGGAAAACCTGGGACCCGGACACCGCCCGGGTTTGGTGGCAAGATGTAGGGGTCAACCAAAACCTGACCCATGCTTCCCAGCCCGATCCAATCTCCGGGGCCCATTGTTGGCACCAAAAGGCGATGATGGTCAAAAAGGCGGAATCGGAAGACAAGTACGGGGATGTTTTTGTGGACACCAAAAAGAGCATGGAGGTTTACCAACGGTGGGTTGGTTACACCCGTAGCTGTGTGGACCACAGCCCGGACGGAACCAGAAGGCCGATGTGGTACAACCGCCCGCTCAAGCCGACCAAAGGGGCCTACAAGATCCCCGAAAAGCCCTTTGGGCGGTAATGGATCTTCTGGCAGAGCTGCGACTTCTCCAGCCCCTTTTGGCCGGAGAATTGGACTTGGGACTGGTGACGCTCTTGGAGGGTCACCCCCACCTGGGTCCTGTTTTTTTGGCCCACTATGGAAAGGGTCCGCTGGCTTCCAAGCTGGACAGCTTGGCGGCGGACCACTACCACCTGTTCAGCCTGGAAGTTTTTCCTTACGGCACCGTCTTTTTCAACGAAAATGCCCACCTGGGCGGACCTTTTGCCGGACACTTGGCCCAGTTGTTTGCCGAGGTGGGGCTGGAGGCTCCTTCGGAGCCGGACCACCTGGGCCGGTTGCTTTCGCTGGTCGGCTTTTTGGTCAAGGAAAACCGGAAGGAAACCTTGGCCGAGGTCTTGTATCTGGACCTGTTGAGCTGGTACTTCCCCTTTGTGGAAGCGGTCAAACGGCTGGGCCATCCCTTTTTTAATCCGGTCCTCGATCACCTGACCAGCCTTTTGGGGAGCCTCCGGGCGGATGTGGCCCCTTTAAAGCCCGAAATCCCCAAGCCGGAGATCGACCCTTTGGCCCTGCTGGAGCAAGAGGGGACCGGGTTCAAACAAATTTCCGAATGGCTCTTGGCCCCGGCGGTTTGTGGAGTTTATCTGGGCCGGACCGAGATCAAGGAATTGGGGGACCAGCTGGAAATGCCCACCGGCTTTGGCACTAGAACCATGCTCTTGCCCCAGATGTTTTATACGGCGGTGGACTACGAACGGCTGCCCGAGCTGCTGGCCGCTCTGGAAGCCCTGTTTCGCTCCTACCTGCTTTCCTACCAAGCCCAAGCCCCGGCTTGGCCCTTTGCCTTCGACTACTGGATCAGCCGCACTGAGATCGGCCTCTCCCTGCTGGAGCGGATCAAATCGGGGCTTTGACGAGCTGCTCGAAGCTTGGGTAGGTGTAACGGGGTTCTTTGCTGGTCTTCAGAAAGAATTAAATCAGCGGCCTCAAAAAGAAAACGACTTGTGTATTTTCCAACTGGCCTATTGGACAACCCCCTTCTTTTTACCGTTGCCGTTGCTGATCGCTTTGGAGACTGTTAATGCTTTTTGTTCTTCTTTTTCAAACTGGCTCACCAATGACTTTACCTTTTCATCTGCTTTCCAAACTGCAAAAAACGGCAGCACCAGACTTGGAAACAACCAAGATAAAGCTACAAACCAAGGAACTTCCCAGCCAATAAACGCAGAAATTATTAAGGGTCAAGACTAGAACAGCGGGTTTTCTCTGATCAGTTTTAGAAGGATTTTGTTAACATCAACCTTCCGATTGTTATAGCGAAATTCGCACTCCTTCAAATGCAAATAAAATTTTGACTTGGTTATA
>Ga0208375_1001703_pt1 | contig 23412 bp, 24 predicted proteins | sample RifOxyD1_FD_184038 | JGI IMG/M metagenome (GOLD analysis project Ga0208375, IMG submission 184038) | Soil microbial communities from Rifle, Colorado - Rifle Oxygen_injection D1 (SPAdes) | ecosystem: Environmental > Terrestrial > Deep subsurface > Rock core/Sediment | place: Rifle, Colorado...
ACTAATGCTGAAACCTCACGTTGTGTATAGCCCTCACGAAGATGCAGAATAATCTGCATTCTTTCATGTGCTTTAAAGTCTGTTTCTGCTTTGTATGCTTTCTCAATTTCTTGAAGAGAATATTTTAGTAAATCCATAATTATCACCTCAATCTAAAAGTAAGCATTACTACTATATAAAGTTTGCTCAATTATTTAAGTCCTTGACTATATTTGTTGGTTAGAAAGTCTTTCATTAGAAAATCTCTTAATAACTGCAGGAGAATTCACACTCTGGCCTTTATTTGCCTTATAAAATCTTAGAACTTCCTCATAGGAAAGACCTAATTCCTTTGCAATAGCCTCACAAAATTGTTCCGGAATTTGTAGATTTTCTCTTGGATAATATAGTGTCCAATCTATATCAAATCCTATTGCTTTTAAGTTTTTAACTCCTGCCATCATCAACTACACCCATTTTAGGTATTTATATAGTTTCCCTCTAGTTATTATTAACAAATAGTAACAAAATCTCCTTTCTTAATATTACTTCTGTCTCTCAGATTTAGAAAAACGGGAAATATACGTTTAAGGTTAGTCTCGTCCTTTAAGAAATATATGGTGAGCCAGGAAGGACTCGAACCTTCGACATTCTCCGTGTAAAGGAGACATCATAGCCACTAGATCACTGGCTCATTTAAGACTTTGAATTTTTATTGTTTTAAAAGTCTTTCTGTTTCCTTATAACTTGGAATACGTTTATTATTCATTAAAGATTCATATTTGATAATATGCTTTTTATTTGCTGGTTTAATAATCTTATAAAAATTTAAAGCATTTTTTTTACCAGAAAAATAAATTCTTTCTGTTGTGATCTTAAAAGGAAGATTTAATTGAAAAAATGCCTTTTCAATAGATTTCAATAAGTAATTATTTGTTATTGATATCTCAACAATAGCCTTAGCTCCATTATGATGGTAGATTGTTCCATCAGTATCATAAATTCCTTTAATACAACTTCTAATTAACTGATTATTATTAAAAAAATATTTTGGTATTTCTAATCTTTGGTATTTCTTTTTTCCCAATGGAAATCCCATTTTGTTAAGTGAAAAACTTAGCTTCCGAGAATAAATTATTGTTCTTATTGACCTTTGTCCTTTGGAATAATATATTTTAGGTTTAATGTGAAAGATTTTATTAATCAATGACTTAACATGATTAGTATGATAATTTTTATCTAAAAGACTATCTCCACTAATACATAATCCTGATTTATTTGAGTAAATACAACCATCACCAATTAATAAGCCATAAAATTCAGCAAACTCTGGACTATTAATTATATATTTTATATTCTTTTTCTTGTTTTGATTTTGCATGAGAATGAATATTATATTCTAAACATTTTTTATTAATAAACTTCACGCACAAATGTCCTGTCCGGGGCTTCAAAACCTTTATAATCATTATATTCTTCAAAAGCCCTATGAAAATCATCTTAATATATCCACCATTTTGTTCTCCTAGTACTATGCCTCATTCAATTTCTTATCTTAAATCATTTATTTCCCAATCATTTAATCTCAAAATAAAATGTTTAGATCTTAACGCAAAATTTAACAAAAAAAGATTCAAAGAATTTTATTCTCAAAAATGTTCCCCAGAAATATTTACAGAGTTTGACAAAGTTTCTCGTCCAATATACTCCAAAAATAATAAATTAATCTATCAAAATAATAACCCCGAATTATTCAAGGAAATGCTTTCATTAATCAAAAAAGAATCTCCGGATTTGGTTGCATTTAGTTTGGTTTACAATAGCCAATGCTTCTACGCACAAGCTTTAATTCAAGAACTAAAAAAATTAAACATCCCCACATTAATTGGTGGCCCAGCTGTTAATCATCATTTATATGAAATGTCAACATTTTTAGTTGATGAACATCAATTTGCAGATTATATTGAAAAAAATTATAATTTAAAACGCTCAGTTCCAAAAGAAGTAATCCCTGATTTTTCAGATTTTGATAAGAAAGATTACTTAACTGAAGAGATAGTTATTCCTTTAAGGACTTCTCATTCATGCTACTATAAACAATGCGCTTTTTGTACGCATCACCAAAGCCAAAATTACCGTGAGATTCCATTAGAACAAATAAAAAAAACAATAATCAAATCTGGTTATAAGAATGTATTTTTCTTCGACGATATGATCTCTAAAAAAAGATTATTAGAATTAGCAACAGTTCTAAAACCTTTGAAAGTAAAATGGTGGTGCCAACTTCGCCCATCAAAAGAACTTCTAGGTTCATTCAAAACCCTTTATGATTCTGGTTTAAGATCCGTTTCTTGGGGTGTTGAATCTGGCAATCAGAGAGTTTTAGATTTGATGTGCAAAGGAACGAATATAACTGACATTTCCAAAGTATTAAAAGAATCTCACGAATCTGGAATAAAAAATTTAGTATTCATTATTATTGGTTTCCCAACAGAAACTAAAGAAGAATTATTCGATTCAATTAAATTCGTAGAAAATAATTCTAAATATATAGACTTGATTTCAACAAGCCGTTTTGGTTTACAAAGAGGCAGTAAAGTATTCATGTATCCAGAGAAATATGGTATTACTGAAATCAAAGAAAACTCTAGAACAATTTTAGAAGGTCAAATTACTTATAAGGTAAAATCAGGTATGACTCCTGAGGATGTAAAAAAGTTCCATCATAGGTACTTAAGGTCCTTTGTAAAAATAAATAAAATCACCAAAGTCTATAATTATTTCAAAGAACAGACTCTTTTCTTATAAGTACAGGTCTTTTTTAAGAGGAAAAGTTTAAAAACAATGAGAAAACAAAAATAAATATTTTAAGGAGGAATATATAATATGGCATCAGCAGAAAGAATGAGCGACAAAGTCGCAAGGATCACTAAGAATCCAAAATTCATTAGAAATATTTGTACATCCGCTCACATTCATCACGGAAAGACAGCATTTACAGATAACTTATTAGCCGCTTCAGGTCACATGGCTTCAAAGAATGCAGGTGATTTAGAGGATGGTATGGCAACATGGCAACATGCTGATGAGCAAGAGAGATTAATGACAGTAGATGCAGCTAACGTTTCTATGGTCCACGAATTTCGAGGTGACGAATTCTTAATCAATCTTATCGATACTCCAGGTCACGTTGACTTCGGTGGTAATGTTACAAGAGCAATGAGAGCAGTTGATGGTACTGTAGTTTTAATTTGTGCAGTTGAAGGAATCATGCCTCAGACTGAAAACGTTGTTAAACAAGCTTTAAGAGAAAGAGTAAAACCGGTTTTATTCATTAACAAAGTTGATCGTTTAGTCAAAGAACTAAAACTTTCACCAGAAAAAATTCAAGAAAGATTTATTAAATTAATCAGCGAGTTCAATGATTTGGTAGAAGCAATAGCTGAACCCCAATACAAAGAAGCATGGAAAGTAAACATTGCTGATGGTTCTGTTGCATTCGGTTCTGCTAGAGAAAATTGGGCTTTATCACTTCCGTTTATGCAGAAGAAAGGTGTCACTTTTAAAGATATTTTAAAGATCTATGAAATGGATGAAGAAACTAAACAAGACTGGGTTTGGAAGAACGCAGCTTTGAACGAGGTAATTTTAGATATGGTTATCAAACACCACCCTGATCCAATTCAATCCCAAAAATACAGAATCCCAAGAATCTGGAAAGGTGAATTAGATTCTGAGTTCGGTAAAGATTTAATAAACTGTAATCCCGAGGGTAAATTAGCATTTGTTATTACAAGAATTGTTGTAGATCCAAAATCCGGTAAAGATATTTCTGCAGGAAGATTATTCTCAGGAACATTAAAACCAGGTATGCAAGTTTACTTGAACAACTCTAAAGAAACACAAAGGGTCCAGAACTTATACATTTACAATGGAATCAAACCAGAATTATTAGAATCTATCCCTTGTGGAAATGTTTGTGCTATCTCTGGTGTCATTGGTTATGCTGGAGAGACTATTACCATAGAAGCAGAACAACCTTTTGAAGCATTGAAACACATTTTCGAGCCTGTTATTACAAAATCTATTGAAGTAAAGAACATGGCAGACCTTCCAAAATTAGTTGAAGTTTTAAGAAAAGTTTCCAGGGAAGATCCTTCAATTAAAATTGAAATCAATGATGAGACTGGAGAGAACTTAATGTCTGGTATGGGTGAGTTACACTTAGAAATTATCGAGAACAGAATTGTAACCGAGAAAGGTGTCCAAGTAATAACTTCACAACCTATTGTTGTATACCGAGAAGCAGTCTTGAAAAAATCCGGTGAGTTTGAAGGTAAATCCCCAAACAAACACAACAAGCTTTACTTTATTGTAGAACCTATTGAGGATGAGATTTATGCTGCAATCAAAGCTGGTGATATCACAGAGGGTAGAGTCAGAAAGAAAGACACAGCAACTTTTGAGAAATTAATGGAATTGGGTGTTGATACAAAAGAAGCTAAATCCTATGTCGATATTTTCAACGGAAATGTTTTAGTTGATAATACTAGAGGTATCGTACATATCGGAGAAATCATCGGTTTAGTTATGGATGGTTTTGAGGATGTCATGAAACGGGGTGTCCTTGCTGGTGAACCTTGTGTAAAAATGAAAGTTCGTTTAATGGACTGTTCTTTACACGAAGATGCTATCCACAGAGGTCCATCACAAATGCTTCCTGCAGTTAGAGACGGTATCAGACAAGCTGTACATGATGCAAGGCCTGCAATAATGGAACCTTTGCAAGTTATGGAAATTGATGCACCTGTTGAATATATGGGTGAGATTTCAAAATTAGTCCAAAACAAACGAGGCCAGTTATTGAATATGGACCAAGAAGGTGCAAGTTTGGTTGCAAGAGCTATTATGCCTGTTGCAGAAATCTTCGGTTGGGCTTCAGATTTGAGAAGTGCAACTTCGGGTAGAGGTTCTAGTTCGATTGTCGACCAGAAATTCGATAAGATTCCAGAATCCTTACAACCTAAAGTAATTACACAGATTAGGCAAAGAAAAGGATTGAAGGACGAAACAGCTGAACCAACAGCTTAATCTTTTTTATTTTTTCTAAATTATCTAATGGACTATTATTTTTATCAAATATTTATTTCCCAAGTTTGATAGTTAGCGCTTTCTGAGTTTTCGTGATTTTCAAGGTTTTTCATGCTTTTATTAGGGTTGTATTTGACCCCAAATTTGACAGTTTGCTAATTATTTAGATGAAAAATATCGTTTGACAGAAGTCAAATTTTGAGATTATTTTTTCAAATTTTTAGGTTTTTGCGTTTTTTGTTTAGATTAAATTTAAAAATAATTGTCACTATTTAGTAATCAAAAGATTTATAAATGTTTAAGAACCTAAAAAAATATGGCTGAAGACTCTCTAACTGAAACTCTTTTAGGTTACTCTATTCGTTTAGTAGGTTTTATTACTGCAGGTTCAGATAGAGCCCAGGCTGAATTTTTTGCTGGAAGAACAAGAACTCTTGAATCAAAACTTATGGACTATAGATGTAGAACTTTAACAAATGAAGAAGTTGCTAATATTCTTAGAGAAAAAGAACAAGAAGGTTTATCTCCTTGGTTAAAAATTGATGATCATAAATTAAAATTAGCATATAATCCCAAACATGGGGCTTTGATAGAAAAAATTAAATTTCTATTTACAGATGAAGATACTGAAAATTCTTGTGAGGCGTATGCATATTTAAATCTTTTACCTACTGATGAAACCTTGACTAGTTTATTAAATGATTATTTAAGCAAACATCCAGAAATAACTGAATTAGATATAAGTAATACTCCAGTAACTGATAATTTATACATTCCTTCTCAATTAAAAAAATTAGATATTAGAGATTGCAAAAATCTTTCTAGAATTCCAAGGACTAGTGCTAAAGTATTATACACTCCTTCATTAATGGAAATCATTGAATGCCCAAAACAAGTTTTGGTTTCAACTGAAAATAATGGTTTAGAATTAATGACTAGGGCCCTTGTTCAATTCTTTGGACCTCATGTAGAAAATTATGTTCATCGAGCAATGTCAGATCCAAGATTTGCATTATCTCTAACTAGGGGCACAAATTATAGTGATGATCCTAGATTAAAACTTAAATGGGATTCTTGGGGCTATACTTGCGGAAAAGATGTTCCAGAAATGAAATTAATTTTTGATTTAATGTATTTAGCATTAAACGGAGTATATGTTTCTGAAAAAATGGGTACAGGGTTTGAAGAGAAATTGCGAGAAATTTTACCTAATCTTGATCCTGATGAAATAACTAGAATTATTTCTAAAATAGATTTATATGACCCCAGAAAAGTCGCAGATAACACTGCCTCTTTGGGCGTTTTTAGTTTTGATTGCAATGGAAGAAGAGTATTTGGAAAAGTCAGTAGAAGTTTAGGCGAGTTAAGAGCTGCTCAAAGATATATGCAAATAGTTGGTGAAGATGAATTATTAATTGGAACTGCTCCAGAACTTGTTGGATTGATTGAAGATCGTGAAATAGGATTATTATTAACTTATGATACTAATAATAGGCCATTAATTTATGAAAGAGAAAATTTAATGAGAGAACTTGGAATTAATGATCGTTTCATTTTTGAAAGAGCATTGACTCATCATAGATTAGCGAGATTTATTACTGAATCAGTATTTGTAGAAAATATAACTCCCCCAATTATTCCTTTTGATATTTTATTAGAAAGATCGTCAGATCCAGATTTTAATAAATACAGGCCAGAATATGAAGATTTAACTTTAAGATTTGGTGATTTAGAATTAACTGATATAAGTCTAATAAATGTTGATCCAAAATCCGAAAATATTGTTCATGGGGTAATTGTTGATTGTGATAAAACCCAAAGTGGATTTACTGTTGAAGAACTTGCTAGAACCTCAATTAATTCTGGAAGATTATTTCAATATAACCTAATTAGAAGAGAACTAGCAGAACGAGATGAAAGAGCTTTTAGTCCTATTGATTCAACAACAGTTGGTATATTAAAAAGAATTCAAGCTATAAGAACAGCTTCATTTTTATTTGGAAGAAAACGGTTTAAAGAAGCAGGAATAAGTTTAAGTTAAATTATTTCTAAAAAGATATGAAAGATATTAAAGATAGTAGAAATCTAATAATATTTATATTGTTGCTACTATTGAATAAGAAAATGGCAGAACTAACCACAGAATTAATACAGGACACATATAAATCATTTAGATTAAATGCTAGAAAATGTGGAGTTAACTTTACACATTTTGCTTTTGAAGAATATCTGTCCGCAATGATAGAATCAGCTTTTTCAGGTTTTTCTATTGAAACATTAGAATTTCTGGCAAGTATAGATGGTTATATTCCTGAATTCAAAAGATCTAATCAAAATCTTTTTCCGGGTATGAATAATGGATTTGAAAAAGCAGTAATTGAATATTGTGGAAAATATGCTTTACAACATAAAGATGATAATAGTTTACTATCAACAATAAAAATGATTTGTTTTGCATCTGGACTTGAATTCTTAACAGATAAAGCAGATTTAATTAGAACCGAAGTTGATGCTGAAGTTATGAAAATTAATACTCGTCTAGATGATGAATATGCTCCTATTTTTAAAAAAGTTTTTGAAGCAATAGAAATTACAGATCAAGAACTACTAAGAATAGGTAGCACAATGGGCTCTTATGATAGAGGTTTTAGTCCAAGATGTATCGGCCAATATCTCAGAGCATTATGTTCAGGTCAATCTAAATTAAAAGAATTTGAAAGAACTGCTACAGGTGGATTGATTAAAATAAGTGATCGCCTTCAATTTGAAAGAGATGTTCTATTATATCAAGCAGGATTTCCTGAAGAATTAACGAGAATAGATAGAGTTATCTTTGATAAAAATAAAGTTAATTTTTTAGATTATCTTATGTTAAGAACTGGAATACCTAATGGAGATAAAAAATGTTAGGTAATAGATACAGCCCTATAAAGGGATTTAAACCTAAAAATTTCCCAAGAAATATCGCAATTAATGTTGATAGAGGTATATTCAAAAGAAAGATTGCAATTGATATTGATAGAGATATATTCAATGATGTCACTGCATTGAGAGCTTATGTTTCAATATTAAGAGCTCAACAGGATAAAATTTCTGTAGAATATTTTAAAGATGGAGATTCAATTACTGAGGATGAAGTTCTTAAAGAAACTCAAAGACCAAAATTTGGTTTTATTAAAGATAATGGTTTTCTTCCGAATCATATAAATGATATTTATGTTCTAACTAATCCTCGTGATGGATATTTACCAGTTTCTGAATCTGATTTAGTTTGTATTTCTTATAAAAGCCCAATTGACCAAAACAAAGAAAGATTATATTGGGGATCAAAAGATATAATAGTAAAATCTGTTAAAAGAACTATTGAAATTTCTGATTCAGAATTAGGTTTTTTAGCAAGATATGGACTAAAGCGTTTACTTATTAATTTTGGAACTATTGATTCTTTTCTTGATAATTGGAGGCCAATTAATTCTTGGGATTTAAAATGACTCTCTCACAATATTTAGTCTATCCAAAAGGTGATAATACTCTGTTTGTAACAGAACGAACAATAAGCGATAGCCCACAAGTTATTACTGGGAGTGTTTATGAATGGAATTGGAAAACAGGAAGAAAAGAATTACTTTTTTCAGATAGTGTAGATATACCTAGAGAAATTAATCCTTTATTTCATGATCCAGATTCAACAGCAAAAAACCCAAAAACTTCTAAAGAAATAGTTCTTGAAACTTACGGCCCATGTAGATCCATATATATTAAAGATGGGATTATTGTAACTGAAGGAACAGTTTTACCTAGAGATATTGAAGGACGTGAAAACTTAGAAAATTATTCCTCATGGAGTTCTAGCCCACATGTTCCAAAAAGAACTCTTGTTGCAGTACATGATTTATCAAGTCATGTTACAAAAAGATATGATCTAACAGATATAATCGGAAAAGAATTAGAAAGTGGAATAATTAAACAACAAGGTTATCAATTAGTAAATTCTAAAAATGAACAACTTCCTAAGGGAGATGCTTCAAGATCACAAAGTGTAAAAAATCCTTTATACGTTCCTGGAGTAGAAGAAGAAAATACTTCTTTTGCAGTAAGAGGATTAGCAAATGCAGTAGTATTCGATGAAGAAGGAATTAAAATAGATTATTCTAATGGAACTTGTCATCAATATCAAAATTTAACATTCACTTTATCAAATGACCCTACTGTAGAATTAAATACAAATATTAAGGATACTAGAACTGGATTTTGTTATGCTCTTGTTGTTAGAGATGGAAGATATACAAGAATTGTTTCTACCAATGAAAGAATAGAAACTTCAAAAGGATTAGTTTTCGTTTCTCAAGAACAATTAGGAAGGTTAGCGCATGCTAATGTTCCATTTGAAACTTTAAATGAATATGAAGAAATACACGATTTAGAAGATAGACTTCTTGCAATTGAAAAAGGAATTGGTTTTTCTGTTGCAAATTCTTATGTTGGTGTTTATATGCCTGCAATTGTTAAATTTGTTGATAATCAAATTTCTCCAGAAGTAGCTGGGGAAATAATTCGAAGATTTGGATCTCGTACACAAAGTCTTATTGATACTGGTAGAGCTGTAGAATTGTTAGCTTATGATGAAAAATTTGATGAGATATATTTTTTTGATGGTATAACATATAGTCTAGACCCAAAATATACCCCTGTATCATTGCATTTAATAAATAAAGGAATAACTCCAGAACAAGCACGTGTTTATAATCATCAACCAATATCCATTGTTGATTTAGTAAAAGCTGGTATTACTCCTGATGTTGCAAATAGATTTTCTAATGATGTTGCAGCTAATGATTTAATAACATTTGTAAGAAATGGTATAAATCCAGAACAGGTAATAAGTTTTTCAAGATTTATTCCTTCTAATGAATTAATTGCTTTTGTAGAAGGAGGTATAGCTGCTGAAGAAATAAATCCATATTATACTCATCAAAAAACTAGACAATTAACAATAGAAGATAAAGTAAGATTATTAAAACAACAAATTACACCCCAAGTAATTGCAGATTATGATTTAGATATTTTTCAAGTGACTGAATGTGAGAGATTTCATGAGTTAGGTATTGTTCCAGAATCTGCAGAAGTTCAAATTTTTAAAGACAAAGTAAGAATAAGATCTAATCTAGGAGGTTGGAAACGTGGAAGTTCTTTTAATCTAAGAATCGGTCCTGAAGCTATGAAATGTGCTTTAACTCATGGATATGATGGCCATTATCTTATAGATAATTTAGAAAACCATTTTGGAGTTGATAAACTTGAAATACTTGCAAAAGAAGGAATAATTCCAACATTGTATGAGGAAGGCCCTTATTGGAATCGAGGAAGAGTGCTTGTTTTTGATGATACAACTATTGAAGATCTTCAAGCATTAAAAACAGTTGAAACAGGTATGTTAAATTTATACATGAGATACAATTCTTGGAGTAAAGGATGGAGTAAAGGAAGTTTTGAGAGTTTTGCTCGAAGGCATATTGAAGCTGCCCATCTTAACATTACACCTGATGAAGTAAGAGATTATGAAAAAGTAAATGTTTCAGTTGTAGAAATACCAGCACTAATAGAACAAGGAATAACCCCGGATCTAATTAGTCGTTATGCTAAATTTCAAGTTGGGGTTTCGAAAATAACTGAATTTTTAGAGGCTGAAGTAACTCCTGAAGAAATAGCTGAATATAATGCATTAGGAATAAATAGTGCTCGATATATGTTTGGAACTAAAAAAGCTGGATTAACATTAGGACATATTAGAAGATATAATGAGTTAGGTTTTAAACCAGATGATATTAAACCATTATTTGATGCAAAAGTTTCACCAGAAAATGCAAAAGTAGGAAATAGATTTGGTTGGGAAATTGCAACAATTTGTAAAATAGATCCTTGGATTCCAGATTTTGTTTATGGAATAGCAAGAAGATTTATAGAACCTTCTCAAAAAGATTCTACATCGGGTTTGTAAGAAATGAGTCAACAAAGAGTAAAATCCTTAATTAAAACTAATTTATTGATTAGTAATTTAACTCTTGGATTTCTGGGTAGTTTTTTTGGAAGTTATTTTGGAAGTTCAGGAACTGTTTCAAGTTATGGATATGGCCAATAAAAAGGTATGTATGAAGCAGGATTCAAAGCCGGAATTACTACAGCAACTAATCAATATACTTATGAAAATCGTCTAATTCCAGAGCATTCTTGTTATAGATATGTTAATACCATTGTGGATAGTAATAGTTATCAAAATATAACTGTTTTTTCATATGATCCTAATGTTGGGGGTAATTGCCATAATAATAGTATGAATCCTGTTATTATTCATGATAGAGTTAAGTCTTTTATGTTCTTACAAGAAAAAGAATCTGAAAAATATCATCTTATTCAAATAGAACCTTCGAATTTTTCTACAAATTCTACTGCTTATACGAGAGTATAAGAATTAGATTTAGTTGTAGATCCTAATAGCTATTTAGTTGAAGGATCAATTGTGGACTTAATTAATAGTTCATATGATGATCTAATATTCAAATTAACAAAAGAACGAGATAAATATTAAAATGCAAAATCTTGTAGTAAAGAATTTGCACAAGAATTAAACTCAACTGCATTACTTGATGTAAAATTCATCCCACATATCTGAAATATCTTTTTAAAAAGATTTAAATAATATTAAGGATAATAAACATACATGATTCGAAAATTAATCAAACAAGGCGGTTACGGATTAACAGTTTATGTTCCTCAAAAATGGGTTAAAAATAATCAATTAAAACCAGGTGATGAAATAGAATTTGAAGAAGATAAAGATCGTTTAATTATTCATATAAGAAAAAAATCTAAAATAAAAAAAGAACTTCAGATAGATCTAAAGAATCAAGTTGAAAGTTCAATTAGAACAATTCTTGCAAATACTTATAGATCTGGATATGATAAAATAAAATTATTAAATCTTGAAGACAAAGATAAAAAAGAAGTTCTAAAAATTGTTGAAAAATATATGCTTGGATTTGAAATAGATAAAAACAAATGGGAAATAGAAAGCATAAGTGAACCTTCATATGAAAATTTTGAAAATCTACTCCAAAGAGTGTTTTATGATCTATCATATGTAGTTAAAAACTTTATTACTGAAGACATTGAAGAAAAAGTTGCATCTATTCAAAAATATGATAATTTCCTTAAGAGAGCAATATCCAAAAATTTATTTAATACAACTAATAGTGTATTTCTTTGGCAATTATTAAGTGATTTAAACCAAATATCAAGATTATGTTTGCATTTTAAAAGTGATTTAAAAAAATTAACTCCTATTGATAAAGAAATATTAAACAAATGCATTGAAATGATGGATTTATTAGTTGAAGCTTATTTGAAAAAAGGTATTGAGCCATTAAAGAATATTCATAAAATAGACAAAGAAATTCTAAAAATCAAAAACAAAAGTGAGAATCATAAACATATTAATATGATTGCAAGATTAATTTATATTTCAAATAGTCCATTAATGGGCTGGATAATGGAAGAAAATAATATTTCTTAATTAAAATTCCTAAAGTCTACAATTTTTTCAAGGAACAGACTATTTTTTTGTAATAGAAAGCTTTATTAATTATTATTATCTCCCAAAAGTAGTAAAATGGCCTCTTATAATGATTTTCAACTTCCTGTATATCAAAATACAAATGCTGCTTCAACATTAATTGGTAGAGATAGTTTAGGTGAACTTGTTACAGTGAGATTAAGCATTCCAGATATCATACTTGCAGCAATTTTTGCTAGACAAAATGTTTTATTAATTTCAGATTCTGGAAAAGGTAAAACTCAGCTTGTTAAAGATATAAGTCATCGCTATTTTGGTGGTTCTGGTGAAAAGGGTCTTAGTAATTTTCTCAAAGCTAAAAGAGATACATATGTCGCTGAATTATTTGAATTTACTCAAGCTGATGTAAGTGGCGGAAGATTTGATAGTCGAACTGCAAGAAGATTAGATTTAACTAAAGTTTCAAGATTAGTTAATATAGTTGATGAACTAAATCGTGCACCTCCAATTACACAATCAGATTGCCTAGATCTTGCAGAAGGTTCTGGTTCTTTTAGAGGAGATACTTATGAACTTGGAAGAAATGGTTATTCAGTTTTTATTGCAACTGTCAATTTAGATAAAAATGGTTCTCGTGATTTTTCTGGAACATTTCAAATGGATCGAGCTATGTTAGGCAGGTCTCACCTTACTCTTGATTTGGATCATCCATCATTCTCACCAACTGAAGAAGATGAAGCAATATTAGATGAAAGGGGTTACGACACTCCTGGTATTAAATCCTCTCAATTAAAGGATTTAACACCATTTATACTAGAACAATATCAGATAATTAAAGAACAATCAAAAAACCTTTCATTAGAAAGAAAAATTTTCCGTTATCTCATTGGAAGATCATTTGGGTTTTGTAATAAAGATTCTCTTAATGATAAACAAGGAATGTTTCCTGATGGTTGTGGGTCTTGTGATGATCAAAGATTTTGTCAAGAAGTAAGAGCTGTTTCAGAGAGAACACAGCAAACACTTATGGGTTTACCTTATGGATTGGGAATTGTTGCAGAACTCAAGCATGGTTCTCCAGTAGGTTTTTCTTTAGGAGATTTATTATTAGAATCTTTTAGATTTACTGCATTTCATGGAAATTTAAATTCCAGATTAGTTAATGATCAATATCATGGAAGAAGTCAAGCAATGATGGATCATGTTGTTTCAGAATTAAGAACTATTTTGAATTCAATATACCCATTTATTAATCAGAATTATTTAGAACCTGAAATTGTAAAATACAACCAAGGAGGCAGAGAAATAATTGCTCTTCCAACAATGGCTGATGCACTTAATCGGGCAAGAATCCCTTTTGAAAGAATAAGACTTGATGAGGTTTTATCTTCAAAAGGATTAGGAAATAGTTGGATTCAACAATTGAGAAAAAAATGATCATCTTATCTTGTCCAGGAATCTTGAGAACTGATATTGATCAGTTGATTAAAGAATTAGTCCCTCGTCCTATAGAAACTCCTGTTGATGATGTTTCTTCAGCACCTGTTTCCTCTTGCGGCTATGAAATTATTAGTGGCAATTCTTATTTAGCTGCTCTTCAAAAATTACGCGCTCAATATACTTCCGCTCCTGATAGATATTCTCCTCATCCTACTCTTGAAATTAATGGAAACAAAGTCCCCAGACCATTAACTTTGTTGGAAACCTTGGAGATGCGTTTAGCTCGCTCTGAATTATTAGATTTATTTTTTTATAGCTGTACTGGTATTGTTTATCTAGCAAATTCCAGAATGTCAAAATTAATTCCAGTCTGTTCAGAACTTTGTGCTTTGCCCAAAGATTTTAAAGATTCTTTCTTGCCTACTCCTTATGCTTCCTTGCAAGGAACTGAGTTAGATTTGAGTCATGGTGTTTATGATCAATTGTTAGGTTTTGATACTGTTCTTAGTCATCCTTTTTGGCTTGCAGTTTTCAATAACGATGTTCCTAAATTAACTAGATATCGAGATTTAGTTTTCCAAACAAGGTTTAAAGATAAAGCTGCAGCTTCAAATGCTATGGGTGTTTTTGTAAGAACTAATGTAACTCAAGATGAGTTGCGGGCGTTGTATGTCAATGGTATATCTTATGGTTCCGATCTTGTTGGTGATGGCAGTCTCGATGACGTTGCTCGTTTTCTCTTACTCACCCCCTCGTCGTCGCAAAAAAGTTTGGAGGAAAAATGATCCTCTTACTTCGTCCAGGAATCTTGAGAACTGATAATGATAATTTGATTAAAGAATTAGTCTCTCGTCCCATAGAAACTCCTGTTGATGATGTTTCTTCAGCACCTGTTTCCTCTTGCGGCTATGAAGTTATCAATGGCAATTCTTATTCAGCTGCTCTTCAAACATTACGCGCTCAATATGCTTCCGCTCCTGAGAAATATCCTCATCATCCTACAATAATTGTTGATGACCAAATCTTTCCTCGCCCTTTGACAATGCTTAAAAACTTGGAGATGCGTTTAGCTCACCCTGAATTATTAGATGTATATTTAGATAGCTGTACTGGTATTGCTTATCGAGCAAATTCCAGAATGTCAAGATTAATTCCAATCTGTTCAGATCTTTGTGCTTTGCCCAAAGATTTTAAAGATTCTTTCTTGCCTACACCTTATGCTTCTTTGCAAGGAACTGAGTTAGATTTGAGTAGGAGTGTTTATGGTCAATTATTAGGTTTTGATGCTGTTCTTAATCATCCTTTTTGGCTTGCAGTTTCCAATAACGATGTTCCAAAATTAACTAGATATCGAGATTTAGTTTTCAATACAATTTTTTCAGATAAAGCTACATCTTCAAAAGCTATGGGTGTTTTTGTAAGAACAAATGTAACTCAAGATGAGTTGCGGGCGTTGTTTGTCAAGGATTTAACCCTTAATTCCGATCTTGATGGTAATAGCAGTCTCGTTAACAGTGCTTGTTTTCTCTTACTCACCCCCTCGTCGTCGCAAAAAAGTTTGGAGGAAAAATGAATCTTCAAGAAATAATTGATAAAGAAACTGCTCGAGGTAATTATAGAGGTCAAGTGCAAATAAATTATTCTTCACATTTTAGGGGAGTTATAGAAAATTATGATGCTCCAAGAATTAATTTAACTATATATTCAAATTATAATCCTGAAAGATTTGAAGGTGTTGTGCGTGCATTATTAAGGCATGAAATTAATCATCATGGCTATGCAGAAATTCCTGGTTGTCCAGGCAAATTTTCAATGCATATTTCTCTGCTTGAAGAAGTTTCTAGAGTTTTATCTCAAGCTGGTTATCCCAATGTTAGAGTTACAAAAGATCATACTCTTTATACTTATATGACCAATATGTTTGCAGATTTTGTAGATAATTCTCAATTAGGTCGAAGAAGAAATCATTTTGGAATGTGGCATATGTATAAAGAAGATTTATCCCATACAAAAATTTCTCCATTATTTGATGCATTCATTCGACTTCAAGAATATTCCTATGGAACTAAATATTCAAAATCATTGCTTCGCCCACATCATACAGATGATCCAAAAGTAATTGTTTCTGTTCGTGGATTTATTTCTGAAGCAAATATTTCAAGAACTGTTCCAAAAGAGGGTAAAAAATTATTAGATGAAGTTTTATTCACACCTGAAGAATGGCCTAAACTTGCTAGAATATTTACAGAAAAACTTTTGCCATTGATAGATAAAGATCAATTAACTTCTGAAAAATATATCAAAGCGGTTTTCTTTCCTTTAGAATCCGGTTTTTTTCCTTCTGAATTAGAAAATCCAGATATACAAATGGACATTGCTTTCAAGGCTTATAATAAAGGTTCTGTATTTCAACCCCCAAAATTTTTAGAATCCCAGTTATCTCTTTTAAGATTATATCAAAGACTAGCACGAAACTTGGAAATTAAAGCAGGTTCTGAAACAACTTCAGTATCAATGCCTGTTTGTTATTTTGGAAAGAGAGAATTTGATCCAAGAACTGATGATTTATCTAAAATAATATTCGGTTTTGATGGTCAATTGAGATTAGACATTAGACCCCATTTCGTTGAAATGCCTTTTGATGTTTCTGATTCAATTACTAAATTTCCAAATATTCAACTTGCTTTTCTTGATACTTCAGATTCAACAAGAGATAATTTAGGTTCTAAACAAAATCCTAAGATTATGAATCCTTGGTCTCCAGAAAAATTACAATGGTCTGATGACTCAAAATATCATTATGAATTACTCGCTCTTTTTGGATTTTGGGAATTCTTAAGAAAGCAAGGAATATTAAACATAAATTCTGTTAGATTATTGAACTTTTCTAGTTCACAAATCTATGCTTCAAATCTTAATGAATCAATGAAACTTGCATTAAGTCCTCAATTTAGAAACACTGTTTTAAGTGATGTTCCTGTATTATTTGGAGCTTCTCATCCCAGAAAACTCCTGTTCACATTAACTGATGGAGATGTTTTTAATTGGGATTCTATAAAAGATGATTTTATTAATAGAGCTAAAGGACAATATTATTTTCATTTTCAGATAGGAAGTTCAACAAAAATGTCTTTAGATTTGGAAGCAGCACATCTACCCGTTTTTTACGATGATGGCCGAAATTTAGGTAAACTTTTAATTGATTTGACAAAACCTTTTGTTGCAGGGAGAAAAAAATGATCATCTTACCTAGTCCCAGAATCTTGAGAATTGATACTGATAGTTTGATTAGAGAATTAGTCCCTCGTCCTATAGAAACTCCTGTTGAAGATATTCCTTCAGCACCTGTTTCCTCTTGCGGCTATGAAGTTATTAATGGCAATTCTTATTCAGCTGCTCTTCAAACATTATGCGCTCAATATGCTTCCGCTCCTGATAGATATTCTCCTCATCCTACAATAATTGTTGATGACCAAATCTTTCCTCGCCCTTTGACAATGCTTGAAACCTTGGAGATACGTTTAGCTCACCCTGAATTATTAGATGTATATTTAGATAGCTGTTCTGGTATTGCTTATCTAGCAAATTCCAGAATGTCAAAATTAATTCCAGTCTGTTTAGATCTTTGTGCTTTGCCCAAAGATTTTAAAGATTCTTTTTTGTCTACACCTTATGCTTCTTTGCAAGGAACTGAGTTAGATTTGAGTCATGGTGTTTATGATCAATTGTTAGGTTTTGATACTGTTTTTAGTCATCCTTTTTGGCTTGCAGTTTTCAATAATGATATTAATAAATTAATTAAATATCGAGATTTAGTTTTCAATACAAAGTTTTCAGATAAGGCTACAGATTCAAAAGCTATGGGTGTTTTTGTAAGAACAAATGTAACTCAAAATGGGTTGCGGGCGTTGTGTGTTGGTAATGTAACTGATGGTTCCAGTCTTTTTGGTAACGGTCTCATTGGCAGTGCTCGTTTTCTCTTACTCACCCCCTCGTCGTCGCAAAAAAGTTTGGAGGTAAAATGATCATCTTACCTCTTCCAGGAATCTTGAGAATTGATACTGATAATTTGATTAAAGAATTAGTCCCTCGTCCTATAGAAACTCCTGTTGATGATGTTTCTTCAGCACCTGTTTCCTCTTGCGGCTATGAAGTTATTTATGGCAATTCTTATTCAGCTGCTCTTCAAACATTACGCGCTCAATATGCTTTCGCTCCTGATAGATATTCTCCTCATCCTACAATAATTGTTGATGACCAAATCTTTCCTCGCCCTTTGACAATGCTTGAAACCTTGGAGATGCGTTTAGCTCACCCTGAATTATTAGATATATTTTTTGATAGCTGTACTGGTATTGCTTATCAAGCAAATTCCAGAATGTCAAAATTAATTCCAGTCTGTTTAGATCTTTGTGCTTTGCCCCAAGATTTTAAAGATTCTTTCTTGCCTACTCCTTATGCTTCTTTGCAAGGAACTGAGTTAGATTTGAGTCATGGTGTTTATGATCAATTGTTAGGTTTTGATACTGTTCTTAGTCATCCTTTTTGGCTTGCAGTTTTCAATAATGATGTTCCAAAATTAACTAGATATCGAGATTTAGTTTTCAATACATTTTTTTCAGATAAAGCTGCAGCTTCAAAATCTATGGGTGTTTTTGTAAGAACAAATGTAACTCAAAATGAGTTGCGGGCGTTGTATGTTAATTTTATATCTTATGATTCCAGTATTAGTGGTAGTGGCCTTCTCAATGACAATGCTCGTTTTCTCTTACTCACCCCCTCGTTGTCGCAAAAAAGTTTATAGACTCCAACAATTATTTTAAATTAACCAAATATTTATAATTTTTTGAGAATAAAAATAACTTGCTTGTCTATCAAAGATAAGCAGCGGGTTACATGCCTTTTGATCAGTGCTTTAATTCAGCCCTAAAATTCAGTAACAACAGAAATGAAGTTGCAATGCATTAGAAGATTATAAGGCTATAGAGTTGCGGGCGTTGTTTGTCAATAATATAACTAATGATTCCAGTATTAGTGGTAGTGGCCTTCTCAATGACAATGCTCGTTTTCTCTTAATAATCCTTCAAAAAAATGGAAGATTTATATTCAATACTCTGTTCTTATTCAAATTTAAAATTAGCTTTTTTAAAAGCAAGAAAAAGAAAAACAACTAAACCCTAAGTCATTGAATTTGAAAAAAATTTAGAATAAAATCTTTTACTTTTACAAAATGAATTAATTAACTTTAATTATTTCTCATAACCTTTACAAGGTTTTATAATTTCTGATCCTAAAACCAGAAAAATTCACAAATCCTCATTTCGTGATAGAATTGTTCATCATGCATTGTATAATATTATCCAACCTCTACTCGAGAAAAATTTTCATTTATGATTCTTATGCTAATAGAATTGGTAAAGGAACTTTAAAAGCAATTCAACGCTTTGATTATTTCAAAAGAAAAATTTCAAAAAATAATACTAAATCTTGTTATATTCTAAAAGCAGACATAAAACATTATTTTGAAAATGTTAATCATAATATTTTAATCAATATCCTAAAATCAAAAATAGTTGATAAAAGAATAATTGCTTTGATAAAAACAATTTTAGTAAATTACTCTAATGACAAAGGAATGCCCTTGGGGAATTTTACTAGTCAATTTTTTGCGAATGTTTATTTAAATGAACTTGATCAATTTATCAAACATGAAATTAAAGCAAAATATTATATTCGTTATGTTGATGATTTTGTAATATTTAACAATTCCAAAGATAAATTATTACTAATCAAAATCCTGAATCTGTTTCTTTAATGCATCCCAAATCAGTAAATTCCTTTAATTACAATTAGCCCTATTATAAACTCTCAAGATATTCTTTCTTGCCCATATTCTTTTTCTTAGCTAACTTTTCTAGTGCATAATCAAACTTAGACCCATACTGTGCTGCACTTTTCTTTCTGTATGCATACTCTTTTTTGAATCCCAAACCTACAGCTGCATCCCTAAGAACTTGTTTCTTATCTGGATAAATTTTCAACTGCGGATCAATCTTCATTCCAAACTCAATAACATCCCTATCCATGAACGGCAATCTAACTTCTTTTCTAAAATGGCCAGCAAGCGCCAAATCTCTTTTACAATCTCTTTCATAAATATTCAACATCCCTTCCCAACACAAAGCATTAATATCATCACCTTTATGTCTTTCATATCCAGCAAAGATTTCTTCTGATCCTAAACCTGTTAACAATATTTCCTCTTCCATCATTTCTAATACTGAATATGTTACACACCCTACACCGACGGTAACCGGATCCCTTCTTCCGGTTATTTCAATAACCTTTTTCACAATCTTTTCAACATCATCTATAGTAATTATTTTAACTTTAATTGGCCAATCCATTTCATCCGCTAATGTTTGTGCAGCTAAGACATCTTTTGAGTCTGCAAACCCGACTGTATATAGAGTAAAATCTTTATTCAACTTATCACAAATGAACGCAATCAAACTAGAATCAATCCCTCCAGAGAACGCAATCGCAACTTTATCATCAACTCTCTCATCAACTGCATCAATCAATAACGTAGCTAACTTCTCTGCAGCATTATCTTTGATTACTTCATCACTTTTCAACTTCTGCAATTCAAAAGTTAAATCTTCATTAATTTCCATAACGCTAAGAAAAATATTCGTTTTATATACTTATAGGTCCATAATTTTTGTGATTCAGAAAACGTTTTCGAAGATAGATTTCTGTTTCTTTATCACACAATTGTTTAACCATTTCATTTATTCGCCTATTTCGTTTTGAAAATACAATTCCTAATCGGATATTAGATTTTTGGATTTGGCCAGAATCTAATAAATATTCTAATCTTCGATGTGATTTTGTTCTTTCTTCTTCAATCGGGTTTTCCCACTTATCACAATAATCTGGCCAATATATTCCAGCATATATTAAACCATAAAGTTGGGATGCAAATTCTGAGGTACATTGTCCTAAATAAGCCCCATGAATTCTAAATTGATCTTCAGTATTAAAACCACCCAGTATATCACAGAGTTTATAAGCTTCGGATTTTAAAATTTTTCCGGTTGTAGCAAGTTGATAAGGTATAGTTTCAATCTCTGGAACACTGGGGAATTCTCTTCTTATTCCTCCAGGACTAACAAAAATAGGGTTTTCTGAATTATTCACTTGTTTTATGATTCTACTAAAATAAACTTGAAATTCCCTTGTTCTTTTTTCATCTTCCTCTAAACTATCTACATGCAAGAAAAAATCAACTATTTTCGGCTTTCCCTTTCTTCTTTCAAATGGTCTCTCCCAGGTATATTCTTTCGAATATAATTCTCTATCCCCAAATTGGGGTAGATTGAATGTTAAGTCCAAATTGAAATTATCCCAAGCCATAGAAATAAAGTCATTAATTGATTTATATAGCTACCGGTAAGTAACAACAAAGCAGTTAATGGGTCCAACAGAAATCTATATAAATCCCGAAAAATTCACACACTAAGAATTCACATTAAAACACGTGATTCGAACAAAATAAGAAAATGGCAACAATTCACGACGTAAATGCTTCAGATTTGATTAAAAAAGCTGGAAATGAACTTAAGAAGACTAGTAAGGTCCAAATTCCCGAATGGGCAATGGTAGTAAAAACCAGTCCAGCACACGAAAGAGTACCTACAGAAAAAGATTGGTGGCAAATGAGAGCTGCTTCTATTTTAAGAAAAATCTATTTGATGGGCCCTATCGGTGTTTCAAAATTAAGAAATTTTTATGGTAAAAAGAAAAACAGAGGAGTTAAACCAGAACAATTCAAAAGAGCATCTGGAAAAATTATCAGAGTCATACTTCAACAATTAGAAGCTGACGGTTTCGTAAGAACCGCAGAAAAAGGTACAAGGAAAGGTAAGATTGTTACACCTAAGGGTCAATCATTCCTTGATGGTATAGTGAGAAAAAATGGATCTGGAGGAATTAAAAAAACAGAGACTTCAAGAGCTGCAGAATGAATTGTACCAAAAACAATTTGAACAGCAGACTCAGGTCCAACAACAGGTTGAGCAACTGGAATCATTGGTAAAACAGTATATGACTCCTGAAGCAATCAACCGTTATGGCACATTAAAATCCGTCCATCAAGAAAAAGCCGTTCAATCATTGGTCATACTTACACAATTGATTCAACAAGGAAAAATCAAAGAAAAAATAACTGATGAACAATACAAATCCTTGTTATCAAGAATGACCGAAAAAAAAGAATTCAGGATAAAAAAATGACAAGATATCAACATTTGGCAAAGAAATTACGACTAGCTAAGAAGCTACGCCAAACACGCTGGGCTCCATTCTGGGCAATCCCCAGAGCATTTGGTAAGGGCCGAAGAATTCACCCTGGAAGATTAACTGTAATCAAAAGAAATTGGAGAAGAGTTAAAACTAAAGCTTAAACATGGAACGAACATACGTAATCCCACTGAGAAAGGAATGGTTAAAAGTTCCTATTTACAAACGAACTAAAAAAGCTGTTACTGCTACTAAGCAATTCTTAGTGAAGCACATGAAAATAAAGAATGTCAAATTAGGTAGACATCTTAACATGAAACTTTTCAAAGATGGTTATAGACATCCGCCTCATAAGGTTGAAGTTTCTGTTGAAGTTGTTAAAGATAAAGAAGGCGATTATGTTTACGCGGAATTAATCGGTATCAAAAAAGAAGTTTTGAAGAAAGAAAAAGTTGTTAAGAAAGAAGGCTTAGCCGGTAAGATTGAAGATTTAGCCACAAAAGCTACTGAAAAAAAATCTGAAGAGAAAGAAAAAGAAAAAATCTTAAAAGAAGAAACAGTTAGAGTTGAAAAACAAGCTCCGGTTTCTGCAGAAAAAATTAAAGCTCAAGATGAAGGTGCTAAACACCACGAGAAAACAATTATTTCTGGAACTAATAAACAAAATAGAAAGAAACAATAATAAGTCTAAAAGATTCTTTATTTTTATGAAATAATAGACCCATTAAGAAAAATTTCAAATAATTAGTCAGATTTCAACAGTAATTACTAAACAAAATGCTTAAAAGAGAGTATAAAACCATGAAAACTATGAAATTTCCATTTGAAGAAAGAAAATATGAATCCTTAGAAAGAATAAAAGGAATTACTAATTCAAACTATGGCAAATTACCTCAAGAAAGAACCATTAAAGAATTATTTGATTCGGGTTTAGTTTTGATTAACAAACCTCAGGGTCCAACATCTCATCAAATTTCAGATTTTATTAAAAATATATTAGACCTAAATAAAGCTGGTCATTCTGGTTC